>SKDY01000030.1_pt1 | contig 110729 bp, 111 predicted proteins | sample 4826591 | NCBI WGS metagenome assembly SKDY01 (sample SAMN11008823, study PRJNA524170) | human gut metagenome | biome: Human fecal sample; material: Feces; isolation source: fecal sample from pouch patient p10, p22 | host: Homo sapiens | place: Israel: Tel-Aviv | collected 2016-06-15 | reverse complement strand
CTATGTCTATTACTACAACAATAAGCGGATAAAAACAAAACTGGCCGGAAGAACTCCGGTTCAATACCGAAATCTTTCCGACCAGTTAGCCGCTTAAACGTCACTCCAATTTTCGGGGTTCAGTTCAGGCCAGGCTTTTTTAGTGGGTAATTGCCCCTTCTCCGTGTACAATAAGTGCAGTTAAATACGTAAAGAAAGGTGGCTCATATTTTGAAATTCATCGCATTTTTAAAGTGGCTCATCTGGCTTATCCTCGGGTTCTTCATTAGTGGTGTGATTGGCATTGTCATCGACAAAAGCAATCTCATGACGACCCTATTTGGAAGCCTTGGCACAACGATTGGGACACAAATCAACGATATCTGGTGGTTCCTACCACTCGCGCTACTTAACCTGCTCTTCTTCCACTACGCCATCGGCTGGTGGGGTGCAAAAGCCGGCCTTGCTTGGCTCCTCTTATTGCCATACTTGCTCTACGCGGTTGTCAGCACCATTGCCCAAGGGATTACCTGGAACATCACGGCATTGGTTTACCTAATCGGCGCTTTGGTGGTTGGGTTGACCGAAGAGTACATTTTCCGTGGCGCTTTGTTTGCAGCCTTCAAGAAAGCTGGGGTTGGTGAGACATCACTTATCGTCGTATCAGCCCTCATCTTCGCGTCATTCCACATGGTGAACGGTCTTGCTGGTGGCAACTTAATCGCCTTGGTATTCCAAGTACTCTTTACCTTCGGCTTGGGTATTTTCCTTGGGGTCATCTACCTAAAAACAAAGGCGCTACTCCCAATTGCATTCGCACACGGTTTCTACGACTTTTCAGTCCTAGCACCAGGGCATGCATTGTTTAACATGGGTGGTATTACCAACATTCTCATTCTAACGATTGCGTTAATTATTCTTGGTATTGTGTACAAGAAGAAGATCGCATAGTAAAAGGGCAGCTCAAACTTGAGCTGCCCTTTTCGTTTACTTTTGATTTGTGTTTAGAAGCTGTCCTGCGACCTTTAGTTCACCAAGGGCATCAATAGCTGTATTCGGTACAATAACCGTGTTAGCGGGGCTCTTAGCAACGTCTCTGAAGGCATCAATGTTCTGAGCAACCAAGTAGTTCGCATCTACTGTACTCAAGATGTCATTTGCCTTTTGAATACGGTAAGCCTCAGCATCCGCGGCCAAACGCACAGCTTTAGCATTAGCTTCAGCCGTTGAAACCAACGCATCATTCTGAGCCTTCGTCGTCAACTCAATCGAACGTGCCTCACCTTCAGCACGCGCAATAGCTGCTTCACGTTCACGCGTGGCATTGATTTGCTTGTTCATTGATTCTTGAATCTCAGGCGTTGGTTGAATCGTATCAATATTAATACGATCAACATTTACACCGTAGGCATCCGTAATTGAACCAAGTTCCTTGCTTAGCGCGGCGTTAATACGCTCGGTCCCATTCAAGACTTCGTTCAAATCCATCGTACCAATAATGCCTCGCAAATGTGCACGTGATTGTTGCACCATTGACTTTACTGAGTCCGCGTTCTCAAACGTAAACTTATATGGGTCCGTCACGTGATAGTTCAGTGACAATGAAATAATAACTTCAGCGTTATCACGAGAGATGACACTTTGCTCGCTCAGACGCAAAGGTACTTGCGCCAAGTCAACACGGTCAACGCGCGTGATAAACGGCATCACAACGTGGAATCCAGGCTCGATTTGGCGTTGATACTTACCAAGCACAGATACCATACCCACCATGTTCTGTGGAATGATACGAATACCAGTAAACACAACAAACGCCAATATAATCAGCAACAACACAATTAACACACTAAATAAAATCATCATTATCCCCCATTTCAACTAACATAACCTTATTACCTATTACGTCATCAATTATAACAGTATCACCCATACTAAACTGAGACGGATTGTTAACCTGATAATAAATACCGTTTAGCTTTAGCATGCCATCTGTATAATTATCGTCAGTCAACGTAATGATTTGTTGCTTAAGGCGATTGTCAAAATTATAAGCCATGTTAGTTATTACGCTGCAACTTTTCTAGTGCAACAGTACCATCAGAAACACCAGTGACACGAACAGAATCCCCAATCTGCAAGCCATCAAAACAGCGGTATGGATAACGCTGTCCCTTGATCCAGACCTTATCAGACGTTAGACTCCCCGGCGTCAAATGAAACGTCATATTTAAAACACTATCCTCTACATGTGCGTTCATAATATATTCCCCCTGTAATATCAGTAAGTTTACATACATTATAGACACATCAACCACTCAGGTAAACAAAAAGCCTTTAAATCGGATCGACCGACCTAAAGGCAAAAGTATACAAAAAAACCTCACACATTACTGGTGCGACACAAGTGCCATTCAACCTAGACTTGGCTTAAAGCCATCATCGTAGCGGTTTATACCATGTAACATGAGAGATTTCATTGTTTTATTAATTAACCAATGAAATTAGTCAACCAATTCCAAGATAACCATTGGTGCAGCGTCTCCACGACGTTGTACCGTCTTCAAGATACGAGTGTAACCACCCGCACGGCCCTCAAAGCGAGGTGCAACATCGTTGAACAAGTGTTGCAAAGCCGTTTCTACCTTAACCTTGTTATCTTCAGTCGTTTGTACGTCTGCAACAACGTTACGTACGAAAGCAGCGGCCTTACGGCGTGAAGCCAAGTCACCACGCTTACCCAACGTAATCATCTTATCTGCAGTACGACGAACTTCCTTAGCGCGGGCTTCTGTCGTTTGAATGCGACCGTTGATCAACAAAGCAGTCGTCAAATCACGCAACATAGCCTTACGTTGTGAGCTAGTACGTCCCAACTTGCGGTATCCCATGAGTATGTCCTCCTTTACTTGGAATTCTATCGTTTAATCTAATCTTCCTTGCGGAACCCTAAACCGAGCACTGCCAGCTTTTCCTGGATTTCGTCAAGTGATTTCCGACCGAGGTTTCGTACAGACATCATTTGAGTCTCTGTACGCTCCGTCAACTCTTGTACAGAGTTGATCCCGGCCCTTTTGAGACAATTATAAGAACGAACTGACAAGTCCAACTCTTCAATAGGAGTGTCGGCATGCTTGCTAGTTGGTACTTCTTCCTTGTCTACCATCACTTGTGTGTTAACCGCGCGTTCTGACAATTCAACAAATGAGTTCAAGTGGTCTGACATGATACGGGCTGCCAATGAAATAGCTTCAGTAGCAGTCAATGATCCATCAGTCCAGATGTCCAAAGTCAACTTGTCAAAGTCATCACGTTGTCCCACACGAGTGTTCTCAACTTGATAGTTTACGCGTTCGATTGGGGTAAAGATTGAATCAATTGCTAGAACGCCAATTGGCATTTCTTCATGCAATTCCTTATTCTGGTCCGCTGACACATAACCACGTCCGCGTTCTGCAGACAAAGTCATGTGCAACGTAGCCCCAGCCGCAACAGTGGCAATGTGAAGATCCTTGTTCAAGATCTCTACATCACTATCTCCAGCGATGTCGCCGGCCGTCACAGTAGCGGGACCGGTTACGTTAACTTCGAGCGTCTTCGCTTCATCACTATCGATGCGCATTGAAACCTTCTTGAGGTTCAAGATGATTTGCGTTACATCTTCAACGACACCTTCGACCGTTGAAAACTCATGCAAAACGCCATCAATTTGTACTGAATTGATTGCCGCACCAGGCAATGAAGACAACAATACACGGCGTAGGGAGTTACCCAAAGTAGTTCCGTAACCACGTTCAAGCGGCTCAACCACAAACTTACCGTAATTGCTATCCTCTTCAACCAGCGTAATCTTTGGGTTTTCGAATTCAAGCATACTGTTTGTTACCCCTTTCAAAGCATTGTGTGAACTAGTTGCAACTGGCAATTAGACACGACGACGCTTTGGTGGACGTGAACCGTTGTGTGGTACAGGAGTAACGTCCTTAATTGACGTAACTTCCAAACCAGCAGCGGCCAACGCACGGATAGCGGCTTCACGACCTGAACCAGGTCCCTTAACAGTGACCTCAACAGTCTTCATGCCGTTTTCCATAGCACCCTTGGCAGCAGCCTCAGCAGCCATTTGCGCAGCAAATGGTGTTGACTTACGGCTACCCTTAAATCCAAGAGAACCAGCTGATGACCAAGCAACGGCGTTACCTTGAACGTCCGTGATCATCACAATCGTGTTGTTGAACGTTGCGTGGATGTGTGCAACACCTGACTCAATATTCTTCTTTACACGACGCTTACGATTAGTACGACCTGCCATAATCAAGTAATCTCCTTTCTTTACAAATTAAGAATTACTTCTTCTTACCTGCAATTGCAACAGCTGGGCCCTTACGCGTACGGGCATTGTTCTTCGTGTTTTGACCACGAACAGGCAAGCCCTTACGGTGACGGATACCACGGTATGATGCAATTTCTTGCAATGCCTTAATGTTCAATGAGATTTCGCGACGCAAGTCACCTTCCACCTTGATACCGTCTACGACGGCACGGATGGCGTCCTCTTGGTCGGGCGTCAAATCACGAACACGTACGTCTTCAGAAACCTTAGCTTCTTCCAACACCTTCTTGGCAGTTGCGTTACCGATTCCATATACATATGTCAATGCGATCACGACACGCTTGTCGCGAGGCAAATCAACACCAGCAATACGAGCCATTACGATTACCTCCTATATAAGATTTAAAAAGTTTTTGTGTCAAAATGCAAATTATGCACCTTGGCGTTGCTTGTGCTTAGGGTTTGCTGAGCAAATCACCATCACACGACCGTTACGCTTGATAACCTTGCAGTTATCGCACATAGGCTTAACAGATGGACGAACCTTCATGGTATTTACCTCCCTTGGATTTTTTATGGTTGACTACTTAAAGCGGTACGTAATACGTCCCTTAGTCAAATCATATGGCGACATTTCAACCGTCACACGATCACCAGGCAAAATGCGGATAAAGTTCTTACGAATCTTCCCTGACACGTGAGCTAGAATGGCGGCGCCGTTTTCCAATTCAACGGTAAACATGGCATTTGGCAAAGTTTCCTTTACCACACCAGAAATTTCAATAACATCGTTGGCCACGTTGCTGCCTCCTTAGTTGTGACATTGGAGAACGTAACAAGTAATTATAACATGCTCTCTTACAATTTAACAAGAAAGCTTCCCGGAATAATTACGCGTTCTTCAAATTATCAAGTAACGTCTTTACATCAGCGAACACTACATCAAGCTCGCGAGCACCATCAATCTTGTGCAAAATGCCCTTTTCGGCATAGAACTCAGCGATAGGCTCAGTAAGCTTTCCGTTAACGTCCAAGCGATTCTTAATCACTTCAGGCGTATCGTCTGCACGGCCACGGGCCATCATACGATCAACCAAAACATCAGCATCAGCAGTGAAGTAAAGAACGCCGTCCAATGAACGACCATCCTTTGCCAACATCTCATCCAATGCCTTAGCTTGGTCCAAGTTACGAGGGAATCCATCAAGGATGAATCCAACCTTCGTATCCTCTTCAGCCAAGCGCTCAGCAACGATGCCGTTAGTAACTTCGTCTGGGACCAAGTTACCAGCATCCATGAATGACTTTGCCTTCATACCGAGTTCAGTCTCGTTAGCCATGGCAGCACGGAACATGTCGCCCGTACTGATGTGCGGCAAGTTGTACTCTTCAACAATCTTCGCAGCTTGGGTACCCTTACCAACACCTGGCAAGCCCAATAGCATGATATTCAAACTCATTTTGCTTCGACTCCTTCTTGAATAAATCCAACATATTGCCGCTTCATCATCAATCCTTCAAGTTGGCGAATCAGATCAATTGCCACACCAATGACAATCAATACTGATGTTCCTGACATTCCAAGGTTACTATCCAACCCGAAGATGTGTGTTGCTAGAATTGGTGCCAAAGCGACAAATCCTAGGAACAAAGCGCCGACAACTGACAAACGCATCAGCAAACCAGACAACCACTTTTCAGTGGCACGTCCTGGCCAGACGCCCACAATGTAACTACCTTGCTTCTGCAAGTTCTCCGCAACCTTTTCAGGGTTAACCTGAACGAATGCATAGAAGAACGTAAACAAGATAATCAACAATGTGTAAACAATACCACCCTGCATTGTCTGCATTGATAGGTATTGCATCAAAGTGTTGTACCAACCTGCGTCCGCAAACTTACTTGCAAATGCTTGCAAGATAGTTTGTGGCGTTACCAACAATGATGAAGCGAAGATAACAGGAATAACACCCGCAACATTAATCTTCAATGGTAGGTAAGATGAGTTACCTGAACCAGTTGAACGACGTGTATATTGCATTGGAATCTTGCGAATCGCTTGGTTGAACCACGTAACAAACGCGATAACCAAAACGAAGATCAACAAGATACCAACCAAGAATGCCCACCCACGCGCTGGGTCGTCACCTTGTAGGACGTGTTCCTTGAACAGTTGGTATACACCTGCTGGCACACGCGCAATGATACCAGCAAAAATCAACATTGAGACACCTTGACCGAGTCCGCGCTCAGTAATCATCTCACCCAACCAAACAGCAAACATAGTTCCTGCAGTTAGAATGAAACCGATCAACAAGTACGTCTCCAAATTTGGTGTCTTAACCAAATTCACTTGACTCAGTTGATTGAATCCAGCGGTGATTCCAATAGATTGGACAAACGCTAGAACAATAGTCAAATAGCGGGTCACTTGGTTCAACTTACGTCGACCAACTTCACCTTGTTTCGACCATTCAACAAATCGTGGCACAATATCCATTTGTAGGAGCTGTACCACGATTTGAGCAGTAACGTATGGTGAAACACCCATTGCGAACAATGAGTAATTTGTAAGTCCACCACCGCTAAACATATTCAAAATGCTGCCGAGCCCAGAATTTGCTACCTCAGTAAGTGCTGCCGTGTTAATACCCGGCACAGTAATGTAGGCACCCAATCGGTAAACAATCAGAATCCCTAAGGTAAAGAACAACTTTTTACGGATGTCCTTTTCCTTAAGTGAGTTGAGCACGGTTTTCAGCATTAGATCACCTCAGTCTTACCACCGGCAGCTTCAATAGCCGTAACAGCAGCGGCTGAGAACTTGTTTGCCTTAACAGTCAATGACTTTTCCAATTGACCGTTAGCCAAGATCTTAATGCCACTCAATTCGTTCTTAACGATACCAGCTTCGACCAACAATGCTGGTGAAACTTCAGTTCCGTTATCGAATTGGTTCAACACATCAAGGTTCACAACAGCGAATTCCTTGCGGTTGATGTTAGTAAATCCACGCTTTGGCTTACGACGGAACAAAGGCATTTGTCCACCTTCAAAGCCCAAACGTACCTTACCACGAGCCTTTTGACCCTTTTGACCACGTCCTGCAGTCTTACCGTTTCCTGATGACTCACCACGTCCGACACGGTTGCGGACCTTGCGTGAACCTTCAGCAACTTGGAGTTCATTAAGCTTCATTAGGTTGTACCTCCTTCAAAGCAATCTATTTATGTGCTTACTTAACTACTTCAACAGTAACCAAGTGAGCAATCTTAAACACTGCACCACGCGTTGCTGCGTTGTCAGGCAACACGACTGATGATGACACCTTGTTCAAACCAAGGGCCTTAACAATCGCACGTTGCTTTGGCAAACGGTGGGCAGCACTCTTTACAAGAGTAATCTTAACTTGTTCAGCCATTTTCTGCCTCCTTAATCTGCCAAGTGCTCAAGTGAGACCTGACGCAATTCAGCAACTTCTTCAGCGTTCTTCAATGAGTTGATTGCATCGAAAGTTGCGCGCACAACGTTAATTGGAGTTGATGATCCCAATGACTTTGCAGTCACGTCGGCAACACCAGCCAATTCCAAAACGGCACGAGCAGCACCACCGGCTGCCACTCCAGATCCTTCAACGGCTGGCTTAAGCAAGATGCGACCACCGCCAAAGACACCATTTGCAGAGTGAGGAAGGGTCGTACCAACAGTTGGAACTGCAACGATGTTACGCTTTGCAGCTTCAACGGCCTTGCGGATAGCTTCAGGCACTTCTTGTGCCTTACCAGTACCAAAACCAACGTGTCCGTTACGGTCACCAACAACTACCAAAGCGGCGAAACGCAAACGACGTCCACCCTTAACAACCTTGGTAACACGGTTGATGGCAACAACGTTTTCTTCAAGCTCGCCGAGCTTGTTTGCATCGATAAAAGCCATGTTTAATTTCCTCCTTCCCTTAGAACTTCAAACCAGCTTCACGAGCAGCTTCTGCCAAAGCTTGCACACGTCCGTGGTACAAGTAACCACCACGGTCGAATACAACAACTTCAACACCTGCAGCCTTGGCGCGTTCTGCGATCAAAGCTCCAACCTTTGCTGCTTGTTCAGTCTTTGGAGCAGTCTCAACTGACTTGTCCAAAGTTGAGGCACTAGCAAGCGTCACACCCGCTACGTCATCAATCAATTGCGCGTAGATGTTCTTGTTAGAACGGTAAACGTTCAAGCGTGGGCGCTCAGCAGTACCAGAAATCTTTCCACGAACTCGCGTGTGTCGGCGTTGACGCACCTTGTTCTTGTCTGACTTCGTAATCATGTTCGTAACCTCTTTTTGTATATACTCGAAAGATATACCAATAAGTAAATCCCGAGACGTTGCTCCCGGGCCTTAAGCAATAAACTTAAGATTACTTACCAGTCTTACCTTCCTTACGTGCAACGTATTCGTTTTCGTAGCGAATTCCCTTACCCTTATATGGCTCAGGTGCGCGTACGGCACGGATCTCTGCGGCCAAGTCACCAACAAATTGCTTGTTGATTCCTTCAACAGTGATCGTAGTTGAATCAGGAACTTCAACTGTCAAGCCTTCACGGGCCTCAAACTCAACTGGGTGTGAGTAACCAACGTTCAAGACAAGCTTGTCGCCTTGCTTAGCAGCACGGTATCCAACACCGACCAACTTCAAAGTCTTCTTGAAGCCGGCTGATACACCTTCAACCATGTTCGCAACGTTAGCGCGAGTAGTTCCGTGAAGTGCCTTGATACGTCCTTCGTCTGAAGGACGAGTGAATGATACTTCAGTACCGTCCACAGTGAATTCGATTTCTGATGCGATTTCGCGAGAAATCTCACCCTTAGGTCCCTTAACAGTAACGACGTTACCTTCGCGTGACAATTCAACGCCAGCAGGCAAAGTCAAAACCTTGTTACCAATACGACTCATCGGTAGACACCTCCTTGTTTAGATTTTATTTATTACCAGACGTAAGCCAATACCTCGCCACCAATCTTCTTGGCGCGAGCTTCCTTATCGGTGATAACACCTTCGGAAGTTGAGATGATAGCGATACCCAAACCGTTCAAAACCTTAGGTACAGCATCTGCCTTGACGTATGAACGCAATCCTGGCTTTGAAATACGCTTCAAACCAGTGATAACGCGTTGCTTGTCGGCACCGTACTTAAGGAAGACACGGATGACACCTTGCTTGTCATCTTCAATGTATTCAACGTCGCGAACAAAGCCTTCGTTCTTCAAGATTTCGGCGATGTCCTTCTTGATCTTTGATGCAGGTACTTCAACTGAATCGTGGCGAACCATGTTCGCGTTACGAATGCGAGTCAAGAAATCTGCAATTGGGTCAGTCATTGACATTGATGTTTGCCTCCTATTATTAATTACTGTAAATCAGTGTTGATTACTTTGAGAAAGGCATACCCAATTGAGTAAGCAATTCACGAGCTTCTTCGTCAGTGTTGGCCGTCGTTACAACAACGATGTCCAATCCACGAACGCGGTTAACTTGATCGTAATCAATTTCTGGGAAAATAAGTTGCTCACGAATTCCCAACGTGTAGTTTCCACGACCATCAAAGGCCTTTGGTGAAACTCCACGGAAGTCACGAACACGTGGCAATGAAACGTTGATCAACTTATCCAAGAAGTCGTACATACGCTCACCACGCAAAGTAACCTTAGTACCGATTGCCATACCCTCACGCAAACGGAAGCCAGCGATTGACTTCTTAGCGCGAGTGATAACTGGCTTTTGACCAGCAATCAATTCCAATTCAGCAACAGCTTCATCCAAGTTCTTTGAGTTTGATACGGCGTCACCAACACCCATGTTAAGCACGATCTTTTCGATCTTAGGTGCTTGCATGAGTGATGAGTACTCAAACTTCTCGATCAATGAAGGCGTTACTTCATTGACGTACTTTTCCTTCAAGCGATTTGCCATGATAATGATTTCCTCCTTTCACCTAGAAAATTATGCCAAAGTCGTTCCAGACTTCTTAGCAAAACGTACCTTCTTACCATCTTCAACCTTGTAACCAATCTTCGTTGGTTCGTTAGTAGAAGGGTCAAGCAATTGTACGTTTGAAACGTGGATTGGAGCTTCAAGCTCAACAATTCCACCTTGTGGGTATTGGTTGTTTGGCTTTTGGTGCTTCTTTACGATGTTCACACCTTCGACAACAACACGGTCCTTAGCAGCAATAGTCTTAACAACTACTCCTTCCTTGCCCTTGTCCTTGCCGGCGATAACCTTAACCTTGTCACCAGTCTTCACAAACATGCGAGGCTTCCTCCTTGATTTAATGATGGTAATTACAATACTTCAGGTGCCAATGACACAATACGCATGTAATCATTGTCACGCAATTCACGCGCAACAGGTCCGAAGATACGAGTACCTACAGGGCTCTTGTCATCCTTAACGATGACTGCAGCGTTTTCATCGAACTTGATGTATGAACCATCAGCACGGTGAACTCCTGAAACAGTACGAACGATAACAGCCTTAACGACGTCACCCTTCTTTACAGTACCACCAGGAATAGCTTGCTTAACAGTTGCGACGATCATGTCACCGATACCGGCGAACTTACGACCTGATCCACCCAAAACCTTGATAGTCAAGATTTCACGTGCACCAGAATTGTCAGCAACCTTCAAACGACTCTCTTGTTGAATCACGATTTTGTCCTCCTTCCGTTATTGGTAAGATTCGAGATTAAACGATTAGATAATAACGGCCTTCTCGACGATTTCTACCAAACGGAAGCGCTTTGTAGCTGACGTTGGACGCGTCTCCATGATGCGTACGATGTCACCTTGCTTAGCTTCGTTGTTTTCATCGTGAGCCTTAAACTTCTTCGTGTACTTAACACGCTTACCATAAACAGGGTGGTTCTTGTAAGTTTCGATGGCAACAGTGATTGTCTTATCCATCTTATCTGAAACCACGCGGCCTTGGTAAACCTTACGTGCGTTACGAGCTTCAGTCATATCGGTCTCCTCTCTTAGTCTACTTGTTCAATTCTTGTTGACGAATGACCGTCTTGATACGTGCAATTTGCTTACGTACTTCTGACAATCGAGCCGTGTTCTCAAGTTGACCAGTAGCTAATTGGAAACGCAAGTTGAACAATTCTTCCTTGTAGCTCTTTTCCTTGGCAACCAACTCAGCTTGGCTGAGACCCTTGATTTCGTTTTGTAGATCCTTGATCTTCATTATTCACCCTCCACTTGGCGAGTCAAGATCTTAGTCTTGACTGGCAACTTGTTAGATGCAAGACGCAAGGCTTCGCGGGCAACCTCTTCAGGAACACCGGCAACTTCAAACATTACCTTGCCGCGCTTAACAGGTGCAACCCATCCGTCTGGAGTACCCTTACCGTTACCCATACGAACACCAACACCCTTAGAAGTGTATGACAAGTGTGGGAAAATCTTGATCCAAACTTGACCACCACGCTTCATGTGACGCGTCATAGCAATACGAGCAGCCTCGATTTGACGGTTAGTGATCCAGTGTGATTCAGTGGCTTGCAAACCAAACTCACCAAATGTAACTGTCTTACCACCCTTGGCCTCACCGCGCATCTTTCCACGGTGTGGACGGCGGTACTTTACACGCTTTGGTACTAGCATGTTACTCGCCTCCTTGCTTCTTTACAGACTTCTTCTCTGGCAAAACATCACCACGGTAAATCCAAGTCTTAACACCCAATTGACCGTAAGTAGTTGTTGCCTCATCCCATGAGTAGTCGATGTCAGCACGCAAAGTGTGCAAAGGCACCGTACCCTCAGTGTATTGCTCTACACGAGCAATGTCAGCCCCGTTGATACGTCCAGAAACTTGCGTCTTGATACCCTTGGCACCAGCACGCATTGCACGTTGGATAGCACCACGCATTGCACGACGGAATGCCACACGGCGCTCCAAGTCTGATGCAATTTGTGAACCAACCAAGTGGGCGTCCAAATCAGGCTTCTTAATCTCAATGATGTTGATGTGGACGCGCTCGCCCTTAGCAACAAGCTTTGACAACTCGTTACGCAATGCATCAACTTCAGAACCACCCTTACCAATAACCATACCTGGCTTAGCAGTGTGGATTGAGATGTTCACGCGGTTAGCAGTACGCTCGATCTCGATGCGAGATACAGATGCGTCAGCCAACTTAGTCTCGATGTACTTACGCAACTTCAAATCTTCGTGCAAAGCCGTTGCGTAGTCCTTCTTGTTAGCGTACCACTTAGCATCCCAGTCGCGGATGATGCCGACACGCATACCAGTTGGGTTAATCTTTTGACCCATGACTCAATCCTCCTTACTTTTCTTTTACCACAATCGTGATGTGGCTTGTACGCTTGTTGATTGGTGAAGCTGAACCCTTGGCACGTGGACGGAAACGCTTTAGCGTTGGTCCTTCGTTAGCAAAGGCTTCTGCAACTACCAAATCTTCGCGATCTAGTGAGAAGTTGTTCTCAGCGTTAGCTACAGCTGAGTTCAACACCTTGTATACATCTTCTGAGCTGTGGTTTGGCAAGAATTGCAAAATTGCAAATGCCTCTGCCACAGACTTACCACGAACTTGGTCAAGCACTAGGCGGACCTTACGTGGAGCGACACGAACGATCTTCGCCGTGGCGCGTGCTGACGTGATTTGTTCAGCCATTGTATTGTCCTCCTATATTACTTGCGCTTAGTCTTCTTATCGTCTGCTGCGTGTCCGCGGAACGTACGCGTAGGGACGAACTCTCCAAGCTTGTGACCGACCATGTCTTCTTGTACCAAAACTGGCACGTGCTTACGTCCATCGTAAACAGCAAAAGTCAATCCGATAAAGCTAGGGAAAATCGTTGAACGACGTGACCATGTCTTGATGACAGCTTGCTTTTCTGAAGCGTTGGCTTCTTCAACCTTCTTCAACAAGTGAGCGTCAGCAAATGGTCCCTTCTTCAGGCTACGACCCATTTTAAGGTCCTCCTCTCGTTTGCTAAAAACTTATTAATTACGGAGTGTAAGTATTGATTACTTGCCCTTACGACCGCGAACAATGAACTTCGTTGAACGAGCCTTCTTGTTACGCGTCTTCTTACCGGCAGTCTTCTTACCCCATGGTGACATTGGACTTGGACGACCAACTGGGGCCTTTCCTTCTCCACCACCGTGTGGGTGATCGTTAGGGTTCATAACTGATCCACGAACGTGTGGGCGTTGACCCTTCCAACGACGACGACCAGCCTTACCCCAGTTGATCAATGAGTGTTGTTCGTTTCCAACAACTCCAACCGTGGCACGGTTAACGGCCAAGATCATACGTACTTCACCTGATTGCAAGCGAACAAGTACGTACTTTCCTTCCTTACCCAACAATTGTGCTGATGCACCGGCAGAACGGGCCAATTGACCACCCTTACCAGGCTTCAACTCGATGTTGTGGATTTGAGTTCCGTCAGGAATGTTTGCCAATGGCAAAGCGTTTCCGACCTTGATGTCGGCATCAGGACCTGATTGAACAGTCATACCAACTTCCAAGCCCTTAGGCGCCAAGATATATGCCTTAGTACCGTCAGTGTATTGCAACAAAGCGATGTTAGCAGTACGGTTTGGATCGTATTCGATCGCAACAACCTTGGCTGGAACATCATCCTTTGTACGCTTGAAGTCGATAATACGGTATTGGCGCTTGTGTCCACCACCACGGTGGCGCACAGTCATGTGACCGTATGAGTTACGAGCACCAGTGTTTGACTTTGATTCCAACAAGCTCTTTTCAGGCGTCGTCTTAGTGATTTCAGCAAAATCTGAAGACGTCATGTTACGACGACCGTTAGAGGTTGGCTTGTACTTCTTGATAGCCACGCTAATTTCCTCCTAATTAGTTTTCGTTGAACAATTGAATGTCCTTAGAAGCGGCAGTCAACTTAACAGTTGCCTTCTTGCGCTTCTTAGTGTAACCAGCGAAGCGTCCTTGACGCTTCAACTTACCACGTACGTTCGCCGTGTTGATCTTTTCGATCTTAACATCGAAAATTTCTTCAATAGCGCGCTTAATTTGTGGCTTAGTGGCGCGAACATCAACTTCAAACGTGTAACGCTTTTCATCCAAAACGCTCATCGTTTGTTCAGTGATGACCGGGCGCAAAATGATATCGCGTGCGTCCATTATGCCAAAACCTCCTCAACTTGTGCCAAAGCTGATTGAACTACAACCAACTTATCGTTGTTGATTACGTCAAGCACGTTAACACCCTTTGCAGTCATAACAGTAACGTTTTCCAAGTTACGTGCTGCCAATGCTGCGTTAGCGTTATCATCGTCCAAGACAACCAACGTCTTTTCGTTTACGTTCAAGTTGTTCAAAACTGCCTTGAATTCCTTAGTCTTAGGAGCGTCGAATGACAATGCATCGACAACAACCAAAGCTGAGTCCAAAACCTTTTGTGACAACACTGACTTCAATGCCAAACGGTAAACCTTCTTTGGCAACTTGTAGGCGTATGAACGTGGAGTAGGTCCGAAGACGATACCACCACCACGCCATTGTGGTGAACGGATTGAACCTTGACGGGCACGTCCAGTTCCCTTTTGACGCCAAGGCTTCTTACCACCACCTGAAACCGCTGAACGGTTCTTAACGGCGTGAGTACCTTGACGCATTGATGCACGTTGCATCAAAACAGCGTCAGTAACAACGTTGTTGTTTGGCTCGATTCCGAAGATTGAGTCGTTCAACTCGATCTCACCGGCGTTTGAGCCGTCTTGCTTAAACAAAGCAACCTTAGTCATGTTAGTTTCCTCCCTTCGTCCTTATTACTTAGCCTTAACAGAGTACTTAACAGTAACAAGTGACTTGTTGGCACCAGGAACATTACCCTTAACCAAGATCACGTTGTTTTCTACGTCAACGCGAACTACTTGCAAGTTTTGTACAGTGCGCTTGTGGTTACCCATGCGTCCAGGCAACTTCTTACCCTTGAAGACGCGGTTGATGATGGCACCCAATGAACCAGGACGACGGTGGTAACGAGAACCGTGCGCCATAGGACCACGTGATTGTCCATCCTTCTTGATGTTACCTTGGTAACCATGACCCTTTGTGATTCCAGTTACGTCAACAGCTTCGCCAGCAGCGAAGATATCAACCTTAACTTCATCCCCAACATTGAATTCTCCCTCAGCGTCGCGGATTTCACGAATGTAGCGCTTAGGGGCCGTGTTTGCCTTGGCAACGTGACCTTGCTCAGGCTTGTTGCTCAAAACGGCACGCTTGTCTTGGTAACCCAATTGAACTGCGTTGTAACCGTCGTTTTCCAAAGTCTTAACTTGGAGAACTACGTTTGGCGTAGCTTCAATTACTGTTACGGGGATAAGCTCACCGTTCTCAGTGAATACCTGAGTCATGCCGACCTTGCGGCCTAAGATACCCTTAGTAGTCATGACTATCTCCTTTGAATAGTAAATCTAAATTTTTGATCAGTTAAATGCTTAATCAGGCAAGTCGTTGTTGCTGTTGTTGCGTTGTAAAAATTACAACTTGATTTCGATATCAACACCGCTTGGCAATTCAAGCTTTGACAAAGCATCAACCGTCTTAGCAGTTGGGTTCACGATATCGATCAAACGCTTGTGAGTGCGCATTTCGAATTGCTCACGTGAATCCTTGTGCTTGTGTGGTGAACGCAAAACCGTGTACAACGTACGCTCAGTAGGCAATGGAATAGGACCTGAAATTTCAGCACCTGTACGCTTTGCCGTCTCAACGATCTTTTCTGCTGAAGCATCCAAGATCTTGTGCTCGTACGCCTTCAAACGGATACGAATCTTCTTACTTGCCATGATATAAATTCTCCCTTCGTCCATATTGGAATATGAAACTAACTCCGTGGAAACTACCGACGCACCCCAAAGAGCTCCATGGCAATGGGCCCCGTGGCAATGCTGCCGGGTGTGTCGCAACCTCCCACATCATCGCTTGTCGATGGCACGCTAATACGCGGGTGCACAATGCACCCTGTATTTAACGTACTAGAATATAATACAGCAGGCTAACCCCGTTGGCAAGCCTTTTGAACAACTTTCTTGAATTAATTTCTTAACCCCGTTCATGTCGTGTTCATATTTTATTCCGAAAACTATAATAACTGATTTACTTACTAATTTCCACCGTTTTGGTTCTATTTAAAAAAATTCGTAAGTCCCTCTCAGAATTGCATGTGTTTATTCAGGGTTATTCCTATATAATAGTAGATAGCTTATTCATACCATGTTATGAACACATACATATTATAGTAGATAAACAATTAAGGAGTTCCTTAGTAATGACGCAATCACTCACACAACTTCATCCGATTTGGCAAGACTTTCCTGCTATCCAAAAGGAACTCCAAGCAGTCTTGAATCGCATTGAAGCTAATATGGATGCTAATGATCCAGAAGTCGAAGCGGCTCTTTTCGATATGTTTAACGCCGGCGGTAAGTTACTCCGCCCTGCGTTCACATTGTTGATTGGTCGTTTCTACCCTGCCGAACGCGAGCCACTATTGAATCTCGCCGCTACGGTTGAAATGCTCCACACAGCTTCTTTAGTTCACGACGACATTATCGATGACTCACCAACTCGTCGTCACGCTGAATCAATTCAATCCCGCTTTGGTAAGGACGTTGCTGCATACGCTGGTGACTACCTATTCGCTGTAACATTCCGTACCTTAGCAGACAACACAAATAATATCGAAACTGTTCGCATGGCAACCCGCTACCTAGAACGCATTCTATCTGGTGAATTGACACAACGTACGAATCACTACCGTACTGATATGACGATCGCGGATTATGAAGAACAAATTTCTGGTAAGACAGCTGCCCTATTCGTACTAGCAGCTAAGCTAGGTATCGCAGCTAGTGATGCGCCAGATGACTTTGCTGAACTTGCCAGCAACTTCGCCTACAATGTCGGTATGGCATTCCAAATTTTGGATGACATGCTTGATTATCAATCAGATAGCACGACACTTGGCAAGCCAACATTGAACGACGTGCGTGAAGGTGTTTACTCTGCACCATTGATTATTGCGATGCAAAACAATGAACGCATTCAAGCCTTACTCGCAAAGCAAACTGAAATCACGACTGCTGAGGCTGAAGAATTAGCCCAACTTGTTCGTGACTCTGGTGCGCTTGATGAAGCCGGTGATATGGCGATGCGTTATACAGAGGCTGCATTAAACTATCTAGACGATATGCCAGAACATGAATCAAAAGACATCTTGTTCAGCATCAGTCGTTCACTACTCTCACGTAACGACTAATATATAGTAGAAAAGGTACCGACAATTCATTTTGTCGGTACCTTTTTTGTTAATCTTCTAGATAATCAAATTCCAAACCAGGGTTGGCATTTAAGTCCAAACCACCACGCTTGCCATGACGATAAGCAATATCACCAGCAGCACCAATCATCGCCGCATTATCACCGGCCAACTTAATTGGCACTGGGATAAATGTCGTGTCAGGGAATTCAGCCATCATTGCCGTTAGTCCATCACGCAAACCACGGTTAGCTGCAACACCACCAGCGACGATAAATGACTTCACTGGATAATTCTCCAAGGCACGGCGAGTCTTGGTTACCAAGACATCAACAACTGCCTCTTGGAACGACGCCGCAAGGTTAACATGATCAACCGTCTCGCCACGTTGGTCAGCATTGTGCATCAAGTTAATCACTGCACTCTTCAAACCAGAGAATGAAAAGTCATAACGGTCATCGTTAATCAAGGCACGTGGCAAATCATAAGTTGGTTCACCTTCATGCGCCATTTCATCAATCGTCTTTCCAGATGGGTATTGCAACCCCATCGTACGACCGACCTTGTCATAACTCTCACCGGCAGCATCATCACGTGTATCCCCAATTACGAGGTAATCATATTCCTCACGCATCAAAACCAATTCCGTGTGACCACCAGAAACCATCAAGGCTAATGCCGGATAGGCAATTGGTTGCACGAAGTTCGCCGCACTGATGTGACCAGCCAAGTGAATAACCGGTACCAATGGCAAATCGTGCGCCCAAGCAATCGTTTTCGCCGCCGTAACACCAATCAACAGCGCCCCGACCAAACCAGGCCCTTGTGTCACTGCGATTGCCGTCAAGTCATCATACGTCAATTGCGCATCTTCCAAAGCAGCATCAGCTAACACCGTTACTTGTTCAATGTGGTGACGGCTAGCCACTTCCGGTACGATACCACCAAATCGTTGGTGACTCTTGATTTGTGTCGCTGTCTCCAAGCTCACAATTTCGGTACCATTTTTGACAATCGCCACACTTGTTTCATCGGCACTTGATTCAAAGGCCATGATATAACGTGTTTCACTCATGCTATTCTCCTTCTCCACGCAACGGCAATGTGACATCCATCAAGTAGGCGTCTTCCACCGGGTCACGATAGTAATCTTCTCGTATGTTATAGATGATAAATCCCAAGCGTTCATATAAACGAATTGCTCGCTTGTTTCGATGACGCACTTCCAATAGTACCCGCGTACCATCCTCAAAGCGCCCAAACCATTCACGAAGTAGTCGTTCGCCAAGGTGTTGTCCCTGGAAACCAGGCATAACCGCCACATTGGTGATTTCAAGTTCATCACCTAAATGTGTCCCACCAACAAAGCCAACCGTCTCACCGTCTGCTTCGATCAGCAAGTATTTCGTAAACTTACCTTTCAAGTCATTTTGAAAAACTTTCTTCGACCAAGGTGATCCTTTATAAGCAGCCTTAGCAATCGCGTACAGCTCTTCGGCGTCCGTACTATCCCTGAATGTAAAATCCATCACTCTTTCTCCCGAGAATCTGCGCCATATCAAACGCGTCTTCCCCGTTATCTCCATAATAATTCGTTTTACGACGAACCGTTTGAAAACCTAGTCGTTCGTACAGGCGTTGTGCATTCACATTCGATACCCGCACTTCCAATGAAACGCGGTGGAATTGAATTTGCTTAGCAACCGTCATCATATACATGAGCAAAAACGTTCCTAAGCCACGCCCTTGCCAGTGCGGTGTCACCGTCACATTGGTGATATGCACTTCATGAATACCAGGTCGGAATGCTGCGCCAATATAGGCAACCATCGTTCCCGTCTCTGGTTCACGAACAACAACGTACAAACGCTCGCGTGAACGGTGTAACTCATTGTGGAAGATATCTTCCGACCAAGGTTCCTCACCGTCATACGCTGCCCGTTCTAGAACAACCATTTCTTCAACGTCTGTGTATTGCGCTGGCATTAAGTGGAACTCAAAGCCGTTAACCGCAATCACCTGACGAAATTCTCGTAAACTTTGTGGCAATGGGTGCATAAACCAATGAACCCAATTCTTAAACCTTTTCCACATAAACACCATCACCTGCATCAGGGTGAGCCTTGGCCCAATCAGCCTCAGCTTGCGACAAACGATAATAGTTTGGCACAAATTGGTGAATATCTGTCATGTCTGTTAGTACTTGTGCATCCGTAACCAGCGGCAACACATTTGCGGCATGCGGCAAATTATCAGATGCAAATTGTGCATCTGGCAAAGCCTGTCGCAACTCTTCCTCAAACCGAGCCCATTCACCAACAAAAACCACTTGTTGATTCTCCTCTGCCAACTGACTAATCAAAGCTGGAACATTCGTGTGTCGATCAGCCGCCGTGGCATCATACTTGCCATCACGCAACTCATATTGACCAGCATATAAGTTCGCATTACGTGCATCCATCACTGGCACAATCGTCACGCCAGGTGTCGTTACGTTCGTTGCCAGCAAGCCCAAGCTTGAGATGCCGACCAGTTCGATACCTAACGTAAAGGCCAACGTCTTGGCAGTTGTAACCGCAATACGCAATCCTGTATAAGAACCAGGTCCTTGGCTAACCACAACCCGGTCAAGATCAGCCGGCGCCCACCCTGCTGACTTCACTAGTTCATCGATAAACGGTAGCAATTGCACCGAATGATTCTTAGCGACGTTTGTTTCACGTTGTCCGATTAGCTTGTCGTCTTCAAACAAGGCCACCGACAATGGTTGATTAGACGTATCAAACGCAATAACCTTCATGCCACACTACTTCCTTTACTCTTTAGTCATTCAATAGTCCATTTTACTACTTTTACTGCCGTTTAGCACCAGATAGAAAAAACATTGAATATACCTTTCCTGCAGCGCAATTTTTTTCTTCCAGTGGTGGTAGATAACCTTACATACTGTGTAAGTTCCGACAATTCTTAGGAGAATATAAAGACCCCATGTGTCAGAATTACTCTAACTCATGAGGCTCAATCCATTACAAATGATTACACGTTATATATATATTGTTAGCCGGCAGTGACCGAATAATTTGTAGTCGAAACACCAGCAACTGCATCTATATCATTCAAGAATCGCTTACTATGCAAGAACGGAAGTATGATTTCATATAAACCATGACCGTCAATAAGCTCTACTCCATTAGCTACCGCTAGTTCCTCTGCAGACTTAGTAAATCCTGCCGTTGCCACCACAATCGATTGCGAATATCCATTCAGCTTCTCGCCAGCTACTATTTCTTGCACAGCACTATTACCAACATTACTGCTGTAGCGTTTCACTTGAACCCCGATCGAATCCTCACCATCGCGCAAAATTACATCAACGCCTTGGTCGCCGGATTTTTGTGTCACCTCGTAGTTAAATCCCGTTTTTTCAGAAAGAACTATGCCTACTAAATACTCAACAACGTAGGGATTTGTTCTCTGTAGCAAATCAAGAAACGACTCTTCCGAATCAGCCGAATCGACCAGCTGCCGTGACCAAGAATCATCAACATCTCCTAATAGCTTATCACTTAGATCGGTTAATTGTTTTTCAAGTTCATCAAAATACGCTTCCGTCACAATTCGATTTTTTTCCTTCAGTTCTGCATATTCATCCTCTGAAAGCCAGTCGGAATACCCTTTAAACCATTCCGTTACCGTTTCAGCCGAATGCACCCCTCTGCCTTCATTTTCTACTCTGAATGCAGGATAAGTTTTCTTTTCTATATTGTCTCCTTCAAAAGCATCAGGATCACCTGCTGATATTTTCTCAAAGTTCACAAAAGGAATCATCTCCTCGTACATTATGAGCATCGGCGGATGAACGGTAGACATTTTTAATCGTCCAACATACGGTTCAGAATATGGGTAATTCGGTATTGAATAACTCGGTATAACAAACCCCTCCGCTAAACTATTCGCAAACTTGGCATCAAACCCCTCATCTACCTCAGACTTTGCTGACATTAAAATTCTAAAATATTCTAATGACACGGGTGAGATACCTGCATCTTCAAAATCAACTCTTGTGTCAGCCGAATACCGATGTACATCACTCATGAAAAATACAGAGTCAGTTCCAAAGTATTTCTTATCAATGCCCAACGGCTCGTTCAGACGTTCCTCAACGTAAAAAATATATTCCGTCTGACTTTCTTTATTTAAACCAACTATTATAGACAATGTCTTTGTTAAATAATCAATTCTACCTACTACATCGCCATCGAATAGTTCAAATAATAAAGTCAACCATTGTGCAAACTGTGGGCTGTGACATATATCTTCAAATCCACCCGAAACATTTAATTCCACTGGTTCCAAGAGTCCACGGAACATTTTAGTTGAATTCAGGACAGGTTTTACCAGTGTAACCCCAACTGGCGTTTCGATTTTTTCTATATCGGAAGGTAATTCATCTCCCAATTTATACACATCGCTATTCAAAAACTTTCTTTTATACCTAACTTTATCAGTGTCCTTCAAATTCTCATACTGAATTAATTCATTGACATAGTCACGGATATGCTCCTCCTCGGTCTTTCGTTGACGGCGAGCAGGTACGTCATTTGTCGTTACTAAATCATCATGTGGCAAATCAACGATTTCATCAGCAACCACTTCTTCATTAGCCTGCTGATTCTGCTTTTGCGACGAATATCCTAACAATAACGCGCCACCAAACAAAAGCACCCAAAAAAATTCAACCATATTAGCACCACCATCCACACACTATAATCAAAACTAGGACGCCCCACGCAAGCGTTTTTTTCATACCATATTACCTTTTCATCCATCCTCAACAAATTAAAACCCATTTCTACAGAACAATTAAGAAATTAGACAACGACAGAAAACTTCAGATTTTTATCCCTTATATAAAGATTAAGATAATCGATTGTCATAAAGTCAATGACCTGCATTGTAACAATAACAGTCGACGTATTTTCAAATTAATAGCCTTTTATTTCAAAATTATTCAATCAACATCCATGTCCGTCCCCAAGACACATTGGAATCGATGTTTTATTTGAATATAATTGTTTTTTTGGAAGAAAACATGAATTTTCCATCTACAAAAAACCGCCAACAGGATAGTCTGTCAGCGGTTTCTAAATATTTGATATTAGCGGTCTTCATAACCGTTTGGGTGCTTTTGGTGCCAAGTCCAAGCCGTCTTGATGATTTCCTTAACATCATCGTACTTAGGAGCCCATCCCAAAATCTCACGTGCCTTGTCTGATGACGCAACCAATGAGTCAGGATCACCGGCACGACGTGGACCAACTTCGGCAGGGATTTCCTGACCAGTTGCTTCACGCGCAGCCTCAACCATTTGCTTAACTGAGAAGCCGTTAGCTGAACCCAAGTTAAATTGGTTTGAGTCGTTACCCTTAGCCAAGTAGTCCAAAGCCAACACGTGCGCGTTAGCCAAGTCCATTACGTGAACGTAATCGCGGACGTTGAATCCATCTGGTGTGTTGTAGTCATCACCGTACATCATGATCTTCTCGCGTTGACCCAAGGCCGTTTGCAAGATGATTGGTACCAAGTGCGTCTCAACTGGGTGGTCTTCACCGATTGAACCATCAGCCTTTGCACCGGCAACGTTAAAGTAACGCAATGCAACCCACTTCAAGCCGTAAGCTTCATCAGCCCACTTCATAATGTGCTCCATTTGCAACTTTGACTCACCGTATGGGTTGATTGGGTTTTGTGGCGTCGTTTCCTTGATAGGGTTTTCCTCAGGAATACCGTACGTTGCAGCCGTTGATGAGAAGACAATTTGCTTAACATCAAACTCCAACATAACTTCCAACAACGCAATCATACCTGCCGTGTTGTTGTCGAAGTACTTTAGCGGATCAGCCATTGATTCTGGCACGATTGATGAAGCCGCAAAGTGAACGACTTGCTCAATGTTTTCCTTCTCAAATACTTCACGCAAAGCTGCCTTATCACGAATATCAACTTCGTAGAAAGGTACACCTGCAGGCACCGCAGCACGGTGTCCCGTCAACAAGTTGTCGACAACGACAACATCGCGACCGTCTGACAACAATGTGTCAACCATGTGAGAACCGATGTATCCGGCTCCACCTAGAACCAAAATGGCCATGTGTTTTCTCCTTAAATGACTTTCTTCACTAATTAGTTTACTTTAGTTTTCTGACTTCGTCCAATCAATATGCGCTTCGGCAGACAATGTATCACCAGACCAAATGCGGTGAATCGTCTTATCTTCCATAATTTGCGCTTCAGAACGCACAGTATCACCGAGCAAAATTTCGTGTTCGTACTTGATGTTCAAATGTGTTGGTTCATGAGCTTCAAGGAATGCTGGTCCCAGCACATCTTGCATCCAATCGAAGTACTTTGAATTATTAACGTGGCGGTTTGAATCAATGTCCAAATAGCGAACGGCATATTGTTGATCTACATCAACTGGAATATCACCAATCATGTGGTCAGGCTCTGGTTGACGTGGAATCTTCTTCACACGTTCAGGTGCGTAGGCATCCACCATCTCTTGTGGAATACGCGCCATCTTACGCTTCTCCATATCAATCATTGCGTACAATGCATCGATGCTGACCAATTCATTACCTGCTTCATCGACAATGCGGTACAAACGCTTCGCAAAGAATGGGTTAAACTCCTTAGCCAATGTCTCCAAGGCCACCTTTTCACCAATCTTAGGACGGCGCTTAATATCAACAACGTGTTGCAAAATAATCCAACCAACCCCGTTTGCGTGTGCATAATCCGGTCCGACACCCAGGTCGACACTTTGTTGCGTTGAACTCAACACAGCAAGATTAAAAATCATGGGCAGGCTCAACTTGCCTGTCACGTCAGCTTCGTAGTACAACACCTCGTGCTGCATACTGTAAACTTCAGCCATTAATTCTCTCCTTGATATTCCAAATACAACGCTTGGCGGTCCAAGTCACGCGCTTTGGCGACTTGCTTAACCGCAGCCGTTGCTTTTAGCCCTGATGCAACAAGGGCTTGTACTGCCTCCACAGCAGTCATTTCAGCAAGTGGGTCGTCATCCCCGTCAGTGGTTGGGTTATCATTTCCCGCCACCATCATCACAAATTCACCACGGACTTCGTTTTCACTTGCCCAATCAACCAATTCTTGCGCTGACCCACGCAAGAACTCTTCATAACGCTTCGTCAACTCACGGGCCAACACAACTTGGCGATCAGGTCCAAACGCTTTCACCAAGTTTTGCAACGTCTTAGCCAAACGGTGTGGTGCTTCGTAGAAAATCATTGTTTCCGTGTGTGAATTCAAACCTTGCAGTTCTGCCAATTGCTCCTTTGGCTTACGCGCCAAGAAACCGTAAAACATAAAGGGTTGTGGTGCCAAGCCAGACGCAATCAACGCCGTAATACCCGCACTTGCCCCTGGAAGTGGCACAACCGGAATATTTTGCGCAATCGCCGCCTTAACCAACTCATGACCGGGGTCAGAAATTGATGGCATCCCCGCATCTGACACTTGGGCCACATCTTCACCAGCAGCTAAGCGTGCAACCAACTCAGGAATGCGACTCTCTTTATTGTGTTCATGGAATGATACTTGCTTCGTTTGAATATCAAACTGGTTGAGCAATTGTTGCGTGTGACGAGTGTCCTCCGCCGCAATTACGGCCACAGCCTTCAATGTATCAATTGAACGAACCGTCATATCACCCAAATTACCAATTGGCGTTGGGACAAGATAAAGCGTTCCCGTTGTATGTGTTGCAAAACTTTTCTGTTGATTCATCATAAACCTGCTAACTTAAACTGACTTTCAAGGACGGTTGATTCGACCGTCGTTTGAAAACTAATATTTTTCTGTAAACGTTGTGGTGCCGCCAATACGATATCCAACACTTCCAACAGTTTGGCCGTTGTATAACGTTGTGACAAACGCTGCCAATCACTAGCTCCTGGGAAACGAACACTCGCATCACCAGTACGACCAAGCAAGATATCACGCCATGCCTGGGCCAGCATCGCCAACAGTACTCGTGCACGGGCTGGCTCACCAGCTAACGGCACCAAAGCTGTTTGCACGTGGGTAAAGGTGGTATCGTCACCCTTCAGCGTACCAGTCACGATATCACTGACCGCCTTCTCGGCTGAGTTAAACCAATCATCAACTAGCCACTCAGCGGCGCTATCCACGCTATCCGTCAACGTACGCGCCAATTCGGCTTGTGCCGGCGTAAAGCCAACTGCCTCCAATGACGTGCGCATTTGTTCAGGGCCCAAAGCTGGGAAATCAATCACCTGCGTACGTGACACAACCGTCGGCAAAATTTGTGCCCGGTTTTCAGCAATCAAAATGGCCGTTTGTTGGCCAACTGGTTCTTCGATAAACTTCAACAGACCGTTGGCGGCACTGCTAGTCATCGTATCCGCACCAGAAACGATAAACACCTTTTGATTACCTTCGACGGCCGTCTTTGTAAATTCATCACGCAAGTAACGTACCTGGTCGACCTTGATGCTGTTACCATCTGGTGCCAATTGAATCACATCTGGGTGTTCGTGTGACGCAATACGTTGGCATTGATCACACATCCCGTCTGGCTGTCCGTCAGCCGTAACGTTACGACACATTAAACGCATCGCCAACCAATCAGCCACCAAGTCTTGACCACGACCACGTGGCCCAGTAAACAAAAAGGCGTGGGCAAGTTGCTCACTTGCCACCGCCTGTTTGAATTGCGCGATTAACTGCGGTTGTTGTGCATTTGCCTGTGCAATTAATTCTTTCGCGTCCATACTTGCCCCTTAGAAGCGGTGGAATTGTTCAATATCTTGAACAAAGACCGTTGCGCCACCAACTTGCACTTCCATTGGTGTTGAAGCCGTTGATTCCATTGAGACATCAAGGCTAACCGCTGGTGTCATGAATTGCTTACGGGTGTGTGATGTTTCCTTGATCAACTCAAGCACTTCATCGACACGCTCGTCTTCAATACCAATCATAAACGTTGTGTTTCCTGAACGAAGGAACCCACCTGACGTCGCCAAACGAGTGGCACGCACATTCGCCTTCACAAATTCAGTTCCCAACTTGTTTGCATCTTTATCTTGAACGATTGCGATTACCATCTTCATAAAGCTGAACCTCCTAGTCCTTCATCCCCAAAATTGGTGCCAGCGCTGCCCATGTATCAGCAATCACAGCATCCAATTCTTGTTCTGCATTAATCATCAAAAAGCGGTCTGGGTATTGCTTAGCCAATTCATGGTAAGCATCTGACACACGTTGGTGGAATGACAACGCTTCGACATCGAGACGATTTACTTCATCTTGACGCGTTGTTTGAATACGTTGCAATCCAACCTCTGGTCGAATATCAAGGTAGACCGTTGCTTGAGGCATAAATCCTTCAATGGCAAAATCATTGATTGCCGCCACCGCATCAGTTCCTAATTCACGGCCCCCACCTTGATAAGCAATTGAGCTATCAACGTAGCGATCAGTAATCACAACCTTGTCAGCTGCTAAAGCTGGCAAAATCGTTTGTACCAAGTGTTGTCGACGTGAGGCTGCGTAAAGCAACGCTTCCGTTCGTTGATCCATCTCTGTATTGGCTGGATCAAGTACTAGGTCACGAATCGCTTCCGCAATCTTGTTGTCGGTTCCGCCCGGCTCACGGGTTAGCAATAAGCGGTCCCCTAGTTCTGGTTGCAACCGTGCGACAATCGCACGCAATACTGATGTCTTTCCAGCTCCATCTGGGCCTTCAAACGAAATAAATGTCCCTGGCATTCTCGCCACCACTTTCCACTTTATCTAATAATACTTTTATTATAGCAAAAAGCCGGCCCAGGCATAACACCTGAACCGACTTTGGCTAAACGTTCCAGTCGATGTTCTCTGGCTTTACGAAAGCCAATTCGAACAAATAGTTAGAAATGCGCGTTTGTGACCACTTCTTACCGTGGTCTGGCAACAAACGTGAATTCTCAATGAGACGTTCCTTCACCCACTTAGCATTGGCCTCTGTCCATTGCGTGTTCTTCGCAATCAAAGCACCAAATTGGGCGTTTGTATAAGTCTTATCACTCATTATAAACACCTCCTATTCTGAGCTTTAGTTTTTAAACCTCTGGGTGGACAAAAGCTGTTGACCAGTGACCCTTCATATCACGTTGACGTGCCACGCGAAGTAAGAAGAAATACTTCTGACGGGCCTTGGCTGTTTCAGCCTTAATCAAACGTGGGTCAATGTCACTTTCAAACAAAGCTACTTCTGACATTTTTGCTTTTTCAAAGTCAAACTTTGCTTGATCAATCGCCTTGTTCAGCCGTTCATCGTAAGCTGCTGTATCAACTTTTGGTCGCTTAAACATGTTAAACATCAGAGCTTTGTCCTTCCTTCAACCGCTTTAATCAACGTAATTTCATCAGCATAGTCAATATCACTACCAACTGACAATCCAGTAGCCAAACGTGAAACCGTTAGACCGGCTGGCTTCAATAGTCGTGATAGGTACATAGCTGTTGCTTCACCCTCTGCGTTAGCGTTCGTTGCAACGATAACTTCTTGGATGGCATCATCCTTTTGCAAACGTGTTACCAATGACTCAATGTTGATGTCATCGGGACCCTTACCAGATAGTGGTGACAACACACCGTGAAGCACGTGGTACAAGCCACGGTACTCGCCAGTATTTTCAATTGCCATCAAATCCTTCACTTCTTCAACAACCAAAACTTGGCTTTGGTCACGTGTTGGGTCAGAGCAAATTGCACAAGGATCCGTCTCCGTCAGATTTCCACAGATTGAACAAAAGCGCAAATCACGCTTAGCAGAAATCAATGATTGGGCAAATCCCGTCACATCTTCTTCTTGCATGTCAATTGTGTGGAAAGCTAGGCGTGTCGCTGTCTTAATTCCGATACCGGGCAACTTCGTGTAACTATCAATAAGTTTAGCAATCGGTTCTGGATATTGCACGTTACAGACCTTCTTTCTCCCAATAAACCAACCGGCTTAGAACATACCCTTTGGTGCGTATTGTCCCAAACGCTTTTGTTGGTCAGCTTCGATTTGTTGCAATGCATCATTAACTGCAACCAAAATCATATCTGCCATACCGTCGACGTCATCAGCGTCAACGATTTCAGGCTTGATTTGCAAGTCCTTCAACTCACGGTTTCCGTTAAACGTTGCCAAAACAACGTCTGAAGGCGCGTGACCAGTGTAGTCAGTTGCTGCAATTGCTTCTTGCTCGTTTTGCATTTGCTCTTGCATCTTCTTTACTTGCTTCATCATTGATTGCATGTTTTGTCCGCCAAACATAATATCACCCTCGTTTTCTAGTTTTTGTTATTAATCATCAATTTCTTCTACGATATCAGCGCCAAACAAACGTTCAGCTTCCGCTACAACTGGTTCTGGACCAGCTGCTTCGGTTTGATCATCCATCGCCGTTAGACTTGCTAAGTCGTCATCAACAGCAGCTGCCACTTGTTGCGGCACTTGCTGTTGCACAGATGGCGTCGCAGCCGTTCCTTGACGTTGGGCCACAAACGCAGCACGCATCTTTGGCCAGTCATCAGTCGTGACAAAGACCAATTGGCGCTCGTTTTGGGCTTGCGTCAACAGACGGATTTGCGTCACCATCGTGTGCAACAATTCGGCGTTGCGCATGGCGTTGGCTTTAATCACTTCAAAGTCAAAGGCCACGACCAAGCCATCTGGCGAAGCAGCAATTGGCTTCGCGACGTTCAACATTGCTTGTTGTGGCACTGGCAACATGTTAACCATGTCAGCCCATACCGTTTGCACACGGTCTAGGTCGCCACGTGTCGCTGCACTAAGCACGCCAAACACAGCTGATTGATCATCCGCAACACGTGGTGCGACACGCGTTGGTGCCGTCGTGGCTGGTTGTTCAGCCGGTGCTGCCGATGCCACTGGTTCAGGTTGTGTCGCTGGTTGCGTTGGTGTCTCAACAACTGGTGCTGCTGAAGCAACCGGCGCTGGCGCTGGCTTAGTAGGTGCAGTTGGCGTCGGATCAGCAACCACTTGTGGTGCTGACACACGTTCAACCGTTACTGGTGCCGTCGTGGCCATCGGTTGACTCAACTTGACCGTCAAGACTTCCAAGTAAATGCTTGGGCGGTTCGTGAAACGCAATTGTTGTTGCGTGTCATTCAAGATATCAATCATGCGATACCAAACGTTGGCTTGCGTGTTCGCGGCCAAGTCCGTGAATGTCTCATCAGGCACAATGCTGATCAACTCAGGCGCTTCAGTGTGAAGCAACAAGTCACGGGCATAGCTAATCAAGTCTTCCACAAAGCGGTTAGCGTCCTTACCTGCTGATAATACCTCAGACAGCTTAGCCAAAGCTTGCTTCGTGTCTTGCTTAACCACCGCTTGTACATATTCGCCAAGCAATGTTTGCGTCACTGAACCAGTCACAAGCAAGGCGTTTTCCAACGTCACGTGACCATCCCCAAATGACAACGCTTGGTCCAAGATACTCAACGCATCACGCATTCCACCATCAGCGGCGTTCGCAATCACGCGAATCGCAGCTTCATCATACGTGTCGCCACGTTGATCCAAGATGTACGTCATACGATCGTATGCGGCTTTGGCATCAATACGTTTGAAGTCGAAACGTTGTGTACGGGAAATAATGGTTGCCGGAATCTTTTGTGGTTCCGTCGTAGCCAAAATAAAGATAACGTTTGCTGGTGGCTCTTCCAATGTCTTCAACAAGGCGTTAAAGGCACCAGTTGAAAGCATGTGGACCTCATCAATGATGTAGACTTTGTACTTCGCTTGCGTTGGGGCGTAGTTAACGTCCTCACGAATCTCACGGATTTCATCAACACCGTTGTTTGAAGCCGCGTCCAATTCGATAATGTCACCAAGCGTACCGTTATCGGCTGCTTGACACATCGCACATACACCATCAGGCTCCCCGTTAATGGGATTTAAACAGTTAATGGCTTTGGCAAAGATTTTCGCAGCGGATGTCTTACCCGTTCCACGCGGTCCGTTGAACAAATAGGCGTGGGTTGTTTGCCCCGTCATAATTGCGTTTTTCAACGTCTTGGTCACAACTTCTTGCCCAATCATGTCGCTAAATTTTTGCGGACGCCATGTCCGGTACAACGCTTGATACGCCATTGTGTGTGACCCCTTTCGATGCTGTCCATTGTGACAGCAAAGTATGAATTTTACCTACTCTTATATTACCAGAAAACAGTAAAAAAAACGCCAACCGATTAGTTCATCGGTTAGCGATTAAAGTTCATAAGAAGTGAAGCACAATGCACGGTCTCCTTAGTGCTGCTGCCTTCCGACCCTGACACGGTTCGAAGTGCACACTTGCCCCACAAACAATATTATAGCAGGTGGATTACTTTTCTGCAATCTCATTCGACAATTCTTGTGCTGCCAATTCAGCTGCGCGACGAGCTTTCTTTTCGGCTTTCTTCTGCTTGCGAATTTCGCGGAAGAAGTTACGCAATAAGTCACCACTTTCTTGCTCACGAACACCTTGGTGTACGTTAACTTGGTGGTTCAAACGCTCATCCTCTAAGATGTGGTACAAAGAGTGCACCGCCCCAGCCTTTGGATCCTCAGCACCATAATACACATCACTAATACGTGACTGTTGAATAATCCCTGCGCACATAATGCATGGTTCCAATGTCACAAACAATTGGGCATCTGGCAAACGCCATGACTTCACCAAACGGTTAGCCTCGGTAATGGCTTGTAGTTCAGCGTGTTGGCTGGCATCTTCCAACCGCTCACGTAGGTTAAAACCACGTCCGATGATTTGACCATTTTGCACGACGACCGCTCCAATCGGCACTTCACCCAAGGCGCCTGCTTTCTTGGCTTCCTTGATGGCCTCACCCATGAAGTAGTCAACTTGTTCAGGCGTTAGCGTCGTCATGGTAGACACTCTCCAAAATATAGTAACCCTTGTTCTTGGCAATCGTTGCAGCGTTACCAAACGTTTCAGCCATCAACGCCTTGGCAGATGGCGCACCTTGCTTCTTTTGCAAAACAACCGTCAGCGTACCGCCATCAACCAAGTAATCCTTCGCCCCAGCAATCATATCTGACACAATATCCTTACCGGCACGTACCGGTGGATTCGTCAAAATCGCCGCAAACTTACCGTCAACGCCAGAGTAACGGTCTGACAATACCACGTTAATGCGGTCGCCAACCCCGTTCTTTTGGGCGTTACGCTTGACCAATTCAGCTGCACGCTCGTTGATTTCAGCCGCCACGAATTCGCGGTCAGGCATCACCGTTGCCAATGCAATTGAAACTGGCCCGTAGCCGGCACCCAAATCCAAAATCTTTCCAGCGGGAATATCTTGATCAAACGCATCCAACATCGTGCGCGTTCCAAAATCTACGGTAGACTTAGAGAAGACACCGGCGTCCGTTGTGAACGTCAAGGTGTGGTCAAAAAGCGGGAACGTCCAAGTATGCTCGTCGTGAGCAACACTTGGGTTCGCCGTGTAATAATGTTCAGCCATGTGAACCTCTTTCTATTCTCAATATCAGAATCCTGATAATCTTCAAAGTTTTCTATATAAACCATTGTATGATATAGAGACTAATTATAAAAGCAAAGTACTTGGGGGAGTATGACATGAAAAAGCAGACAATCGGCGTCTTTATGGGCGCCCAATATGGTCACCTAGAAGAATTCCACGAAGCAGCCGCTGCGATGGGTAAAGGTATCGCAGCCCGTAACTGGGCCTTGGTCTACGGTGGGTCAAAGAGCGGTTTGATGGGCGAAGTCGCAGTTAACGCCATCGACGCCGGTGCCGAGGTGACTGGCATCCGACCAACGAGTTTCCTACCAGAAGAAGCTGGGCATGATTTGAAGATGGAACACATCGACGTGCCGGACATGGATACCCGTAAGCGCATGATGTTTGACCGCGCCGATGCCTTCGTCTTTTTACCAGGTGGCATGGGAACGTTGGAAGAGCTTGGCCAAGTGATGTCATGGACGAAGTTAGGTTACTACGAGAAGCCAATCGTCTTGGTAAATATCGATGGTTATTGGGATGACATGGTGGCTTGGTTCGAAACAGCCATCGAAGCAGAATTCGTCACCCGCGAAGGGCTTTCACGCTTGGCCTTGATTCCAACGGTAGACGAAACATTCAAATACCTTGAAGGTGAATTTGGTGAATAACAGAAAAATGGTGATGATGTCAAAAATTGGGCATCATCACCATTTTTTATGCAATAATATCGGTCTTTTCAACCATCCAAGCAGCTGCAGCCATGAGGACAATGAGTACCAACAAGACAATCAATTGAATTGTCCAGCTGTGCCACAATCCAAAACCGTAACCAAACAAAGTTGGCCCAAACGCAGCCAATAGGTAGCCACCGGATTGTGCCATACCTGATAGTTCAGCCGTTCGCGTTGGTGTGGTTGTCTTAACTGAGAACATCGTTAACAAGTAAGGGAACAATGCCCCACCTGAGAATCCCATCAATAAGTTAACAATCAACCAAAACAAAAAACTGTGACCATTGAATAAGATCATCCCCACCCCAACAAATGCAAAGGCAGAGAATCCCACCATAATCCAGCGACGTTGTTTGTTATTCCAACGTGTAAAGGCAGTTGGTAGTACAAACGTCAATGGCAATGTGATTAGCGTAAAGATACCTGATAGGTAACCAGCTGCTTCAGCCGATAACCCAGCTTGTTGCGCCATCGTTGGCAGCCAGGCCATCGCCGTGTAGTAATACAATGACTGTAACCCACCGTATGCCAACAAATACCACGCCCGCTTGTTACGCCAAATTGACGACTGTGCGCCGTCAGCTGGTCGTGGTTCTAGCACGTGATTTTGCTTTGTATTTGGTAGCCAAACAACCAAAGCAAGCACAATCAATACTGACAAAATCAAAATTAACGTTTGCCAATTAGTTGCTCTGACAATTGGCACGGCTAAGGATGATGCCAGGATAGTCGCAATCGTCATCGCTAGTGAATACGTTGATGTATAACGACCAATTTGCGTTGGAAAATTTGCAACGACGGCACTGGGGAGCAACACATTCAACGTTGCAATACCGACGCCAATCAACACTGTTCCTAAAAACAAAAATGGCATCGAAATAATGCGTAATAATGATCCGACTGCCATTAACAATACGAAAATAGCGAACGACTTTTCAATCCCCCACTTTTGGCCAAATTTCGGTGCCAAGGGGGAAACAATGGCAAAACTCAAAAGTGGAATGGTTGTCAAAATACCCAATGAACTAACTGACACCCCCAACCCTTTCGCAACTTCACTAATAACTGGCGGAATTGATGTAAACGGAATACGTAATATCATTCCCATCATCACAATGCCAGGCACCAAAAAAGGTGACTGATTCTTCTTTTGCATAATGAACTCTCCTCAATAGATGCTTCGCCATCTCTCTAAAACAGCTTATCCATTGTAAGTTAATAAAAAGCGCTGCACAACAACGTGCAACGCTTCACTAATGCTTTTTACTTAAAATACTTTGCCAAGAAATCAGCAACCTTTTGCTCATACTTAGCTGGGTTGGTTGCATATGATTGCACGTGTGAGGCACCTGGGACCAAGTACTTTTCCTTTGGTCCGTTTGAGGCGTCATACACTTGGTACAAGAACTTCGTTGGCACAAATGTGTCATCCCCACCATGAATAAACATCATTGGGCGCGTGTTCTTTTGCAACAACTTCAACGCGTCAGCTTCAGCGTAGTCATAACCAGCCAAAACCTTTGAGTACGTTGAAACCACTGGCAAGATAATCTTAGCCAACCACATTGGCAAACCATACATATCACCCGCTTGGTATTCCAACTCGTCATAAACTGACGTGTAACCAGCATCTTCAATGTACGCCTTAACTTGCGCTGGTGGGTTCATTCCTGACAACATCATCGTCGTGGCACCACCCATTGAGGCACCCATCACCACGATTTGGCTATCTTGACCATTCTTGCTAATGACCTTACTAATCCATTGCTTGTAGTCCTTGGCATCCAAGTAACCGAAACCGATGTACTTACCACCTGACTTACCTGACGCACGATCATCGGGCATCAACACGTTGTAGCCCATGTCATGGAACATTTGCCCATAAGGTGCCATTGCCTTGTGCTCCACACCAAATCCGTGAATCACAACAACCGTCTTGTTGGTCTTCTTTTCAGCTGGTACATAATTACCAACCAACTTAGTCCCGTCCTTAGCCGTCAAATGCCACGTTTGTGAATCCAACGCTAGGAACTCTTGTTGACGTGAATACAATGGATCCTTCTTCGTCAACACACCACTACCGATAAAGTCCTTCTTCGCACGCACCTCGGCGACGTGAAAGAAATACCCACCAGCAGCGCCGAGAATAACTGCCAACACAACCACGATTGAAACTACCCAAGTGATAATCTTACGTGGCGTTGACCAGCGCTTCTTTTGCTTAGCCATATTCGCTAACCTCTTACTCTTCTATAAATGTATAAGTGCAACCTGTCCATTATAAGGAAGAACACTAGAAAATAAAAGGTATACCCCGTTAAGCAAATAACGACTACTTCATGTGCAACAATGAGTCGATCAACTTATCGCCCATTCGATCCAAGTACTGTCCTTGGCGTTCCCAAAGCGACTTGCCACGCAACGACTTCTCACTTTCAGCCGGCAATGGTTGATTTTGCGTCGTAATCGCCGCAACTGCCCCAACAATCCAAACACCCAAGCTGAACACCACTAGTAATCTCACTAACTTCTTTCGCATGCCACAAGTCCCCCATTCCTTTTTGTTGTCTCTCAGTCTAGTCGCCAATTGTCAGGTTTTAGCAGGTTTTCGGTCACGATTGTGTAAATGTTTTGTTGCCAAATTCGGAACATGCCCATCATTATTTTTCTCAAAACCAGTCGCCACTGTGCTAAACTATTAGAAAACTATGAGAAACACGGAGCACCAACATGAGCTATTCATTGAACTGGGATTTGGATCCCATCTACCCTGGTGGTATCGAATCACCTGAGTTCGCTGCCAAGCTAACTTTACTCGATCAACAAATTAAGCAATTCGCGTCTGACGTGACTGCTTACGACCGTTTCACAGACACGGACTTCAGCAAGCTCGTCGCTTTGGTGAACGACGCGCAAGTGATTCGTTCAGGTTTGGGCACAGTGGCGCTATTCGTCAACGCCCTTTACTCAGCCGACTACACGAACCCGGTTTACCGTCCCTACCAAACGAAGGTCTCACACTTGGAAGTTGCTTACCAAGCCCCATTGGACGCCTTTGCGAAGTTGTTGACGTCATTTGATGATGAGACATTTGCTAAGGTCAGCACGTTGCCCGGCATCGCTGAAGTCGCCTTCCACTTGAACGAGTTGCGCGATGACGCTGCTCGCTTGTTGGATGACCGCGCCGAAGAATTGCTCAACAAGTTGCGTTTGGACGGATTGCAAGCCTGGTCAGAGCACTACGACACCATCTCATCTGGACTTTCAATGACCTACACGGATGAAAACGGCGACGAGCAAGCTTTGTCTGCGGGACAAGCTTTGAACCAATTGGACGGTTACCCAGACAATAAGGTGCGCGCCAACATCATGGCCAACTACGAAAAGATGTGGGGCAGCGCCGAAAACTTGGCCGCCGATACGATTAACCACTTAGCTGGTGCCCGATTGACGGAACAAGTTGCCCACGGTTACGAAAACCACTTGGATCAACCACTAGAGTTGAACCGTATGTCACGTGAGACATTGGACGCCATGTGGCAAATGGTCGATGACAACAAGCACATGTTTAAGGCGTACTTCGATCGCAAGAAGGACTTGCTTGGTTTGACGGAGCTAGGTTGGCAAGACCAAGTCGCCCCTATCACAGATTTGGGTGACTACAAGCCAAGCACATTGTCATATGATGAAGCGGCTGCGTTCATTATTAAGAATTTTGGCAAGTACTCACCTAAGATGGCCGCATTCGCGCAACACGCGTTTAAGAATCAATGGATTGAAGCGGAAGACCGTCCTGGTAAGACGCCAGGTGCCTGGATGGAAAGTGTGCCTGACATTCACGAGTCACGTATCATCACGACGTTTACAGGCTCTGTGAACGATGCAGCGACGATTGCCCACGAAATCGGTCACGGGTTCCACTCTTCAGTCTTGACGGACTTGCCAGTTTGGCGTGATGGTTATGCCATGAACGTTGCTGAGACCGCTTCAACGTTTGCTGAAATGCTGATTGCGGATGCCAACGTACAAGCGGCCCAATCAGATGCGGAAAAGGTTGTCTTGTTGGATGCGAAGATGACGAACCCAATTGCCATGTTCTTGAACATCCACGCCCGCTTCATCTTTGAAGACAACTTCTACACGGAGCGTAAGCAAGGCTTCGTCCCAGCTGCGCGTTTGAACGAATTGATGGACGAGGCACAAAAGGTAGCCTTCGATGGTCTTTTGGATCACCGTCACCCACACTTCTGGTCATCAAAGTTGCACTTCTTCATTGATGACGTGCCATTCTACAACTTCCCATACACGTTCGGTTACTTGTTCAGCCAAGGCATCTATGCTTGGGCCCACACGCAAGATAATTTCGAAGAGGCTTACATCGCCTTGCTTCGCGATACGGCCAACATGTCAACGGAAGAATTGGCCCAAAAGCACCTTGGTGTCGATTTGACTAAGCCAGACTTCTGGCAAGCTGGTGCCGATTTGGTTAAGAAGGACATCGATGAATTCTTGGCTTTGTCAGAGCAATTTGTAAAGTAATGCCAAAAACGCCTGCATTCAATTCAGAATGCAGGCGTTTTACTATGCTTATTACTTCTTATCCAAAATCATCTTTGACGTTAGGATGGCAAGTGATACTGCCAAGCCCATTGGCATCAAAGCCGTGTAGTCCAAATGACTCACTTCGAACATCATGAACAAGGCCATCAATGGTGCTTGTTGCGAGGCAGCTAGCAATGCCGTGGCACCGATAACGGCTGCTTGGGCAACTGATGCACCAGGCACCATCATGATGTAGCCGAAGCCAAGGATGGCACCGAATGATCCACCAATACCAATTGATGGTGCCAACGTACCACCATAGGCACCGGCCTTCAATGTGAAGACCGTAATGGCAGCCTTAAGCAACATCCCAATCAACAAGACCCCAATCACCTTCGTGCTCGTGCTGTTAATGGCGAATTCTGCCAAACCACGTCCGTTCCCCATAATTTGTGGGAAGAAGATGGCAACCACACCAGTTACGGCTGCAGCCAATGGCAATTGCCACAAGACTTGCACTTGCTTAGCCTTGGCCTTACCGCCGGCCCATTGGAAGGCCTTGCGGAAGTATGCACCCGCAACACCCATCAATGGTCCAACGACAATCACGAACGGAATCATACCCAACGTGAAGTGCTTATCAGGCACAAAGTAGTATGGGTGGAACCCGTGGACTGACATACCCACCCACATGGCAATCGTTGACATCGTCAAACTGACCGCAACTGAACGCTTTGACACGTTCTTGTGCAAGATTTCAACGGCGAACAACATACCAGTGATTGGCGCGATATAAATACCGGCGAAACCAGCACCCGCAGTTGCTGCAATCAACAAGCGACGGTCGTCAGCCGTTAGTGAATCCATGTGCCAACGGCGGAGTAGCTTCTCCCAACGTTGGGCAAGCAAAGCACCAAGTTCACGAGGTGCCAATTCACGTCCAACTGATCCACCAGTTGCTACGTAGAAGACTTGCGTCACGGCGTGGACAACTGAAGGCCAGAATGGCATCTCATCCCCATCCATCGCCTTGTTGATTCCAACCGTTGGCTTCATCTTCGTTTGCACAATGAACCAGACAATCGCCGCAATAATTCCACCAATCAATACTGATAAAAAGCGTTGTCCGCCAGCAATGTGCGTTGAAACTGGCATCAGCGTGTTTTCTTCAAATCCCAAGAAGAAGTGCTCAACCAGTTCCAAGAACAAGCTGAGCAACACTGAACTTAACCCTACAACAATCCCCAAAATAACGGTAGATAGCGCCAAGACCCCCATCTTGTGGCGCTCGCTGTAAGTTTTCTCTTCCAAAACAGTAACCTCATCTCAAATAATCGTTTACAAAAAGTTATTATAACACTGATACAACGTCCTCACATGCGGACCTATTGAACAAAAATAACCGTTCAAGCTTACAAGTTTGAACGGTTATCGGGTTAAATCTCTTCAAAATCAGCGTCAATCGCAGTTTCCATGCGACTAATCACCGTACGCAAGACATTGTTTTCGCCCAAATACAACGCTTCCTTCATGCGGTTGTACTCAGACGTTGGCAACATCACAACGCTCTCCTGTTCATCAGTTTCAATTTCATAAGCTACCTTGCGTTCAGTCACATCACGCAACAAGTCAAACAAATGCGCCTGAGCAAAATCTACTGTTAGCTTCTTCATGTTAATCTACCTCCGAAAACCTCGAGCAATCTTACTTCACTAAATAGACACGCTCATCAATCAAGTCGAATGATTGGTGGTGCGCGTTCAATGCGGGTACTTCTTCTAACTCGGCTTCGTGCCAGAAGACATCCGAGTCCGTTGCCCCGTCCTTTTCACCAATCACGATGAAATCAAAATCAAAGCGGTATTGGTTATCACGGATGTATTGCAACACCTGCCAATCTGCATCGGTTGTGTCTGGCGCCCAACTCATAATAACCGTTGAGACATTCTCACCGTACATATCCAACGCTGCGATGGCATCCATGTTTTCCACATCCGTCACCGGCTTAGCAGATGTTGGATCTGGTTGTGTGCGCCAATCCTCGTTGTCCGTCGCAATAATCTTTTGTTCCGGCGCAATCGCCTTCAAGCCGGCTGAGATATACCCATGACCAGCCATCAACTCCAATACAGGTTGGCCGTCCGTGTACGCTGACAAGTCACGCACAAAGTCACTTGAGACAAAGCCGTACATGCTGAAGTATTCGATTAACGCATCACGTAAATGGCGAAGCAAGAAGTCGATATCTTCTAATGGTTCCGTTAACTCAAGCCAGAGCGCATTCCCAGCATCCGCGTTATCTGGGTATTGCGCCAAGACGTAATGTTGCAGTTCTGGAATGACTGACTCTGGTACTTCCATCGTTGGCAATGCAGCTGGCAAATAACCCGCATTCAATTGTTCAAGCGTATCAATCGCTTGTTGCATGAGGTTGGCCATCGTGGGGATGTTTTGGTAACGGTCTAGATATGGCAACAGCTCACCAAGATAGTCCATCTCAGTGAGCTGTTGGCCAGACCCAAACCGAATTGCTTGGTTTGTTGTCATGATAATATCCTCTAGTTAGAACAGGCTTTCTTGGTGGTTGCTACGCACATCATCCTCCGGCGTGTATGATACCGGGTTCAAGTATGAGTTAACATACTGGAAAATGTCGAAACGTTGCTGGTCAGTTAGCGGCTTACCGTTAAAGTCGATTTCCTTACCTGACAAGAACAGCAATGACAAGTCAGTCTTTTCTGACATGGCACGGCCGACCAAGAAATCCATTGAAACATTGAAAAAATCCGCTAGCTTTCGAACTTCAATGTACGAAGGCGAACGGTCACCACGCTCCCAGTTTCCGATTTGCGCAGCTGTATTTGGTTTTTGCCCTGGTTCAAGGTGCTTATTCATCTCTTCAGCCAAGGTTTCCAATGTGATGTTGCGGCCTTTGCGCAACTCACGCAGACGATCTGGAAACATGTGCGTCGTTCTCCGTTTTCATAAAGTAGATTGGGCACGCTAAAAGCCCTAATATATTTCTATTTTAACGAACATTAACCGATTTTTCCACACCCAAATTGTGGAAAACCACTTATTTTATCCACACGCTGTGAATTACGGCTTAACTGTCAACACAACCACGTTGACTGTCACAGCTGGTAATGGCGTAGCTTCCGCTGCCGCTTGGGCTTCTGGACGTGCACCCCAGTGCAATGGCGTCATGTGTAACAGATCAACATACAAGTCGGCTGGAATTTGCCATTGGTATGAAATCTCGGTTTGCGTGGCGTTTGGATAGTTCTCCATGAAGCGATCGACCACTTTTTGGTTACTGTACGTGTGATTTGGTGAATCCACAGGGTACAACATTTCACGCAATTCGTGAAGATAACCTGATGATGGGACCACCTTCACCAACGTTCCCTCGGGCGCTAAGACACGCTTGAATTCTTCATAAGCACTTGGTGAGAAGAACTCCACGATACTATCAAAGCTATTGTCGTTAAATGGTAGGTTCGCTAAGTCGGCCACCGCAAAGAACGCATCTGTGTCCAATTGCGTTGCCAAGTTAACCCCTGCCTTAGAAATATCGAAACCAATGCCGGTATCGATGTTGCCACGCTTGGCTAGCAAACGGGCGAATGGCGTCCCTTCACCAGTTCCCACATCCATGATGCGTTGTGGGTCGGCTGGCAATTGGGCCGCAACTGCGTCCACAATGCCATCAAACAAGCCGGCCGTCAAAACACGACGACGGGCCGCCAACATAGCATCATCATACTCCGTATTAACAGCGTGGTTCAAGAAATAAAGGGAACCCTTCTTGTTAATGTCCAAGCGGTGGTTATGCGCACATACCAAGGTATTACCTTCAACGTGGTCATAAGGCTCGCCATCTACGGTACAACGGAACATGTCCAAGTGTTCGCTGACGAACTTAATCCCTTTTTCAATCTTCTTCATGTGATTCCTTCCTCATTGCTGCCCAGAGCATTTCATAGAGCTGTTCAAACTCTGCCTCATGTTCAACCTTGTCTGACTTCTGCCGTGCAAACGTGACAATCGACCCAAAGGCCATCGTCATGAATACTTGGACTGGCATGTCACGCAGTTCACCTGTCGCAACCCCCGCTGACAGCATCTCAGCAACCACATTTTGTTGCTGGTCAGCTGGATCAGCTGCCACGCGATTCAACACCGGACTGTCTGGCAACTGCTTAATTTGCGAAACTGTCGTCAACGTATCCGGCTTTTCCACCGCGATGTGATACAGCGTTCGCAACCAGACACGCACCTTCCCGGCCAAAGTCGGCTCGGCACTTATTGATGTGACCAACATGTCACGCATAACTGCTTGCTCATGTTCAAAGACTTGCGTTAGCATATCAGCCTTATTATTAAAGTAAATATAGATGTTGGATTGCGAGATACCAACGGCCTTGGCGACCTTTGTCGTTGATAAACTAGCCGCCCCTTCAGTCACGATAATCTGTATCGCTGCCTGAATAATTGTCTCATACTTCGATTCATCTTTTTTCTTCATGGTACTAATATAACTGGTTTATTCTGAAACGACAACGTTGACAAAAGATAAGTTTATCTTTTATAATAAGTCCACCAATTAAAGATAGAGTTATCTTTTAAGAAATAGAGGCTATTAAACATGAAGATTGCAATGCTTGGATCACTTGGTAACGTTAACCGCGTTGCTGTACCTGAATTACTTAACGCTGGCCACGAAGTTACCCTACTAACGTCTTCAGCAGATCGTGTCGCTGAAATCGAAGAACTCGGCGCACACGCGGTCGTTGGTTCAATGACCAACTTGGATGACCTAGTTGCCACATTGACTGGTGCCGACGTGGCGTACCTCATGTTGACTGGTCGTGCCACAGGCAGCCTAGTCGCTCACGGGGAAATGGTCGGTAACTTGTTCAAGCAAGCTATCGAGACAACTGGTATCAAGCGCGTCGTTAACCTCAGCAGCGTTGGTGCCGATCAAGGTCCTGAAATCGGCGCTCTTTATGTCTATAACATCATTGAAGGTTTGTTGGCTAGTTTGCCAATCGATATTACGTTTGTTCGTCCAGTCGCCTTTTACGGCAACCTAATGGGTAGCATTCAAACGATTAAAGCACAACATGCCATCATTAACAATTTCCCCGCTTCTCATCGTAATGCGTATGTTTGGCCTGCCGATATCGCCGAGACGGTTGTCGATGCTATCTTGCACCCGGTTGCCGGTCAAACGGTTCGCTACGTAGTTTCTGACTTATTCACCGGTGACGAATTGGTTGCTGCGCTACAAGAAACGTTGACCATGCCTGATTTGAAGTGGATTGAGATTTCAGATGAGCAAGCCTTAGCAAATATGACAGCTAAGGGGATGCCGGAAGCAGTTGCGACTGAATTCGTTAAGTTGGGGGCTTCTCAACGTAACGAATCTGCATACACTGACTTAACAGCCCATATGCCAGTCCTTGGCGACTTTAAGTTGGCAGACTTCTTGCCAATCTTCAAGGCAGCCTACAACAAGTAACCCTAGCAAAAAAGCGAATGATTGCTCATTCGCTTTTTTCGGCTAAATCAATGTCGTACGCTACCCGATTGCCGGCTAGTTTTCCTCGGTATGCGAAACCACGACGGGCGATAATTGCTTGCATCTTTTTATTTTTTTCATGGGTATCGATGCGAATGTAGTCAAAACCATTTGCCTGGGCCGTCGCAAATAAATGCGTAAACAACGCTGTCGACAAGTGGTAGCCCTGGTGTTGGAATGATACCGCCATGCGATGGATAACCGCATAGGGCTTACGCTTGGTGGGATACAGCCAGCGCCCGCCTTGCAGACGTTGATAGTTCACATCTTTTTCTTGCCAAAGCGTGGCCGTGGCGACGATTTCATCATCGAGTTGCAAGATGTATGCGTACCCTTTGGCGATGTCGGCTTTGATGATTTCTGGGGATGGATAACCATTATCCCACTGCGGATTATGATCAATAGACATGACTGCCTTAGCATCTGATATAATTTGCCAAATTGCGTCTGCGTCAGCCATGGTCGCTTGTCGGTAAGTTATATTGGCCATTGGTCTACCTCACTTCAATAAGCAACATTATACGCCGTTTTCGGGCAATAATTGTCAACAAAAACGTCATACCTGGTTGCGATAATAACCTCAGTCATAATAAATGATTTGCGGTGAATCCCATCGCCGCACCTTCTTTCACCACTCGGTACTCCTTGCCGGGTGGTTTTTTGTTGTCCGAAAACTAAAAAGGACAAAGCACAACATGTACTTTGTCCTTCAGTAGGTTAATTAGTCTTCAAAACCGTCAGTCGTCATTGATGCTTGGTACAAAGCCACAACATCATCAACCGTCAAGTTCACGTAACCACCCTCGTGATCCAAACCACCGATTTCAACGGCTGACTCAGCCATCGCACGGAAGTTCGTCTCATCGTTGATATCAACACCTTGCAAAGTCGTTGGCACTTCCAATGACTTTACCCAGTCGTAAGTGGCTTGGATAGCCTTCTCAGCAACGACTTGGTCATCGGCATCTTGGATATCCCAAACATTGCGTCCGAAGCGGGCAAACTTAGCAACCGTAGCTGCTGACAAAGCACGCTTCATCCAACGTGGCGTCAAGATTCCCAAACCAACACCGTGGGTGATGTCGTAGAATGCTGACAATTCGTGCTCGATTGGGTGAACCGTCCAGCCGTTTACGTTTCCTGAACGTACCAAACCGTTCAAAGCCATCGTTGAAGCCCACATCAAGTTAGCACGGGCATCATAGTTATCTGGCGTTGCCAAAGCAACTGGCGCCCACTTGATAACGGCACGCATCATACCTTCAATCATACCGTCAGAAATATCTGTGTTCTCGGCACGGTCGAAGTATTGCTCAGTCAAGTGTGAGAAGATGTCGATTGAACCGGCAGCCGTTTGCCACTTTGAAACTGAGTACGTCAATTGTGGGTCCAAGAATGAAACAGCTGGTGTGTTTGGTCCATACGTACCAATCTTAGCGTTCAATTCTGGGTTTGAGATAACTGAACCTGGGTTCATTTCAGTACCCGTTGCAGCCAACGTCAAGATGTCGACAACTGGCAATTGGTCCAACTTTGAGCGGTACTTGACACCGTGGTCAGCGACCAAATCCCAGGCATCCCCATCATAAAACTTTGCTGATGCAATCACCTTTGATGCATCGATAACTGATCCACCACCAACGGCCAAAATGACGTCGATGTCGTTCTCCTTAGCCAAACGTTGACCCTCGCGAACTGAATCAATCTTTGGGTTAGGCTCGATACCGTCCAATTCAGTGACGTTCAAACCTTCCAAAGCCTTCATAACACGCTCATACAAGCCAGAACGCTTGATTGAACCACCACCGTACGTCAACAAAACGTTTTGACCAAATTGGGCCACGGCATCGTGCAATTCTGCATCGATGTGGTTCTTTCCAAAGCGAATATCTGTCTTATTTACAAAGCGAAAATCTTCCATAATTGTCGTCCTCCAATGAGTTGTGCAGACTACTTTACTTACTAAACGTAACATACACTATACACCTTTAGGGGACGTTAAACAAATTCTCACTACGCAAAAAAGCACTTCAACTAGATTCACATCTAAGTTGAAGTGCTTTTTGTTATGAACTAACAGCGATTAACCGAGATTAGTCGTTGTGCAAGTTCATTGAGTTTTCAATATCAGCGATTGAAGGAATCTTCGTACCCTCTTCAGTTGATACAACAACAGGATCTGCAACGACCTTGTCTTCAACAGCTTGGTATTGCTTCATACCAGTACCAGCTGGGATCAACTTACCGATGATAACGTTCTCCTTCAAACCAACCAATGGATCGTTCTTTCCACGGATAGCAGCGTCAGTCAAGACACGAGTCGTCTCTTGGAATGATGCGGCTGACAAGAATGAGTTCGTCTCCAATGATGCCTTGGTAATACCAAGCAAAACTGGACGTGCTGTGGCTGGCAAGCCACCCTTCAACAACGTCTCTTCGTTAGCATCACGGAATTGCGCGATATCCATCAACGTACCTGGCAACAAGTCCGTCTCACCCGGATCCATGACACGCACCTTACGAAGCATTTGGCGAGCCATAACTTCGATGTGCTTGTCAGAGATCTCAACACCTTGCATACGGTAAACCTTTTGCACTTCACGCACAATGTAGTTTTCCGTAGCCAACGTGTCACGTACTTGGATGATTTCCTTAGGGTCAGCTGAACCTTCGTTCAACGTCTCACCACGGTGGATTTGATCACCTTCGGCCACACGCATGCGTGCAGTCATTGGCAACGTGTAAGTACGCGTATCCGTCTCACCTTGAACAGTAACTTCCTTAGTACGTTCTGCTGGGTTTTCTTCAATAGAAGTAACCTCACCAGTAACTTCAGTAATCATAGCACGACCCTTAGGGTTACGTGCTTCAAAGATTTCTTGCACACGAGGAAGTCCTTGCGTGATATCGTTTCCGGCAACACCACCAGTGTGGAAAGTACGCATAGTCAATTGCGTACCAGGCTCACCGATTGATTGTGCGGCAACAGTACCAACAGCTTCACCAACTTCAACAACGTCACCAGTAGCCATGTTGCGACCGTAGTCGTATACGCAGACACCGTGTTCCGTGTTGCAAGTAAAGGCTGAACGAATGTTAACAGTCGTTACGCCGGCGTTGACAATAGCCTTAGCCTTGTCTTCGTCGATCATTTGGTTGTGAGCAACGATGACTTCACCAGTCTTAGGGTCGATAACAGCCTTTTGTGCGTAACGTCCCAAAATACGCTCGTACAATGACTCGATGACTTCGTTACCGTTCATGATTGCAGAAACATCCAAACCACGATCAGTACCACAGTCGATCTCACGAATGATAACGTCTTGCGCAACGTCAACCAAACGACGAGTCATGTAACCTGAGTCGGCCGTCTTCAAGGCCGTATCAGTCATACCCTTACGAGCACCGTGAGTTGAGAAGAACATTTCCAAAACTGACAATCCCTCACGGAAGTTGGCGATGATAGGCAACTCCATGATACGTCCGTTAGGCGCAGCCATCAAACCACGCATACCGGCCAATTGCGTAAAGTTAGAAATGTTACCACGAGCTCCTGAATCTGACATCATGAAGATGTTGTTATCAGGCTCGAAGTGCTCAATAAGCTTAGCAGTAATGTCATCCTTCGCTTGGTTCCAGATGGCAATAACACGCTCATAACGCTCATCGTCAGTAATCAATCCACGACGGAATTGCTTAGAAACAGTAGCGACTTGCTTGTGAGCTTCTTCGATGATTCCTGGCTTTTCCTTCAAGTCAGTAACGTCGGCCACACCAACCGTCAAACCAGACTTAGTTGACTCATCGTAACCCAAGTCCTTCATACGGTCCAATAGCAATGACGTTTCAGTAACCTTGTAGATCTTGTAGACTTCGGCAACGATGTCTGACAAGAATCCCTTCTTGAATGGAGGCAAGATTGGCGTCTCAGCAAAGTGTGCCTTGATGTCAGTTCCTGGCTCCAAGAAGAAGCGGTCGTCAATGGCGTGCAAGTTAGCCTCAGTTGGCTCGTTCAAGTATGGGAAGTCGACTGGCAAGATGTCGTTAAAGAACAACTTACCAACAGTCGTCGTCATAATACGTGAACGTTGCTCGTCAGTGAATGGCTTTTCTGCAGGGAATGAAGACGTTTGAACTCCAATACGCGTGTGCAAGTGCACATACTTGTTTTGGAATGCAGTACGAGCTTCGTTGATATCCTTGAAGACCATACCTTCACCTTCACGACCATCTTCTTCAGTCGTCAAGTAGTAGTTACCGATAACCATGTCCTGTGATGGAGCCACGATAGGCTTACCATCCTTAGGAGCCAAGATGTGTCCAGCGGCAAGCATCAACAAACGAGCTTCTGCTTGAGCTTCATCTGACAAAGGAACGTGGATGGCCATTTGGTCACCGTCAAAGTCGGCGTTATAAGCTTCAGTAACCAATGGGTGCAAACGCATAGCCTTACCTGGCACTAGGACAGGTTCGAACGCTTGAATACCCAAACGGTGAAGCGTTGGTGCACGGTTCAAAAGAACTGGGTGCTCCTTGATAACGTCATCCAAGACGTCCATAACAGCGTCATCACGACGGTCGATCATACGCTTTGCGGCACGGATGTTTCCAACCAAGTCACGCGCAACCAATTCCTTCATGATGAATGGGCGGAACAATTCCATAGCCATTGGACGTGGCAATCCCATTTGGTTCATCTTCAAGAAAGGACCAACGTCGATAACTGAACGTCCTGAGTAGTCAACACGCTTACCAAGCAAGTTTTGACGGAAACGTCCTTGCTTACCCTTAAGCATGTGTGACAATGACTTCAATGGACGGTTACCAGGACCAGTTACAGGACGTCCACGACGACCGTTGTCAACCAACGCGTCGACGGCTTCTTGCAACATACGCTTTTCGTTTTGCACGATAATTCCAGGTGCATTCAACTCCAACAAACGCTTCAAACGGTTGTTACGGTTGATAACACGACGGTACAAATCGTTCAAGTCAGACGTTGCAAAACGTCCACCTTCCAATTGCACCATTGGACGCAAGTCAGGTGGGATAACTGGAATAACATCCATAACCATCCACTCTGGCTTGTTACCTGACTTAACGAAAGCTTCGATAATGTCCAAACGACGAACGGCGCGAACACGCTTTTGACCAGTGGCCTCACGCAATTCTGCCTTCAACGTCTCAACTTCGGCTTCCAAGTCAACGTTTGACAACAACGTTTGTACAGCTTCAGCACCCATGCCAGCTTCAAATGCGCTACCATATTCTGCCTTCAACTCGCGGTACTCGCGTTCTGACAACAATTGCTTTTCAGTCAAAGGTGTATCACCGGCCTTTGTAACCACGTAAGAAGCGAAGTAGATAATCTCTTCCAATGAACGTGGTGACATGTCCAAGACCAATCCCATACGTGAAGGGATTCCCTTGAAGTACCAGATGTGTGATACAGGAGCGGCCAACTCAATGTGACCCATGCGCTCACGGCGGACCTTTGAAGACGTTACTTCAACGCCGCAACGATCACAAACGATTCCCTTGTAACGAATACGCTTGTACTTTCCGCACGCACATTCGTAATCCTTGGTAGGTCCAAAGATACGCTCGTCGAAAAGTCCATCCTTTTCAGGCTTGAGCGTACGATAGTTGATTGTCTCAGGCTTCTTAACTTCACCATAAGACCAGCTGCGAATCTTGTCTGGGCTAGCCAGTCCGATTTGCATGCTTTCAAACTTATTGACATCAATCAATGGTTTGACCCCTTTCGTAGGTTCCTATATACAATCCAATCCAGCACTTCACTAAGTCCGTGCTTACCATGCTCGAATGATCAAACGCAGTAAGCACGAACCTAGCAATGTGCTAGGTTGGCTAACAATCTCTTAAAAGTAGCGCAGGGCTAAGAATAATCTCTTATTCAGCGTCGTTCAAGTTAACGACACCGTCAGCCTTTGGAGCTGATGCTTCGGCACCGTCGGCAGCAAATTCTTGTGCCAAACGTTGTGCTTCTGCATTAGCGGCTTCGATGTTAACGATTGAATCGTCATCATCCATGTCACGCAATTCGATCTCACGATCATCTGCGTCCAAGACCTTCATGTCCAAACCAAGAGCTTGCAATTCCTTAACCAAGACACGGAATGACTCCGGAACACCTGGCTTAGGGATTTGGTCACCCTTAACGATGGCCTCGTAAGTCTTAACACGACCAACAACGTCATCTGACTTGTACGTCAAGATTTCTTGCAAAGTGTGCGCAGCACCATAGGCCTCAAGGGCCCAAACTTCCATTTCACCGAAACGCTGTCCACCGAATTGCGCCTTACCACCAAGTGGTTGTTGCGTAACAAGTGAGTAAGGTCCGATTGAACGGGCGTGCATCTTGTCGTCGACCATGTGGGCCAACTTCATGTAGTGCATGATTCCGACAGAAACACGCTTGTCGAAGGCTTCACCAGTACGACCGTCATACAAAACAGTCTTACCGTCTGATGGCAAACCAGCTTCCTTCAAAGCGTCCCAGATATCCGCGTCACGGGCACCGTCAAAGACAGGTGATGCGATGTGAATACCCAATTCACGAGCAGCCATACCCAAGTGCAATTCAAGCACTTGTCCGATATTCATACGAGATGGCACACCCATTGGTGACAACATAATGTCGATAGGTGTTCCGTCTGGCATGAATGGCATGTCTTCTGAAGGTACGATAACAGAAACAGTTCCCTTGTTACCGTGACGACCGGCCATCTTGTCACCAACTTGAATCTTACGACGTTGTGCGATGTAAACACGAACCATCATGTTAACACCTGGTGCCAATTCGTCACCGTTCTCACGCGTAAAGATACGAACGTCTTGAACGACACCGCCACCACCGTGAGGAACACGCAATGACGTATCACGAACTTCACGGGCCTTCTCACCGAAGATGGCGTGTAGCAAACGCTCTTCAGCTGACAATTCAGTAACACCCTTAGGCGTAACCTTACCAACCAAAAGATCACCGTCTTCAACTTCAGCACCGATACGGATAATTCCGCGCTCGTCCAAGTTCTTCAATTGCTCTTCACCAGTGTTAGGGATTTCGCGAGTGAACTCTTCAGGGCCAAGCTTCGTATCACGAGCCTCTGATTCGTATTCTTCAATGTGGATTGACGTGTAAACATCATCGCGGATCAAACGTTCGTTGATGATGATGGCATCTTCAAAGTTATATCCTTGCCAAGTCATGAAGGCGATCAATGGGTTTTGTCCCAAAGCCAATTCACCTTGCTCCATTGATGGACCATCGGCCAAAACTTCGTCGGCATCAACTGCATCCCCAACCTTAACGATTGGACGTTGGTTGTAGTTCTTACCAGCGTTTGAACGACGGAACTTCATCAATTCGTACTTATCAAGTGAACCATCTTCGCGACGAACGCGGATTTCGCGACCGTCAACGTACTCAACCGTACCAGGGTACTTAGCAATAATGGCAACACCGGCGTCGTGGGCAGCCTTGTATTCGATACCCGTACCAATCAATGGTGCGTGTGGATCAATCAAAGGAACCGCTTGACGTTGCATGTTGGCACCCATCAAGGCACGGTTAGAGTCATCGTTTTCCAAGAAAGGAATTGCGGCCGTGGCAACGGCAACAATTTGCTTAGGAGAAACGTCCATGTAGTCAACTTGGTCGATAGAAACTTCGACGTTTTCCTCACTCTTACGAGCCAAAACAACGTCAGAAGCAAATGATCCATCTTCGTTCAAAACTGAGTTACCTTGGGCAACGATGAAGTTATCTTCTTCGTCGGCCGTCAAGTAGTCAATCTTGTCCGTAACCTTGTGAGTCGTCCAGTCAACACGACGGTATGGCGTCTCAATGAATCCGTAACGGTTAACACGACCGTACGTAGCCAATGAGTTGATCAAACCGATGTTAGGACCTTCAGGCGTTTCGATAGGGTCCATACGTCCGTAGTGCGTGTAGTGCACGTCTCGGACTTCATAACCGGCACGGTCACGAGTCAAACCACCAGGTCCCAAGGCAGATAGACGACGCTTGTTCGTCAATTCTCCAAGAGGGTTAGTTTGGTCCATGAATTGTGACAATTGTGATGAACCGAAGAACTCCTTAACAGCTGCCACAACAGGGCGGATGTTAATCAATTGTTGTGGTGTAACCGTATCTGGGTCTTGGATAGACATACGCTCACGAACCACACGCTCCATACGGCTCAAACCGATACGGAATGTGTTTTGCAACAATTCACCAACACGACGGATACGACGGTTACCCAAGTGGTCAATGTCGTCCGTTGCGCCGATGCCCAATGGCAAGTTCAAGAAGTAGTTCATACCAGCGATAATATCAGCTGGTTGGATCGTACGAACAGATTCGTCAAATTGACCGTTTCCGATCACTGGCAAAACCTTTTCAGGATCCTCTGGGTTTTCAACCAAGATAGTTTGCAACGTCATAGGCGTCGTCACAACACCTTCGTCTGAAGGCGTAAATGTCGTCGTCTTAAAGTCGTCGCGGTCAAGGAATGGTGCCAAAGCAGCCATAACCTTCTTGTCGATAACCGTTCCCTTTTCGGCGATAACTTCACCAGTATCAGGGTCGGCCAACGTCTCACCCAACGTCAAGCCCATCAAACGCGTCTTCAATGACAACTTCTTGTTGATCTTGTAACGACCAACAGGTGCCAAATCGTAACGCTTGGGGTCGAAGAAGCGAGCCGTCAACAAGGCACGAGATGAATCGGCCGTCTTTGGCTCACCTGGACGTAGGCGTTCGTAGATGTCCTTCAAGGCCTCTTCGACACGTGAGTCGTTGATGTCCTTGTGAACGTCCTTATCCAACGTCAATGAGATTGAATCGTATTGGTCACCCAAGATTTGCAAAACCTCTGAATCTGATCCGTAACCCAAGGCACGAACCAATTCAGTAACAGGCAACTTACGCGTACGATCGATACGTACGTAGCTCAACCCCTTTGCGTCTGTTTCAAATTCCAACCAAGCACCACGGCTTGGGATGAACGTCGTACCGTAGTTAGGACGACCGTTCTTGTCCAATTCCTCGTTGTAGTAAACACCAGGAGAGCGAACAAGTTGTGAAACGATAACACGCTCAGCTCCGTTAATGATGAACGTACCTGATGGCGTCATCAATGGGAAGTCACCGAAGAACACGTCTTGTGACTTGATTTCACCAGTTTCTTGGTTCGTCAAGCGCAACGTTACGTGCAATGGTGCTGAGTAATTTGCATCGTGGTTACGAGCTTCTTCTACTGTGTACTTAGGCTCCATGAGCTTATAGTCCACAAATTCCAATGACAACTTTCCTTGGAAATCTTCAATTGGCAAAATGTCAGTGAACATTTCACGCAATCCTTCATCCAAGAACCAGTTGTATGAGTCCGTTTGGATCTCAATCAAGTTAGGCAAATCAAGGACTTCCTTGATTCGTGCGTAACTGCGACGAACACGGTGCTTACCGTACTTTACAAGCGTTCCTACCAAGTTTTCCACCTCGCTTTGATTTGGCCAACTGCGCACACCAGTTTCTTTACAGTTTGATTACAAAATCTGTTTTTTACCGGTTTTTGAGTGCAAAAAAGACAACGACATTTCCGACTTCGAAAACGCCACTGCCCCTGCTATAAAGGCTTTCAGGGACAATATTTCCTGTCAGCCGTTGTCTATGCACAATTAAACTACCTTATAGTATACAAGAAAAAGCAAGCATTATCAAGGTTTGCGTCCTTTGTCAATACTCGCTTTTTCAAATAAATTATGGTTATTCTGTGACCGTCTCTTTTGGCTCAGCCTTTGCCTTCACGTTAATCGTGATTTCGCCGGCCTTCGCACCGATTGTCACAACATCATTCGTTGTAATTTTGCCGCTCAACAATTCTTCTGACAAACGATCTTCAACCTTCGTTTGTAGCGCACGACGAATTGGACGGGCACCGTATTCAGGATCGAAGCCAGCTTCAGCCACTGCATCAATAGCAGCTGGCGTCATCTTAACATCGAAGCCTTGTTCTGAAATACGCTTCAACACTGACTTGGCCATCAACTTCACGATTTGGTGTAGTTCTGGCTTTGTCAAAGCGTGGAAGACCACCACTTCGTCAATACGGTTAATAAATTCTGGACGGAACGTCTCACGCAATGTTTGACGAACAGTCGCATTCATTGCGTCGTAGTCCTTAGACTTGTCGACCGCACCGAATCCAACTGACTTCTCATCACGCAAACGCGTTGCACCCAAGTTAGACGTCATGATGATAATCGTGTTACGGAAATCAACCTTACGTCCCTTGGCATCCGTTAGGTAACCATCGTCAAACACTTGCAACATCAAGTTGTAGATGTCTGGGTGAGCCTTTTCAGCCTCATCCAACAACACAACTGAGTATGGGTTACGACGAACCTTTTCAGTCAATTGACCACCTTCGTCATAACCGACGTAACCAGGTGCTGACCCAACCAAGCGGCTTGCTGAGTATGCTTCACGGTATTCAGACATATCAACACGAATCATGTTGTCTTCTGAACCGAACATTGCTTCAGCCAACGCCTTAGCCAACTCAGTCTTACCAGTTCCAGTAGGTCCCAAGAACATAAACGTTCCAATTGGACGTTGTGGATCCTTCAAACCTGAACGAGCACGACGGATGGCGCGAGCAATTGCTGAAACGGCTTCGTCTTGACCGATGACACGGTCGTGCAAAACCTTCTCCAAGTTCAACAAACGCTCTTGCTCTGACTTCTCCATTTGCGTTAGTGGAATACCAGTTTGCTCTGAAACCACTTCAGCAACATCGTGCGTCGTGACTTCCAAGTCATAGTTTGACGTGCCTTCAGGTTGCTCAGCAACACGCTCGGCGATGTACTTATCAACCTTCTTCTTTTGCGTCATTTCCTTCTTACGAAGTTGGGCTGCCAATTCGAAGTCCAAAGACTCGATAGCGGCATCCTTTTCAGCGCGGATAGCTTGCAACTTTTCTTCAAGCTTAGCCAATGGCGTCTTGTGACCTGAACGATCGATACGCACCTTGGCCGCAGCTTCGTCCATGATATCGATGGCCTTGTCTGGCAAGAAGCGGTCCGTGATGTAGCGGACAGACAACTTAACGGCATCAACTATCGCATCATCTGAAATGGCAACTTGGTGGTGTTGCTCATAACGTGACTTCAAGCCCTTCAAAATTTCAATGGCGTCAGCTTCCGTTGGCTCATCAACTTGCACTTGGGCAAAACGACGCTCCAAAGCAGCATCAGCTTCAATGTACTTTTGGTACTCATCCAAAGTCGTCGCACCGATTGTTTGCAACTCACCACGCGCCAAAGCTGGCTTCAAGATGTTTGAGGCGTCGATGGCACCTTCTGCACCACCTGCACCAATCAACGTGTGCAACTCATCAATGAACAAGATGACGTTTCCGTCGCGTTGGATTTCGTCGATAACCTTCTTCAAACGGTCTTCGAACTCACCACGATACTTCGTGCCGGCAACCAAAGAACCCATATCAAGCATCATCAAACGCTTCTTAGCCATGTCAGCTGGCACATCCCCAGCGACAATCTTTTGTGCCAAACCTTCAGCAATCGCCGTCTTACCAACACCAGGCTCACCAATCAAGACTGGGTTGTTCTTCGTACGACGTGACAAAATTTGGATGACACGCTTAACTTCAGCAGAACGTCCGACAACTGGATCCATGCGGTGATCACGCGCTTGTTGCGTCAAATCACGAGCCAATGAATCAAGCGTTGGCGTTCCTTCTTGTGCTTGTTGGTTACCACGACGGCCACCACGAGCATCCTTCTTGCGCGCCGTATCATTGATACCAAGCTTACGCAAAATCACACGACGCATTTCACCAGGATTTGCATCCAATGAAATCAAGATACGTGATGACAAAATTGAGTCGTCGGCCAACAATGCCAACAAGATGTGTTCTGTACCAACACGGCCTTGTTGCATGTTGCGAGCTTCTTCACCAGCCATTTGCAACACTTCACCAGCCTTTGGTGAGTATGGCAAGTAAGCTTCCTTTTCAGCACGTGACAACGTACCGTAACCAGTGAAGCGCTCAATCTCCTCACGAATATCATCGTCTGAGATATTAAATTGTTGCATCACCTTGCTAGCGATACCTTCCTTCTCGATGGCCAAAGCCAACAAAAGGTGCTCGGTACCAACTGCTTGGTGCTTAAAATACTTTGCTTGTTCTTGCGCCAAAACAAGTACGTTCTTGGCGCTTGGTGTGTATTGATTATCCATATTAATTACGCTCACTTTCAAACCGCATTCGGTTTAATAATTGACGTAGCAATCGTCCGCGTAGACGTCCTTCAACTTGAACATCCCCAACGTCCAACGCTTCCTTCGACAACATTGTCAGCAACAGCTCCTGCTCACGTTCCGTTAATAACTCATCACGTACTAAACTTGATAAGATATCGCGAACCTCACGAACACTCACTTGATCAGAAAGACTTGATAACAACTCTTCAATATAACGAGGATCAGCCCTCAGCGGCACCCGCTCAATGCGAATAAAGCCACCGCCACCACGTTTTGAAATCACGTGATAGCCTTGTTGAATTGAAAACCGTGTCTTAATGACATAGTTGATCTGTGAAGGCACAACGTTGAATCGTTCCGCAAGCTCTGCGCGCCGAATTTCAATCTGTTCTGATTGCTGCAAAATCTGTTTGAGATATGCTTCGATATAGTCTGACATATTTTGTTCAGCCATCTTCGTGCCTCCTTGACCAATGTTGACATTATTATAGAACGTGCGGTTCACTAATGCCAATAATTCGTCATGTCGTTTCTGACTTATGGTAAGTTTACCATTAAACACAAAAACCAAACAAAAAATTTCACACTTAATCGATTATGTAAATCGTACCAAACAAGTTTGCCTATTCAGTTCGAAATCTTGTGGTAAAACACGACAGAAAAACCACCAAGTTATTACTTGATGGTTTTTCCAATCGATGGGCCTAGCAGGACTCGAACCTGCAATACCCGGTTCGTAGCCGGGGTGTTTATCCAATTAGCATATAAGCCCATTATTTAATTATTTTGATCCTATAAAGAATCAGAAGCGAACAACGGGATTCGAACCCGCGACCTCTACCATGGCAAGGTAGCGTTCTACCAACTGAACTATATTCGCATCAAATGCCGACTACTGGATTCGAACCAGCGACCCCTTCATTACTAGTGAAGTGCTCTGCCAGCTGAGCTAAGTCGGCATGTCTATCGGTAAACCGATAATACGGATGACAGGAATCGAACCTGCACGCCCGAAGGCACTGGAACCTAAATCCAGCGCGTCTGCCAGTTCCGCCACATCCGCAACAGACGTCTTTTCAAGTTATTCGCTTGAAACAACTTTTATATAATAACAAGTACAGAAGCAAGTGTCAACACTTTTTTCAAACTTTGTTATTTTGGAACGCTTGGCAGCGGCCCCGGTAGGCATGTCGCCTAACCACTTGATATATAATACTCGCCTCGCTGTCATTTGGCAATACTTTTTTCATAGAAAAGGCGCATTTTACACAAAAAAGGTGACCACCCATTGTGATCACCTTTATCTCTAATTACTTAGTTGCCGTAATGTCGTAGTTGCTCTTGCCGAACATACCACGCCAAGTCGTTGCGAACCAGTTTGCACGTGCCTCTTCTGAAACTGAAACCAACTCAACTTCAGGGGCTCCCGTCAACCAGTCGTTGGCTGCCGCAAATGATGATTCCAATTGCGCCGTTCCCAACTTCTCGTTTTGCTTCAATGGTGCCGTAACCTTCTTGCTCAACTTCACGTTGACTGCCTTTGTCGTTGCTGACTCACCAGCTGGCACGAAGAATGAAGCCGTTCCCTTAGTCTTGTATGAAACCTTGCCATCCTTAGCCGTCAAAACTGAGACCGTGTTCTTAGCTGGCTTCAAACCTGAGGCCACCTTTTGCACCTTAACAGCATCATCAGCCTTCTTAACCATCGTCAACGTTGCGTTAAACTTGGCAGCCGCATCAGCGTTGTCACCTGAGTTCAAAACAACTGAGACAACTGGACGGCCTTGAATCTTCGTCACACCGACAAAGTTTCCACCTGCATTAGGCGTCGTTCCCGTCTTCAACCCAAGCCAGTTCAAATCAAACGTTTCGTTACCCAACAATTCGTTCGTGTTGTTCATCGTCTCAGTACCACCTGAAACCGCAGGGAACTCAACCGTCTTTTGTTGTGCCGTCTTCAACACATCAGGGAAATCAACGACCAAACGACGCGCCACTACCGCCAATTCACGAGCTGACATTTCGTTTTCAACATCATCTTCAGCTGATGCATCCTTAAACTTCTTCATGTCGCCGTTCGTCAAACCTGATGGTGAGTAAATCTTCACACCAGCAATGCCCCAGCTCTCCAACTTAGCTTCCATCATCTTTTCAAACTTAGCTTGGCTACCACCCAACAAGTTCGCCAACAACAAAGCAGCACCGTTTGAAGATGGCACCATCATCGCGTCGATCAATTGTTGCACCGTGTACGTCTTCTCAGCCGTCATTGGCGTATTAGCCACTGACAAGTCTTGACTGAAGGCTGCAATGTCCTCAGGTACCTTCACCTTTTGTGACAATGAAATCTTACCTGACTTGATTGCTTCCTTCACCATGTACATCGTGATCAACTTAGTCGTTGAAGCGATTGGCAAACGCTCCGTTCCATTTTGATCAGCAATTACTTGACCAGTTTGGGCGTCAACCACAACACCCGCCTTCGTTGATTGTAGGCCTAGGTCAACCAACGCTGCACTCGCGCTCGTCCCAACTGATGCCAACACACCCGCTGCCATCAAACCTGCCATCATTTGCTTCGTAACCTTACGCATATCTTTTCCTCACTCTTATCGCGCCACAGTCATCATTCCGTAACGCATTACTTAATATACTTATTATTTACAAATAACTTATGCATTATTTGCCTGAAATATGAAGAAAATGTGGTCGTCGGGAAAAGTTAGTTTGTGGTTAGTGTCCGACCTGTTCACCCATGCCTCGACGCAACGCGTCGAATCTCACCACTAACAAAAAAGCCCAACAACCGAAATCCGATTGTTGAGCTAAATTAATGTTTAATTTTACAACGTGTCTTCTGGCACGATCTTGTCGGCACCGAAGTATGGACGCAAAACTTCAGGAACCGTAACTGTTCCGTCTTCGTTTTGGTAGTTCTCCAAGATAGCAGCAACCGTACGTCCAACGGCCAAACCTGAACCGTTCAACGTGTGTACAAATTGCAACTTACCTTCTTCGTCACGGTATTGGATACGTGCGCGACGAGCTTGGAAGGCTTCCGTGTTTGAAACTGATGAAATCTCACGGTAGATATCTTGCTCAGGCATCCAAACTTCCAAGTCATAAGTCTTGGCAGCTGAGAATCCCATGTCTCCCGTTGACAACGTGATGACGTGGTATGGCAAGTTCAACTTTTGCAAGATGTTTTCAGCGTTAGCCGTCATGTCTTCCAAAGCTTGGTATGATTGCTCAGGCTTCGTAAACTTAACCATTTCAACCTTGTTGAATTGGTGCATACGAATCAAACCACGCGTGTCGCGTCCGGCTGAACCAGCTTCTTGACGGAATGATGGTGAAACAGCCGTAACTGAGTATGGCAACTTGTCAGCATCAATTACTTCTTCACGGAAGTAGTTCGTCAAAGGCACTTCGGCCGTTGGAATCAACGTCATGTCGTCGTTCGTTCCAACACGGTAGGCGTCTTCCATGAACTTAGGGTATTGTCCCGTACCAAACATAGCAGCATCCTTAACCATGTATGGCGTAATCATTTCCTTGTAGCCTTCCTTTTGGTGCTCGTCCAACATGAAGTTGTAAACGGCACGCTCTAAGCGGGCACCTTGGCCAACGTAGTAGACAAAGCGAGCACCGGCAACCTTAGCACCGCGCTCCCAGTCCAAGATACCAAGGTCTTCACCAATTTCGTAGTGGGCCTTTGGCTTGAAGTCGAATGAAGGAATTTCTCCCCAAGTACGCTCCTCGCGGTTGGCTTCTTCGTCAGCACCAACTGGAATCGTTGGGTTTGGCAAGTTAGGGAAGTGCAACATGCGGTCTTGGATAGCCTCGTCAACCTTAGCAACTTCTTCGTCCAATTCCTTGATCTTAGCAGATACTGCTTGCATCTCGGCGATAGTCTCTGAAGCATCTTCCTTGTTGCGCTTCTTCAAACCGATTTCGTCTGAAACCGTGTTACGACGAGCCTTCAACTCTTCAGTTTGTACCAACAATTCGCGACGCTTAGCATCATCAGCAATCAATGCATCAATTTCTGATGGGTCAACACCACGCGTTGCCAAACGTTCCTTGACGCTTTCCGTTTCGTTACGGATCAACTTCATATCTAACATATTCTTATTCTCCTAATTAATCACGCAAACCCAATTCATCAATCTTTTCGTCGATCAATGCCAAAACTGCCTTGGCAGCTTCTGGGTCATTCACAAAGTCGTGCTTGTCACCATCGATACTTAGCTTTGGTGAACGATCATAACTTTCGAACCAAGCAATGTAGCGTTCGTTCAACTTCTTGTAGTAGTCGTACAATGATGGATCGTGGTCGATTTGCTCGAAGTCGCGACCACGCTTTTGAATGCGGGCCAACATCGTATCGAAGCTAACGTGGATGTAAATCAACAAATCTGGCGTCTTTACGATAGCGTCGTCAGAAAAATCAACTTGCTCCATCATGTTGTTCAACAAATCACCGTAGATAGCAACTTCCGTTTGCGTTGCACGTTCCAAGTCAGCGTTCAATTGGAACAACAACAAGTCCTCAAAGATTGAACGGTCGATGACGTTCAACTTGCTTCCTTGTGCGTCCTTGATGTTATCCATACGCTTGTTCAAGAAATAATTTTGTAGCAAGAACGCGTACTTCTTTGGATTCTCGTAGAACAAAGGCAAAATTGGGTTGTCATCTACGGACTCATAAAATGCTTCACTTCCCAAGTGCTCAGCGAGCATCGTCGTCAAACTGGTCTTCCCAGCTCCAATAGTTCCCGATAATACAATCATCGTGTCGTCCTGCTTTCTCAAATCATAATTAATTCTATTTTAGCAAATTTTGCGCGTGCTTAAAACTCCCTTATTTGGTTAAGCGGTCGCTATATTTTGCCGTGTACTCTTCAAGTGCTGGGATGTCATCGCTCTTAGACTTGTTGTAATCACCACCAGCATTACCTGTGTATTGTTCAAGGGAGATATTTTGTTCCTTAATAACCTTAGCCGCTGTCATGCCAACATAGCGCATGTGCCATTCCTCGTGAGAATAGCCGGTTGAGCTCGTTAGGTCAGCTGGGTAACGGACAATCAAACCATACTTGTAAGCATTGTCACGCAACCACTTAGCTGCAGCTGGATCAGAACCACCTTCTGCAAACAAACCACCGCTACCGTTACGCAAGTCGAATGCCAAACCGGATTGGTGTTCTGAGTAGCCAGGTCGCGCTGATACCGCATCGGCTTCAGCTTGGCCTTCAGACGCAACGTAACCATCGTACAACGTCTTTTGATAATCATAGCCACGGTAGCCAGACACTGTATCACCAACATCAAAGCCAGCTTGCTTCATGGCCGCAATCAGTTGGTCCTTTGCCGTTTCAGTTCGTGGACTCAAGCCACCGTTATATGGGTTGTAATCAGCCGGCAATGGGTGCTTCTTATTCACAACCATCAACAACGTCGCTTCCTCACTACCTGGCTTAATCGTCACCGGATAAGCCTTCTTTTCACTGCTTGATTGTTGCTTTGCTGGTTGCTTAGTCGTCGTTTGCGTCTTCTCAGCTGGTTGATCTTGGTGCAATAACCAATAACCACCGCCGGCCAACGCTACGACAACCAGACCGGTACCAATAAGTTTTCCAAATTTCATTCTCGCATTCCCCTCACAATATCATTGCTTCTAGTGTACCATTTTGTATACAAAAAGGGCCTTGAACAAAATGTTCAAGACCCTTAAATTCGCAATCTATTACTTCTTTCCAGAAGCAACGTGGATACGGTTTACGGCACGCAACAAAGCGACCTGTGCGCGTTCCACATCACGAGTTGAGTTATCATCAGCCAAACGGCGCTCAGCGCGTTCCTTGGCTGACTCCGCACGAGTAATGTCGATGTCAGCAGCACGCTCTGCAGCGTCAGCGACAACCGTCAACTCGTTTGAAGAAAACTCGGCAAAACCGCCACTAACGGCAAGGCGTTCTTCAACACCATTGACGTCATCGACAATCTTAACTTCGCTAACCTTCAAAGCAGCGATAATTGGTGCGTGGTTCGCCATGACACCTACTTCACCGCCAGTCGTGCTAAGCACAACCAACGTAGCAGTCTCATAATCGAACACGACACCGTTCGGCGTTACCACCTTAACATGTAGGCTGTGTTCATTCATGGCGCGCCCTCACTATTGAGCCATCGTAGCAGCCTTTTCAGCTACTTGTTCGATGACACCAACGTTACGGAAGGCATCTTCAGGGTATTGGTCGTACTTACCTTCCAAGATTTCCTTGAAGCTACGTACAGTTTCAGCAACTGGTACGTACTCACCCTTCAAACCAGTAAACGTCTCAGCGACTGAGAATGGTTGTGACAAGAAGAATTGAATACGACGAGCGCGGTTAACGATCGTCTTCTCTTCATCTGACAACTCATCCATACCCAAGATTGAGATGATGTCTTGCAACTCACGGTAGCGTTGCAAAGTACGTTGTACTTCCGTAGCCACTTCGTAGTGTTCTTGACCAACAATCTCAGGCGTCAAAGCAGTTGACGTTGATGCCAATGGATCCACGGCTGGGTAGATACCTTGTTGCGTCAAAGCACGCTCCAAGTTAGTCGTGGCATCCAAGTGGGCAAATGTCGTCGCAGGAGCAGGGTCAGTATAGTCATCGGCAGGCACGTAAACGGCTTGGATTGACGTAACTGAACCCTTTTGCGTTGACGTAATACGCTCTTGCAATTGACCCATTTCAGTTGCCAACGTAGGTTGGTAACCAACGGCTGATGGGATACGTCCCAACAAGGCTGAAACCTCTGAACCAGCTTGCGTGAAACGGAAGATGTTGTCGATAAACAACAACACGTCTTGTCCGTTAACATCACGGAAGTGCTCAGCGATTGTCAAACCAGTCAACGCAACACGCATACGTGCTCCAGGAGGCTCGTTCATTTGACCATAAACCATGGCCGTTTGCTTCAAAACGCCTGAATCTTGCATTTCGTGGTACATGTCGTTACCTTCACGGGTACGCTCACCAACACCAGTAAATACAGAGATTCCGTTGTGACCTTGAGCGATATTGTGAATCAACTCTTGAATCAAAACTGTCTTACCAACTCCGGCACCACCAAACAATCCGATCTTTCCACCACGGATGTAAGGTGCCAACAAATCGATAACCTTGATACCAGTTTCAAGGATTTCAGTAGATGTGGCCAATTGGTCGTAAGCTGGGGCCTCACGGTGGATAGGGTCACGAGGAACATCCTCACCCAACTCTTCACCACCATCAACGGGGTTACCCAAAACGTTGAACACACGTCCCAACGTAGCTTCACCGACAGGCACACTAATTGGTGCATTAGTGTCTTCTACGGCCATTCCACGTTGCAAACCATCAGTTGAGTCCATGGCGATCGTACGTACGACACCATCACCCAAAGCCAAAGATACTTCGACCGTCAACGTACCTTGCTCACCCTTATCGATGATCAAAGCGTTGTTGATGTCAGGTACTTGAGTTCCTGATGGAAAGGCAACGTCGACGACTGGACCAATGACTTGAACAACACGTCCGGTACTCATTGTCGTTTCCTTCCTTCATTTCAAAAGGTTGTTATGACGCTTGGATTAATCCAAAGCAGCCATACCACCTGTAATTTCTGTAATTTCCGTCGTAATCGCACTTTGACGCGCACGGTTAAATTGCAATTCCAACGTACGGATGATCTCCTTAGCGTTATCCGTTGCAGATGACATTGCGTTGGCAGAAGCCGCGTGCTCAGCCGTCTTGGCATCCAAGATAGCACCGTAGACCAAACTCTCAGCATATTGTGGCAAAACCACACCAAGAATTTGTTCTGGAGAAGGATCCATTTCGTAATCCGCCTTCACTGAATCTTCAGACGTTGGTTCCATGTCGTCAGTAGAAACTGGCAACATCTTCTCCAAACGCAATTCATTTTGAATACGTGATACGAAGTGTTGGTATGCAACAGTCAACTCATCAAAGACTTCGTTATCGTACATTGTCGTAACGGTCTTAACGATTTCGCGAACCTCGTTAAAGGTAGGCACGTCAGACACACCACGGTACTCGTACGCAACGTTGTAGCCACGCTTCTTGAAGAAGTCTGAGGCATTACCACCAACGGCCAAAATAACCACTTGGTCAGGCGTCAATTGACGCTCTTCGATAATCGCCATCATACCCTTCAATAGCGTTGAGTTATAACCACCAACCAAACCACGATCAGAAGAGATGACCAAGAAGCCAACCTTCTTCACATCACGTTGTTCTAGCAAAGTACCAGAAACATTGTTGATGTGCGCATTAGATAAGTGAGCCACAACGTCGTGCAAGGCGTTAGCATACGTTGTGTATGATCCACCGTGACGTTGAATTTGGCTCAACTTAGCCGTTGAGACCATTTGCATGGCACTCGTGATTTGTCGCGTCTTTTTTGTTGAGGCAATTCGGCGTTGAATATCTTGCAAAGAAGCTGCCATTTATCGCCCCTCCCTAATTATTGGGCACTTGGCGCAAAGGTTGCCTTGAACTCCGTAATAGCGGCGTTCATAGCATCTGCATCAGGCAAGTCCTTTGTGTCAACAATCGTTTGCAACAATTCGTTGTGTGAAGCACGAACAGCTGCGATCATTTCTGATTCGAAGCGTTGGATATCTTCAACAGCAACATCGTCCATAAAGCCACGAGTCAAGGCGTACAATGACAAAACTTGCTCTTCAACTGGCAATGGTTGGTGCAAAGGTTGCTTCAACAACTCAACCGTACGACGACCACGGGCCAACTTAGCTTGCGTTGCCGCATCCAAGTCAGAACCGAATTGTGCGAATGACTCCAACTCCTTAAATGAAGCCAAGTCCAAACGCAACGTTCCGGCAACCTTCTTCATCGCCTTAATTTGGGCGTCACCACCAACACGTGAAACAGAAGTTCCGGCATCGATGGCAGGACGAACACCGGCGTAGAATTGGTCGGCATCCAAGAAGATTTGTCCGTCAGTGATTGAGATAACGTTAGTTGGGATGTACGCAGAAACGTCACCCGCTTGCGTTTCGATAACTGGCAAAGCAGTCATTGAACCGCCACCCAATTCGTCTGACAACTTAGCAGCACGTTCTAGCAAACGTGAGTGCAAGTAGAAGACGTCACCAGGGTAGGCTTCACGTCCAGGAGGACGACGAAGAATCAATGACAGCTCACGGTAAGCCGTAGCTTGCTTTGACAAATCATCGTACACAATCAAGACGTGCTTGCCGTTGTACATGAACTCTTCACCCATAGCTGCACCGGCATAAGGAGCCAAGTACAACATAGGAGCTGGTTCTGAAGGACCGGCTGACACAACAATCGTGTAATCCAAAGCGCCCATTTGACGCAAAGTTTCAACTTGCGTACGCACAGTTGAATCCTTTTGTCCAATAGCCACGTAGATAACGATCATGTCTTGATCCTTTTGGTTCAAGATTGTATCGATGGCTACAGACGTCTTACCAGTCTTACGGTCACCGATGATCAATTCACGTTGTCCACGTCCAATTGGAACCAAAGCGTCGACGGCCTTCAAACCAGTTTGTAGTGGCTCGAAAACAGACTTACGCTCCATAACACCTGGGGCCTTTACTTCAACAGGACGAGTGCTCGTCGTGTTAATTGGTCCCATTCCGTCGATTGGTTGACCCAATGCGTTAACAACACGTCCGATCAATCCCTCACCAACAGGCACTTCCATGATACGACCAGTGCGCTTAACAGTATCGCCTTCGCGAATCTCGTCGTACTTACCCAAGATAATGATACCAACATCATTAGACTCAAGGTTTTGTGCCATACCAAATACGCCGTTCTCAAACTCGACCAATTCACCGGCAAGAGCGTTCTCCAAACCGGTTACACGGGCAATACCGTCACCAACGTAGGTAACAGTTCCCGTTTCTTGAACAGTCAATTCGTCTTGATAGTTGGCCAATTGGCTCTTGATGAGTGAACTGATTTCTTCAGCTTTGATGCTCATTTCAGCAGTTCCTCTTTCTTTAAAGTGTGTCTATTCATCACACACAACATCAATTTCTACTAGATTTTCAGATTACTAGCGGATGATACTCTGACGAATAGCAGCTAACTTAGTTGCTAATGACCCATCCAAAATCTGGTTGTTCGCTTGTACAACAACACCACCAAGCAAGGCTTCGTCGACAACTTGTGTCAACTTAATCTCCTTAGCTTCAAAGCGCTTTGCAAGTTGTTCCGTCATACGGGCAGCTTGTTCGTCGCTCAAAGCAACAGCAGTCTTAACCTCGGCATATACCACACCTTCAGACTTGTTAACCAAGTCCTCGTAAGCTGTGATAATTGCAGGTAGGTCGCTGAAACGGCGATAATCATACGCCATTTGCAACAAGTTCTTAACCACTTGGCTAGCTCCATCAGATAGCGTTGCTACCATTTGTTGCTTAGCTGACTCAGGCACACGCATTGATTCGATAGCCTTCGTCAATTCTGGGTTTTCCACCAATACTGTACGTACTTCAACCAATTCGGCCAAAGTCGCAGCATCCGTGTTTTGGTCATGGGTTAATTCGAACAAAGCAACGGCATATCGCTTAGCAATCGTTGCTTGATCCAATGCCATTACTTGTTACCTAACCCTTCGATGTAGGCGTCAATCAACGCCTTTTGATCATCTAACTTTAGTTCCTTTTGGATAATCTTTTGTGCGATCGTCACTGACAACTCAGCAACATCGTTCTTAACGCCAGCCATTGCTTCGGCACGCTCTTGCTCGATTTGAGCTGAAGCTTGATCCTTAGTAGCTTGGGCAGCTGCGTGCGCATCCGCAACGATTTGATCACGTTGGTTTCCTGCAGCAGTCTTAGCGTCAGCGATGATGCCGTTTGCTTCAGTGCGAGCTGATTGCAATTGAGCTGAACGCTCAGCTGCATCGGCTTCGGCTTGCTTACGGGCCTCTTCAGCAGAGTCCAAATCGTTAGAAACCTTTTCCGCACGCTTTTCCATCATCTTTACTACTGGACCCCAAGCGAAGTGCTTCAAAAGAAGCATCAACACAAGGAATGCCACTAGTACAAACAACATGTTACCCAAAGCCAACCCTTCGCTAGCACCTGCTAGAACAATTTGATTAATCATAATTAGTTGGCCTCCGCGTTACTATTACTTGCTCAACAACATGAAGGCAATGGCGATGGCAATGATAGGCACGGCCTCGACCAATCCAACACCGATGAACATGTTAGAACGCAACTTACCTTCCAATTCAGGTTGGCGAGCCATACCTGAGATCATGCTTGAAATAACAATACCGTTACCAATTCCGGCACCAATTGCGGCACCCGCTGCGGCAACACCAACACCAATGGTTGCAACGTCCATTTTTTTAATCCTCCGATTAATTAAGAAAAAAATTACTCTTCAATCTCAGTCTTTTCTGAAACGTAAACTGTAGTCAACGTAACAAAGACATAAGCTTGAATACTTCCGACAAACAAAGAGAATGCTTGCCAAATCATCGTTAGCAATAATGCTGGAACGAATGATACGACACCGGCTGATTTTGCCAATTCCCAAAGAAGAGACAAGACCATTTCACCGGCAAAAATATTACCGAACAAACGAAGTCCCAATGTCAAGAAACTCGTGAATTGTTCAATAATGTTAATTGGCAGCAATGCGCTGAATGGACTCAAGTAAACTGACTTGAAGTAGTTTTTGAATCCGAGCTTTTGAACACCCAAGTAGTGGGACATTCCGATTGCAATCAATGCCAAGGTCATCGTGACCAACGGATTAGCCGTTGGAGAACGCAAGAACGTTACGTCATTGAAGTCAACCACGAAGGCAACACCTAATTGGTTGGCAACAAAGATGAACATGAACATTGAGAATGCGAAGAACTTTAAATTAGTTCCAGTTCGATTTGGAAGCGATCCATCAACGATACCGTTGGTAAAGTCGATAATCCATTCAAGGAAGTTTTGCTTTGATGCACCAGCTGGCTTCATAACCAACTTACGTGACATCCAAAACGCCAAGAAGAAAACAATAGCGAATGTAACAGTCGTTGAAATAATGATGCTCCAGTCGAACGTTAGCCCCGCAATGCTAAAGGTTGCGGTCTTCTCACCCACAGAAATCCACCTCTTTCCTTTCTAAATAATCGCGGTGATGCGCAGAACACAGACCGTTTAAAACTTTTACCCCCTAATATTACGCCTTTTAATTGCGAATTCAACGTTTTAAGCTTCAACACTTTTGTCCCAAATGTGCAATCAGATTTAGAAATGCCGTAAAACCGCGGTTTTAAACATTCCACTTCGGAATAGTTTTATATTTATATCCATAATTTGATATTTTAGATATTATAAAAAATAGCATAATCCTAGGCGTACCAACGCCTATTCCCGCTTTTTAAAGGAAAAAACCGCGGTATTCCATATCGGAAACCGCGGTTTTACTTTGTATAATTATTAACTATTTCTCTGAAGCAGCCTTTTCTGGCAAGACCAAATTCAAGAAAATCCCCAAAACAGTGGCGATGGCAACACCAGAGAATTGGATGATGTCGTTACCCTCACCTACTTGTAGGTAAGCGTTACCGATACCGATAACCAAAACTGATGACGCAATCATCAAGTTACGCTTCAAGTTGAAGTCGATCTTGTTTTCAACGATGATACGCAAACCTGATGCAGCGATAACACCGAACAACAAGAATGACACACCACCTGTAACAGCGCCAGGAATTGATTGGATCAAAGCTGACAACTTACCAACGAATGAGAACAAGATGGCGAATACGGCGGCACCAATCAAAACGTAAACTGAGTGCACCTTCGTAATGGCCATAACACCGATGTTTTCACCATATGACGTCACTGAAGGTCCACCGACCAATCCGGCAAAGATTGAGGCAGTACCGTCACCAGCCAACGTACGGTGCAAACCTGGGTTGCGCATGAAGTCGCGTCCCGTCAAATCATCCAAGACCATCAAGTGACCCAAGTGCTCCGTAATCGTTACCAAAGCCAATGGCGCCATAACGATGATTGCGCCCCAGTGCATCACTGGCTTGTAATCAACGAATGGAATGTCGAAGTCTGGCAAGGCGAACCAAGCGGCGTGCGCAACTGGTGCCAAATCAACCAAACCGAACAAGATGGCGAAGATGTATCCCCCAACGATTCCCAACAAGATTGGAATCAAACCAAGGAAGCCCTTCAAGAACATGTTGAAGACAATCGTCAATCCCAATGTAATCATCGCAACTGCGAAGACGCGGATGTCGTACTTGCCGTTCAACAACGTTGCTGATTGCGCAGCTGATGATGACAATGACAAACCGATAACCATGATGATTGGTCCCACCACGATTGGTGGCAACAACTTTTCAATCCAGTTTGTACCGATTACGGCAACGATGGCTGCCACAATCAAGTAGACGATACCAACCGAGATAACACCGGTGGCAACACCAGGGTATCCCGTGGTCTTCATCAAAGCCACCATCGGAATGATGAAGGCAAAACTAGAACCCATGTACGCTGGAATTTGCTTCTTCGTAATCAAGATGTGGAGCAAAGTACCCACACCAGAACTGAACAAGGCAATTCCAGGATTCAAACCAACCAACAACGGTACCAAAACCGTTGACCCAAACATTGAGAACATGTGTTGCAATGACAATCCAATCCATTGCAAGAACCCAGGCTTCTCATTAACGTCAAGTACGACGTCACGCTTCATATCCATGAGCAAACTCCTCTTTAATTCCCGTCTTTATACAAAAAACAGCCAGGACGACCATGTCATCCCAGCTGTAAAAAATCTTCTAACGTACAGTTGCACGTTGACCCGAACTTGTCAGTCTCGCTGGGCTGACTTAAAGACGTCTTTTCTTAACTTCACTTAGTATAAACTAGTTAACAAAGTTAGTAAACAAGCCAGCTCCACGTTAAACGTTTAACCTTTTTATATTAAATTGACTTAAGCGTATCCAAGGCCAACTTAATGTCAGTTTCACCTTGGCGCATTGAAATCACGCGGTGGAATGTGTTCTCGCACTTCAACATTTCTGACAACACCTTGGCCACGTCGGTGATTGTGTTCTTGCCTGTACCAGCGTTCTTTGGATTCAAATCGACCTTGCCCGTGGCTGGTTCTTCAACCAACCCAACTGGTTGCAAAATCGTGTAGTTCAAATCCGTGTGGTCCATCAACCAGTGATCACCAAAGAACTTCGCAATGTTGTAGTTCATCATACTCTCGTCTTGCCATTCGGCTGGTGACGTTGAGTGCCATGATGACAACATGATAAAGCGCTTGATGCCCAACTTATCGGCTGCCGTTTCGAGCTTCACCGCACCAAAGGCATCAATTTGCAACAAGTTCTTACCACGTGAGCCGGCCACAAAGTAAATGGCATCCAATTCCAATGGACGCAACTCACCTACCAATGTTGCTTCGTCTGCCAACAAATCAATATTCTTTACTTCAACACCTTCACCAAAATCTTGGTCCGTGTGACGCGTTCCCGCAATCACTTGGCGGCCATCCGCCACAAGGTTCTTAACCAACTCTTCGCCGACGCGCCCACTAGCGCCTACTACTAATACCTTCATCGCATATCTCCTCAATTTCTATTATCATCTTCACAACTATTATCAAAGACAAAAATGGAGACCGCATGAATTAATTCTTGCAGTCTCCAAATTTTCTTTAACTAATTAGTGAGTACCGAACAAACGGTCACCCGCGTCACCCAAACCTGGGATGATGTATCCGTGCTCGTTCAAACCTTCGTCCAAACCAGCCGTGTAGATATCAACATCAGGGTGGGCCTTTTGTACAGTCTCAACACCAACTGGTGCAGAAACCAACGTGATCAACTTAATCTTAGTTGCACCGCGCTTCTTCAAAGCGTCAATGGCCATCACAGCTGAACCACCAGTAGCCAACATTGGATCAACAACCAAAACTTCACGTTGGTCGATGTCTTCTGGCAACTTAACGAAGTATTCAACTGGCTCCAATGATTCTTCATCACGGTACATACCGATGTGACCGATACGTGCAGCTGGGATCAACTTCATGATTCCGTCGACCATCCCCAAACCAGCACGCAAGATTGGCACGATGGCCAACTTCTTACCAGCCAATTGCTTTTGCGTCGTCTTGGCAACTGGTGTCTCGATTTCAACATCTTCAACTGGCAAATCACGTGTGACTTCATAGGCCATCAATGAAGCAATTTCATCAACGATCTCACGGAATTCCTTCGTTCCAACATTCTTATCACGAATAATCGTCAACTTGTGTTGGATTAGTGGGTGATCAAAAACAGTTAGCTTGCTCATGTCATGTACTCCAATTCATTTTCTACTATTATACAGGTAATTGTTATTCAGCGTGTTCAATTCCACTCAATGGGAACTTATCCGTCAACGTAATAACTTCCTTCGCAATCATATCAAGAACTTCTTGGTTATCGTGGTTCTCAAAGGCACGCAAAATCATGTGTGCCACTTCGCGAGCTTCATGCTCCTTGAACCCACGCGTCGTAATTGCTGGCGTTCCAATACGGATACCTGATGTGATGAATGGGCTACGAGGCTCATTTGGAATGGCTTCCTTGTTGGTCGTAATGTGAATGCTGTCCAACAAGTTTTGGGCTTCCTTACCCGTCAAACCAGTGGCCGTCAAATCAAGGTTGAACAAGTGGTTGTCCGTACCACCAGAAATGACGCGAACCAAATCTGATTGGCTAAACACTTCAGCCATTGCCTTAGCGTTGGCCACGATTTGCTTACCGTATTCCTTAAAGCTTGGTTGCATGGCTTCGTAGAACGCAACGGCCTTACCAGCAATGACGTGTTCCAAAGGTCCACCTTGCGTACCAGGGAAGATAGCTGAGTTCAACTTCTTACCCAACTCTTCCTTGGCCAAAATCATACCACCACGAGGTCCGCGCAATGTCTTGTGCGTCGTCGTCGTAACTACATCGGCGATACCAACTGGTGATGGGTGAACCCCAGCAGCAATCAAACCGGCGATGTGCGCCATATCAACCATCAAGTATGCGCCAACTGAATCAGCGATTTGACGGAAACGGTCAAAGTCAATGAAACGTGAGTAGGCTGATGCACCAGTCACAATCAACTTAGGCTTAAATTCTTCAGCCAAAGCTTGCACTTGGTCGTAATCAATCAACTCATTCTCATCCAAACCATAGGCGTGGAATTGGTACGTCTTACCTGAGAAGTTAACCGGAGAACCGTGCGTCAAGTGACCACCAGCGTCGAGGTCCATCCCCAACACGTGGTCCCCATGCTCAAGCAAAGCTGCATAAACAGCTGCGTTGGCTTGTGACCCTGAGTGTGGTTGCACGTTGGCATAGTCCGCACCGAACAATTCCTTGGCGCGATCAATCGCCAATTGCTCGATTTGGTCGATAAACTCAGTTCCACCGTAGTAACGCTTGCCAGGATAACCTTCAGCGTACTTGTTCGTCAAAATGCTACCTTGCGCAGCACGCACCCCTGCTGATGCAATGTTTTCAGATGCAATCAACTCGATGTTGTGCTCTTGACGGTCAGCCTCGCGGTCAACGGCAGCCCACAACTCTGGATCAAACTCACGATAATTTGTCATTCACATGACCTCCTATTAAATCCCCAAATATAAACGATATCCCCAAAATTAATCAGCTAACAGTTCCGTTACCCAATGACCGCCGGAAGACTTTCCAAGACGGTTATTGTAGGCACTGTTCTCTGGTGTTGATGGCATGGCAGCCACCAAAACTGTGCGCACATCCTTGCGATCATCAAAGTAACGCAAACCGGCGAACAATTTTGCTGCTGCGGTATCTCCATTATCCCCGAGAGACCACACAAAGTCCATGCCAGCCAACTGGTGTTGAATAATTAAATCATTCGTCAACATCAAACCAACCGGTTCCAATTGTCCTTGGGCCCAAATGATGGCTTGCGTCCAGTCTTCTGGCGCCACCATGTACACATCCTTATCAGGTGCGTAGTGGCGGTACTTCATGCCAGGTGCCTTGGGTGCTTCATCAGCATCCACGTGACGAATTTCTGAATCAACCGCCACACCTAGCACATCTTCAATTTGGCCAGGTGTAATCTTACCTGGACGCAAAACGGCTGGTTGGTCAGTTGATAAGTCAATGACCGTTGATTCAACCCCAATCTTCGTCGCCCCATCATCCAAGATGCCGGCAATCTTACCATGCAAATCATGGTAAACGTGTTGGGCCGTGGTTGGTGATGGCTTACCTGATGTGTTCGCTGATGGGCCAACCAATGGTGCATCAGCCTCACGAATCAACGCACGCGTCAAATCGTTATCTGGCATACGCGCTGCCACCGTGTCCAAACCACCCGTCACTGTCGTTGAAACCGTGCCGGGCTTGACTGGCAAAATCATCGTCAATGGACCAGGCCAAAAGGCGTCCATCAACTTCTTTGCCCAGTCATTCACCTCAGCAAAGCGGTCAACTTGTTCCGGGTCGGAAACGTGCACAATCAATGGGTTGTCAGATGGACGACCCTTTGCAGCGTAAACCTTACCAACAGCCGTATCGTTAAACGCATCCGCGCCCAACCCGTAGACTGTTTCAGTTGGGAATGCAACGAGTGACCCACGCTTAATCGCGCGAACCGCTGCGGGCAATTCATCAGCTGACCAAATTTTTGTCTCTGCCATGTTATGCCTCCCGTGACACTTTAATCATGCGATCATGTCCACTCATGTCTTGGCGCAATGATAATGAGACACCTGGCAACTCGCCAAAGACTGCTAGCAAAGCCGGTCCTTGTTGATAGCCAATCTCAAAGTATGCTGCTCCTTGTGGACTTAGATAATTTAATAGTTCGGCAGCCATCTGCTTGTACAAGGCCAAACCTTCGTCGTCCGCAAACAACGCCAAATCCGGCTCATACATAATGACTGATTCATCCATCACGTCGCGCTCTTGCTCACTAATGTAAGGCGGGTTTGAAATGATGATGTCGTATTGACCTGAAGCCGCACTAAACAAGTCACTCTCAATCAATTGCACTTGCTTGGCAAATTGTTCAGCGTTTGACTTGGCAACTTCAAGGGCGTCAACTGAAATATCAGCGCCCGTCACATCCCAAGTTGGGCGTTCAGCCCCGATGGTTACAGCAATGGCACCTGACCCCGTCCCAATATCAAGGACACGCTTAGGTTCACCACTGGCTTTGTAATCATTGAGGACCCATTCTACCAACCCTTCAGTTTCTTGACGGGGAATCAATACACGTCGATCAACGTTGAACTCGCGCCCGTAGAAAGCAGCGTGGCCCAATGCGTATTGCACTGGTTGACCACCCTTGATGGCACGCACGGCCACCATGAAACGCAAGCGCTTCTCATCTTCCAAGACGGTATTCAAGTTATTCGCCAATTGCGCATAATTCCAATCCATCATCCCCGTTAGTAGATAATCGATTTGTGCTAGTCGCTCTTCTTCATCGTGAATGTATGGCTCAAGTTGCCAATCACCCCAATCGCGAACTGCTTGAATTGTCCATTGTTCATCAAACATTGTGTCTTATCCTTGCTTCAATTCTTCCAACTTGGCCGTTTGGTCAGCAATAATCAAGGCGTCGATAATGTCGCCCAATTCGCCGTTCATGATACGGTCCAACTTGTTCAATGACAAACCAATACGGTGGTCCGTCACACGGTTTTGTGGGTAGTTGTACGTACGGATACGTTCTGAACGATCACCAGTACCAACGGCCGTCTTACGTTGCTCAGCATACTCAGCTTCGTTTTGTGAAGCGTAGTAGTCGTAGACACGGGCCTTCAAGATTTCCATGGCCTTCGCACGGTTTTGTTGCTGTGAACGTTGGTCTTGCATGGCAACCACGATACCCGTAGGCAAGTGGGTCATACGAACGGCTGATGACGTCTTGTTGACGTGTTGTCCACCGGCACCTGATGAACGGTAAACATCGACACGCAAATCCTTGTCTTCGATTTCAATGTCAACATCTTCGTATTCAGGCATGACACCAACCGTCGCCGTTGACGTGTGCACACGACCAGCTGATTCAGTATTAGGGACACGTTGCACACGGTGCGCACCGTTTTCAAACTTCAACTTTGAGTAAACGTTGTTACCAGTAATCATCAAAACGATTTCCTTGTAACCACCGATTTCAGTCTTGTTCTCATCGATGACTTCAACGTTCCAGCCTTGCTTTTCAGCATAGCGTGCGTACATGTCGTACAAGTCACCGGCAAACAAAGCAGCTTCGTCACCACCAGCAGCACCGTGGATTTCCATGATGATGTTCTTGTCGTCGTTAGGGTCCTTAGGCAAAAGCAAGATCTTCAACTTCTCTTCGATCTCTTCCTTCTCGCCCTTCAACTCCTTCAACTCTTCCTTGGCCATCTCTTCCAATTCAGCGTCGCCAAGTCCCTCGTTCAACATCTCTTCGTTACCTTCGATGCCTTCGACAACTTCCTTGTAACGCTTGAACGTCTCAACGGTTTCACGCAAGCTACCTTCTTCCTTAGAAAGCGCCATGAAACGTTGTGTATCTGAAATGACATCAGGGTCAGAAATCAATTCGCTGATTTCATCATAACGGTCAACAACCGCTTGGACCTTCTCAAAAATCTCATCCATGTTGATTCAAATTCCTTTTCTTAAATATGTATTAGTTCTTTGCCATACGACGTGCGATAGCAGCCATATCAGGGTGGTTGTAGTGGTAACGGCATACAGGCATGTAGGCTTCATCCCCACCAATTTGGACTTGTGCACCTTCGTAAACTGGTTGTCCATCAGAAATACGCAAATTCATCGTTGCCTTGCGACCGCAGAATGAACAAAGCGTCTTCATTTCCTCAATCTTGTCAGCATAAATCAATAGCGCTTCTGAACCTGGGAACAAGTTATTGAAGGCATCGTTCTTCAACCCAAAAGCCAGTACCGGAATGTTCAAGTCATCAACAACTTGCGTCAACTCAAGCACTTGCTCCTTGGTCATAAATTGTGCCTCGTCAATCAAGACCGCTGCGACATCGTCTTGTTGATCTTGAATCAACTTGAACAAGTCATCCGCGTCACTGATTGCCAACGCTGAACGTTGCATCCCAATACGTGATGCAATTTCACCAACCCCTGAACGGTTGTCTAAGGCACTTGTTAGTAGCAACACGTGACGTTGTTGCGTTTCATAGTTGTGAGCGACCTTCAAAATCTCAATACTTTTTCCACTCGCCATTGCACCGTATCTAAAAAACAGTTGCGCCATGTGTTGCCACCTTCCTTCTGCCAAATTTAAAATTAGTTAGTTTGACACTCATTTAACAGTATAACGAAATTTCGCCTATAAAAAAAGAAGAGAACTCGCAACAGTTCTCTTCTTGAAGTTTAGTTGGCTAGATTCTTGTAGCTCAAAATCTTTTGGTACATCGTCTTATACTCAGCGTTCGTCATCGTAGCCTTGTATGGTGGAATGTAGAAAATCTTGGCGTGCTTATCAAGGTAGTCCATTGGGTTCGTCTTAGCAGAATCCATGGCCTTCTTCCACGTATCACGTGAGATGCCTTGCTTGTCAGCTTGCCAGTCCAGCACAAATGATGCCAACGCCCCGACATTATACGTTTCAGCGTATGCACCACTGTCTAGATAAGCCAAACGGTTTTGCTTAAACAACGTCCGCACCGCCGCATCATTTTGCTTCATCGTCTTCACCTTATCTGGGTACCCAGCGAATAGTGATGAACGAATCTCGTAGTAGTAAGCCGTTCCTTCCATACGATCGTCCTCAAAGGTTGCCTTGTAGTCCTTCTCGTAGTTTTCCTTGTAGTAACGGTACGTTGCCAATGCTTGCGCCAATGACTTTTCAGACTTATTCGTATAAGCCGTCATCAATTGTTCTTGCAATTGCAAACGAATACGACGCGCATCAGTGTGCTTCATGTACTCATTTTGCTCTGCATTGTAGTGCTTCTTTGGTGAAGCCCAACCTTCTTGTTCCGTTGCGTGGAACATTTCGTGTGCGTATGTGATAAACAAATCGTAGGTTCCCAAGTGTGGGTAACGTACCAAACGCTTCGTGTCGTGCAACTCCTCATTCGTGACAGCCATGAATGCACCTGACTTACCGTGCGCATTAAACGCCATGAACCAACCTGATATTGGTTGTGGGTAAATGTCATAACTAAGCGCTTCCTTCTTAGTCATGTCTGACACCTCACCAGTCGGCGTTACCATCCAGAACTTCTTATCGTCAACACCATTAACGATGGCATATTGATTAACATTCTTGTTCTTTGGCCAAAGTGATGGCGCAATCTTGTGGTATGTCTTCACTTGATTAGCAAACGTCTTGTGAACATATGTGTCGACGTCCTTATCGGCACGTGCATCAGTAATGCCAAACTCAGTGCCAGCTGCATTGGCGTGTGCGGTCATTAGCCCCAAGCCAGCAACGGCAGCAATCGCTCCCAAAACGATTGCTGATTTCTTGAACTCCATCGTACAGTCCCACCTTCAACTTTTTGTTTTTAATTAATACAGTTAGTTTACAAAAAGTTTGCAGAATTGTCTTTTAATAAGTCTGCTTAATCCCACATAAAAAGCACTCACCATTACAGTGAGTGCTTCTATTTCTGATTTAGAATGATTCTGGCTCGATGTTGGCCATCTTTTCTGCCCAGTTCACTTCAGGGTACTTGCGCTCCAATGCCGTTTGCAAAACGTGCAAAGCCAAGTTTCCGTTACGCGTGAAGATAGGTCCGTGGAAGTACGTACCGTAAACATTGCGGTAAACCAAACCTTCACCGCCGTCTTCACCGTTATTTCCCTTACCTTGAAGAACCATACCCAAAGGACGCTCTCCCTCACCTAGGAACGTACGTCCTTGGTGGTTTTCGAAACCGCGGTATTCGTTACCGTTAACTTCGTCCTTGATCAACACATTACCGATAAAACGGCTGTGTTGTTGGTTCAACGTGTAGTGATCCATAACTGAGATACCTTCAACACGCGTACCATCAGCCATCAAGAAGTAGTGACCCAACAATTGGAAGCCACCGCAAACACCCAACAAAGGTCCATCAGATTCGATGTAACGCTTGATGGCATCTGCCTTAAACTTCAAATCTTCCGCAACGATTTGCTCTTCGTAGTCTTGACCACCACCGAACAAAACGAAGTCGTACTTCTTATCATCAAACTCGTCGCCCAATGAAATCAATTGAACATCTACGTCGACACCGATTTGTGAAGCGTAATAACGCATCGCCACGATGTTTCCGTAGTCACCGTAAGTGTTCATCAAATCACCGTACAAGTGTGCGGTGTGCAAAACGTATTCTGCTGCCATGTTCCTTATTCTCCCATACCAGTCTTGATGAAGCCTTCTTGTGCCAATTGAGCACGCAATTGCAACATCGCAGTGTAGGTTGCCGCAATGTAAACACGCTCAGTAGGCATGCTGTCGATTGCTTTAACAATTTGCTTGAGGTCTTGGTAGACCGGAAGATCACCGTAACCAGCCATCTTCAAACGGACGTACAAGTCCTTATAACGTTCACCACCAGTGACAATCTTTTGCATACCAGAATCTTGCAAAGACTCGAAATCAGTATCCCAAATCCAGCTTGTGTCGATACCGTCAGCATAGTTGGCGTTCAACAAAGCAATCAATGAGAATGGTTGATCATCTGTCTTCATCATGTCGATAACTTGGTTCGCACCCACTGGGTTCTTAATCAAGACAATCGTCACTTCCTTGCCGTTCACCTTAACCGCTTCTTGGCGACCAAAGATTTGGGCATTTGATTCGAAGGCGTGGTGAATTTGTTCCGTAGAAACACCTAAGTAACGACCAACAGCATAAGCTGCCAAAGCGTTGTAGATGTTGTACATCCCACCAATTTCGATTTGGTACGTCTCGCCATCGATATCAAAGTTTGAGAAACGTGGCGTCATCTCGTTAACCTTCGTTACGGCATAATCCAACTCTGGACGCTTAAAATCGTCGGTAACTGAAAAGTAGTCACCTTGGTTTCCGAACGTCATAAAGTGATAGTGTAGCACCGTATCGTCAGTTGGTGACAAAATACCGTCAGTATTGTGTGGTGCCTTCATGTCACCATCAGCTGGCAAGTGGTTGAAACCAAAGTAAACCTTTGGATTTGGCAAGTTACCACGCATAAAGATTGGTGAATCTGCGTTGGCGATAACCGTTGCCTCAGGGAACAAACGGATTCCCTTCAAAATCTTGTCGTAGGTCGTGTAAATTTCACCGAATCGGTCCAATTGGTCACGGAAGATGTTTGTCAAAACAAACGCCTTAGGCTTCAATTGACGCGCAACGGCTTCCACGTTGGCTTCATCAACTTCCAAAAGTGCGATTGGGCGTTGTGACTTGTCAGTCACCTTGGCCGTCAACATCGTTCCCGTGATTCCTTGCATCATGTTTGAACCTGATGGGTTCGTGATAACGTCAGGGTACTTCTCACGCAAAACACGGGTCGTCAAAGTTGTCGTCAACGTCTTTCCGTTAGTTCCTGTAATCAAAATAACGTCGTAGTGTTCTGCCAACGTCGTCATAACTTCAGGATCAATCTTCGTTGCCAACTTTCCTGGCAATGATGTACCGCCACGACGCAAAATGTCGTGCAATACCACGTATGAACTTTTACCAACAAAAGTTGCCAATGCACTCTTAAAGCTCATGTCGTCCTCCTACTGCATCGTTAAACGATGTTTATCTGTCAAATTAACTAACTTACAGTTTACCATTCTCCCGCATAAAAAGTTAGGGTAATAGGTAAACACGCGAAACTTTATAGTACGCAATTTTGGACTTACTTTCAATAGGGCAAACAAATAGGCCAGCCGACGTCGATATGTCAGCTGGCCTATTAGGTTTAATTAACGTGATTCCAAGTGCCGTTTGATCCGGTTGTAAATTGGACTAGGGCGCCCAAGTATGAGATTTGCAGAATTAACGCATATAACAATTCCGGAATAATCAGGAACGCAAATATTCTGGCTTTCCAGCCAACGTGCCACACTGACACCACGCGTTCGATGATGAAGATAATCCCAATCACCGCCCAGAATGGCGATAGGAACAAGCCAAATTCAGCAAACAGAATCGTTTGCAAAACCAAAAAGCCTAAAAAGGCTGCAATCGAAATTGACAACATAATCTGTTGGAAAATGTAGGGTTGCATTGTTTTGTTAGGCTTGCGTGAAAAGACCTGTTGAAGCGCACCTAAATACCAGCGGCGACGTTGCAAATACAAAAGTCGCACAGATGGCATCGTTTCGGTATAACAGCGACATGATGCTGGTGAAATCAACTTCGCACCGACATCCTTCAAATCCAACGTCATTGTGAAGTCTTCTGTGATTGACTCTGGGTTATAAAAATACCCCTTCTCATCATATATCGCCTTCAACTTTGACCCGCGAATCAATGATGCGGTTCCCGTCAATACAAAGACCTTTTGCTTATACAAAATTTCTTTGCAGTAGCGCTCCCATTCAAGTGATTGGCAATACTTCAAAAAGCCCCGGTTATCATCGGCACGAAAAACGGATCCAACCGCATCGTATTTGCCACTCGCAATCAGCGGGCGTGCACAGGCAACCCAACCCTCCGCAATTTGGGTGTCCGCATCACAGATGAAGACCATCAAATTTGGAATCGAAAAATCGACATATTGTGATAACGCTTGATTAAGCGCACCAGCTTTACGCGCGGTGTTATTAACCGTATCAAAAGCGGTCGCCCCTCTATTTAGGGCAACCGCTTTTGTGTTGTCTGTACAATTGTCGCAGGCCACAATCACTTCGTCTACTTGCTTAAAGAGGCTGTCTACTGTCGCCCCAATTAATGCGCCTTCGTTGTGAGCTGGCACAACCGCCACAACGCGCATCTTTTCATCACCTGCCATGCCTGACTACTTCCAATCTTCGTCTTCGACAAGCTTAACAGTCAACATACGAACGACTGCGATTGCCGCTAGCATTGCAAAAAACAATACCAATGCAGACTCGACGCTAACGAATTGTTGAAACTCAACGCACACACCAGCACCAGCTACGGTTGCTGACTTAAAACAATGTCCCAAATACATACCAACAGTTCCTTCCTGTAATTCGATTTATTTTCCTCTAATAAGAAAAACATACTGCCAGTATGGTTTTGTGTTTTAAATTGCATTTCGGATACGCTGCGCGCAAAAAAAGACCGGATTTTTCCGGCCTTTAAAATTTATTTCGATAGCGGTCCTGGTGTAGACACAATAAGGGTTGCGTCACCTTGCAATGTCCACGCCTCAATATCGTTTGGCAAGATGAAACTCTTACCCTTTTCAAGGTGATACGTCACCCCGAAAACAGTCATGTCGAGTTCACCATCAATCACCGTACCCAACAGATAGGGATCACGGGCATCTAACGTCGCGCGTCCGTCCAATGTCCACTTATAAACATTGAAGTATGGCGCTTCGACCAACGTCGTGACATTCAAGCCAGCATATTGGGCTGACTTACGTTCCGGTTGCTCGGGTACAAATGGTACCGTCGTCACATTCTTGGCATCAGCTAAATGCAACTCGCGTAACTCACCCGTCTTGGCGTCCACGCGGTCAAAATCGTAAACGCGATACGTCACGTCCGATGATTGTTGTGTTTCAAGTGCTAGCACCCCAGCACCCAAAGCGTGAAGTGTGCCAGCTGGCACGTAAAAGAAATCGCCGGCCTTAACTGGCACCTTGCGTAACAAGTTATCCCAGTCACCCGCATCAACGGCAGCATCGAATTCGGCCTTCGTTTGCGCATTGTGACCGTAGTAAATCTCAGCACCTGGCTCAGCAGCCACAATGTACCAAGACTCCGTTTTCCCCAATTCGCCGGCATGCTCCCCAGCATAATCATCATCTGGGTGCACTTGCACTGACAAATCTTGGTGCGCATCCAACAGCTTTACTAGCAGTGGAAACGGCTTGTCAGGATTCGTGTTGCCAAACAACTGTGGTTCCTCACGCCACAATTCAGCTACCGTCTTCCCAGCAAATCGACCATTTTCACAGAACACATTCCCATTCTTGTGTCCCGAAATCAACCAAGCTTCACCCGTCGTCTCTGATGGAATATCAAAGCCAAAAACGTCACGTAGCGCAGTGCCACCCCACATCTTTTCGTGCAATGCTGGTTGCAAAATCAATGGTTCAGTCATAATAAATCTCCCCCGAAATGTACATGAAACTATCTATTTAATTGTTGAAGTGTAGGTAAATGCCTGACAACCAACCGTGTTGGGCCACGTGATACCAAACGACACCAGATGGATCATCCACGCGTTCTGTGATATCCACCACAGCCCCGTGAACAACGCGACCAATTTCGCGTCCGTATGGTTGCGCATACACTGCCACATCCCCACCTGGCAGGTAATCAATCGTCGCACGCGCCACAAATGGCTTTGGTGCCCATGTTGTTGGTCGGTTCCATTCAGAAACCGGCTTCGTCGTACAGCCATCGTTATCCGTTAGCTTCATCGTTTGCATGTCATAAGCCACCCAACGTGAATCGGCCAATTGATACCAGAACTTACCGTCACGCGTCGCAACGCGTTCGACAACCTTCATGTATGAATCTGCCCAAAGCTTTTGGCTAAGTGGCGTCGTTGATTCAATTTCATCAACCGGTTGCACGCTCGCTAGCATGCGTAGGTACTTCCCATGGATTTTTTCAGTTTCCGCAATGTCAGCACGGCGGTAATAGAACGTGACCGTGTGCATCGTCTTCTCATCAAACGTCCCTGTTAGCGTTCCTTCTGATGAGACAAAGCGATATCCTGCAACATCCGCTGGATCAAGTGAGAAGTGTTCCCCAACCGTTCCCTCGACCAAACGTGATGGCGCAATAGATGCTTTTGAATCAGCATCCTTGCTATATACCCAAACGGGCATGCCTTGTAATTCAAAGTCAGCCATCTTTGCTGCCTCCTAGTTGTAGTTTCTTACGTCTATTCTAACAGGGAAACCATGTAACCGCCTACATGACTGTCTTTGCTTAATGTTTTGTTTAGGTGTCGAAATTGTTCATAAACGAATATTAAATTATTCTCATTTAACTCGTTGACTTCTCATAAACCATCCAGTATATTATATACATACCTTAGCAAAAGGAATAAATGCTCTGTAGTTCAGCGGTAGAATAACTCACTGTTAATGAGGAGGTCGCTGGTTCGATCCCAGCCAGAGCAGTTGCCAACTATCCAATTGGCAAACATTTGAACATCATTGCTCTGTAGTTCAGAGGTAGAATAATTCACTGTTAATGAAGAGGTCGCTGGTTCGATCCCAGCCAGAGCAGTCAGTAATTTCGCATGTAGCGCCGGTTCCATTTGGAGCCGGCGCTATTTGTTTGCGTCCATATAAAAAAGATGCGTATCACTACGCATCTCAATTCATTCTTCTATTGTCGACGTTGGCGGTAAGCCATGCCGCCACTAATTAGTAACAACACACCTGGTACAACCCAAAACATCATGACACCACTTCCGCCCACACGGGGGAAGATTGACTTCACCTGTTCTGCTGGCACATCCACCAACCACTCGTCTTTAGCTTCGTCGTATTTCAGCTTATCGCCAATCGGCACACAATCCGCCGCCATTTCAGTTGGCGAACCGTCAATACCAGTCGCTGTCACTTCAAAGCAGTACACCTTCGGATCCACCGCAAACCCCGTTGGTGCGGCAATTTCTTCCAGTGTATAAAGTCCTTGGCTCAATCCAGGCAATGTTTGTCCTGTTTCGCGCGTCGTAAATTCACGACCGTGCCCCGAACTCACACGAGTTAATCGATACGTTGATCCGGCAAGTGGCTTATTTGGGTCATCCCCCAATACAAACTTGCGGAACACGAGGCCATTCACATCATTCGCAAAAATCACTTCATGAACATCTGACGATCCTGAATCAGCATTCGTTGGCAAATCTACCATAACATCACCATCTACCACGTTCACTTGGTACGTCGTGTCATCAAGCCAATAGCCGTTCGCTACACCAGTTTGTCGCAACGTATACTCGCCATTTGTCAGACCTTCCCAAAGTGTTGTGTGACTACCTGAATTTTGCTTCTTCAACTGTTTACCATCCTTATCAATCAACTCAAATTCACCACCAACCAATGAACGGTCACCAGATTGATTCATATTTTTAACCGCAAATGACGCCGTGATGGCCTCACTAGGCTTTTCAGGTTCCGTTCCCTTTCGCTGGTGACTCACCACGTTCGATTGCTGCGTACGATTCCACAGCACGTTATCGAACGTATATGAAACCGCTGATTGTTGGGTATAAGTTGCATCCGTCAAATATTCAGCCACCGAATGACGCACATTAACGCCAACCGCCCAATCTGAACCGTTAAACATCAGCTTACGCACACCTTCCTTAGTCAACGTCACCTTAACCTTACGATCCTCGATTACCACCTTATAATCCTCTAGGTAAGTCATCTTGGCGCGGTTGCCAACCGTTGCGTCATCACCCGTGCCCGCCGTGTTATATACCTGAACACTATCCGCTATCGCACCAGCCAGAATAACCGCATCTCCACCTACTTTTGGTAGATTAATAATTGCTTCAACGGCTGTTGGTGATAGCAAATAATCTTCGCCGTTCGCATACGTCGTTGGATATGTCCAATACCAGAACGGCTTAGTGGCATCTGCCAACAATGTATTATTCAAATCATTCGTATCTTTATGGACGAATTTATTAACTGATGGCTTATCGCGCGTTCCAACGGTTGTATCAATATCAAATGAGAACTCCTCATCGTTAGGCACTGAGATACTAGAACTCAAGAATGCACCCCAAACGCCGTTGGTCAATGAACCCATGCGCACCTTCGCGGATGTGCCTTCCAGCACAAACGAAACCGCCGAACGTTCAAAATTTTCACCATTCAAATAGTCCTGCCAGATATCATTACCCGTTTGACCTTGATACGCAGCATCTGTCGTTCCGATGTACTTGCCATTATGATAAGTAATCGTTGCCCCTTCAACCGTTACACCCTTGTTTTCGTTTGGGCCAGCCCAGCCAACACCTTCTGCATAGTCATAACGCTTTTCAATCGCAGCGTCCGGTCCCCATGGATTTGTTCGTCGATTAGCATTCAACGATGCAAAGGTTAGATACGACATCTTCTTATCCGTCTTCTGCACATCGATCAGATGCTTATTCTCAAAATCGACGTACTGAAATTCGACCTGAAAATCCGAGAGCTTGTTATACAACAACCCCGAATACAAATTATTCGACAGGTTCAAATACGGATCTGCGTTATCACCATCTCCACCTGTATGACCACCAATCGTACCTGGAATAAAGTCGGATAACGTCACGTAGGCGCCCATCAAATGAGTAGTCCACTTAACATCACCGTTGCTATCGACATGCTTCGTTTTATAAGTCCCAACATATGGGTAATAGATTGTAATTTCGCCCCGCTTAGCTCGGCTCGCCACTAACTCAATTACGGAAATCATCACCGAGTAGTTCTTACCTGGTGATTGCTCATTAAACTTCTCATAGTAATACAAACCGTGATCATTTTGCTCTGAATTCCACCAAGTTTCACCCCACATATTTGCCAGCTTACTCCGCTTATCGGCGTTTAAACGTTCCTCGATAATCAAATAATCATCTTCGACTGCATCTTGGTTCAGATACACTTTCATTTTATTGGGATCAGAGTAGGCATCTGCCTTAATCGTTGCACTGTACCCCTTCAACGTCTCAGTCGGAATCAAATCATCCGGTCGCTTCAGTGTTGCACGTTCATCCTGTTCGTCATACACCGTCATTTTTTGATCGTCATTCACCCAATCACTGGCAAATGGGAAAAACAGTACGCCCATGTGAATTTCACGTGGAATGTAGTTATTCACATGTCCATCTTCATACGTTTCCTCACGCACTGGCGACACAATCATCAAACCATATTTCTTATTTGCCGGTGGCCGTAACGTGAATTTAAACACTTGTTTTTCAGTTTTCGCATTAACGATGTAACGATTTTTACTATCCAACTTAATTGGCTTGTCGTTTAATGTAATACTTTCAACACTTCCAACGCGATCGCCATCAACCCCGAATTCAACCGGGAATACGCCTGCTTCCTGGTCTGTTTGGAACTGTTGGAAGTTCTCTTCCATCTTGTCAAACGTAATCTCATAATCCATAAAGGCACGACGCTGCGAAACTTTAATCACAAATGGTACCCCTTCATAATCGAAGTAGTCATAAATTGTTCCGGCAACACTTTTTAGCACCGCGGGCTTCGTCGGTGTCGTTGGTTCTAGCTCACCTTCACCCATCAGAGTTGGATTGTCCTTACCAGCACCAATCACATCTGGCAACGACACTTGACCGGCATCTTCAATGGCATCCAATAATCCGTTTTCAATTTGGGCTGGCAGGTTGCTAATTAAAGCGTTTTTAGCTTCCGCATACGCCACCTGACTAAATAGCACCAGATTACACAACAGTGGCACCAATAGAATCAGCATACTAAATCGACTATTCAATTTTCGCATGCGACTACTCATCGTTGGCGTCCCCTTACATATTTTTACTCATCCTATATTACGGACAAGATACAACTTGTCTGTGGCTGTCAATTAAAGACTCTTGGAAATTCTCGATGGGTTTATGACCAAAAATGCAACAGAAAAGCCGGCTGCGAACATTTCTGTTCACAACCGGCTCATTCAAGCAAATTTAATTTTCAAATATGTGTATCAAAATTATTGGTTTTGACGGCGCTTGATGTACCAAGCTGCCCCACCGGCGATCAACATAATAATCACACCAGCACCAATGTATGCTTGAATTCCTGTTCCTCCAACACGAGGGAAGATTGACTTAGCATCGTTTTGAACATTGAAGCTACCCGTAAACACAGGTGTATCCTCAGTGTCTTCGTTAACAGGCAACCACTTAATTGGGTTTCCGCTTGCGTCAACTTGTAGCAACGATACAGCACGATCAGCATCAAAGTACGTCTTATCCGGAACACTTGTATATGTTCCATATTGTGCTTGTGGCACTACTCGGAAGTAGAAGTAACCAGGCATTGCATACCCGCTTGGTGCCTTCGTTTCGTCAACTGCATAAACCTTATTGTAGTCTAGATAAACTGGATTTTCATCTCCATCAGGGTACAAGGTAAAGTAACCATTACCGTTATCCTTCATTGCAGTCCAATTCGTGGTAACCTCATGTGTTTTTACGTCATACTCAGCGTAACTAAATGCTGCACCATCAAGCGCATCTTCATCCGCGTCCACCTTGTACAGTTCGAAGTTCACCAACTCTTGATTATTCACAACTGGTCCAACCCATGAAGGAGTACCTGTTTCGTCTGGATTACCATCCTCATCCAGTGGATACTCTAATACCAATTCATCAATAATAGCTTGAGAATAAGCATCATCTCCCTTGATAGCTTGAATAATATCTTCATTGTTGCTACCAAGTTGACCAGTCACATAAAATACAACCGGTTGGGTCAAACCAACATATCCACCCGGAGTTGTTGTTTCCTCCAAACGATACTTTCCAACCTTCAAATCAGTCCACGTAAACGCAGAGCTTCCATCTGCATGAGTCAAATTCATAGGCTTCGCCGTAATGTCGGCCCAGCTGGTCCACGTCTCATCGTCCCAAGCTGACGGAACTCCAATTTGTTCCAATGTAAACATCGCGTTTTGGAGCTTGTTTCCCTTGTTATCCATCTTTGTGATTTGCAAACTAGCTTGAGGCTTTGGCGTAATGTGAACTGGCACAACGTTTGTATTTATTCCACCAGGATTTGTAAGCTTAGTCATTACATTTGCTACGTTGTCAAAATCATGCTTCTGATCATCGGCGTCAGTGACGTAGGCGCTCACCTTAACGTCTAGGTCAATCGCAATATTTCCACCATTAAACTTTGCCGCAGCTAATCCTGCTGGTGTAAACTCCACTACAATTTTTTGTTTGGTCGTATCGGCAGGATCTGGCGTAATTGAAACCTTATAGTCTGTCTTTGGATCAAATGTTCCTCCGTCAGTGTTATACACTACCAACGACTTCGTTGAATTAACACTAGCAGTCAAATCAACATCTTCTAACGTGACACCCAAATCCAAGGTATCTGAAATTTCAAGTGTCTGTGGCTTAACTAGTGAATACGTACCAGTATCATACGTAGGCTGCATAATCCAATAATCAAACGTAAAGTATGGATCACCTCCAATAAGACTAGTTGATGTAATAGCTAAGTTCTTATTGTACAAGTCTCCGTAGCCTTCCTTTAGCTCTCCCATCGCAGCTGGCGTCAATGCTGCTGTCACGGCATTTTCACGTTGCTGGTAGAAACTAGTATCATAATCACCAGTCCACTTATCAGTAAAATCTTTACGAGTCTGGCTAATCAAACTAGCAGCCGCAGTGTCTCCTTCGACCATTTCTTGGTTTGCCTTTTGGTAAGCTGTTTGCGTGTCACCAGATCCAATATTGTCACGAGTGACCAACTTACGAGGAGCATTAAGTTGCATCGGCTTATTGTTGGCACAAGTCAACGTTTGCCAAGTGTTACCAGTACCCGTAAACATACGGAAGCTTTGTGCAGTTCCACTAGTCGTGTACGCTACTGATCCCATTGGGAACGTGTCCGTATCATCGATGTTATCTTCCCAGTTCCCTTGAACAGTAGTTGTTGTTTCCCAATCATAATTACCGTGAGCTGTTGAATACCACTTTTTGTTAACATCATCTCGAACCATGGCAGAACCTTCTTCTGCTCCACCAGGTCCAACGACTTGCCCATCTTCCCAGACAGTTTGGTTAATTGTGCCACCAAGTTTATTTAGCGGTGAAACCGTCTCAGCCCAGATTGATGTTGAGATACCCGTTTGATTTACATTCCAATGTGGAGAATTAGCTGATGTATCATTCCACGTTGTTGAACTACCAGCTCCAAAGTTATTCAAAGAATTGAAAGTGAACAGAGAATCAGAATCCGTCAAATCTAGTAGACTAGTAAACTTACGAGTTGATGAATCAACTGCGTAGAATCGAATTTCCATGTCCAGTGATTCAATGCCGTGATACATAACCCCTGAATAAATGTTGTTAGGCAAATCAATATAACGTACAGAACCCATCTTGTCGTGAGAAGGGTCAACTGAGATAACATTCGTAATAGTTACCGCTGCTCCCATTTCATGAACGTCACCATACGTATCAACATAATACCCAACATTGTCATAGAATAGTTCGAACTTTGCATCCTGCATGACAGTAGGATCAATATTGCTAGAAAATTCAATGTTGTAGGCCGCTTGATTATTATTACCCGTACCAGATGTCAGATATTGATTGTGATACTTAGTTCGATAAGCTTGCCCCGGACCATAATTTGTTACCGAACCACCAATATCTGCTATTGATGCATCAAATTTCTGGTAAATATTAATTGACGTATTGCCATTATTGGCATCACCACTTTTATGGTATGTCGTATTTGTAGCATCGCTACTCCAAATCTGGAAGTTATTGCCATTAGTAGCACCACCCGGAAGCGGCGTCGTACGATCGTCTGAATCAATAACGGCTAGTTGCACTTGGTCATCTGTGCTAAGTGTGGCGTCCAATGTTTCGATTGGGCCAGTAGCGCCACCTTTAGTAATAAATCCTGCATCTGACCCATCTATAACACGAAGGGACTTCTCTGATTGCTGTTCTTCCTTAGCAACCGCTTCAGTCACCGTCTCAGAAGATGAAGATTCCTTAGCAATTTCAGCAACCTTCTCAAACGCCATCGTCAAATCGACTGAACGATTATCAACTGGCAGCTTATTTTCACCATTCTTTTCGTCATATAGTCCCAACTCAGTAACCGGCAACGTAATATCGTGCTTATCTTCATTAGTACTAATGGCTGTCAAAATCAAATGCGTACTCTGTGACTTCAACACCGCATCCACGATACCCTCGCGCATGTCTAGTGTCTTGTCATCTTGCTTAATTTCAGCGTCCTTTAGGCCCGCCTTTTCCAAATCAAGTTTGAACTTAACTGTCTGCTCACTGACAGACATATCTGATCGATCAAACTCCAAATCCCACGTGGTCTTTGTCTTGTCCTGTGATGTCTTCAATTTGACATTCAGCAACTCGCTCTCATACACGTTCTGCGGTCCAGTGACCGCATGAATCGCGTCTCCCAAGGTACCCAGATTGGCGGCAAATGGCACAGCCAGAGCTGCCAAACCAATCAAAGCGCCTAACTTGCGGTGACGCTTCTTAATTGAAAAGCCTCCACTTTTTGTCATAGACGTACTCCCTAAATCTGTATTTTTTCTCTCATAAACAGTGTGGTCCATCCCACCTTCTGTTGGACTATCTCAGAATACCGATAAAATGGTGTAACAGTTTGGCGCAGGCGTAACGACTTTTCGAAACGTTATGAAGAAACTTTGCCACTTGCCTTGAAGTTTGAATTTTCCATTACAGAATGGCGTCAATTCACAATTTATTCATTTTTAGTCCACGTTTTCATCCCTATTTACTTTTTATAATGAATAAATGTAAGAGGGGCTAACGCAACTTCTCACCTAGAGAATACACAAAAGACGTCGACCGGCATAACTGCTAGTCGACGTCTTTTATTTATGACTTATTCAAATACCATTTGGTTGTTGTACAACTCAGCGTAGAAGCCACCTTGGGCCAACAACTCCGCGTGGCTACCGTGTTCAATGACGTTTCCGTCACGCAACACGACAATCTTATCCGCATTCAAAATCGTCTTCAAACGGTGGGCAATCACGAAACTTGTACGTCCCGCAATCACGTTATCCATCGCCTTTTGAATCTTAGCTTCCGTCACCGTATCAACGTTTGACGTTGCTTCGTCCAAGATCAACAAATCAGGCGCCGTCAAAATCGTACGAGCGATTGACAACAATTGCTTTTGACCAGTTGAGAAGACAGAGTTTTCATCAGACACTTGGGTATCATAGCCATCTTCCAACGTCATGATGAAGTCGTGAATGTTAGCTTGCTTAGCCGCATCAATCATTTCTTCATCCGTTGCATCAGGCTTACCAAACGTGATGTTGTCACGAATCGTACCCGTGAATAAAACAGAGTCTTGCAACACGATACCGACGTTGTCACGCAAAGACTTCAAGTCCATGTCGCGCACATCAACACCGTCAAACTTAACGGCACCGTCCGTCACGTCATAGAAACGGTTCAACAAGTTCATAACGGTCGTCTTACCTGAACCAGTTGGTCCAACCAAGGCCACCATTTGGCCCTTGTCCACTTCAATGTTGATACCATGCAAAATCTCGCGCTCAGGGTTGTAACCGAAGTGTACGTCATCCAACAAAATCTTATCCTTAACGCCAGTGAACTTTACACCGTCCTTAGGGTTGATTTCGTCGTCTTGTGCAAACACTTCGTTCAAACGGTGTGCACCAGTCATGGCCAATTGCAACATGTTGTACGTTGACGTGATTTGTGTGATTGGTTGGTAGTATTGTTGTGAGAACGAAACGAACGTCACAATCAATCCCAAACCAGCCGCACGTGAAGCCAAATCACCGTTCAAAGCTTGTGTGGCTCCGTAGAAAATCACAATCGCCAAGTTGAACAAGCCCATTCCTTGCATCAATGGGAACAACACACCCGACCAGGCTTGACCAAGCGTCGTTGCCTTACGCACCTTGTTGTTGTGCTCGATAAAACCACGAATTGACTCTTCTTGCAAACCGTTGGTGATAATCACCTTTTCACCATTGATTTGCTCGTTGATGTATCCGTTCAAGTGACCAACTTCAGCTTGTTGCGCATCCACGTACTTCTTTGCTTGCACAATGATCAACGCAGCCAAGATAACCGCAACGGGTGTTGAGGCAATCGTCACCCACGCCATCTTAGGACTTTCGTTAAACATCATCCAAACCACACCAATCAACATCGCGATTTGTGAGAACAATTGGAAAATAGCTTGGTTCATCGCGTTGAAGATGTTATCCAAGTCAGACGTGAAACGTGACAAGATTTCACCGTCTTGGTGAGAATCAAAGTAACGCACCGTCATACGTTGCATCTTGCCAAACAAGCCCTTACGCATGTCATTAACTGAATTAGATGACACGATAGCTTGAATGAAGGCGTTAATGAACAAACCAGTTAGCATCAACAACGCAAAGCCGAAGAACAATAGCAAGGCATGGTGGAAATCATGCAAACTTGCTTGGCTAGCCGTCATAGGGTTCAACTTCACCATCAAGTACTTTGACAATTCCGTAATTGAACGTCCCATGTAAACCGGCGCCTTAACTTGCGCCCACGTTGCGAAAATCGTGAACACGAGGATGGCAATCATCCCCATCCAGTAACGCTTGAAGTAGTGCGCAAAGAAACGAATTGATTCAGTAATATTCTTCATCTTTTATGCCTCCTGCGCCTTTTGTGTCTTGTAAATCTCTTGGTAGATAGGTGACGTTTCAACAAGGTCCTTGTGGGCACCTTCCGCAACTAATTCACCATCTTCCAAAACCAAAATACGGTCGGCGTTAATCACTGAAGAAATCTTTTCCGCAATGATAAAGGTCGTCGTATCTTGCAAATCATGATCAAGGGCTTCCTTAACCAATTTTTCTGACTTCGCGTCCAATGCAGACGTTGAATCATCCAAAATCAAAATCTTAGGATTGCCAATTACACCACGGGCAATTGACAAACGTTGCTTTTGACCACCAGAGAAGTTTGATGAACGCTCTTCAACCACGTGTTCATACGTGTCTTCGTAACGCTCAACGAATTCAGCGGCTTGCGCGATTTGCGCCGCACGCTTCATATCGGCTTCTTGGGCATCCGCCTTACCTTGACGCAAGTTGTCAGAAATCTTTCCTGAGAACAACGTTGCGCGTTGCAAAACGAATGACACGGTCTTACGCAATGATGATTCGTTGGTATCCTTCAAATCAACACCACCGACCTTAACCGTTCCCTCAGTTGGGTCAAACAAACGTGGAATCAATTGGGCCATCGTTGACTTACCTGAACCGGTCGCGCCGACAATTCCTATCATTTCACCAGGTTGCACCGCAAATGAGATGTGCTTCAACGTTGGCTTATCATCCCCAGGGTACGTGAATGACACATCATCAAATTCAACCGCACCAGACAAGTCTTGTTCTGGGACATCCTTGTATTGCAAATCAGGTTCCGTATTCATAATTTCTTGAATACGACCCATTGAAACAAATCCACGCGCCGCAAATGTCATCATCATTCCACCAATAATGATAGATTGCATGATGATCATCAAGTAGTTCGTAAATCCTGTGATTTGGGCCAACATCTTCGGCTCAGAACCAACCATGTTTCCAACAAAGTAGATCGCCACAACCATCAAACCTTGGCCAATAAACATGAAGGCAGGCACGATAATTGAGAACAAGTAACCAATTTGCAAGTTAACCCCGTTCAATTCGTCAGAAACTTCATTGAATCGCTTTTGCTCATTGTCTTCTTGGTTAAATGACTTAACCACACGAACACCTTGCAAGTTTTCCTTCGCCTTGGCGTTAACGCGGTCGATCAAGCCTTGGATCATACCGAAGCGCTTACCCATGTTTCCCATGACAACCGCTGACACAGCACCGACCAAGATAACCATCACGACAATAACCCACCACAAAGCAGGAATTGAGTGAACGGCCAAAATGAAACCACCGACAAACAAAATTGGCATACGCAACAATGGTTGTAGCCCCATCATCAAAATACTTTGAATTTGCGTAATGTCGTTCGTCAAGCGAACCACCAAGTTACCAACAGAGTATTGCTCGATGTTTCCAAATGAGAACGTTTGAATCTTGCGGTAAGCCGCTTCACGAACATCTGAAGCGATTCCTTGTGAGGCACGGGCCGCAAAAATCGTGTTAATAATTCCAGCAATCAACCCGATACCGGCAATCACCAATAGCTTCAAACCAATTTGGTTAACCTTGTCCATGTTATCGTCTGAGATAGCTTGAACGATGTTGGTTAGCAACGTTGGCTGTAGCAACATTGAAATCGCCATGATGGTCACCGTCAAAACGGCAATCGTCAAATCGAGTTTGTAACCCTTAAAGTAGGGCTTCAACAATCGCATAATTTCCCCTCCAAATTTCTTATTTATTTCTATTCGTCAATAGGCTATTTTAGCAGACTTGCAACCCCTTTTGTAAATTAAGTTTACAAAGAATTAAACAAAAGCCACACCCGAAAATTCGGATATGGCTTCAAAAAGTCTTATTTAACAAATAGCGTGGCAATCGCCAAAATGATTGAAACACCAAGCACAAGCACTGAAATCGCGATGTGCAAACGACGGTGCATGTTCAAGACAGCAATGTATTCACGAATAAAGGCTGGAATACGGTAGTAGAACGGCGTCTTACCGCCACGACCTTGTGCTTCAATGCCAAACTCACGGGCTTGCAAACCGGCACGGAAGACGTGGTATTCACTCGTAAAGAACTCGAATGAGGGTTCAAGCACGCCCGTTTCCTTACTAATCAAATCACGTGAGAAACGCATGTTTTCACGCGTCGTGCGACTTTGATCTTCCAAACGCGTTTGCTCGGCTGGATAACCAAACGTTTCAACTGCGTAATCGCGCATGGCTTGTGCTTCAGAAACCTTCTCGTCACCACCTTGGCCACCTGAGAACACGATAACTGGGTACTTGCCGTCCTTTTCGAAACGGCGCTTACCCGCATCGGTTGCGGCTTGAATACGGTTAGCCAACAACTTACCAACCTTGTGGCCATCAATCAACCCAGCGCCCAAGACAACATAGTAGTCACTCTCGCGCTTACGCATCACCCAACCGTAAACGATTGCTGACACGAAGAAAATCAAGAAGACCAACATGAAGTAAAGCGTCATCACACGGGCAGCCGTGAACAACGTATCCAACCAAGCTGGTGCGTTGTTCATGATACCGTCAACAATGTTGAACACAGCCAAAACCAAGAACACCAATGGCAACAACAAGTTTGCCAAGGTGTGCGACTCCTTACGCCAAATTTTCCATGAGTAGTAAACCACGCCAAGGTCGATAAAAATTGACGCAATGACGAAAATACCAATAATCATCAAGACAATGCCGGCCAACACAAGCAGGCCAGGGCCACCCAAGAAGCTAGCGGCAAGCATGACCGTAATCAACAAGAAGAACAAGAACACTAGCGTCCACGTTCCAAGCCACATTGAGCGTGGCTCATTCTTGGTATTACGCCAAATCATATAACCGGCTAATACGGTAATTAATAATGAAAGTAATGTCAGTGGGACCATTCGTGGGCTCCTTAATCAACAATATATTTTGCAAAACGCGCAGCTTGCACTGGCGTCAACGTCACATCCATCATCGTGCCAGCTTCAACATAGTCGATGCTGTGGACAGATGCTTCTTCATTCAACTCGTTCACCAATTGACCTTGGTCAAATGGAATCAAGACCTTTACTTCTTGGTGATCCGCAAAGATGTGTTCACGAATAACGTTTACCAACAAGTCCAATGACGCATCATCTTGCGCTGACAACGTCAACGTATCACCTTCACGGTCAGGGAATGATAGTCCTTCAATCTTATCGGCCTTGTTGTAAATCGTAATCATTGGAATATCACCAACACCGATTTCCTTCAACGTACGGGCCGTCGTTGACATCATTTCCTTGTAGTTTTCATCCGCATAGTCGACCACTTGTAGCAACAAGTCGGCTTGCGCAGCTTCAGCCAACGTTGCGCGGAAGGCTGCCACCAAACCGTGAGGCAACTTTGACACGAAACCAACCGTATCAGACAACAAGAAGCTTTGGTTATCAGGCAAGTTCAACTTGCGCACTGAGGTCTCCAACGTCGCAAACAACATGTCGGCTTGGAAAACAGTCTTCTCTTGGTTCTCACCAAATTGACGCACCAAACCGTTCATGAACGTTGACTTACCAGCGTTGGTATACCCAACCAAAGCCACGTTCTTGATGCTTTGCTTATCACGACGAGCGCGACGCGTTTGATCGTCAGCTTCAACATCCTTCAATTCAGCACGCAACAATGAAATTTGGTGCTCGATGTGGCGACGGTTCATTTCCAACTTCGTTTCACCAGCACCACGACTAGTAAAGCTACCACCGCCACCGCCAGTTTGCTGGTCAAGACGCACGTTCATTGACGTACGCAAACGTGGAAGTTGGTATTGCAATTGCGCAATGGCAACTTGCAACTTCGCCACACGCGTCTTAGCACGTGAGGCGAAGATGTCCAAAATCAACGCCGTACGATCCATGATGCCGGCACCCGTACCTGATTCCAAGTTACGGATTTGTGAGGGTGACAATTCATCGTTCGTCACAACCATGTCGGCTTCGTAGTATTCAACGGCTTCCTTTAGTTCTTCAACCTTACCCTTACCGAAGTACGTGGCCGCGTTCGGACGTTCCAACTTTTGGGTCACCGTCCCAACCACTTCCATGTAGTTCGCTTCAGCCAAGTTGGCCAATTCGATCATCTCGTAATCGAATTCAGCATTTTGCTTATCTAGCCCCGCAAGGACGACCTTACGGATTGGATGCAAATCATTTTCTATCATAAATTATCTTTCCTACCAATTAGTTGTCGTATCGTTGTACGCCTTCAACTTCATGTCGTCATCTGAGACTTCCCAAACTGAAATTGAACCATTCAATGGCTTTTCCTTAGCCGTCTCGTGTGAGTCGTACTTATAAACCAAGTTTCGAATCATTGTACCGTGGGCAACCACCAAAACGTTTTGCCCATCGCGTGTGTTTTGACGCAAAATGTCCAGACCGTTCTCAGCGCGGGCCCAGAACGTGGCCGCATCCTCAGCGTCATGCGTTGGATCAGCTTCCTTGAACGCATCCATTACTTCGTCTTGCGTCAATTGTGACATCAAATCACCGTATGACGTGATGTTCTCCAAGCCAATAATACCAGCAATTTGCTCGGCACTTGATGCACTAGGAAGTCCTTCGAAGAAACCGAAGAATTGCTCACGGAATTGTTGCAATTGCTCTGGCGTCTTCAAATCACCACTTTGCGTGTTACGCCCCAAAATAAATTCAGCTGTATGAATAGCACGTTGCAAGTCAGATGAGTAAGCCGCATCAAAGCGCACATTGCTCAAACGCTCACCGGCCGCAAACCCGTCTGAAATACCCTTATCAGTCAAAGGTGCGTTTCCCCACCCTTGCATACGTTGATATTTATTAAAGTAAGTTTCCCCGTGACGTACTAGATACAAATTAAATGACATTGTTAACCTCTTTCTGGTTGTGCTTGTCCCCGATAATCAGGCCTCGACAGCCTTCTAATTGTTACTATTGTACCATTTTTGTTACAGTCACCGCAGGCATCAAGGAATTACTAATAATTTGAAATTAGTTTACGAAAAAGTGTTGACTTTAGTGTGGGTTATCTGTATAGTTATGTATTGTTGTTAAGACAACAGATGATAATTTTGGCCCAATGGTCAAGTGGTTAAGACGTCGCGTTCTCAGCGCGGAATCCAGGGTTCGATTCCCTGTTGGGCTATCACTTAAGGCACGGAAGTCGTTTGACTTCCGTGTTTTTTTATTTTCTCATAACAAATAAAGCGGTGACCAGATAACTGATCACCGCTTTTTTCAACTCTATTTTAGACTTTGCGACGCTTAAACAGCGTCAACGCAATGCCATAAAGCACACCGCTGTAAACGATTGTGACCAAACCGACTAGCCACCCGCTCATCTGATACTCAGCCATCACATCAGGCAACCCCGCCAGTGCGCTCACGTAAAAGGCACCCAGCGGTGAATAATCGAGTGGCAAAATACCGTGTCCAACGATTACCGCCCCAATCACTTCGAACATCAAAATCATCAAGATACCGATAACTACGACTAACAAGTCATTTCGAATCAAGTTAGCAATCACAAGCATCACACTGACAAATAGAATCGAACTGATGACACTACCGAATAAGTAACCTGCATAGCCACCTAAATCGATTAACCAAGCATGACCAAATAACAATGAGACAATTACCATCGTGACAAACAACGCAGCTTGCAATAGTACAAACGCAACTGCAACCGTCACCAGTTTCGCAACGAAAATTTGTCCGCGCGTAAAGCGTTGTGCAAACAACATATTCATCGTGCCAAATGTGAATTCAGACGTAATCACGCGCCCAGCAATGCCAAGTAACATCAAATCAGTCACTAACGCCAATGTTCCTGTGAATTCTTGATTAACCAACGTTTTCACTGTTTCGGAATGGCCAATCGCATTCGCAAGCGCCAATAATAGCCCAAGGACAACTATTGTCAGTGGCATCACCCAAGTGGATGTCTTCTTGAAAAACTTCTGCAATTCCAACTTAATCAACATCACCGACTCCTTGTTGTTTGCGACGCGCAATCACATCCGCAAACATTTCTTCTAAGTCCGGATCCACCTTACCGTCAGCAGCGGTCAGAATTTCATCACGCGAAATGATTTCACCACGATCGATAAAGATATAATCATCAACCAAGCCTTCCAAATCACGGACGGTGTGCGAAGAAATCAAAATCGCTTTGCCAGCATCGCGCCAGTCACGCAACACTGCCTTAACTGCTTCAGCGCTAACTGGATCCATCCCATTCAATGGTTCATCAAGCAACAAGAGGTCTGGATCATTAACCATCGCCAACGCCACCCCAACGCGTTGCTTCATCCCCCACGAATAGGTCTTCACTTTTTTATTAATAAACTCAACTAAACCAAGTTGCGTCACAATCTCACTGATTTTGTCATCGGACGTTCCCGCGACAGTCGCATATAACTTCAAGTTATCCCAACCTGTCATGTACGCATACAGACCCGGATTTTCAATCAATGCCCCAGCCTTGGCCAGCACATGTCGGTGTTGCATCGTAACCGCTTCATCTGCCATCTTAACCTCACCAACATCCGGTGCCGTCACGCCAGTAATCACCTTCATTGTCGTTGACTTACCAGCGCCATTCGGACCAACCAGACCAATGATTGTGCCACGTGCGACTGAAAACGATACATCACGCAAAGCCCGTACACGACCGAATGACTTATTAATATTCGAAACCTGTAAAATCGGCGTTTCCATAATGCATCTCCTCCCATCCGCAACTATTAATCATACAACTCAACTAGACCCCTTGCAAAGAAATTGTCACATTCCGGTCAAATATGTAATCTGACAGGCACCCCATTTTTCGATACAATGGAATCAAACAGAAAAGAAGGATAGGTGTCTGAAATGAAGTTCATCTCATGGAATATTGATAGCGTTAACGCGGCCGTTGAACACAAATCAGCCCGCGGCGAAATGACTTGGCAAGTTTTGCAAGATATCGCGGCTGAGCAACCGGACGTACTTGCAATCCAAGAAACAAAGTTGAAGCCAACTGGTTTAACAAAGAAGCAGGCGGCTGCGCTGGATGAACTTTTCCCAGGCTACCACCGCTACCTTCGTATGAGCACTGGTCGCTCAGGTTACTCTGGTACCATGATGCTCTCAAAGACTGAACCAATCGCCGTTGAAATGCCCGAAATCGGCGCTCCTGGCGACATGGATATCGAAGGACGTATTATTACCCTCGAATTCCCAAATGTTTACGTATCAACGGTTTATACGCCAAATTCAGGTAGTGAATTGGCTCGCCTAGATGAGCGTCAAGCCTGGGATGATGCCTACCGCGCATACGTGTCTGATTTGGATGCCAAGAAGCCCGTTATCTTCTCTGGTGACTTTAACGTCGCCCACCAAGAAATCGACTTGAAGAACCCAAAGACGAACCACAAGAGCGCCGGCTTTACCGATGAAGAACGTACGAAGTTTAGCGCTTTGTTGGGCGCTGGCTTTACCGATGTTTTCCGTCACTTGAATCCTGACCTAGCCGGTGTTTATACCTGGTGGGCACAAATTTCTAAGACATCAAAGATTAACAATTCTGGTTGGCGTATCGATTACTACCTCACGTCAACGCGTTTGAACGATCAATTGGCTAACTTCAGCGTCATCGACACCGGTGCGCGCCAAGACCACGCCCCAATCAAGTTGGAAATGACCGACGATTTTGAATTATAAACAAATAGCGCACCTGAAAAATAAATTTCAGGTGCGCTATTTTTTAGTCATTATCAATCAACGTTGGCGTTAGCACTTCAACGTACCCACGTAATGTGCCATCTGGATTTGCATAAATCGAGAAACCGACCTCAATCGGCCCCGCTGAATGATGCGTTTGCGCCGTCATCAAGCCAATCTTGTGCGAGGCACCTTGTTGGGCTTCGGTCGTATCATCATACCCAGCCGGCTGGCCATCATCACCAAATTGCTTCACCAAATCAGCCGCTAACAGCTGCAACTGCTTTTCGCTCGTCAAATCAGCCAGCGTCCAAACATTACTTGATGAACCCGGCACATTACCAAAGGTCAAATTATCCTTCTGATCAACACTGCTTCCGTAATCAACGGCCGTAATGTGCTGAATCGTCGAACCGTCACCATTCGTCTCCTCAGACCCTTGGCTGTAGTACTTCAACTTGCCATCAGCCATCTTAAACGTCGGCAACGTCTGGAACAGGTTATTGAAATTACCGTGCGGATCTGTCGCAAAATCATCCTGATTCTGCAATGCCCAACGACTTTCTTGCTTCGCCAAATTCAACGCCACTGAAGATGCTGCAACCGGACTAACATCGTAATGCGCACGATAGCTATTCAATGCATCAAGCGCATAATCTTGTAGCGAATCCAATGTCCGGTCAGTCAATACTTGTCCCGGTTGATTACTTGCTAAATCAGCCTGCTCGCTATGAACTGAAGATGACCCCGGCGCACGATCCAACTTGTACGTAATCGTCTGCGACTTCTTAACCGTCAACGTATCGCCACGTGACATGCGATAACCGTCTTGTGAAAATGACGGAATAATCAGCTTCGCCCCGTAAGTTGCATCATAAGTTTTCGTTGCCACGACGTCATTGTTATCTGCGTCCACATAACGCAACGTGACTGAATATGTTTCAGGGACATATTTAAATGTAATTAACGTATGACTTTTGATAGTCTGCGTAATTGATTCAGGCGTTGAATAACCTGGAATATCAATCGGTACCAACGTTTGTTGCTCACCAGGACGAATACTTGCATTACCCTGCGGTGCAATTTCTTTCCCGGTACGCACATCGACATACTTGATCACGACACCACTTTGACTGATGCCGCTGGTAAAGCCACTTACGATTCCGTCGCCACCATCAACGGCGAGTCCCCCCCAACGCAAATGATAGTCCGACCAATCCGGCCACTTGCCACTTTTTCAAATCCTTCACCTATACTCTCTTGGGTGTGGGTTTGCCACTGTTTTTCGTTAACGCAAAGTATACAGATTAGCGTTAAGCCTCTGCAACAAAAATGCCCCGGAATTTTCGTCCGAGGCATTGCTCATTATCGCCAACCATAACTACCGAAGTCGGTAATTAAATCAGAATATGGTCCAAAGCAAGTTTCTTCATAGCCCTTAAAAGGCTTCTCTGGCACATCTTTTCCCAAAGACTTCTTTGTTTGCGTGACCGCAATTCTTTCTTCATGTTGCATCGCCAAGCCCCTCCTTTTCGACACCTCTATTTTATCAAAATACGTGGTTGATTGTTTGTTGGAACCTTTTTGGTGGTCAGTGTCCGACCGTCAGGTCGGACACAAATACCCAACTAAACCAAAAGCACCCACAAACCATGGCTGTAGTTTGTGGGTGCTATAGATATTGAGTTGTGAGGCGTTAACCTAGATTAGAATTGGTCTGACAACAAAGTGCGGATCTCTTCCAAACGTGGTTGACGTGGGTTACCTGGCGTCGTTTGGTCGTTGTATACCAAGTCAGGCAAAGTCTCCAAAGCCTTATCAAAGTCAGCCTTTGATACACCGTTTGCTGACAAAGTTGGAACAACTTCTACACCAGCGAACAATTGGTCAATCTTAGCCAACAATGCTTCAACCAATTCAGCATCGTTCTTTCCTTGCAAACCAAGGTAGCGAGCGATATCAGCGTAATCCTTTTGTGCCGTGTAAGTCTCGTAACGTGGGAATGGCGTACGCTTTACGTTTCCAGTAACCGCGTTGAACTTGATAACGTGCTTCATGGCGATTGAGATAGCCAATCCGTGAGGCAAACCGAAGGCACCACCAGTCTTGTGAGCCAAGGCGTGGTTAATTCCCAAGAAGGCGTTGGCAAATGACATACCTGCCAAAGTTGAAGCGTAGTGCATCTTTGAACGTGCTTCTTGACCTTCCTTAGTTGGGTTAGCTGGGTCGTACTTGTATGACGTCTCCAAGTTATCGAAGATCAACTTGATAGCTTGCAAAGCCCATGGACGAGTGAATTCTGAGGCCATAACTGAAACGTATGACTCCAAGGCGTGTGACAAAGCGTCCAAACCTGAGAAGGCAACCGTGCGCTTTGGAACCGTCATAACGAACTCTGGGTCCACGATAGCAACTTGTGGCGTCAACTCGTAGTCAGCCAATGGGTACTTAACGTGCGTCTCGTCATCAGTAATAACAGCGAATGGTGTTACTTCTGAACCAGTTCCTGACGTCGTTGGGATAGCAACCATTTGCGTCAAGTGTTGGTGATCAAACTTCACGATACGCTTACGGATATCCATGAACTTTTGTGCCAACTCGCCGAACAATTCCTTCAAGGCAGCATCGTCGTTCAAGATTCCTTCGTGACCCTCTTCTGCAGAGTACTCGTACAAGAAGCGAGCAATCTTACCAGCGTCAAGAGCTGAACCTCCACCAATCAAGACAACAGTGTCTGGTTGGAATTCTGACATTTGACGGGCGATTTCGATAGCTTGACCGATAGTTGGGTCAGGTTGTACTGAACCGTAGATTGACGTCTTCACTTGGTCTTGGCGCAAAGCAAATTGGTCCAAAATCTTGTCTACGAAGCCGAACTTAACCATTCCTGGGTCGGCAACGATGAAGGCGCGATCAATGTTTGGCAATTCTTGCAAGTACGTGATTGCGTTTGACTCGTAGTAGATATCCTTTGGCAAACGTACCCATTGTGGGCGGTTACGACGACGTGCAACCGTCTTGATGTTAAGCAAATCGTAAGTTGACAAGTTGTGTGACAATGAATTCTTCCCCCATGATCCAGTTCCAAGCGTCAATGATGGGCGCATTGCGTCAGTGTAGATATCTCCAACACCACCGATTGAGTCTGGTTGGTTAACCAAGATACGTGATGCTTCAATCTTGTCGGCGTATTCCTTAACGAATGGATCGTCTTGGGCACCGATTTGGATAGCAGCGTTGTGTCCAGCACCTTGGTAGTTCAACAAAGCGCGTACGATTTCGATAGCATCTTCGCGGTCAGCAGCCTTGTAGACTGACAACAATGGGCTCAACTTTTCTGATGACAAAGCTTCACCGATGTTCTTCTTGTCCAATTCGAACAACAAAACATCCTTGTCTTCTGGCAACTTCAAACCTGATTGCTCGGCAATCCACTTACCTGACATTCCGGCAACTGGTCCGTTAACACCGAATCCTTCAGCGTTTGGCTTGAAGACGAAGTTAGCAACCTTCTCGTAGTCCTTCTTTGGCGTCAAGTATGCACCTTGCTCTTGCAACTTGCGCATAACTTCATCGTAAACAGGGGCTTCGATAACCAATGAGTTTTCAGTAGCACAGATCATACCGTTGTCAAAACGCTTTGACAAAAGCAAGTCTTCAACAGCGCGGTCAACGTTAGCAGTTGCGTCAACGAATACGGCACCGTTACCAGCTCCAACACCCATTGATGGGTTTCCTGACTTCAAAGCGGCGTTAACCATTGAAGGTCCACCAGTAGCCAAGATTGAAGCAATCTTTGGGTTTTGAATCAAAGTCGTCGTTCCATCTAGTGATGGCTTCTCAATCCATTGGATGAAGTTCTTAGGAGCACCAGCGGCAACGGCTGCATCGTAAACGATCTTAGCAGCGTGTGCTGATGACTTTTGAGCTTGTGGGTGGAAGGCGAAGACAATCGTGTTACGCGTCTTAGCAGCCAACATTGACTTGAAAATAGTCGTTGAAGTTGGGTTAGTCGTAGGCACGATACCAGCCAAGATTCCAAGTGGGGCTGCCAATTCAACCTTACCAGTTACGCGATCTTCTGAGATAACGCCAACCGTCTTATCATTCTTGATAGCGTTGTAAACAGATTCTGATGCGAAGCGGTTCTTCGTATCCTTATCTTCAACAACACCACGACCAGTTTCATCGTGAGCTTCGTGGGCCAACAACAATGAGTTTTCTGATCCAGCCAAAGCCATTGCAGCAACGATCTTATCAACTTGTTCTTGTGTGTAAGTTGAGAATTCCTTCAACGCAACTTCAGACTTGTCAACCAATTCTGAAGTCATCTTCTTAGCAGCTTCGAAACGTGCTGCCTTTTCTTCTTCCGTTAGTACCTTCTTCTTAGGTGCATCAGCCATGATTATAACCTCTCAAATATCTTTCAAAAAATTCGTTTGCTCATTTATTAACATAGTTAGTATATCATTTCACAAAATGTTGTCAACACCATTTGCCAAAATCGATTATTTTTACCAAACATATGCGTCATACCAACCTTTCGCGTCTCTTTTTTCTACAAGTGAATAATATCACATAATGTCAATATAGTGCAACTGTTTGTTTTATTTTCATGAAAATAAGTGATTTATAACTAAAAATGTATGCGTTTTCATATTTTTATGTAAGTTAATAAAAGGCTTGTGAACCGCGTAACTAGTGGATTCGTGCCCATATAAACTAATAAAGAGAAGTTTACCGGAGTAAACTTCTCTTTATCAGTTATTCGTTATGCGCGTCGCTCTCACCCGACGTTAGGGACAGATTACCAAGCGTTTATGAACTTTGTCTAACGATAACCCTTAGACTTTTTGACTAATTATCGCTATAAACAACAAGCACCCCTTGCATTGGTATTTCCAACGCAGGGGGTGCTTGTTGTTTATAACTATTGTTTCTTTGGTAATTTGAATGTCTTGGCTGCCTTCATGATGATACCTGTGATATCACCAGGGGTAACCTTTTCACCAGACTCTAGTTCATTCACGATGGCCCAGCCGATTGCTTCAGTCAACCCGACCGCGGTCGCCATTGAGATGGCTGCGCCAGTTGTTGTCCCGATACCAGGGATAAACTTTAACGTATTCCCCACGACACCACGACCGAATGATGTCGCAGCAACTGCCCAGACGGCACCGCGTACGGCACCTTCCATCACCTTTTGATCATACGCCTTGAACAACGACGTAATCATCGTGACTTGAATTGGCACAAGCAACGTGGCATCCGTAAACGGAATTGGTGACAAGGCCACCGCACCAGCTGCGCCTGATGCTGAGTGAATAATGTTTTTTGCTTTTTCATTTGGTGTCATAATTCCACCTCCATACCGTTATTATACCGAACTCCCACAAATTAAAAACCGAATTCGACCTGCCACTTGGGCAAAGTCGAATTCGGTTATTTTCATATCATTACCAGATCATCACACGGTCTTCTGGTGCGCGGTACATCTTGTCAGATGGTTGCACATCAAATGTCGTGTAGAAGTCATCGAAGTTAGAAACTGTCACGTTAACACGGAACTTAGCTGGTCCGTGAACGTCTGACGCAGCCAACAATTGCATGATTTCTGGACGAGCCTTTTGGCGCCAAATCGTTGCCCAGCTCTCGAAGAAATCCTTCGCTGAGAAATCAGCATCGCGCTTTGCGGCAGCCAAAGCAGCAGCGACACCACCCAAGTCAGCAACGTTTTCAGAAACCGTCAACTTACCATTAACCTTGGCCCCGTATGAATCCAAGCCATCGAATTCATCAACAACCTTTTGCGTACGCTCCTTGAAGGCTTCGTAGTCTTCTTCCGTCCACCAGTCATTCAAGCTACCATTTTCATCAAATGACGCACCGTTCGTGTCAAAGGCGTGTGAAATTTCGTGCGCGATAACCGCCCCGATTCCACCGTAATTAGCTGATGAAGATTGGTCCAAGCTGTAGAATGGCGCTTGCAAAATTGCCGCTGGGAACACAATTTGGTTTTGTTGTGGATCGTAGTAGGCGTTCACCATGTGAGCTGGCATGTGCCACTCCTCACGGTCAACCGGTTGATTCCACTTTGACCATTGGTAAGCCACGGCTTGCGCACGGAACTTTTCAGCCGTCTCAAACAAGTCAGCCCCATCGTCCACAATCTTATCCTTGTAGCGGTCAGGCAACTTTTCTGGGTAACCAATGTGTGGCACAATCGCATCCAACTTCACAACCGCCTTATCGCGCGTTGCTTGTTGTAGCCAATCAGCTGATTGCAAACGTTGCTTGTAGACATCAATCATCGTCGCAACCTTTTGCTCAACGTCTTGCTTAGCTTCCTCAGAGAACTTCTCACCGGCATACCACAAACCAAGCGCTTGTGTGTATGGGCCAGCAGCCAAGTAGTAGGCAGCCTTTTGCTTGTTCAAAGCTTCTGGCGTTCCTGACAAAGCACGGCCGTAAGCACCACCCAAGACACGAATCTCGTCTGATAGGTAGCTCGTGAAGGCATTCGCGATACCCACAATCAACGTTGCTTGCAACAATGGCCAAGCTTCTTCAGAGAAGAATTGATCTGATGCAGCCCAGAATCGTTCTTCTGGCACCACAATCATGTCTGGCGTCTTACCAGTCATCGCTTGCAAGACATCATCCATTGGCAATTGCGTCAACGCTGTGAAGTCCGCCCACTTGTATGGGTGGTACAACTTAGCGTATTCCGCAGATTCTTCTTGGCTCAAGACAACCTTGGCGATACGCGCGTCATAAGCAATGTACTTGTCCAACAAGTCCTTGATTTCGTCAGCTGAGAAACCAAACTTTGGCAACAAGTCCTCTTGTGCTGCACGCCACTTAGCCAACAATTCCTTACCTTGCTCATGATCTTCAGCATAGTAAGTCGTATCTGGCAAAATTGTGCCCAAAGCATCCGCCCACAACACATTTGTACGAGCATCCTTGAAGTCAGGTGCGATACCAACTGGGAAGGCATTTGGCAAACCTTCCTTTTCCAACTCGATGATGTGGCTAGCAAAGTCCGCAAATGACTCAAAGGCTTGGTAGCGCGCAATCAATGGCTTAACCGGCTCTGCACCCAATGCATCACGGTTCTCCCAATCTGACGTCAAGCGGTGGAACTTAATGAAGTTCGTCAAAATCTCGTCAGTTGGGGCATTCTTGCCGTCCATCCAAGCATCAGTCGTTTCCAACATCATCTCTTCAATTTCGTCAGCCAAATCGCTGAAGCCACCTGTACGTGACTTGTCCGCAGGAATCACGGCTTGCGCTTCCCATTCCTCGTTGATTGCATCATAGAAATCATCTTGTACTCGTGTTGCCATGTGCATTACCTCGTTCTTATTATTTCTCACTATTCTAACACTGAACCATGAAATAAGCCCGAAGGATATGCGGATGTTATCGTGCGAAATACATATTCTCTAAACAATAAAAGGAGTACCGTCAACACGATACTCCCATCATTAACTATACTAACTACTTACCAGCCAAGGCCATCTTAGCTTGCTTGATGCGGATAATCTTGCGAATCAAGACACCGATAATCGTGGCCACAACCACCATCAATCCGGCGAACCACAAGAATTCTGAACGAATAGTACCAGTTGGTAACGTATCACCTGGCACTTGCTTACCCGTCACCAACAAACGGTGTGAGTTCACACCAACTGGCGTACAACTAACCAACGTCACCAAGTTCTCCTTAGGGTTCAACTTGAACGCGTTTTGCATCTTGTCGGGCTTCATGACACGGATTTCAACAACCTCATACGTCATCGTCTTGCTACCAAGGGCTTCGATGTAGAACTTATCGCCCTTCTTCATCTTACCCAAGTCCGTAAACAACTTTGAGGTTGGCAAACCTGAGTGCGCCATGATGGCAGTGTGCAACCCTTCCTTGTTAGCTTGTGGCAAAGACGTACCCGGCACAATACCCGCACCCGTACGCAACACCTTTTCCTTCACAGAGTTGTAGATTGGTAAACGCAACCCACCAAGCTCCGGAATTGACAAGACACCCAATGGCTTACCAGCAATCTTCGTCAAAGAAGAATTCTTACCCGTTTCCACGTCCTTCTTTTGGTTCAGCTCAATCATTGCCTTCACCACGTCAGGATCCGTATCACCGTTTGTGCTCTGCGCCTTCTTCTTAATTTCTTCGTTACGCTTATCAGCTTCAGCTTGCAACTTCGCCTTTTCGTTGGCATTCATCTGCGCAGCCGTCGTTTCGTAACTTCGCGCAATTCCCGATTGGTGGGTTGCTTCATAAGCTTGCGTCACAATTGGATATGAGAAGATACTCAAGCCCACAATAAATAGAATCCAGGTTGACCAACTGGCCCCGGCCATAAACTTCTTTTTCTTCTTTGCCATTCTTTTCTCCCCCGAGTTAATAGCTAAATATGTATCCCGCCGATCACCCGGCGAGCAAACTAATTAAGATTAGTCATTGTTTTGGGCACGACGCTTCTTAATCAAAGCAATCAAACCTGCCAAGCCAAGCAACGTCAACAAGCCGCCAAGGGCCGTTGCCGTGTATGGCAAGATACCACCAGCGTGCGTTGGTGTATCGTTGATTTGCGGCGTTTCGTTACGGTAGTTGGCAACCGTAATGTCGTCTGACGTTGCAGCGCCGTTAATCTTACCTGATTGCGTGTTTGACAACGTGAAGTAATGTGGTTCCGTCATCAGCTTGTAGCCTGATGGTGCTTCACGCTCGATCAATTGGTAATCACCGCCGGCCAATCCACAGTATTGCAAGTATCCGTCAGGACCTGAGTAGTGGGTCGTGGCATTGTCTTCACGAATCGTCCACAAGATATCTCCCATCGGATCAGATGCGTTTGAGTGCATTGATGCCATCGGCTCACCCGTCGTCATATCTTCGTGCATGAAGTATACCCAACGCGTCTTACCAGCCTTCACATCATCACGGAGTTGTTGGACATCTTGCTCAGATGCCGTACGCTTCATGTTAGGGAAACGTGCTACTGTATACATTTCGGCGATAACTTCATCAATATTCGTTGACGTTACCTTAAGACCCAAATCGAATCCAGCACCAGCCAAACCGTTCGTGATGTTACCGTTACTGTCAGTCTTCACATCACCATCCGTCTTGATGATTTCCCATCCGGCCGTGAATGTGTGCGTCTTATCGTCGTCTGATCCACCGTCATATTTGGTGTTGTAATCCAAATCAATCTTGTTAACCAAGTGATCCGCTTGCAACGCCGTGTTACCAGCTGAGTTAATCTTCCAGCTCAAGTTCCATGAACCGTCGTCAGCACCTTCAGCCAACAACTTTTCAATCAAAGCTCCCATCGCTTGGCGACCTGAAGCCGTCATATCCAACACGATTTCACCGTTTTCAACTGGCTTTGTCCAGTCAACCACACGGGCTGGGTTAGCTGAATCACCTTGTCCAACGAATGTGTACGTACTCTCGTGACCGAACAAGTTGAATGATGATGCATCAAAGCCTTCAGCCAAACTCGTCACTTGTGGTGCAGTTGCCGCATCATAAGCAATTGTCTTACCATTCAATGTTGAACCGTTTTGATCAGTCGTAAAGCCAAGACCCTTACCAGTCACACCTTCGTCAATCAATGACTTGTCAGTTGCGTGGTTCACTGGGTACAAGCCGTTCACGACTTGTGACAATGGCACTGACTTCGTCTCGCCGTTTTGCGTGTACGTCAATGCCAAATCCATTGACATCCAGTTCACTTGATATGGCATTTCATCAGTCAACGTGTAGTTCGTGTAATCAGCAATGTTCTTGTTCAACTCAGACGTGATGTCCCATGTAAACTTTTGACCACGGGCGATACCTTCCTTGTCATCACCAGTACCCTTTTCATTGGCACCAAACGTTTGGTTATCAACCGTAATGGCCTTGTCGACTTGCAACTCATCATAGTTGACCAACTTCGCAGCATTTTCGCTGTCTTGTTCAGCCGTTACAACCGTGACTTGTGGGTCCGTCAAGTAACCCTTAGGCGCCATCAATTCGGCAATGACGTATTGTTGTCCCTTTGAAATCGCGATACCGTCGTTTGCATCAAAGACAACTTGTCCGTCCTTGTCAGTTGATTCAATTGTGAATTGGTCTGACGACAAGCCCAACGCAGCCGCGACCAATGAATCAGCCTTCGCTGGCGTCTTTTCAATATCCTTAATCAATTGTGGCAAGACTTCGTTCAACTTATCTTGTGATGAAGCTGGCGCAAGCAAAATTTGCGCACCACCCAAAGCCTTCTTCGTTTCCGCGTCAGTCTTCTTAATCGTCAATGAAGCCGTCTTGTATTGCTTTGTGTATACGTGCAAAGGTGACTCAGTGTCATACCAGTAGTCAGCCTTAGTTCCGTTTGACTTACCCATTGGCAAATCCAAGAAGATTGGCAACGCTTCATCTGTACCAGTGGCATCAGAATCTTGTGTAATCACCCATTGTCCGTTTGGCAACGTCACCGTCGTTTCACCTTCGCCGTCAGTTGCCTTTGTTGTTTGCGTCTTCAAGCCAGCATCCTTAACAGCCTGCACGAATTGGTCGCGATCAACAACTTCAACTGTCTTGTCCAACACATTGTCGTTTCCCAAATTAGTCGTTGCGACACCTGATGGGACATCAACAACCTTCAACAACTTTGACCAATCAATACCCTTAATCTTATCTGTGGCAATCGTTGGAATACCATCAGTCTTAGAATAAGTTACCACCCCTGCTGGCAGCTCATAAGCTGTAAACGTTGCCCCAGTTGTCGTTTCCCAAGTTGTATCAGGATCAGCATCCTTCAACGTATTCAAATCCTTTTCTTCACCTGAACCCCACAACATTGGCGCGTTGTCTGGATCAGTATCACTAACATCCGTAATAGCATGAATCATAACGGTTGTTTCTTTTGGCTCATTGTCGATGCTTGACTTTGCCAACGCATCCCCAGTCGTTAGCAAAATCGGTGCAATCAACGTCCCCATTAATAGTAATGAACGATGCTTTTTCATC
>SKDY01000029.1_pt1 | contig 113551 bp, 112 predicted proteins | sample 4826591 | NCBI WGS metagenome assembly SKDY01 (sample SAMN11008823, study PRJNA524170) | human gut metagenome | biome: Human fecal sample; material: Feces; isolation source: fecal sample from pouch patient p10, p22 | host: Homo sapiens | place: Israel: Tel-Aviv | collected 2016-06-15 | reverse complement strand
GTGCGCCTAAAAACGAAAAATACCAAGAACTTTAAAGAACGTATTACTTTAAAAGCCTTGGTATTTTCTATATTTTAAAGGGACTGCAACTAGAATGCGGTTTCACCGCATTTTGTTACAGCCCCTTTTGTTGTTAACTCGTATGTCATACTAGGTTGACTATAGTGTTTCCGTTGATTATAATTTAATAGTAATGGTATAAAACTGTTATTATACTGATTAAATTATAAGGAGTAATATGCGAAATCTATTAGCTCTTTTAACGGATGAAGAAGCGTTAAATTTACCTACTAATTGTGTTATTACGAATACTTATTTTGATACGCAAGGCACAGATGAAACTGTGTTTCATGATGTAGAGTATAAAGACAATCATATATCTGTTTGTATGTCTAATTCAAGTGGTACATTATGGGTTGAGTTATTACAATTAACGAGACCTTTACAAATTCGTGAAACTCCTAAAGTTGATGTTCGAGTTAAGCACATTACGTTTACAAAGGATGAGATTATACAGTTTGTAGAGGATGTAAATGATCGCAATCGTATTCATCGTGAAGCTCCTTATATCGTACCAGGATTACTTATACTTGAGTATCTTTGGAATCATATGCTAAATAGTAATACAAAGGCAGGTATGTCTATTCGTTTTTTATCCCCTATGCTTGCTAATGATTATGTTTTTATTGAAAGTCAACGTGGAGGTAATGTCTTAGTTGGCAAATTAGATGATATGATTCTTTTTAAAGCTCGTCTTTATGATGACCATAGAACGAATTAAGATTTTATGTGAGTGAGGTATATTATGGAAGCAAGACGTTTAACAAAAATGGCTTTATTAACAGCTCTTTTGTGTGTATCAGCATGGATTTCATTTCCATTGCCATTTAGCCCTGCTATGGTAACAGCATTAACATTAGTTGCTACTTTGACGGGTCTATTACTATCCCCTAAGGATACATTAATTGTATTTATCGTGTATGTACTACTTGGAACCGTAGGGTTGCCAGTCTTTGTAGGCGGTACATCTGGATTGGGTAAATTACTCGGACCTACTGGCGGTTTTATTTTCTCTTGGCCCGTAGCGTATACATTGTTAAGTATCTGTAAAGGTAAATCTAGAAGTTTCTTATCCTATAGCTGGCGTTCAATAGTTATCACAATCCCTGTAGTATATATTTTTGGTGTCGCTGGATTTATGATTGTTACAGGTACTCCATTTTGGGCATCTCTACCTATTGTGATGCTTCCATATATTCCTGGTGACATTGTTAAATGTTTAGTTGCCTCTTGGTTAGCTACAAAAATTAAAATATAATGATGATATGTGTAGGAGGTGTTATTAGTACACCTCCTTATTTATATGGAGTAATGCTATGCCTGTTTTCATTCATAATGGATTACGCACCCCCATTGGTGTCGTTAACGGACAATATAAATCAATACGCCCTGAATTACTTGGCGCTAAGGTATTAAATCAGCTATTTGACTCAAAAAAAGCATCTTCGTTAGATGCCATTTTTTGTGGCAATGCAGTTGGTACTGGTGGGAATATTGCTAGATTGATGGGGCTTTATAGTCATTTACCTAATACGATACCAGCAGTTACAGTAGACATGCAATGTGCATCAGGTATGATGAGCGTTGAGATGGCCTATGCTCATATTGCATCAGGAATGATGGATATAGTCATTGCTGGTGGTATTGAAAGCTCATCTTTACAACCACTAAGGACATATGCAGACCATGATGATCGCTGTGGTGATTATATGGTGGCACAATTTGCACCAAAGGAAATATCGCCTTTAGCAATGTTAGAAGGGGCTGAACGTACCATGATAAAACATTGTGTAGGTGTAGAGGAGTTAAACCCTTACATTATTAGGAGCCATCAATGTGCACAACATGCTCGTGAACAAGGAATACTTTCACCATATATACTGGACATTGAAATAGATGGAAAGCGCTGTATTGATGAATCGATACGACCATCTATGAATGAAAAACTGTTAAATCGTATGAAGCCCTTATTAGGACCTAATTCTATCACAACTGCTGGGAATGCATGCCTTACTCATGATGGTGCAGCCTTTGTTACATTGAGCAGTCAAGAAGGCCCATTTAGGATTGTGCATGCCATGCCTTGGGCGGGAGAGCCTCTATATAGTCCAGAAGGTGCTTTGTTAAGTACAAAGAAAATATTAGATGTTACCGGCCTTTCTCCAACTGAAATTGATGTGTTTGAATGGAATGAAGCGTTCGCTGTCATTTCTGCTTTATTTGGACGAGAATATCCGAATCTTATTGATAGATATAATATGCTTGGTGGTGCACTAGCCTATGGGCATCCCTATGGTTGTTCTGGTGCTATGCTTTTGATACATTGCATGGCAGCTCTAGAGTACTGTAATGGTCACTATGGACTATGTGCCATTGCTGGCGCCGGCGGTACGGGAACCGCTATGATTATTGAGCGTATGTAGATAAGGATCTTACGATGAATATGATATTACAGGCCATATTTAACCATGGTCATAAGCAGAAATTGAATACTGCCATTTTTGTAGATGGGGTTCAACATACTTATAGGGATTTATATGATGATGTTGTTGAAAGAGTACAAGGGATAGAGAATGACAACTGTATTACATCAATTATAAACGGTAAACGTCATATTATTTTTATAGATACAAAGTCTGTATATGAACAATTGATATTGTGGTTAGCTGCTTTACATTGTGGATATATTCCTATTGTTTCTCATCCACACATGGATAATACATATCGCAGTCGATTAATGCGTCTACTTGGTTCCATAGATATTCCGATAGAAGCGCAGTTTGGCGTCCTTACATCTGGAACAACAGGCATGCCAAAACCTTTGTGGCGAACTGAAAAATCTTGGGCGGATTATTTTGATATACAAAATGATATCTTTCATATTAATCATGCTACGCGTATATTTGTACATGGCAGTTTTAGTTTTACAGGCAATACGAATATGATGTTAGCTGTCTTATGGGCTGGCGGTCAAATCGTAACGAGTGATAAAATGCAACCGAAGAGATGGCAATCATTGATTCATTCTTATCAATGCACTCATATTTATATGTTGCCTACAAAACTGCGTTTACTATTACGATGGAATAGCAGTACTTGTTCTTGTGTACAATATATTATTGCAGGCTCACAAGTTGTAGATAGAGAATTATTACATTCTCTACACATGCTATATCCAACGATGGAATTTATTCTGTACTATGGAGCATCAGAGCTAAACTATATTAGCCATTGTACTGGTGAAGAATGGCATACGTATCCTGGTACCGTAGGTCGTCCATTTCCAGGAGTTACTGTTGACATAAAAGATGATTATATTTATGTATCCACACGGTTTGGTATATGCGGACTTGATGGGATGGTAACAGTTGGTGACAAGGGCCATTGGTGTGGATATTACATTATATTTGATGGTCGTAATGGGGATATTATTAACCGAGGTGGTTATAAGATTGCTGTATTAAATTTAGAATCGCAGTTACAAGTATTACAAACAGTAGAAGATGTTGCTGTTATTGGGGTACCTGATTTATTGCGTGGAGAAGAGGTTGTGGCATTTATCGTACCTGCAGAGGGCGTTACAGTGTCTGAGGTAGAATCCGATGTGCGTAGAGCTATTCCTCATGAGGCGCAACCTAAATATTTACGATATATTGATGCCATACCATTAACAGATTGTTCAAAAATAGACAAAGAATTGCTAAAAGAATGGTATAATAAAGAGTAATATTTTTAGCCTTTAGGAGTTATCATGCAAATTAATAAAGCAGCCTTAGAGATTTTTGATTTCACATCATCTTTAGCGGTCTATTCTGAACATGAATTAAAAATAGGTGAGCAAGACATACATGACTATATTGCAGGCCATGTAACGAAAGCTTTTAAAGATCCTGGTGCGAGGACAGGGACATTACATGCACATAGCCCTATGGGAAAGCGAATCGGTGAATATAAATCTGGTGAAATCTCCTTTATCACGTTAGCAAAAGAGTTAGGGGAGAAAGCCTTTGACTATATGAAACAAGCCACAGTAGGCGTTGTCATTGATACTATTGTATGCGATGTGGTGACAGACACATCCTATATTTGTATGTTATTATGTCAGGCTCATGATGCCTTTACGCATCAATTGTTTAGTGAAGATGATGGATCCTTATCGACAGAACTTGTACCACATAAGGCAGTACTGCCGATGCCGACACAAAAGTTGCGTGCTTTTGTTGCCATAAATACATTGGATTTATCTGTTCGTATTTTTGAACCAAAAGGTGAATATGACGGTGAAGTTTGTTATATCTTAGCAGATAAGGTGTTACAACTCGGTACAGATCAATCCTCTAGAGATACTGTTAAAAAGGTAAAAACCATTATAGATAAGGTAGCTCAAGCGCACGAATCCGATGGTGTAGCAGAGATGACAATGGCAAAGTCTATGATTGCTAAAAATGCAGAAGTATCTGATACGGTTAATCCTGTTCGCATTGTGGAAGAGGTATTTAAGTCTAACCCCATTCAACAAGAAGCTGCTAAAAAGGAGTTAGCTGAACAGGATATGATGCGGCCTTTACCGGTAAATCGTGAATTTGCTACGAAGGTAGGCGAACATCATAAGATTAAAACCGATACTGGCATAGAAATTTCGTTCCCTGTAGAATATATGCAAAATCGGGAGTTTATCGAAATTAAAACTAATGATGATGGGACTTTACGCATTGAATTAAAGAATATAAATAAAATTGTTAATAAATAGGAGGCTCTTGTATGAGTAAGGAAAAGCATAAAAAAACAAATGCGTTACGCATATTAGATACTCATCACATAGCATATACGATTGGTGAATATGAATGGTCTGAAGAACGAGGTCAGGGGGTTCATGTAGCTGATGAACTAGGTCTTGATGAAAAAGAAGTATTTAAGACTTTAGTTGGCAAGGGTGATAAAACAGGATATGTAGTATTCTGTATTCCAGTAGCTGAAGAACTAGATATGAAACAGGCTGCTCGTGTCAGTGGTAATAAATCAGTTGAATTAATTCATGTTAAGGACTTATTAGGTATAACTGGTTATTTACGGGGTGGTTGCTCGCCGGTAGGTATGAAAAAGCTATTCCCTACATACCTTGATGAAACGATGCAAGCTCAAGAGGCTGTATATGTTAGTGCTGGTTTACGAGGTATGCAGATGCATGTTAATCCACAAGATTTACAATCTGTAGTGAATGCTGAATTTGTACCGCTTACCATGAAGCATTAGGAGGTTGTATGGCGAAGAAATTTTATGCTGTAAAAGCAGGCCGTACGCCAGGTATTTATGAAACTTGGAGCGCTTGTGAAAAACAGGTTAAAGGCTTTGGTGGGGCTATTTATAAATCGTTTCCCACTAAGTCAGAAGCCCAGGTCTTTATAGGTGATGAAGGTATGAGTATTGGTGATTATCTAGCATCATCAAAAACGTCTAAAACAAACCATACAAAGAAATCTATAGCTCCTGATCTCTCAGAAACCAATCATTTAATTGCATATATTGATGGTAGTTATGACAAATATAATCAATCTGTAGGTTCAGGTGGTATTATGTTTCTAAATGGAAATAAAGAAACATTTTCATTCGGTACCCGGGATGCAAAATATACAGAATTTTGGAATGTGTCTGGTGAGTTATTAGCGGCCAAGCATGTTATGGAATATGCTTTAACTCATGGAATTTCTAAGTGTTCCTTATATTATGATTATATGGGGATTGAAATGTGGGCCACGAAGAAGTGGAAACGAAATAATGTATTAACCAATGAATATGCAGCATTTTGTGAACGTATATTTCCACATGTGAAAGTATACTTTCACAAGGTACATGCTCATACTGGTGATACATATAATGAAATGGCTGACCAACTTGCAAAGGCAGGGGCAGCGATAGGTAAATAATCTAAAAGGGGAAAACAATGCGCGTTTGTGTAACGGGGGGCGCCGGATTCATAGGGTCCCATCTGGTCGATCGACTCATAGCATTAGGTCATACAGTATTGGTAATCGATAATCTTACAACAGGGGTACGAGAATTTATTAATCCAAAAGCAACATTCATAGAAATGGATGTACGAGACGCTAACATAGAATCTATTTTTGCAGATTTTAAACCTCAAGTGGTATTTCATGAAGCGGCACAAACGATGGTACCTGCATCTATGGAAAATCCTAAGATGGATTGTGATGTGAATCTAATAGGATTGATTAATATGCTCGAAGCAGCTAGAAAGCATAATGTTTCACATTTTCTAATGCCATCCTCTGCTGCAGTGTATGGTGATCTCGATACATTACCACTCACAGAAGACATGTCTGGTAAACCGACATCATTTTATGGCCTTACAAAATTGACAGCTGAAGGATATTTACGTATTTATGAACAAGCTTTTGGATTAAAAACAGTATGCTTTAGATATGCTAATGTATATGGGCCACGTCAAGGGGATGGTGGAGAAGGCGGTGTAATCAGTATTTTCAACCGCCTCATTAATGAGGATAAGACACTTACCATTTTTGGGGATGGTGAGCAAACACGTGACTTTGTATATGTAGCTGATGTAGTCGAGGCTAATATTAAAGCTATGAATCATCCTGATTTAACCGGAATTTATAATATTTCTACCAATACGAGTGCATCTGTCAATGAATTGGTAGGCTATTTTACATCTATCAGTGGTAAAGAAATTGTAACTAATTATGAAGCAGAACGGGTTGGAGATATACGCCATTCTCGCTTATGTAATGAAAAAGCAAAAAAGGATTTTGGATTTGAAGCCACTGTTAGTTTAGATTGTGGATTGGTTGATACCTTCTCATATTTTAAGGGGAAATAAATATAGGCTTATGAGTGAAACGTATTTTCTGATTATTATGACCGTATGGAATTTTATTGTCTTTTGTATATATGGATATGATAAGTTATCCGCTATAAAGGGGTATGAGCGGATTTCTGAATTTACATTGCTATTTTTAGCCTTTGCCTTTGGTGGTTTAGGCGCTTTATTGGGCATGGTAGTATGTCATCATAAAACAGCAAAATTGAAATTTAAGTTATTGATTCCCATCGCTATTCTTTGGTCCGTATTTGGTATCGGTTATGGCTATGGTTGGATTGGTGCATAAAGGAGATACTTGATGTTACAGTTAGATTCTGGATTTGAGCTAGATTATAACAATATCTATAATGAAAGCTGCATACAGGCAAGGGACATACAAAATTTTGAACGGGCCATTCAAAATGTATGGCGTCATACCAATATTTTGCGATCCACAGGTTATGAAGAAGGCCACCTATCTAAAGATGGTCAGCCAGAACCAATCTTGTTTTATCAGTTGCCATATATATCAGAAAACGGCATCAATACATCGGATATGATGGACCGTTTACATGACTTGGGTGACTATGCTCGTAAAAGTATTGATACTGTTGTTTCTATTGGCATCGGTGGATCTTATCTAGGTAGTAAGGTGCTCTTTGATGTGCAATGTGGTTCATTTTGGAATAACTATACTGATGAAGAACGCAACGGCTATCCTAGATTTTATTTTGCTGGGTTTAATGTAGATGGCCCATACTTAGAAGGGCTAATTAAAACCTTAGTATCTCAGGCTGGTGAAAAGGGGTGCGACTATAAAGTTATGCTTGTAGTTACATCAAAGTCTGGTTCCACTATTGAACCGATGGCTAATTTTATGATTCTTCAAAAAGCACTAGAGGATCATCATATTAATTATGAAGTTACCGTCGTTACAGATACATATGATGAGGCACATCCTACCATTCTTCACGATATGGCTATCAAGCATCAATGGAGAACATTTTCCGTTCCCTATGGGGTAGGAGGCCGATTCTCCGTTTTTACTGAGGTAGGATTCGTTACAGCTGCTCTTGTGGGATTTGATATTGAAGGATTTTTAGCCGGTGCTGCATCGATGGATATGGCTTGTCAAGAAGAGGATGTTTATAAAAATCCTGCACTATTTAGTGCATTATTAAAATATATTGCATCTGAGCGATATGGACGTATTATAGAGGTATTCATGCCTTATGGTGAGTCTCTACACTCTTTATCCGATTGGTATGTACAGCTCTTATCCGAATCATTAGGTAAAATGAGTAATACTTGTCTTCCTTATGGACGTACACCTGTTCCTGCAGTAGGCACGATGGATATGCACGCACAAGTGCAAGAACACCAAGAGGGGCGTCTTAATAAGGTGGTTCAATTTATTAAGGTACGAGATTGGAATACATCATTGGTTGTTCCAAATTTATATAGTGAGTACGACAAACTTGATGCAATTGGTGATATTCCTATTAGCGATATTTTAAATAGCGCACTCGACGCGAATCGTGAGGCACTATCTATAGATAATCGTTTTAATATGACCATATCGGTACCAACATTAAATGCATTTCATTTAGGGGAAATTATGTTCATGCATTGTTGGGCTGTGTATTTTGAATCGATTTTAGCTGGTGTTGATGCCTTTGATCAACCTGGTGTTGAAGTTTATAAACGCTTGATTGGGCCAAAACTTCAAGCTATGAAAAAACAATAATTGCTACCATAAATTGTATGATTTGTAAAGGACACTAATGGTCACGGGGGTGACTATTAGTGTCCTTTTTTTATGTATATTTGTGTTGCATACTGATACTAGATAGATATTTTAATTCTACTATGTGAAAGGAGTCCTGATGAATGAACATACAGGAACGTTTACGAGAAAAATTGTATCCTTATGTGACTCAATGTAAACGATACAAGAAGAGTCTAGGTGTATTGTTTATATTAGGTGGAATAGCAATTGGTTGGGGCATATTCTATACACCCGAGGCTGATTATGTCCAGATGGAGCCTGATTCAATGGCAATGTCGAAATCAGAAGATAAATCTCATGAAACAACATTGTTATACAGTACGAGTAATAACTTGCGAGCTCTTTCTTGGCGTGAGGTATTAGGCGAATCATTAGACAAAAGCAATGCAGCACCAATACATATGATGGATGAAGAACATAGAGGTGAAGGTCAGCAGAACTTAGATAATAAAGATGATTCATCAAAGGTAAAACAAGGTAAACGGAGACATAGTCAGAAGAAAGTAGAACAAGATAGCAGTTCTAGTGCAGGAACAGTTACAACAAAACATAATAAGCAGAAAACAATTCATGTTAATGGCGTAATACATGGCCCTCAATGGGCTGTAATTTTAAGCAGTGGCACAGACTCTACTGTTGTTATGGAAGGTGATTCTTGGCATGGTGTAAAGGTAATTAATGTAAATGAAAATGGTGTAACCCTTGATGAAGGAGGCAATGTACGATGTGTATCTATTGGCGAATCATGATTATACTTTTACTCTTAGGTGTAATAGAAAATCCTTGTGTATGGGCGAAAGAATCGATACATGTACAACAATCTAAGTCAGGTCAAAATACATATAGTATGACGGTTAGCAAGGCATCTTTATCTGATGTGGTAGAGGCCATTAGTCGTAGTTATAAAATGGATATACTTGGTATTAACACATTGAACGGAACTGTGACAGGAACGATACATGGTAAGTCACCATTAGACATGCTACATCATTTAGGGGATATGTATCATTTTGATATACAGGATGCTCAGGGCGTGGTAACCGTTACAGGGCATTCTAGTGCTAAGGAGCATCGTCATGTAGTGGTAGTAGAACCAAAGATGGCATCATCGACATCGCTAGAATCTGTCATAAAAACAGTAGTACCTAATGGAAAGTTCGCTGTGCATAAGGAAACGAATCAGATTGTATTAAATGTAACAGGAGACGAGGAAAAAGGGGTAAACTCTATCATTCAATCTGTAGATAGAGATATGAAACAAGTGCGCTTGGAAGCTACTATTATGGCTATGGAGCATTCCTATGCGAAGGAGACGGGATTTAGATGGTCCTGGCTGAGTTTAACCGGCCATGGTAAGGATAAGACAAATTCTTATGGTGCTATTTCTTTTGGAAAAGCTCCAAATGGGGAAGCCTATAAATTTTTTGTCAAACCTGAGCTTAGCCTTTTAGAAACATCGGGAAAGGCAGTTATTATTGCAACCCCTTCCATTATGGCCTTAAATGGTGAAGCCGCACATATTTTGATAGGTGAACGAATTCCTGTTATCGAAGAGTCAATTTCTAATGGTGAAAGAAAAAGATCCATTCACTACGAAGAGGTCGGTATTAAACTTGACTATACACCGGTAGTGACGAAAAATGGTATCATTGATACGTCTATACGAGCTGAGGTGAGTTCACCCATTATGGTATCTGAGATGAAATCTTATAAAATAACTACTCGACAAGCACAGACTAGAGTGCGTCTACAACCAGGAGAAGTATTGGTCATAGGTGGCTTAATGGATAATCGGGATCAAAAACAGATTGAAAAAATCCCAATACTCGGTGATATCCCTTTATTAGGTAAATTATTTAGACATAGCCGGAAGACAAAGGATAGCGTAGAAATGGTCATTTTGGTGAAAGCAACTGTGGTATAATAATAGATACGAAATGATAAAGGAGGTATTGAATGGAACGCATTCGAATGATCGGCCTAGGAAAATCATTTGGGGTGCGCCAAGTGTTTTCCAATGTGTCCTTTGAAATAAAAGAAGGCGATAGAATTGCCTTGGTTGGCCCTAATGGGGCTGGTAAATCAACACTATTGAAATGTATCCTCGGTATTGAGGAATTAGATGAAGGCCAAGTTGTAATGTCTCCTGTGGCAAGCATTGGCTATTTGCAACAAGATGTTAACTTAGGTGATGCTAGTTTAGCTGAAGAAATAGAAAAAGCTTGGAAAGATGTTCATGCATTAGAAAATAAATTACAAGAGTTAACCACATATTTAGAGACTCATGAGGCTAGTGAAAGTGACTTACAACGCTTAGACTATTTACAAAATCGATTGGAATGGTTAGGTGGTTATGACTATGAACAAAAAACAAAACGCATAGTCTATGGTCTTGGTTTTACCGATGAAGATCTATATAAACCGGCTAATGCATTTTCTGGCGGACAAAAAACGCGTATTAATTTGGCAAAGGCCTTAGTACGGAGACCAGATTTTTTATTCCTCGACGAACCGACAAACCATTTGGATATGGAAATGTTGGAGTGGTTAGAAGGTTATCTATCATCCTATCGAGGTGGCATTTTGATCGTCAGCCATGACCGGTATTTCATGGACCGCATCGTTACTGGTGTGGTAGAACTAGATCATCACAAGGCCACCACCTATCGCGGTAACTATAGCCGATATGTAGCACAACGAGAAGAACGTTTAAAAGCAGATACGATTGCTTATGAAAAGCAACAAGAATATATTAAGAAAACAGAAGAGTATATTGATAAGTATCGCGCTGGTATTAAGTCTAAGATGGCGAGGGGACGTCAATCTCAATTAAATCGGTTGGAACGATTAGAGGCTCCTAGAACCTCACATTCATTAGATTTTAAATTCCCACCGGCAGCAATGAGCGCTGATAAAGTACTTGTATTAGATCATGTGTCTATTGGCTACAAAACAGATGATCCAATCATTGATGATGTCTCTATAGTTGTTCGACGTGGCGAATCTGTTGCCTTGATCGGTCCTAATGGGGCTGGTAAATCTACCATGGTGAAAGCTATTGTAGGGGAATTATTCCCTATAGAAGGTCATATCGATATTGGTAATCGTGTCCAAGTGGGGTATTTCTCACAAGAACATGAAGAATTACACGATCGATGGCAAGTAGTGGATGAGATTATCAATAATTATAATTTTACCGAGGAAAAAGCTCGTAATGTACTAGGCTCATTCCTATTTAAAGGTGATGATGTATTTAAACTGGTAGGTGATTTATCCGGTGGTGAACGGGCGCGTTTAGCTCTGTTAAAATTATTTTTACAAGGTGATAATTTCCTCATTCTCGATGAACCTACTAACCATTTAGATGTACCTACTCGTGAAATAGTCGAACGCGCGTTGCAGCAATTTGGTGGTACGTGTTTTATTATTTCTCATGACCGGTATTTCTTAGACCAAGTGTCTACGAGAACATTGGTATTAGAGAATAAAGGTTTTACTGAATACTTAGGTAATTATTCTTACTATAAAGAGAAATTAAAAGAGCAACAGGATATAGCTGCTCTTACAGAAGTAGTAGAAGAAGTAGCTAAGGAAGATGTGAAATCTGAAGCTAAAACCATTTCTACATCCCCATCTGATGAACCTAAGAAAAAAACAAATACATACATGGTGGAAAAACAACTAGCTGAGGTGGAAGAAGAAATTGCTCGGTTAGAAGCGACTATGAAAATGTATGAAGTGCAATTAGCGAATCCTGTAGTACAACAGGATTTAGAAGAGATGGCAAACATATCAAAGCAGCTTTCAGACACAGAAAGTTCTCTACAAGTACTGTATGAGAAGTGGGAACATTTTTCAGAATTGTTAGTAGAATAAATAAAACTTATAAGGTGTATATCTAAATTCTATAGAATATATATATGATTTAATTGACAAACATAAAAAATATTTCATAATATAGAAGTATATATAATTTATACTATTATATTTGCTGTTATTGTGATTAAAGGAAGGGTGTAACATGAATAAATCCATGTTAAAAAAAGCAGCCATTTTCGGTCTTGCTGGTGTAATGGCGGTTGCTGCTGGTTGTGGTAGCAATAAAGATGCAGGTAATGCAAATAATAATGAAGCTAAAATCGCATTGTTAACAACAACTACAGGCGGTGCTGCTGCGTATGGCGAATCTATTAAAGCTGGTGCAGAATTGGCCGTTAGCGAAATTAATGCAGACGCTAATAATGTAAAAATTAATTTGCTCGTTGAAGACACTAAAGGTGACAAAAACGAAGCGATTAATGCGATGAACAAAGTAATTTCTAAAGATAAAGTGGTAGGCGTTATCGGTCCTATGTTATCTGGTGAAATGATGGCTGCTGGCCCTGTAGCAAATAAAAGTAAAGTCGTAGCTCTTGGCACATCTACAACTGCTGAAGGTATTACAGATATCGGCGATTATATTTTCCGTAATGCGGTACCAGAATCCTTGGCGGTAGATACTGCAATTAAAGAAGCACATAAAACATTAGGCTTCAAAACTGCAGCTATTATGTACTCCAACAACAATGACCAAATGGTATCTGTAAATAATACAGCTCGTAAAGCATTGGAAGCTGAAGGTGTACAAATCGTTGATACTGAAACATTCGCAGATAAAGATACAGACTTCTCTGCACAATTGACTAAGATTCAACAAGCTAAACCTGATGTAATCGTTGTTGCTTCTCTATACCAAGAAGGCGCTTTAATTATGAAAAAAATGCGTGAAATGGGTATGCAACAACCTGTAGTTGGTTCCAATGGCTTTAACAGCCCTGAATTTATTAAAATCGCAGGTGCTGCAGCTGATGGCGTTATTGTAGGTACACCTTGGTTCCCTAACAAAGACGATCAAAAGGTAAAAGATTTCCGCAAAGCATATAAAGATAAATACGGTAAAGAACCAGACCAATTCGCAGCGCAAGCTTACGATGCAGTTTACTTGTATGAAGCAGCATTGAAAAAATCTGGCTCCACTACTGATCGCGAAAAATTCCGCGAAGCATTGAAAAATATTGCCGACTTCGTTGGTGTAACAGGTCAATTCAAATTCAATGACCACCGCGACCCTTCCATGGAAGTTCAAGTATTGCAAATTAGAAACGGTCAATTTGACGCATTAAAAAAATAAAAGTTGAGGTAGTATAGTGTTTTTACAACAATTAGTTAACGGGTTAACCCTCGGTAGCTTATATGCTGTACTCGCTATTGGTTTAACACTTGTGTTTGGCGTTTTAAATATCATCAACATGGCACACGGAGGCATCTTTATGATAGGTGCCTTCGTTGGTCTTTTTATGGTAACTGTTTTTGACGTAAACATTTTTGTAGCCCTTATCGTAGCGATGGCTGTAGGTGCCGTACTAGGTTACTTATTAGAATTTGTGGCGTTACGCCCACTACGTAAGAAAAAGGTGTCTCACTTAGCACCACTTATCAGCACCATTGGTGTTTCCATCTTCCTTGAAAGTTTGGCATTATTATTATGGGGCCCTCAAACGAGATCATTCCCACCAGATTATATTGGTGGCCTTATCGACTTTGGGGTATTTAAAATCTCTATGGTGCAAATTATCGGTTTAGGTGTTTCTGTTCTCTTAATGATTATTTTAAATGTGGTTATTAAAAAGACTAAGATTGGTAAAGCCATTCGTGCCGTATCCATGAGCACTGAAACAGCAGCTCTCTTAGGCATCAATCCAACGATGATTATTTCTGTTACCGTTATGATTGCTTCCGCTTTAGGTGCAGCTGCCGGTGTACTTGTTGGCCTTTCCTTCAATGCTATTGAGCCTACTATGGGTGTTATCATAGGCTTTAAAGGCTTGGCTGTACTTATCCTAGGTGGTCTTGGTAATATTACTGGCGCCATGGTAGGTGGCTTTATCTTGGGCATTGCGGAAATCTTCTCCGTTGCCTATGGTGCCTCCACATTCCGTGATGCGGTAGCCTTCGGTTTAATCATTGTCTTATTATTCTGGAGACCACAAGGTTTATTTGGTTCTAAAGATAAGGGGGGCAGACCATAATGGATATTTTTAACCCTTATTATCTACAAATTGTGATGTTCTTTATTATTAATGCCATCCTAGGTATCTCCATTTATTTCACACTTGCTAGTGGACAGTTATCCCTTGGGGCAGCTGGCTTTATGAGCGTTGGTGCTTATGTGGGTGCATTGCTTTCTTTGAAAGCCGATTTACCTATCGTAGTTGGTATTTTAGTGGGTGGCTTTGTAGCCGCTTTAGTTGCCGTTGTCATCGGTTTGCCAACAACTCGATTGAAGGGTCTATATCTTGCTATCGCCACACTTGGTTTTGGTGAAGTAGTGCGTGTTATTTTCTTGAACTTAGATGTGACAAATGGTGCTCTTGGTCTATCCGGCATTCCATCTATTCCTCAAGAATTAACAAATTTTGCTTATGAAATCGATATTGATGGCCTTATGGGAATCGATGCGGTTGCCTGGGGCAACATTATGGCTATCATTATTTTACTAATCGTTTTGATTTTTATTATTGCTTTCTGTGTTCGCATCAATAATAGTCGTGTTGGTCGTGCCTTTGCCGCTATTAAGGCAGATGATCATGCTGCTGAGTTGATGGGGATTAATGTAGTGTACTATAAAATGATGGCTTTCATCATCGGTGCATTTATCGCCGGTATTGGTGGTGGCTTGTATGCTCATATTACAAACTTTATCAATCCTACAGATTTCAGTTATCATAAAGTAGTACAAATCTTATTGTTCCCTGTATTTGGTGGTTCTAATGTAGTGTGGGGTTCCGTACTCGGTTCCTTCATTCTTACATTGTTGCCAGAAGTATTGCGTTTCTTATCCGACTATCGCGATATCATTTATGGTGCATTGTTAGTTATCTTGATGGCTGTTCGTCCAGATGGTATTTTAACAGAATCTATGGTAGATAAAATTAGTCGTAAATTAGGCTTGAAAAAAGCTCCATACATTCCTGAAACACAAGTGTTAACAGAACGTTTTGAAGCGTATAAACGTAAACAACAAGATAAACAAGGATAGGAGGGGAACTGAATGCTATTAGAATTAAATGACGTAAGTAAAAGCTTTGGTGGCGTTGCAGCTCTCACAGGCATATCCTTTGGTGTTAAGCAAGGTGAAGTTTTTGGTGTTATCGGACCAAATGGTGCTGGTAAGACTACACTCTTTAACTTGATTACAGGTGTATTCCCTGTAAGTTCTGGCGAAATTGTATTTGATGGTATGTCTGTTGTAGGTATTAAACCTCATAGAACGGTAGAAATGGGGATTGCTCGTACATTCCAAAATATTCGACTTTTTGGTAATATGACGGCTCTTGAAACTGTATTAACAGGTATGCATTGTCGAACAGGCGCTGGTTTTATTGCGAGCTTCTTTAGAACAAAACGACAACGCATTGAAGAAGAACGTTGTCGTGGCATTGCATATGAGTTTTTAAAACTGGTAGGTCTAGAAGAGGATGCAGAAGAAGTTGCTACATCATTGCCATATGGTAAGCAACGTCGCCTTGAAATTGCTCGGGCTTTAGCTACACATCCTCAATTGATCTTACTTGATGAACCAGCAGCGGGGATGAATGACAGTGAAACAGAAGCTTTACGCCAATTGATTGGTAAAATTCGCGACTTAGGTATTACTGTTGTCGTAATTGAACATGCTATGGAATTGATGATGAATATCTGTGACCGTTTAGTGGTATTCAATTTTGGCAAAAAGATTGCCGAAGGTACACCTCAAGAAATTCAAAATAATGAGGCTGTAATTGAAGCATACTTAGGTAAAGAGGAGGCGTAATATGTTAAAGCTAGAAAACATCGTGGCTGGTTATGGACATATTACAGCCTTAAAAGATATTAGTTTAGAAGTACCACAAGGGTCTATCGTATCCTTAATCGGTGCCAACGGTGCGGGTAAGTCTACAACAATGAAGACTATTATGGGTCTTGTAAAGCCTACATCTGGTAAAGTATTGTTTGAAGGTCAAGACATTACTGGACATAAAACTCATCAAATTGTACATAATGGCATTTCCCTAGTACCAGAAGGTCGTCAAATTCTTCAAGATATGAGTGTTTACGAGAATCTTGAAATGGGCGCTTATATACGCAATGATAATGAGATTGAGGCGGATATTAAAAAGGTATTCAAACGCTTCCCAATTCTCGATGAACGGAGCTATCAACTAGGTGGTACATTATCTGGTGGCCAACAACAAATGCTTGCTATTGGTCGTGCTCTCATGGCCCGTCCTAAGTTATTGTTACTAGACGAGCCATCTATGGGCCTTGCACCTTTGGTAGTCAATGAAATTTTTGAAACTATTAAAGAAATTAGTGCAGAAGGTACTACCGTTCTTTTGGTGGAACAAAACGTCCGTCAAGCATTGAAAATTGCTGATTATGCGTATGTATTGGAAACAGGTAAAATGGTATTGTCTGGTCCAGCTGATGAAGTACGACATGATCCTCGTGTCATGGAAGCTTATTTAGGCGGTCGTGTCGAATAAAATTTAATATAATTTATGTGGATGTATATATCTATTATTAAATGGATATATACATTCTTTTTTTTGTACGCCGAATTTTTATTATGCTATTTTAGCATGCTAAAAGGACTCCTTTTTCACATTATGTTGTATTGATTATTGCAAACTAACACAAGATATAGTATACTGTGAAAGCGATATAAATATATTCAAGTATGGGTATTCCATATTTTTTATGTAAATAATACTTGGAAGAGGGGATTCTGGATGTTGCAGGTCATTAAACGGGATGGTACAAAGGTACCTTTCGATAAACATAAAATTGCAGTAGCTATTGAAAAGGCAGAACATAGTAGCACGGGGTTATATGAATCTGGCTTGGCTGAACGCATTGCTGATGAAATTGAAGCATATGCTATAAAGCTTCAAAAGGATATGACAATCTATGCTATAGAAGACCAAGTGTACTATAAGTTGATTGAGTATCATAATCCTGCAACAGCTCGCGCCTACGAAGGTTATAAAGCGGTACAGGCTTTCAAACGTCGTCAAAATACGACTGACGAAGATGTAATCGGTTTATTGGATCGTAGTAATGTTAGTGTTCTTGATGAAAACTCTAATAAGGATGCTGCCATTGTATCTACACAACGAGATTTGATTGCTGGTGAAGTGTCCAAGGATATTGCGCGTCGTAAGTTGATTCCTACAGATATACTAGAAGCACATGATAGCGGTGCCATCCATTTCCACGATATGGACTATATCATTCAACCGATGTTTAACTGTTGCTTAATCAACTTAGAAGATATGTTGACAAATGGTACAGTTATTAATGGTAAGCGTATCGATACACCAAAATCCTTCCAAGTAGCATGTACAGTAACTACTCAAATTATTGCACAAGTTGCATCTGGTCAATATGGTGGTCAAAGTATTAATGGTATCGACCGTATTTTGGCACCATTTGTACGCAAATCTTATGAAAAAATCCTCAATAATGTAATTGAAGAACAAGTTGAGATTTACGGAATGGAACCAAATATGGAAAAGGCTCGTGAAATTGCTTGTAAACGCACGCGTAAAGAGGTAAAGGACGGCATTCAAACCATTCAATACCAAATCAATACATTGATGACTACAAATGGTCAATCCCCATTCGTTACATTGTTTATGTATTTCCAACCGGATTATGAATACGCTAAGGAAGCGGCATTAATTACGGAAGAAATTTTACGTCAACGTATTAAGGGTGTAAAAAATGAAGCCGATGTATACATTACACCAGCATTCCCTAAATTGATTTACGTATTAGACGAACACAATGTTCATCCGGATAGTCCATATTATTATTTAACAGAATTAGCTGCTCAATGCACGGCTAAACGCATGTATCCTGATTATATTTCTGCGAAGAAAATGAAGGAAAACTATGAAGGTAATGTATTTAGTCCTATGGGATGTCGTTCCTTCTTGTCTCCTTGGAAGGATGCACAAGGTAATTATAAATTTGATGGCCGTTTCAATATGGGCGTAGTAAGTTTGAATTTGCCACAAATTGGTATTTTAGCACGCGGTAGTGAAGAAAAGTATTTTGAAATCTTAGATAAACGTCTAGAATTGGCTGAAAAGGCATTGATGTTACGTTATAATCTATTAAAAAATGTAGTAAGTGATGTATCTCCAATTCATTGGCAACATGGTGCTATTGCGCGCCTTAAAAAAGGTGAAAAAATCGCTCCGTTCTTGACTGGTGGCTATGCGACGATTTCCCTTGGTTATATCGGTATTTACGAAGCATGCCGATTGATTACCGGTGAATCTAATACAGGTGAGCATGGTCGTGTCTTTGCTATGAAAATTATGGATCGTTTGAACCAAGCTATTAATGAATGGCGTGAAAAACATAATCTGGGCTTTGCCCTTTATGGTACGCCTGCTGAAAGCTTAACAAATCGCTTCTCTTCTTTGGACCGAGCACGCTTTGGTATCATAGAAGATGTAACGGATAAAGGTTACTATACGAATAGTTATCATGTAAGCGTTCGTGAAGAAATTAACGTATTTGATAAATTTGCCTTTGAATCTGAATTCCAAAAGAAATCGACTGGCGGTTGCATTTCCTATGCGGAAATTCCGAATATGACCAATAATATTCCTGCGGTTTTAACTATGATTAGATATATTTATGACAATATTTCTTATGCAGAGTTCAATACAAAATCTGACTATTGTCATGAATGTGGATTTGATGGTGAAATCAAGGTTAATGATGACAATCAATGGGAATGCCCTCGTTGTCATAATACAAACCGCGATAAATTAACAGTTATCCGCCGTACGTGTGGATACCTTGGTGAAAACTTCTGGAACGAAGGTCGCACAAAAGAAATTAAAGATCGCGTAATGCATATTTAATTTTATTAATCGTAAACATGTTAAAAGCTGTGCCATCGGCACAGCTTTTACTATATACATGATAAATTGAAATATATCTATATGTTTAATTTGGTCAAAGTTGATCACAGGCAAATATGGGGGGTTATTATGAGATATGGACAGATTCGACAATATGATATCGCCAATGGGGAAGGTATACGCACATCTATATTTGTAACTGGTTGCACCCATTGCTGTTATAATTGTTTTAATGAAGAATATCAAGATTTTAATGCTGGTCAAGAATGGACTGATAAAGAAACACAGCTGGTTGTGTCTTATGTAAAAGATCCTAATTGTGCTGGCCTTACCTTGCTTGGTGGTGAACCATTTCAAAATGTAGATGGTATGCTAGCTATAGTGAAAGCGGTGCGTGAAGCAGCGCCTGAGAAACCTATCTGGGCTTACTCTGGCTATGTTTGGGATGATATTATATCTGATCCATCGCGCCGTAGCTTAGTGGAACAAATCGATATTCTCGTGGATGGTCGATTTGTAGATGAGTTAAAAGATCCATCCTTACGATTTAGAGGCTCTTCTAATCAACGAATTATTGATGTACAATCTTCGTTGAAACAGGGTGAAGTAGTACTGGCCATGGAGTGATAAATATAGTATGTTAGATAAACGTTTACTTGGTTTAATAATAATCGTTGGTCTGGTGGCGGGATTAATCGGTTCTTTTTATACCCATTTGTTACATTATATCCAGCATTTTATGTATGCCTATTCTACATCAGAAGGTTTATCATTTGGACAAGCCGTAGCCCGTGTATCGCCTGAACATCGATTGTTAGCCGTACTGGCCTGTGGCCTAGTTGGCGGTGTAGGTTGGGTTCTTATCCATCGTTATGGAGATCCACTGGTAGATATAAAAAAAGCTGTCCAGGATTCTACAAAAGAAATGCCTCCGTTGACGACATTTATTCATGCTACATTGTAAATTATAACGGTCGGCATGGGTTCTCCGCTTGGTCGAGAAGTAGCACCTCGTGAAGCTAGTGCTGGTATCATGTCTGGATTATTGCGCTACGTTGATATGCGTCCTGAGGACAAGTCTCTTATTATTGCTTGTGCTGCTGGTGCAGGCTTAGCTGCCGTATATAATTCTCCTTTATCAGCTGCTATTTTTACGCTAGAGACATTACTTATCTCATGGAATGTTCGAGCCATGAGTGCAGCCCTTTTATCGTGTGGACTAGCTACATTGGTCGTTCGTCATGCAGGGATAGGAGATCTTGTTCAGTATACGATGCCTCAAACACCTTTATATGGTAGCTATCAAGAATTTGCTATCGTCCTTGGCGCTGTCATTGCTATTGGCGTTGTTTTATTTGATAAAACACAATCCTTATTACCTAAGTTTGATAGAAAAAGCCCTAAAATGATTGTCATAGCTCTTTTATCATTTGCTGTTATTGGGGTGATGGCCATGTATTTTCCAGAAATCCTCGGTAATGGTAAAGCTGGTAATCAGTTGACCTTTACAGATTTAGTAGGATGGGATTATGCATTAGGTTTATTAGTTACTAAATGGATTGCCGTGTTACTTGCCTTAATGGCTGGTGCTTATGGTGGCCGAATTACGCCATCCATGATGCTAGGTAGTACATTGGCATTAGCTTTTGCAGCCTTGTGGAGTATTATGGTCAGCCCTGTACATCTTGGCTTTGCTGCATTTATAGGGGCCGTAATTTTCTTGGGATTGGCACAAAAGATGCCGCTTACATCCTGTGTGTTCATGTTAGAACTTTCACGATTTTCCGTGGAAATATGCTTCCCAATGGCGCTAGCTATGGGCTCCGCATTGATAACTCAGCAGATTGTAAAAGCAAGATTCCAATTATAAAACAAAACTGTATACTATATCGGACGATATTCTGATGATAAAGAAATAGCGACTAATTGATACCATATGATCAACTAGTCGCTATTTTTCTGTGTGAAGGCTTTATTCATAGAAAACCTTATTTTTGCATTGTAGTTATACAATTTGGGCGTTTTTGTCGTATTCTTCGCCACCACAATCTGGTAATATACCATATTCAACAGTCCAAAGGTGTTTATATTTTAATGCTTGATTGTGGATTCTTTCAACTTGGGATTCATCAGTACGTACGATGCGTGCAGGAATACCAACGACTAAAGAATAGGGAGGGATTGTAGTATTTTCTTTTACCACTGCACCGGCTGCAATGATAGAGCCAGTACCGATATGACAACCACTTAGTACGATAGCCCCCATGCCAACGAGTACATTATCCTCGATGGTAGACGCATGAACAATGGCGCCATGACCTATAGTTACATAGTCGCCAAGTATACAAGCCTCATCATCATCGACGTGAAGCACAGAGTTATCTTGTACGTTGGAATAACGACCTACTACAATTTTATTAACATCGCCACGAAGTGCACAGTTTTGCCAGATGGAGGCAAATTCTTTCAACTCTACATCGCCGGCTAGTTCAGCACCAGGCATAACACAAGATTTTGAATCTAATTTTGGATACTTTCCATGATAAGGTAACATAGGACCTCCTATTAAATTACTTCGATAAAGCGTTGTGCTTTACGAATTGCCATAATAGCTTCATTAATAACAGAGTGTACAATAGTTTGAGCTGGTTCAATTTCATTAAGTCTATTAAGCGCTTGGCCTACTTGTACAGCACCATTGACAACGTCGCCATCGATAGCAGCTAATTTATTTGTACCTTGGGACATTTTACTACGTTCTTCTTTTGTTGTAACGCCATCAGTTTCTGCTGCAATATAACGGTCTGTAAAATCACTGCGCAAGCTACGTACACCACCATGACCGGAGAGAAGACCTGTTACAACGGAGTCAGTATCTGTTGCTTTGATAATTGCTTCTTTCATATTTTGATGAGCTTTACATTCTTTGGCAAGTAAGAAACGAGAGCCCATTTGTACACCTTCAGCACCCATTAATAAAGCTGCTGCCAAACCACGACCATCAACGATGGAACCAGCCACAACAACAGGAATAGTGATTTCTGGTAGAATGTTTTCCATCAAAGACATTGTCGTTTGAGAACCGATGTGACCGCCAGCCTCCATACCTTCTACGACGATAGCATCGGCACCAGCATCTTGAATGCGTTTTGCTAATTTCAAGGAAGGTACAACAGGGATGACCTTGATGCCCGCTTCTTGGAATGGCTTAATATATGGGGTAGGGTTGCCAGCGCCAAGTGTTACAAATGCAGGTTTTTCTGCGATGATAACATCTACTAATTCATCTTTATTTGGGGCCATAAGCATTAAATTTACACCAAAAGGTTTATCTGTTAGTTCTTTGCATGCGCGAATCTCATTGCAAGTCCATTCTGCATCGCGACCGCCTAAAGCGATAACACCTGTAGCACCAGCGTTGGCTACAGCTGCAACTAATGTAGCTTCAGAAACCCATGCCATAGCACCTTGGATGATAGGGTATTCGATATTTAGTAATTCAGTCAGTTTTGTTCTCATGAATCCTCCTATAATATAGTTATATATAAGATAATAAAATCTATTTATGTGGCGAATATTTAGTATACCACTATATATTTCTAGTAAATAGTATATCATAAAAATCTAATTGATAATAGATTTCATTATACAATTACGTATGAAAGTAATAATAGTCAGCTTTCAGAGGATATTGAAAATTTTATAAAAAATGGAAAATGAGTATTGAAAAGTTTCGATATCTTTGCTATACTATATTACAGATAAAGTATCTTAACGATATGAACACATTAATATAATCTCAAGTGAAGGAGGAAATAGACATGGAAAAATACGTATGCGTAGTATGCGGTTGGGTTTATGACGAAGCTGTAGAAGGCGTTAAATTCGAAGATCAACCAGCTGATTATGTTTGCCCTATCTGTGGCGTTGGCAAAGATCAATTCGAAAAAATGTAATTGATACATTAGAAAGGCTATCTTAAGCAATATTGAGATAGCCTTTTTTATTTGACAAAGCACACTGTCATGTTTATAATATTATAAGTCGAGGTAAGATTATGAAACTGCAAGTAGAGCAAGCAAAAGAACATATAGGAAAGAAATTTCCTTATAGCTATACGATGCCGAGTGAAGAACTTGGTAGTGACGTAGTTGCTTTTCCTTGGAGCCGTCATGATATAACTATTAGTGGTGAGTTTTGGTTTGATGGTCAAAACTACATCGTTCAAGGTTCGATTAATTCTAAAGGTGATTACGAATGTTCTCGTTGTTTAACGACTACGGAACATGAGCGTAACGATTCCTTCGAGGAAATCTTTAGTGATTCTCGAGATGCCGATGAAGATGTGATTCCTTTTAACGAAGAGGAAATTGACTTAACCGAACTGATTCGGGATACATTAATCATCAATGAGCCCTCTCAAGTGTTATGTCAGGATGATTGCAAAGGATTGTGCGTTCATTGCGGAGCAAATTTGAATGTTTCACCTTGTTCTTGTGAATCCTTTGTGGTGGATCCTCGATTCGCAGAGTTACGTGCTTTGCTTGATGAGAAAGATGATAGACTATCCTAATGATTGTACTAAGGAGGTGCAGATAATGGCAGTACCTAAGCGTAGATTATCCAAATGCCGTCGCGATCGTCGTCGTGCAAACTGGAAATTAGAAGCTCCTGGTTATGTAGCATGTCCACAATGCCACGAACCTATGATGCCTCATCGTGTTTGCCCTACATGTGGTCACTATAAAGGTGAACAAGTAGTTGCAAAAGCCTAATTGAGCGTGTAAAACACCTACACATTTGTGTAGGTGTTTTTTACTGCCCCAAAATGGATAGTTGTTGATTAATATATGTTTTATATTAATATCTCGTATAAAGTATTAATTAATTTTAAAATAAGGACAATATTTAGTATATTACCATAAAATATAACACTATATATGCGAAAAACCTTGCCAACCTGGGAATTATTATATATACTTAAGATGTAATATTAATACTAGGTCATAAAAGGTGGTCCCATGAGTAGGTTGAAGAAGCAAGAAAGACAGAAACAGTTAACTGAAAAACTGAATATTACGCCTTTTCTTACTGATGAAGAGTTGGCATCGCACTTTGGTGTCAGTGTACCTACAATTCGACTTGATCGATTAGAATTGGGGATTCCTGAATTGCGTGAACGGATTAAGGCTATGGCTACTGAACATGCGCAGGATGAACAACCGGAACCAATACAACATGAAATTGTAGGCGAACTTATCGATGTAACGGAAGGCAAACAAGCTTTATCTATGTTACATACGACACCAGAGATGGAAGACCGTTTTGGTTATATTGATCCGCAGTATTTGTATGCTCAAGCAAATTCCTTAGCTAAGTTAGTAATGGGATCAACCCTTTGTTCTGCAGAGGTAGGGAATATTAAATATAAAAATCCAGTAGAGTCTGGTACTAATTTGGTGGCGAAAGCAGAAATTGTTCGTCGTCGTGGAGATAAATACTTTATTTGGGTTATAATTAGAGATAAAATAAAAGAAGTATTTAGAGCTAAATTTATCATGGAGTCTGTGGAGAATCGGGTGTAGTATATGAAAATTGCAATTGACGCCATGGGTGGTGATTTTGCTCCCTTGGAAATCGTCTTAGGCGCCTTGGAAGCAGTGCGAGAAACTGAACATATTGATGTGGTTCTCGTAGGCGATAAAACTCAAATATTCAAAATTTTAGAAGATAATAATGAAACGAATAATCCTCGCATATCTGTGTATCATGCGAGTCAAGTAATTGGAATGGATGAACATCCTGGCCAAGCATTGCGCAAGAAGAAGGATGCCTCCGTTGTAGTAGCTACATCTTTGGTTAGAAGCAAAGAATGTGAAGCTGTTATTGCACCAGGTAGTACAGGTGCTGCTGTAGCTGCCGCATTGTTCGGACTAGGACGTATCAAAGGTATCGATAGACCTGTTATTGCTACGCCAATGCCGACTGTAAATGGTATTACTGTTATGTTGGATTCTGGTGCGAATTCAAATAGTAAACCAAAACATCTTGTACAAGGTGCATTGATGGGGGCTGAGTATGCGAAACTTTTACTTGGCAAAGAAAACCCTACAGTAGGCCTTTTAAATATCGGTGAAGAAGCAACTAAAGGTAATGAAGTTGTTCTTGCTACATATCCTATCTTAGAAAATATGAAAACCATCAATTTTAAGGGGAATGTAGAAGGTCGCGATATTCCAAAGGGAACTGTAGATGTTGTTGTTTGTGACGGCTTTGTAGGCAATGTAATTCTTAAATTTGCAGAAGGTCTTGTAACTGGTTTGACACAGCTCATTAAAGACAGCATCATGAATAGCGGAATATTAGCTAAAATTGGGGCGTTGCTTATCAAACCAGCGTTGAAACCAATGGCCAAGAAGGTGGATCATACTGAAAATGGTGGTGCTCCATTGCTTGGTGTGAATGGTGTGTTTATGATTGCTCATGGCAGTTCAAAGGCTAAAGAAATTAAGACTGCTATTACTATTGCAGCCGATCTAGTAGAACGCAAAATTATTGAACATATTCGAGAAACAATGGAAATTGAAGGAGCCGTAAAATATGAGTATGATGAATAAACCTGTCGGTATTATTGGTACAGGTAGCTTCCTTCCGGATAATGTTGTAACGAACTTTGATCTAGAGAAAATGGTTGATACAAGTGACCAATGGATTAGAGAACGTACCGGCATTGAAGAAAGACGCATAGCACCAGAGGGTATGAATACATCCTATATGGCAACTGAAGCTGCAAAAAAAGCACTTCAAATGGCTAAGCTCGATGTGGAAGATATCGATATGATTATCTTTGCTACATTGACACCAGATATGGTGATTCCTTCTGCCGCATGTATTTTACAAGCAAATCTTGGAGCGAAAAATGCAGCAGCTTATGATTTGCAAGCTGCATGCTCCGGATTTGTGTATGGATTGATTACTGCTCAAAACTATATCGCATCTGGATTATTTAAAAATGTTCTCGTTGTAGGCGCAGAAATCTTATCTCGTCGCGTTAATTGGAACGATCGTGGTACTTGCATTCTCTTTGGTGATGGTGCCGGTGCTGCCGTAGTTTCTGAAGTTCCAGAGGGTTATGGTATTAAGGGTGTGGACTTAGGTGCTGATGGTACTGGCGGTTCTGCATTGTGTATACCAGCTGGTGGTACAGCTGTTGTAGCTAATGACCAACGCATTGAAGAAGGTTTGACTTTCATCCATATGGATGGTCCAGAAGTATATAAATTTGCTGTTAAAACAATGGGGAAAACAGCGTTGAAATCTTTAGAACGAGCTAATATGAATTTAGATGAGTTAGATTATTTCATCCCACATCAAGCTAATATTCGTATTATCGATTCAGCCGCTAAACGTTTACATATGCCAAAAGAAAAGGTATTTGTAAATTTACATAAGTATGGTAATACATCTGCTGCATCAGTGGCGATTGCGTTGGATGAAGCAAATCGTGAAGGTTGCTTAAAACGTGGTGATAATGTAGCACTTGCAGGATTTGGTGCTGGCCTTACCTGGGCTAGCCTCGTCTTGAAATGGTATTAAGGAGGAAACATCAAGATGATTAAGACTGATATTTGTGATTTGTTACAGATTGAGTATCCTATCTTTCAAGGTGGTATGGCTTGGTTAGGGACTGCAGAACTTGCATCTGCTGTATCTGAAGCTGGTGGCCTTGGCATCATTGGTGCAGGACATATGCCTCCAGATGTTTTCCGCAATGAAATTCATAAAGTAAAAGAACGCACAAATAAACCATTTGGTTGTAACATTATGCTAATGTCTCCCTTTGTAAAAGAAGTTATGGAAGTCGTTGTTGAAGAACGAGTTCCTGTTATTACAACTGGTGCAGGTAATCCTGGTGTATATGTTCCAGCATTGAAAGAAATTGGTACAAAGGTTATTCCTGTAGTTGCATCTGTTCTTTTAGCTAAACGTTTACTTCGTGGTGGTATTGATGCGATTATTGCAGAAGGTACAGAATCAGGTGGCCATGTTGGGGATATTACAACAATGGCATTGTTACCACAAGTTGTAGATGCTGTAGATGTTCCAGTAATTGCTGCTGGCGGTATCGCTGATGGTCGTGGCGTAGCGGCTGCTTTTGCACTAGGCGCTCATGCAGTTCAAATGGGTACACGTTTTGTCCTATCTGAAGAATGTATCGCTCATGAAAACTATAAAAACGCTGTATTGAAAGCAAAAGATCGTTCTACAGTTATGACTGGACTTACAACAGGTCATCCAGTTCGAATTATCGACAATCAATTAGCACATAAATATAAAAATCTTGAATTCAGTGGTGGTTCCAAGGAAGAATTAGAAAATCTTGGTGCAGGTACACTTCGTAAAGCCGCTATTGACGGTGATGTAAAAGAAGGCTCTGTTATGATTGGTCAAATCGCAGGTATGCTACACGATGTGAAACCTTGTAAAGAAATTATTACAGACATTATGACAGAAGCTGAAACAGTGATTAAAAATCTACAAACTTTTGGCAAATAAGGAGGCCATCCTATGAAAACTGCATTCGTATTTCCAGGTCAAGGATCCCAAAAAGTAGGCATGTTACAAGATTTGTATAATGCATACCCTATTGTTAAACAACGCTTTGAAGAAGCTGATGAAGCATTAGGCTATTCTATTTCTAAGTTATGTTTTGAAGGCCCAGATACTGAGTTAGTTAAGACTGCTAATACACAACCAGCTATTTTGACTGCTTCTGTAGCTTGTTACGAAGTATTGAAAGAAAATGGTTTTACACCTGATATTGTGGGTGGTCATAGCTTAGGTGAATATAGTGCATTGGTAGCTGTTGGTGTTCTTAACTTTAATGATGCTGTCTATGTAGTTCATAAACGTGGTGAATACATGCAAGAAGCAGTGCCATTGGGCAAAGGTGCTATGGCAGCAATCCTTGCATTGCCAAGAGAACAAGTTGTCGAAATTTGCCAACAAGTTAATGATACAGTAGGTTCCGTACAAGCTGTTAACTTTAACTGCCCTGGCCAAATCGTAATCGCTGGTGAAACTGCAGCTGTAGAAACAGCAGCAGAAAAAATGAAAGAAGCTGGTGCAAAACGTGCTGTTATGCTTCCTGTAAGTGCTCCATTCCATAGTCGTCTTATGGAACCTGCAGCAGCTCGTTTGAAAGAAGAATTAGATAAAATTCAAGTTAACGATGCTAACATTCCAGTAGTAGCTAATGTAACTGGCAAAATTTTGACTAATGCTAGTGATATTAAAGACTCTTTAGTTACTCAAGCTGCAAACCCTGTATTGTGGGAAGACTGTGTTGCAGAAATGGTTAACTTCGGTGTAACTCGCTTTGTAGAAGTTGGTCCTGGCAAAGTATTAACAGGTTTCACTAAAAAGATTAATAAAGAAATGGAATTAGCTAATGTAGAAGACATTCCATCCTTAGAGAAAACGCTTGAATTTTTAAAGGGGGTTCGATAAAATGCACTTAGAGGGTAAAGTAGCTCTCGTAACTGGCGCCTCTCGTGGTATCGGTCGCGCCGTTGCTATTCAACTTGCACAATCTGGTGCTGATGTTGCTGTTAACTATAGTGGCAGTGAAGCTGCTGCTCAAGAAACAGTAGACGCTATCTTAGCATTGGGTCGCAAAGCGATTAAAATTAAAGCCAATGTTGCAAATGCTGAAGAAGTAGCAGCAATGGTTGAAGAAACGCATAAAACATTTGGTCACATCGATATCTTGGTAAATAATGCAGGTATCACACGTGATGGTTTGCTTATGCGTATGAAAGACGAAGACTTTGATGCCGTTATCGATATCAATCTTAAAGGTGTATATTTGGTAACAAAAGCAGTATCTAAAATCATGATGAAACAACGTGCTGGTCATATCATTAACATGACTTCTGTTGTTGGTTTGATGGGGAATGCTGGTCAAGCTAACTATGCAGCTTCTAAAGCTGGTGTAATTGGTTTTACTAAATCTTGTGCAAAAGAGTTAGCTAGCCGTGGTATCACAGTTAATGCAATTGCTCCTGGTTTTATCAATACTGATATGACCGATGTATTACCTGAGAAGGTAAAAGAAGCTATGGTAACACAAATTCCGTTGGGCCGTATGGCTAAGGCTGAAGAAGTGGCTGCCGTAACAACATTCCTTGCTAGTGATTTTGCTAGCTATATTACAGGTCAAGTCATCAATGTAGATGGCGGCATGGTAATGTAGTTACAAAATTGGACTATATATAAATCTTATTTGAAAGGAGGTGAACCACTAATGAGCACTTTCGATAAAGTTAAAGCAATCGTTGTGGAACAATTAGGCGTTGATGAAGCTGAAGTTACCATTGATTCTACATTCATCGACGACTTAGGCGCTGACTCCTTGGATATCGTTGAATTGATCATGGCATTTGAAGAAGAATTCAATGTTGAAATCCCTGACGACGTTGCAGAAAAAATCAAAACCGTTAAGGATACAGTAGAATATATTGATTCTGCTAAATAAGCTGTATAGCTGACAATTTAGCCGTGCGGGGGGCCGAGTGGCTCCCCTAATCGGTATTGTTTACAGGAGGAATTGATAGTGAAGCTCCCTGAACTTCGCATTGGGAATCTAGTGGCCAAAGTACCTATTATTCAAGGTGGTATGGCGATTAGATTGTCTACAGCTCGGTTGGCAGCAGCCGTTGCAAATGAAGGCGGTATTGGCCTTATTGCAGCATCTGGATTGCCTTTTGATGAATTAAGATATGAAATACAATTAGCTAGAAAATTATCACCTACGGGTATTATTGGTATAAATGCGATGGTAGCAGCCACACAATTTGCGGGGCTTGTAAAAACTGCCATCGAAGAGGGCATTGATCTTGTAGTGGCAGGTGCCGGTTTTTCAAGAGATATGTTCGCAATGGGTAAAGAGTCTGGTACTCCAATTGTACCTATTGTTTCTTCTGCAAAATTAGCGCGCATTTCTGAAGGTTTAGGTGCCGCTGCAGTTATCGTAGAAGGTAGCGAAGCTGGTGGTCACTTGGGAACGGATCGTTCTGCTCGTGAAATCGTACCAGAAGTTGTAGCAGCCGTTAAAAATATTCCAGTTATTGCAGCTGGTGGTGTTTTAGATGGTAAGGATATCGTAGATATGTTTAAATTGGGTGCCAATGGCGTTCAAATGGGCAGTCGTTTTGCTGCTTCTGATGAGTGTAATGCGTCTGATGAATTGAAAAAAATGTATGTGCGTGCTACAAATCCTGAGGATATTGTATTGATTCAAAGTCCAGTAGGATTACCAGGTCAAGCTATTAAAAATAAATTTGCTGAATCTGTTCTTGATGGCACTGTAGCGCCACCAACAGTATGTGACAATTGTTTAAAACATTGTTCCCATAAATTCTGTATTATCCGTGCTTTATCTAGAGCGCAACAAGGTGATGTGGAAACGGGGTTAGTATTCTCTGGCAATAATATGAGAAAAGTTGATAAGATTATGCCAGTAAAAGATATTTTTGCACAGTTAAAACAACAAGTAGCAGAAATCGATTAATTAAAGGGGCTATATAGCTATAAGAGGTGGAATAATTGGAAAAACGTGTAGTAATTACTGGATTAGGAGCGATTACTCCGGTAGGTATCGGTAAAGAGAATTTCTACAATGCGTTGTTAGAGGGTAAATCTGGTATTGGCCCAATTACACGCTTTGACGCATCTGACTATGCAACGCGCATTGCAGGCGAAGTAAAAGATTTTGATATTACTCAATATGGCGTAGATAAAAAAGAAGCTCGCCGTATGGACCGTTCTGTTGAATTTGCAATTGGTGCAGCTGTTTTGGCAGCTGATGATGCAAAATTAGCACTTGATGAAGAAGATTTAGATCGTTGTGGTACAGTAGTCGGTACTGGTATTGGCGGTATTGACTCCATCCATGATGTGTATACAACATTGTTTGAAAAAGGTCCTGGTCGTGTAAGTCCATTTGCAGTACCTATGATGATTGCGAATATGTCATCTGCACGCGTATCCATTCGCCTTGGCTTAAAAGGTCCTGTTATTACAGACGTAACAGCATGTACATCTGGTACAAATGCGATTGGTGATGCATTCCGCATCATTCAACGTGGCGATGCAGATATCATGTTTGCTGGTGGTACTGAAGCAGCTGTTTCTCCTGCTGCAGTAGCTGGTTTCGCTGCTATGAAAGCTATGTCTACACGCAATGATGAACCTACAAAAGCATCTCGTCCGTTCGATAAAGACCGCGATGGTTTCGTAATGGGTGAAGGTGCAGGTATTGTAGTACTTGAAGAATTAGAACACGCTAAAGCTCGTGGTGCTCATATCTACGCTGAAGTTGTAGGCTATGGCACTAATGGTGATGCATATCATATCACTGCTCCAGCTCCGGGTGGTGTACAAGCTCGTAAATGTATGGAATTAGCAATTAAAGATGCAGGTATTGACCCTAAAGAAATTAACTACATCAATGCTCATGGTACATCTACAGGCTTGAATGATAAAAACGAAACATTGGCTATTAAAGAATTGTTCGGCGACCATGCAAAAGATATCGCTGTTAACTCTACAAAATCTATGACCGGTCACTTGTTGGGCGCTGCTGGTGCGATTGAAACTATTGTAATGGCAATGGCAATCGAAACAGGTAAGGTTCATCCAACAATTAACTGTGATAATCCAGATGAAGGTTTAGACCTTGATTATGTACGTGAAGGTGCTCGTGATTTACATGTTACAGCAGCTCTTTCCAACTCCTTTGGCTTTGGTGGTCATAACGGTACACTTTGTGTTCGCCGTTATGAAGACTAATGGGGCGTCACGTATCGCATAAGAATACTATAATGACACAAGCTCGTGAAGATTCTCTTCATGAGCTTGTTAGTCGTTTACATATACCGAATATTGATATCTCGATTTTAGATTGTGCTTTTACTCATACATCTTATGCGAATGAACATAAATCTAAGCATATTCATCATAACCAACGCTTAGAATTCTTAGGTGATGCTGTATTGGATTTAATTATCGGTGAATATTTATTTAAAACATATCCAGATATGTCTGAAGGTAATTTGACTAAGATTAAGGCGGCTACAGTTTGTGAAGATTCATTAGCTACCGTTAGTCGTACATTGCATTTAGGTGATTATTTATTACTGGGCCATGGGGAAAAGTCCTCTGGTGGTAGTGATAGAAAATCCATATTGGCTGATACATTTGAATCCTTAATTGGTGCGCTATATATTACGACAGACTATACAACAGTAATGGAGTTTGTTTTACATTATTTAGCTCCTAATCTTAAACAGGCATTAGAAGGTAAGCGCGGAAAAGATTACAAGACGTTGTTACAAGAATTTGTACAACGCGATGGTGATAAACACATCGTTTATAATCTTATTAGCGAATCAGGACCTGATCATGCAAAAACCTTCATGATGGAGGTATCCATCGATGGAGTTACATATGAGGCAGGTACTGGTAAAAGTAAAAAAATTGCAGAACAACATGCAGCACAATTGACATTAGAACGGTTAATGGCTGCTATATAATAAGCGCCGAAAGGCGCTTTTTATATAGGAACTATTAATTTAGGTTTTTTACATACAATAGCATGAACTGTGAAGAGTAGATCAGTAATAGGAAGGAGGTTTATTCATGAAATATGGTATGATTCCATTTTTTATCCCTCATGTGGGTTGTCCTCATGTGTGCACATTTTGTAATCAGTCTCGCATTACAGAGGTATCGGAGATAGGATATTTAACTCCTGAGTATATTACCTCTACTATTCAAGACTATGTAGGAGAATCTAAATCTGATAAATACTGGGAAGTCTGTTTTTATGGTGGTTCCTTCTCAGCTATTAATCAAGACTTACAAAGACAATTACTAGTACCTGCTTATGAAGCTCTAAAAGCGGGTCGTATTGATGGTATTCGTTGTTCCACGCGGCCTGATGCTGTTAGTGATAGACAACTAGAATTACTACGTTCATATGGTATGAAGACCATAGAGCTCGGTGTACAATCAATGGATGATACCGTGCTATCCTTAGCTAAACGTGGTCATACCTCTAATGATGTAAAATTAGCAGTTAAGCAATTACGAAAATTTGGATTTGCTGTGGGCTTGCAACTACTACCGGGTCTTTTAGGAGATTCTTGGGATACGATTATCAAAACAGCCATTGAGATTTCTCAGTTGAAGCCTGATTTTGTGCGTATTTATCCGGTTCTTGTTATTGAAAATACAGAATTAGCAGAACAATACAAGGCAGGTATATATGAGCCACTATCATTGGAACGGGCATTACAGTATTGTGCGTTTTTAAAGACTTGGTTTGAATCGCATCAGATCGTTGTTATTCGAACGGGTCTACAAAGCACAGAAGAACTTGATGCAGGACATAGTTTATTGGCAGGTCCTTATGAGCCTGCCATGGGAGAATTAGTGACAAATGAACAATGGCGACAAAGCATAGAGCATTGCTTAGATGAGCATACGAAGTATTTTAATAATTGTGTACGAGCTATTACTATATCTTATCCACGAAACCTTACGTCTAAGGTAAGAGGATTAAAGAAACGGAATCTCACATATTTTGAAAAAACATATGGCAATATAACTTTCACATGGCGAGAAAATAATGATATTGATACAGTACAATGCAGTATAGATGGCATGGTATATGTGGTATAATTAAAAATATGATTTAATGGGGTTATACTAAGAAAGGAGGCAGTCATGCAATTACTGCGGCTAGAATTAAAAGGGTTTAAATCCTTTGCTGATAAAACAGTTGTAAAATTCTCCCCAGGGATGACTGCCGTTATTGGTCCTAACGGGAGTGGTAAAAGTAATATTACGGATGCTATGAAATGGGTTCTAGGGGAATCAAATGTGCGTAATTTACGGGGCCAACGTGCAGAGGATATCATTTTCTCTGGCACAGAAAAACGAAAACCGATGAGTGCTGCCGAGGTTACCCTTGTATTTGATAATGCAGATGGTCAACTCGATGTGGATATGCAGGAGGTAGCCATTACACGTCGTATCTATCGGACAGGTGAAAGTGAGTTCCTCATCAATAAACGTACATGCCGTCTAAAGGATATTCACTTGTTATTAGCTGATACAGGCCTTGGCAAAGATTCGATGGCTATCATTGGGCAAAATCGTATCGATGCTATTCTTAATAGTAAACCAGAAGAACGTCGCCTTATATTTGAGGACGTTGCAGGCATTTCTCGTTTTAAAATTAATAAAGAGGATGCATTGCGTCGTATTGCGAGCACAGATCGGAATATGGAACGGGTTCGCGATATTATGGCGACCATTGAGGAACAATTAGAACCTCTAGCAGAAAAAGCGGAAACCACGAAAAAATATATGGCATTAAGCCGTAGTAAACGCGAATATGATGGTGTTATCGGCTTTCACAATTATAAGACGGCTGATCGTTTATTAACGCGTGCAGAAAATGACAATATTGCATTGAAGGATGAGGAAATTGAATTACAAACGCAATTATCTACCCTCGATGCACGACGTCATACATTACAAGCTGAAAATGCAAAGGATCAAGAACAATTAAAATCTTGGGAAGCACAGTTTAGTGAAAAGCAACGGGAAGAAGAGCGCATTAATGGTACTGTTACTCTTTTAGAGGAGCAGCTGCGTACGACTAAGCGCGAAGTAGAAGATACATCGTTGCGTATTAGCGAAGCAGAGGCGTCTAAAAAAGGCGAAGAGCAACAGTTGCTCATTCTAGAGCGACTAATTGAGGATGAAACGGATCAATTAGAATTTGAACTTACTCAATTCATAACCTTAGAAGATAATTATAATAAAGCGGTTGCTCAATTAGATGCAGAACAATCATCATGGAAGTCTTTAGAAAGTGATAGACAAGCCTATCAACAGCGCCAATTGGACTTAGTGGCAAGCATTGAAACAGCGAAGGCTACATTGCGAAATTTAGAATCTCGTAAATCTGAGTCCGCTGTTCAAGTAGAAACATTAGAAGCGGAAATTAAAGAGGTTCAATCCAATTTATCGGCAGCGAAATCTGAACATGAATCCTTAGAAACTCAATTTAATGAGTTATCTAATAAACGGAAGTCCTTAATTGATGAAGAACTGTCTGCATCAGAACGATTGCGAGAAGATCGAAAAGCATTAAATCGCATGAGTAGCGATGTGCAAAAGGCACAGGGGCGATTAGAATTATTAGCACAATGGGCAGAACAACATGAAGGTTATTTAGAAGGAACTAAAAACATCCTTAACGGTAAGGGCCCATGGCGTGAAGCGATTAAAGGTGCGGTAGGTGATTTATTTACCGTAGATAACCGATTTACTGTTGCTATCGAAATCGCATTAGGTGGTAGTGTTAACCATGTTGTGACAACGACAGCTAAAGCCGCATCAGAAGGCGTTCAATTCCTTAAATCAATTCAAGGGGGTCGCGTTACCTTCTTGCCTATGGATTCTGTAAAAGGGCGACCTTATGATGCGTCTGCATTGTCGGAAGATGGTGTCATTGGGACAGCTGTCGACTGTATTGAATTCGATGCTGCCTATAATCATATCTTCCAATACTTGTTGGGCCGTACATTAGTTGTAGAAACAATGGAACGGGCTATTGCGTTACAAAAGAAATATAATCAGCAGTTACGCATCGTTACATTGACGGGTGAACAATTCCAACCAGGTGGTTCCTTAACTGGTGGTGCAACGAAGAAAAAACGCAGTTCCTTGTTAAGTCGTCGTGAAGAAGCGGCTCGTTTAGAGGCCGAATTAGCTTCTGTAGAAGAGCGTACGACCAAGCTTGAACAACAAATTAAAGATGAAGAAAATCATATTGAACGAGCGCAACGTGAGCGAAGTGTGGTTGATGAACAATATCAACATACTAATCTTTTGTTTTCGGCCAGTCAAGCGAAGATTCAGAACATTGAAAATCAATTAGATCGTAAAAAGCGTGTGCTTCATGATGAGGAGGAACGTATCGTTCAAATTGATGTGGACATGGGACAAACGAAACATGTGCTTTCACAATCTGAATCGGAATTGTCAGCGTTACATAATTCACCTGAACAACAAGGTGATCAATCGGCAATTATGGAACGATTAAGTACGCTGCAAAAGGCACAGCAAGAGGCATATGAGGCATTTACCGCCTCTAGATTGCTTTGTGAGCGTTTAGAAAGCACCATAGAAGAACGGAAGGTACAACAAGAGCAACGGAAACAAAACTTGGAAACTATAGCATCTCGCTTAGAATCTCTCATGGAGTTATTACATTCTAGTGAAGAACGATTGCATGTTATCATTCCTGAACAAATTCGAGTAGCAAAAGAATCTCTTGAAGCGATTCACGAAGAGGTGGAAAAACTTCGCGCTTTACGCGATGAAGCGTATCAATCGACTGCTGGTGCACGGGAAGAGATTGAATCAATTTTAGCTGAACAAGATCGACTCAACCAACGGTATAAGGTGGTTCAAAATCGTCTAGTTGAAGCAGAAGGTAAATTGACGCGTTATCGTATGGATTGTGATCGTGCTGTAGAGGATTTGAATGAATTAGGCTATTCATTAGAAGATGCACAGCATATAAATATTGCCGGTTCTGTGAATGATTGGAAAATGGAACAAGCTCGTTTGATGGCTGAAATCGCAGAACTTGGATCTGTAAATCCTAATGCTGTAGAAGAGTACGAAGAGACGAAAACTCGGTATGATTTCTTATCGAATCAATTAACAGATCTCGATACGGCAAAAGAACAACTACAGGCGGTTATCGCTGAAATGGATAAGGCCATGAGCACACAACTTTACGATGTATTGGATGTGGTAGGTAAGCAGTTCCAACACGTATTCAGTCAATTATTTGGTGGTGGTACGGCTCAAATCGTACTTACCGACCCAGAAAATATCTTGACTGGTGGTATTGATTTCTACATCCAACCACCAGGGAAAAAGCGTCAACAACTGACATTGCTATCTGGTGGTGAACGGGCTCTTACAGTTATTGCTTTATTGTTCTCGTTCCTTGACTATCGTCCGGCTCCATTCTGTGTGCTTGACGAAGTTGATGCTGCTTTGGACGAAGCAAATGTAGAGCGATTTAGTTCTTATTTGAATCGGGTAAATAAGGAAACACAGTTTATCGTTGTATCACATCGTAAGAAAACGATGGAAGCTGCCGAAGTATTACAAGGGGTGACCATGGTGGAACGCGGTGTATCTCGATTGTTAACGGTTTCATTTGAAGATGTGAAGGAGGATCTAGCATAATGGCATTTGGATTCTTTAATAAAATTAAAGAGGGCTTAGAAAAAACTCGTAAGTCCTTTGTAAAAAATGTAGAAACAGTAATCATTGGTTATGCAGAAATTGATGATGATTTTCTTGATGATTTAGAAGCAGTTATGCTTACAAGTGACCTCGGTCCTAAGACTACAGAGTATTTGATGAAAGAAATCCGCCGTGGTGTTACAGAAGGTATTATCAATAATACAGGTGATGTAATGCCATTTATGGAAGACCGCATTACAGAAATGCTTGTTGACCAAGAGGACGAGATTACACTACACCATCCAGAGGTTATTCTCGTCGTTGGTGTTAATGGTGTTGGTAAAACGACAACAATTGCTAAATTGGCAAACTACTACACTAAAGAAGGTAAAAAGGTTATCATTGCTGCTGGCGATACATTCCGTGCAGCGGCGGCGGACCAATTATCCATTTGGGCTGACCGCGTAGGCGTACCTATCGTAAAACATAAGGAAGGTGCAGATCCTGCTGCTGTTGTATATGATGCGATGGAAGCAGCAAAGGCTCGTAATGCTGACATGGTGATTGTCGATACGGCTGGTCGTCTTCATACAAAAGTAAATCTTATGGAAGAACTTAAAAAGATGGGCCGTGTAGCGAATAACCATGTAGAGGGCGCTCCGCATCAAACACTGCTTGTTCTTGATGGTACTACAGGTCAAAATGCGGTAAGCCAAGCTAAATTATTTGGTCAAGCCGTACCTGTTAATGGTATTGTAGTTACTAAATTAGATGGTACTGCAAAGGGTGGCGTAGTTATTTCTATTAAAGAAGAACTAGGCGTACCTGTACGTTGGATTGGCGTTGGTGAAGGCATGGATGATTTACGTCCATTTAATGCAAAAGAATTTGCCAATGCACTATTTAATAAAGGAATGATTCAAGGTGACAAATAAATATAACCGGGAATTCTTACTTGAATATGTAGAATCTGAAAATAAAAAAAATGAATGTAATGTAAGCCAAGAAAACATGGAAAAAATCGTTAGCTTAATCGAGTATTTCGGTATTGAATTATATCGTCCTATTACGAGATTACTACTTTCAAATTGGGAAGAAATTACAGATCGTATTAATAACTATACTGAATCAGATTGGATGATGGCCGATGAAATTCAAAAGACTACGCCTACATTAGATCGCTTCTCCATTGCTATGCTCATCGAAGTGTTAGAAGGTGAGGATACATTGAACCAAGCGGAAAATGCAGGTCGTCGTTTGTCAGAGGAAGAACTGAAGGCTATCCGTAGACATCAGGATGAACAGTAATGAAACATAATAGCTATAATTACGAAGGGGGCCAACCATTCAAAGTGGAGGCGCCCTTTACGCCTACTGGAGACCAACCGACTGCCATTCAATCTCTTGCGGAAGGGATTGAGCGTGGCGAGTGGGCTCAAGTCCTATTAGGTGCGACTGGTACAGGTAAAACCTTTACTATGGCAAAGGTGATTGAGGCAGTTCAAAAACCGACCTTGATTATTGCCCATAATAAAACATTGGCTGCTCAACTGTGCAGCGAGTTTAAAAGTTTCTTCCCAAATAATGCGGTAGAATACTTTGTATCTTATTACGATTTCTATCAACCAGAAGCGTATATTCCTTCTAGCGATACATATATCGAGAAGGATGCATCTATTAATGATGAAATCGATAAATTGCGACATAGCGCTACGATGAGCCTCTTTGAGCGCCGCGATGTGATCATCGTTGCCTCTGTCAGTTGTATTTACGGCTTAGGTGACCCTGAGGACTACTCTGAACTCGTATTGTCCTTGCGATTAGGTCAGACGAAATCCCGTGATGAAATTTTGTCAAAACTCGTAGATATTCAATATACTCGTAATGATATGAATTTTATTCGCGGTACCTTCCGCGTACAAGGGGACACCATAGAAATTTTCCCTGCTGCCTATAGTGAAAGAGCTATTAGAGTGGAACTCTTTGGCGATGAAATTGATCGCCTCGTTGAGGTAGATGCTTTGACTGGTGAAGTGATTGCTGAGCGTAAGCACGTTGCCGTATATCCAGCATCTCACTATGTAACTACGAAAGATAAGATGCGTATAGCCGTAGAACGTATTGAAGCCGAATTAGATGAACAGTTAGCTAAGTTGAAAGCTGCTGATCGTCTATTGGAGGCTCAACGTCTTGAGCAGCGCACCCGTTATGATATAGAAATGATGCAAGAAATGGGCTATTGCTCAGGCATCGAAAACTATTCTCGCCATATGTCCGAACGTAAGGCTGGAGAGGCACCATATACATTGATAGACTACTTCCCAGATGATTTCCTCATCATGGTAGATGAATCTCATGTAACCATTCCACAGGTTCGTGCCATGTACAATGGGGATAGAGCGCGTAAAGAATCTCTTATCGAATATGGCTTCCGTTTGCCATCAGCACTCGATAATCGGCCATTGAAATTCGATGAGTTTGTGGAACGTATCAATCAAATCGTGTATGTATCGGCAACGCCAGGTCCTTACGAAATGGAAGTAGAAACGAATGTGGCGGAGCAAATTATTCGTCCTACCGGTCTACTCGATCCATCCATTGAGATTCGCCCTATTAAGGGACAAATGGATGACTTGCTCGGTGAAATTCATAAGCGAGCTGCTAAGAATGAGCGTGTCCTCGTTACGACCTTAACAAAGAAAATGGCAGAGGACTTAACAGAGTTCTTGAAGGAAATGGGCGTTCGTGTTCGATACCTCCATTCGGATATTGTTACCATCGAGCGGGCCGAAATTATTCGGGACTTACGAGCTGGTGTATTCGATGTATTAGTTGGTATCAACTTGCTTCGCGAAGGCCTCGATATGCCAGAGGTTTCTCTTGTAGCTATATTAGATGCAGATAAGGAAGGTTTCTTGCGCTCCGATACGGCTATGATTCAAACTATCGGTCGTGCCGCTCGTAATGTGAATGGTCACGTTATCATGTATGCAGACCGTATAACAGGTTCTATGCAGCGTGCTATGGACGAAACCGATCGCCGTCGTGCCGTGCAAGAGGCTTATAATATTGAACATCATATTACGCCTAAGTCTGTAACTAAAGATGTGAAAGAGCTTATTGAGCTCACAAAAATTGAAGAAGATATGGTGACCGATGGCAAAGGGCTTTCACCAAAGAAGGGAAAAAAGAAGTCCTCTGCAGATGGTATGGACCATGGCCACGAACCGTATGCTCAAGATGCAGATGCTACCAAGGTAGCAGAGATTACGGCGGAAGAACTATATAACAAGATTGAAGAGTTTGACCGTCAAATGAAGGCGGCTGCTAAACAGTTGGAATTTGAAAAGGCTGCTAAATTACGTGACCAATTGGGCGAACTTCGTCAACAATGGTCCGATATGCATAGTGTCGGTGACAGTAAGTTAAAAAAACCACAAAAAAATTCTAAGAAACAATCACCAAAAAGTAAAAAGGTACATATATGAAAGATCAATTGATAGTAAAAGGTGCGCGTCAGCATAACCTTAAAAACATAGATATTTCACTACCGCGGGACAAGTTCATTGTCTTAACTGGTTTAAGTGGATCTGGTAAATCGTCTCTTGCATTCGATACGATTTACGCAGAAGGCCAACGGCGTTATGTAGAATCATTGTCGGCCTATGCGCGTCAATTTTTGGGACAAATGGATAAGCCTGATGTAGATTATATTGAAGGTTTATCTCCGGCTATTTCCATCGACCAAAAGACTACAAGCCGTAATCCTCGTTCTACAGTTGGTACAGTAACGGAGATATACGACTATTTACGTCTATTATTTGCTCGTGTTGGACATGCTCATTGCCCAGAGTGTGGTAAACCCATTACGCAACAAACGATTCAACAAATGACAGATGATGTAATGAGCTTTCCTGAAGGAACTAAGATTTTAATCTTAGCACCTATGATTCAAGGGAAAAAAGGGGAACATAAATCCGTCTTTGAACAACTTCGAAAAGAGGGTTTTGTTCGTGCTCGCGTTGATGGTGTGGTACGTACAATGGATGAGGATATTATATTAGAGAAAAATAAAAAGCATTCCATTGATATCGTAGTTGACCGCCTCGTTGTAAAAGAAGGAATTGAAACCCGTTTGGCAGACTCTATGGAGACTGCATCAAAATGGGCAGAAGGCATCGTTATTGTTCAAGAGGTCGATGGCCCTGAGCATATGTATAGCCAGAACTTTGCGTGTCCAGATTGTCACATTTCGTTGCCGAAAATTGAGCCACGAATGTTCTCCTTTAATAGTCCTTTTGGTGCATGCCCCTCATGTTTAGGTATTGGCTCTACTATGGAGGTTGATGAAGAGCGCGTAATTCCGGATGGATCTATTAGCTTTGCCGATGGTTGCGTGCAAGCGTTGAGTTCTAATCCTAATGCGTGGTTTATGCGTCAGTTAGAAGGTTTATTGAAAGCCAATGGATACTCCTTAGATTCTACCTATGATGAATTGCCAAAAGCATTACAGAAAAAGGTCATGTACGGTACGACGGACAAGGTGGCTTTCACCTATGAAAATATGCGTGGCGAAGAAAAGGAATTTTTCACCGAATACGAAGGTATTTTGCCGATGGTGAAACGCCGTCATAGCGAAGCATCTACTGATTCTATGCGTGAAGAATTTGAAAAATTCATGTCCATTAAACCATGTACTACATGCCATGGCGCCCGTCTAAAACCCGAGGTGTTAGCAATTACCATAGGGGATAAGAATATTAATGAAGTAACCGAGTTGACGATTAAAGAGGCGCTAGATTGCTTTAGTCATTTGCAGTTAACCAATCGAGAACAAGTGATTGGGTCTCAAATTTTGAAGGAAATTAATGCTCGACTTGGCTTCCTCAATAATGTAGGTTTAGATTATCTAACGATGAATAGAAGTGCAGGCACACTATCCGGCGGTGAGGCACAGCGCATTCGGTTAGCAACGCAAATAGGCTCTGGACTTGTAGGTGTATTATACATTCTTGATGAACCATCCATCGGTCTACACCAACGGGATAATGATCGACTTATCGATACCTTAAAAGGGTTGCGTGATTTGGGAAATACTTTGCTCGTTGTAGAACACGATGAGGATACGATGCGTGCTGCAGATTACCTTGTAGACATTGGACCGGGTGCGGGCGAGCATGGTGGTCAAGTCATTGCAGCAGGGACTGTAGATGAGGTTATGCAGGTGAAAGACTCCATTACCGGTCAATATTTGAGCGGTCGCAAATTCATAGCTCTTCCTGACGAACGACGTAAACCTGGTAAAAACTGCATCGAAATTCGAGGTGCCAAAGAGAATAACCTACAAAATATTAATGTGAAATTCCCAATTGGACTATTTACAGTAGTTACAGGTGTCAGCGGTTCTGGTAAGTCTACCTTAATCAATGAAATTCTGTATAAAGGGCTAGCTAATCAGTTGTATCGTTCGTATCACAAGGTGGGGGCCCATAAAGAAATTCGCGGCCTAGAGCATATCGATAAAATCATCAATATTGATCAAAGCCCTATCGGTCGCACACCTCGTTCTAATCCTGCTACGTATACAGGCGTATTCGATGCGATTCGTGAATTATATAGTCAAACGCCAGAGGCTAAGATGCGCGGTTATAAGCAAGGACGTTTTAGTTTCAATGTAAAAGGTGGCCGTTGCGAAGCTTGTCGTGGGGATGGTATTATCAAAATTGAAATGCATTTCTTACCAGATGTGTATGTGCCTTGTGAGGTCTGCAAAGGGGCTCGCTACAACCGGGAAACACTAGAGGTTAAATATAAGGGCAAATCTATTGCAGATATATTAGATATGACCGTAGATGATGCAGTAGAATTCTTTAGTGCTATCCCTAAAATTTACAAGAAAATGGTAACGTTGCAAGAGGTTGGTCTTGGCTATATTCGTTTAGGCCAAGCGGCAACCACATTGTCTGGTGGTGAAGCACAACGGGTTAAATTGGCCACAGAACTAGCACGTCGCAGTACAGGTAAAACCCTATATATCCTTGATGAACCTACAACAGGCCTTCATGCGGAAGATATTAGAAAGCTTCTAGATGTTTTACAAAAATTGGTAGATGGTGGTGACACAGTTATCGTCATTGAGCATAATCTCGATGTTATCAAAGTGGCGGATCATATTATAGATCTAGGTCCTGAAGGTGGTAATCGAGGTGGTACCATCGTGGCTACCGGTACACCGGAACAGATTGCAAAGGTGAAAGGAAGCTATACTGGAAAATTCTTAGGTCCTGTATTAGAACAGACTAATAAATTCATGAATGCTCTGAAGAAAAAGAAATAATTTATATAGCACTGCCTTGTATGGTTGCGACAATGAAGTATTAATTATAATGGTATGGAGAATTGACGAAGAAAGGAGGATATATGCCGTCTGAAGAATTATTAGAAAAGGTTAGCCATTTACCGACTACACCAGGGGTTTACTTATGGCGTGATCCATATAACCGCATCATCTATGTGGGGAAAGCGATTAACTTACGTAATCGCGTGCGTTCTTATGTGCGCAATGATGCGAATCGAGCGCCTAAGGTTACGGCCATGATGAAGCGTGCTGTCGATGTTGAGATTATCCAAACAAAGACGGAAATGGAAGCTCTTATATTAGAAAATACGCTTATCAAAGAACATGAGCCTAAGTACAATATTAGGCTCCGCGATGATAAAACGTATCCATATGTTAAAATCTCTGTTCAAGAAGACTATCCTCGCGTATATATGACACGTCGTCTTGAGCGTGATGGGGCTAAATATTTTGGGCCTTTTACCGATGTGACAGCCGTTCATGTAGTCCTCAAGTTGATTCGTCAGTATTTTCCATTGCGTACCTGTAAATCGATGAAGGTAGAACGTCCTTGTTTGCAATATCATATGCACTATTGTGAAGCACCATGTTTTAATAAAATTTCTGTACCTGATTACCGAAAGTATATTGATGAAATTATAGCTCTTTTTGAAGGAAAACCGATTCCACTACTTAAAGAAATTAAAGAGAAGATGGAGACAGCTGCTGAAGAGCTTCGATTTGAAGATGCAGCACGGTATCGAGATCAATTGACGAGCATTGAAAAAATCCAAGAAAAACAGCGGATGGTAACTCAGCGTGGTGATCTAGATGTACTAGGGATTGCTGTAGATGGTCAATTGGCATGTGTACAACTGCTCTTTATTCGAGGTGGCCGTCTATTAGGACGAGAAAATTACTTCGTTCAAAATGAAGGTGACTCAGAAGAAACCATTATGACCGATTTTATTAAGCAGTACTATGGAGATACTACTTTTATCCCTAAAGAGTTATTGTTACCGATGGAAAGTTCTGAACAACATCTATTCAAGGATTGGTTTAGTGAAATGAAGGGACAACAGGTTGATGTCCTTGTGCCTCAACGGGGCTATAAGATGGACATGATTAAAATGGCTCATGAAAATGCTGAAACATTCCTTGAAGAACGTCGCCGCCAATGGCAATACCAAATTGATAAGAGTGGCGGTGCCGTTAAGAAATTGGCGGAGGTCCTCGATTTACCTCGATTACCAGAGCGTATGGAGTGTTTTGATATTTCCCATACACAAGGCTCTGAAACCGTGGCCTCCATGGTTGTATTTGAAGGCGGCAAGCCAGCTAAGAAGGAATATAGACGCTTTAAATTAAAGACTACACAGGGAAAGCCAGATGACTTTAAATCGATGGCAGAAATCATGGAACGCCGCTATGGTAATGAAACGGATTGGCCTATGCCAGACCTCATTATTATCGATGGTGGTAAGGGGCAGCTCAATGCATCTATACCGCTCATACGGGCCGTAGGTGTTACAGATGTGCCAGTCATATCCTTGGCAAAACGGATAGAAGAGGTCTTTGTAGAGGGGCAATCGGACAGCATCATTTTGAGTCATCATTCACCAGAGTTGCAATTATTGCAACAAATTCGTGATGAAGCCCATCGATTTGCTATTACCTATCATCGAAAATTGCGGGGCAAACGTAACTTAGAATCCGTACTCGATCATATTGATGGTATTGGTCCTAAACGGCGTAAGGCTTTATGGGCTCATTTCAATAGCTTAGAGGCCATGAAAAAAGCCAGTATAGATGAATTAGCTAAGGTCGATTCTATGAACTATAAGACGGCGGAAACGTTGTACAATTTTTTCCGCATGTCGAATGTTGAAAAACAAGATGTATTACAAGGCAATACAATGTAATACAAAAATAGTTAATACCTTATAGTAGAAAAGCAGTACTGCTGATTATGACTTGCAGTGCTGCTTTTGTGCGTTATGCTTTTATATGTACTTGTTTGTGTTGAATATACCATGTCGAATGGTGAATAGTATGCCTGCTACAATTACGCTAGCTAATAGGCCTATCCATACACCAAATGGGCCGTAATTTGGGTTGTTGGCAAGAATGTATGCAATAGGGAAGCAAACGCCCCAATAGGAAATGAGAGAAATATAGAATACAATTTTTACATCCTTGTAGCCCCGTAGAATACCTTGTAACGGTGTACCAATGGCATCGAAGGCGGAGAAGAAAACGCCATACCCGAGGAATCTATAAATTAGATTATATACCTCTTCATCATTTGTAAATAATGCGGATATGCTTTCCATATGAGTGAATGTGAAAGCACAAATCAAAATCGCAATGACAATGGCTAACACTCGAGAAATGAAGGAGTACTGAATAGCTTCTTTATGTCGCTCAGCACCGACTTCATAGCCTACAGCAATGGTGGAAGCCATGGCAATGCTAAGTGGTAAGCAATAGAACACGTTGGTAAAGGAAATGACCGATTGGTGAGCCGCTACGACAGCGGAACCAAAGTGTACCATCAATAGGCCAGCAATACTGAAAATGCTGGCTTCAAAAAAAATAGAAGAACCGATTGGCAAGCCGATTTGTAATTGCTCACGTATGTATTGCCATTTGGGGCGTACCCAATCTTTATAGATACGATATCCCTTCAACTTAGGATGGAAGAGTACCATAGCACTAAATAGGATAAAGTTTGTCCAACAAGCTCCAGCAATACCGTAACCAGCACCTACACCACCGATTTCAGGCAAGCCGAAGTGCCCAAATATCAGTGAGTAATTTAAGAATACATTCACTATAAAACTCGTTACTACGATGACCATAGAATAGTGAGTTAACCCGTGGGAATCAACGGTGTTACGCAATGTATTAACCCATAACAGAGGGAATAAGCCAAGTGCGAAAGCTTTCAAATAATTGATACAAACGGCCGTAGCAGCAGGTTCTAAGTTAAGGAAATTTAGTAATGGTACTAATCCGAAAACACCGAGTAATAATATAATAAGTGCTAGGGTTGTTGCAATATAAAACCCTTGGTAGACGATGGTAGGTATACTATCTGTTTTCTTGGCTCCTAATAGCTGTGCAATGATCGGGGTGATACCCATTAGGGTCCCTTGTGCAAAGATATAGAATAATAACCATAGATTGTACCCTGTAGCAACTCCAGCTAAATCAATTGTACTATATTGTCCTGTTAAGAAGATGGCGATAAATGTGCCCCCTACAAGAGAAAATTGGGTGATGCACATAGGAGTAAATAGTTTAATGAACAACCATAATTTTTGTAGTATAGAATATGTTTGATACATAATGACCTCCTAAATTGATGATATATTTTAACATAGTCTATTTATTATGGCTAGATGTATAGAAAACTATAGAATATAGTTGCATATAAGGGTATTCGCATTAGGAATAGATGGATACATTACAGTATTGTACAGGGTGGATTCTCTTTAGTATAATAAGTATATTAAATATTTTCGTTATAGGAGGTACGAATTGGACATTGTATCTGTTCAAGGTTTGTTGGCAATGTTACAAATCATTGTCATTGATATTCTATTGGCTGGCGATAATGCCATCGTGATCGGTATGGCTGCACGAAATTTACCAGCTAACTTACAAAAGAAAGCAATCTTCTGGGGCACAGCAGGTGCTATTATTCTTCGCCTAGTTATGGCGTTCCTCTTCGTTGAGGCGTTAAACACGATTCCCGCACTTCGTTTAGTAGGTGGTATCCTTCTGTTATGGATCGGCTACAAGCTCGTTGTTGATAATGAAAGCGAGCATAATATCGAAGCAAAGGATAATTTGCGCGCTGCTATTACAACTATTGTTATTGCAGACGGTATCATGGGTATCGATAATGTTATTGGTGTAGTTGGTGCTGCCGGTGGTCATATGACAATGGTAGCCATTGGTATGTTAATTACTGTACCTATTATCATTTATGGCAGTACTTTATTTGTGAAAGTTATCGAGCGTTTTCCAATTATCTTATACGTTGGCGGTGGTATCCTTGGATGGGTAGGTGCTGGTATGACCGTAGAGGATACATTGATTGCTCATACAATTGAACCGTATGCATTATATATTAAAATAGCTGCCGTTATTCTCGTAGTGGGCGCATCCTTATTGGCAAAACAGCTTAAAAAATAAATTAGGATTTAGCATATCTCTTCTCTTTTTATAGGAGGAGAGATATTTTTTTCATTTGATGATGAACGTGTATTGCGCCATTAGTTTTAGATGAGAAAATACATGAAATATGATATAGTTAAGGAATAGTTATAGAATTTAAACGTAGTCGAGGTAAGTACAATGGAATTTTTAGAAGTGGCCACTTGGGTCACTATTGGTAAGATTATATTGATAGATATTTTATTAGCTGGCGATAATGCTGTAGTTATTGGTATGGCAGCTGGTAAACTAGCACCAGAACTTCAAAAGAAAGCCGTTATATGGGGGACGGTAGGTGCTATTTTAATGCGCCTTCTGTTTGCCACCGTTTTGGTAGAAGCGTTAACCTTGATTCCTCTCGTTCATTTAGGCGGTGGACTTGTGCTCATATGGATTGCCATTCAGCTTTTAAAAGACGATGATGAAGAGGCTCATATTGAAGCTAAAAACTCCTTAATGGGTGCTATTTGGACAATTATCGTTGCCGACGCTATGATGAGTATCGACAATGTCATCGGTGTTGTGGGCGCTGCAAAAGGTCATTTAGAGCTTGTTATCGTTGGTATGCTAATTACGGTACCTATCATCGTATTTTGTTCTACACTATTCGCTCGTATTATTAACAAATTCCCAGCCATTCTTTGGGCTGGCGGTGCACTACTTGGATGGGTTGCGGGGGAAATGATCGTAGAAGATCCACTTCTTTTACCATATATTCAAGGGGAAGAATTACTCGTTAAATTTGGTTCGGTATTCTTTGTACTCATCGTGACTGGTATCATTAAAATTTGGAAGAAAAGAGACGCGTAATGAACGGTACAGGTCGTACATCTCGTAAACATAAATCTAAAGGTAGACAACAACATACAGGTGGAAAACTTTCTAAAAAACAACAGGCCATTCTAAATGCACCTGTTAAACTTGGTGATGAGGTTTTGGTAACCATTCATGGTATCGGCAGTAGTGGGGAAGGTGTAGGACGTGTAGACGATTTTACCGTCTTTGTTCCCTTTGCTTTGCCTGGTGAAACGGTGAAAGTATCTATTAATATGGTGAAAAAGACCTATGCTACAGGCAAGTTAATAGATATTGTAACACCAGCTTCTAATCGTATAGAGCCTATCTGTAACTTATATGGTGTATGCGGTGGGTGCCAATTGCAACATATTACCTATGAAGGACAGCTTTCACTAAAAACACAAAAGGTGAAGGATGTTATTGAACGAATTGGTCATCAAAACCCAGACCTTGTAAAACCGGCATTAGGGCCTAAAGAACCTTGGGCATATCGCAATAAAATGCAAATGCCTGTAGGCGGCACTAAAGGTGATATTCAAATGGGATTTTATGCGATGGGCTCTCACGATATCGTGCAAGGCACAAACTGTCCTATTCAAGACGAAGGCAATAATATCATCGCTAAAGCTTGTTATCAGCTTGCTAAAGAATTTGACATTGAACCGTATGATGAACATACAGGGAAGGGTGTACTGCGCCATATTATCGGACGCATTGGACAATCTGGATGGATGATTATCCTTGTAACAGCAACAGAACAATTGCCGCATAAAGAGAAGTGGGTAGAAAATTTAACAGAACGAATTCCTCAAGTAGAAACTATTGTTCATAACGTTAATGGTAAGCGCACCAATGTCATCTTAGGACCTAAAAATAATATCCTCTATGGGGATGGGACGATTACAGATCACATAAAGGATTTACAGTTTACCTTATCTCCACATTCCTTTTTCCAGGTTAATCCAGAACAAACTACAGTACTTTACGACCAAGCTCTTGAGTATGCGAACCTTAAAGGTGATGAAACCGTTATCGATGCGTATTGTGGTACAGGGACTATTTCATTATTTTTGGCTCATAAGGCAAAACATGTAATAGGTATTGAAATCGTAGAACCAGCTATTATCAATGCTCGTGAAAATTCGAAACGCAATGGCTATGATAATACAGAATTCATCGTCGCTGATGCGGCTGTAGAAATGCCAAAACTCTACAAAGCTGGCGTACGTCCAGACGTCATCGTATTCGATCCAATCCGGGCAGGCTGTAAAGAAGAAGTGCTGACCTCTGCAGCGGGTATGGAACCTAAACGTATTGTTTACGTATCCTGTAACCCAGCTACTATGGCAAGGGACATTGAAATCCTCACACACTACGGCTATGAACTAAAAGAAGTACAACCAGTAGACATGTTCCCTATGACGGCTCATGTTGAGGCAGTGGCTTTGCTCACTAGAAGCGAAGCGACGCAGTGAGTGATAGCACTGTCCATGGCAGGGATGTCCAAGAATTCGAGCGAAGTGAAGAATGATTGGAAACAGCCTACGGCTGAGGCAGTGGCTTTGATTACGAAAATTTAATATTATATTTCTATATTATGAAACCGGACTTTATATGAATAAATAGATTTTCAGAAAGTCCGGTTTTTATATAATATGGTTATAAGTGTAAGTACAGTATGTAATAGGGATAATTAATTCAAAAGTAAGGGGGATACTGATGGATGTAAAAATTTTTGATAATAGTAATGATATTGTTCGTGATGATATGATATCTACAATAAATAAAAGGAGTAAAATATCAATAGCTGCAGCGTGCTTTTCAATTTATGTATATGAAGAGTTAAAGTAACAATTAGAATCTATTGATGAATGTAGATTTATTTTTACAGCACTAACATTTATTAAAGAAAAAACAGAAAAACAAAAGAGAGAGTTTTATATTCCTAGATTAAATCGTGAAAATAGCTTATATGCTATAGAGTTTGAATTGAAGCTGCAAAACGGACTTGGTAAAATTAAAAAATGCTAACATTTATGGAGCACCATTAGCAATTATTGTTTGCAGTGATACCGAAAAAACTGGACACGCCCATTTGATGGTAAAAAACTGACAGATATTGATGCCAGTATCATAACGGATCACATGATGATGGAGGCTACGGATTTAGGCTTGGGAAGTGTTTGGGAATGCTATTTCAAGCTAGACGTATTGAAGGAAGAATTTAAACTCCCATCTAACCTTGAACCCGTTAATATTCTTGTTATCGGTTATGCTGATACAAACCACGAAACAGTTCTTCCTTCCGACCCTCATAATAAAATGCGACTTCCTTTGTCTGCGACAGTATCATTTGAAGAACTCTAAAACTGCCGCACAATAGAAAAAGATAGCGTAGAGTAGTTGTGCCGCCACATCTACTCTACTTGAAACGGCAGTTTGCTTTTTTTAGCCGCCGTTTATTTTGGCCTTTACTAAAATAATCACTCTTTGATGTTACATAAATTTGTGGTGACATATAAAAAGTTTTATTATTCATTATCAGATATAGGTGCTATCTCATTTTGATAATTTGTTCCCCATTCACATAGAGCTTTTAGAATTGGTTGAATTGTTTCTCCTAGTGCCGTCAATGAATATTCAACCTTTGGCGGCATTTCTAGATAAACAGTGCGAAGAACTATTTTCTGTTCTTCTAATTCACGAAGCTGTTGAGTAAGGGGTTTGGTTGTGATGGAGCCTAATGAACGCTGTAACTCATTAAATCGGACTGGGCCTTTGGAAATATACCATAAAATTCGCAGTTTCCACTTTCCGCTCAAAATGTTTAACCCAACATGCATTGGGCACTGTTCAAGGATAGCCATTGTCTTTGCCATAATAGACCTCTTTTCTAAAAGTATCAAAAACTATACTACATAGCAAAAAAGTGCGTTCTTGTATGTTATGAGTTTGAGTGATACTTTAATTATAGTAGAAAGACTGCTAGAAAGGAATGATATGAAATGGTTATTGATAGTCACGAGCACATGATGCTCCCTACGGAAATGCAATTAAAAATGATGGACGCGGCGGGAGTCGATCAAACAATTCTTTTTTGCTCTACGCCACATCCAGAGAAGGCATCCTCGTTAAATGAAATTGAGGAGGAAATGTCGGCATTATACAAAGTTTTAACTGGCGACAATAGTAAGGAAGCTAATATTATCCGCCAAAAAAATAATATAAATAATCTTGTTTCAGTTATAAAAAAATATCCAAATCGTTTCTTAGGGTTCGGCTCAGTACCATTAGGAATGTCTTTGTCTGAAACGGAAAATTGGATTAATGATTATATTATAGTAAATTCCCTATTGGGTGTTGGAGAATTTACACCAGGAAATGAACAGCAAATTTTACAACTAGATACGGTGTTCCAGGCAATAGAAACAACAGCAATTCTTCCCGTATGGGTGCATACGTTTTCACCAGTTACGATGAAGGGTATCCGGCTATTGATGGAACTATGCGAAAATTATCCGCATATTCCTGTGATTTTTGGACACTTAGGGGGGACAAATTGGATAGAAGTAATAAAATTTGCAAAAGCACATCATAATGTATACTTAGATCTATCTGCGGCTTTTACATCAATAGCCACAAAAATGGCATTGATTGAATTGCCGGAGAAGTGCTTGTTTAGCTCGGATGCACCTTATGGTGAACCATATTTATATCGGGAGCTAATAGAATTTGTCAGTCCATCAAAAGAAATCGCTGAATTGGCATTAGGCAACAATATTAGAGAGCTATTGCACATTTAATCAAATACACTAAGTATCACGGAATAAAAAGACAATGATTTAGGCCGCCCAACGAAATAATAAAAAAAACGTTGTTTCAGCGGCTAGATTATCACGCGCCAAAACAAAATACAGTAGCCTTACGGCGGTTTTGAAATAATAAATTTCAAGCCGCCGTTTTCTTATTGTCTTTAGACTGGTTCGTGACGTAGTCGCGAATCATAAAACCACCCGCTATGCGGGTGCGGCAACGAAAGTTATACAAAAAAATCACCTTGCTTAAGTATAATGTAGGTATTAAAGCCGCATTATATGCAAAAGAAAGGTGATTTTATATGGCAACAAAGACACAGAGCCTTGCGCACACAAAATGGTTATGCAAATACCACATAGTATTTATACCTAAGTATAGACGTAAAGTTATATATAATCAATATAGAAATAGTTTACGTGAAATATTGAGGCGTTTATGTGAATATAAGGGCGTCAAGATTATAGAGGGGGAACTCATGACAGATCATGTGCATATGTTAGTATTAATTCCACCTAAAATAGCAGTTTCATCTTTTATGGGATATTTAAAAGGTAAAAGTGCACTTATGATGTTCGATAAACACGCAAACTTAAAGTATAAATTTGGAAATAGACACTTTTGGTCCGCGGGATATTATGTTAGGACAGTAGGTCTAAATGAGGCAACAGTAAGAAAATATATACGTGAGCAAGAGTCACATGACCAAATGAAGGATAAGTTAAGTGTAAAAGAATATGAGGCCCCTTTTAAGGGTAGCAAGTAATACATATCCCCTTTGAGGGGAAGGTTACGAGTCAATGGCTATGCGTCTTGAACGTAGTGAAAGCCAGCGCCTTTAGACGCTGGCCTAGTACTACGGGCTTATAGCCCGTGAGCAAACCACCCGTTTTACGGGTGGTTCTGATTGAGAGCATTTGTTCAATTATTTCATGGACTAAAAAGTCAAAACCATCTTCGTGGACTGTATATCTTATTGGCCCAACCATTGATATTACCTTCGCTAATCGTTTATCTTTCTTGTAAAGGTGTTGAATTGGTGGGGAGTTCTCTGTTAATTCGATTTGAGTTGCCATAGCATCAATCCTTTATTGTTTCCATGATGTCTTCCAATTTACAGTCCATAGCCTCGCAAATTTTAAGAAGAATATCGGTGGTGATATTTGCACCTTTGCCAAGCTTGGCAATAGATGCTGCACTGATTCCGGCAGCATCTTTTAAATCGTTTTTGTTCATTTCTTTGTCGATTAACATTTTCCATAATTTGTTATAACTGATTCTCATGACTCAACCTCCTTGTGTTACAGCAAAAAATCAAATGAATTCTTTTGCTGTCTATCTATGAGATAGTTCTTTAAAAGTTCTACATCTTTACTGATATCTCGTGGCTTAATTCGGTTAATAACCTTTTCTTCAACCTCTGGAGTCCAGTAAACTTTTAATTTTTCTCTAGCTCTTGTGATAGCTGTATAGAAGATATTGTGTGTTACAAGTTCCTCAACTTCATCGGTAATTACGATTTTTACAGAGTCATATTCTAAGCCTTGTGCTTTATGAATGGATACTGCGTAAGCAACTTGGAAAGGGACAACAGTTCTTGAACTAAAATCGTCACCATCTTCATCAGCACTTTTTAATTTGTGTACATAAAACCTAATCAAAGATTTTTCTTCGTCTTCAAAGGATTCAATCAACTGGAAGTCGAGAAATCTAGTTTCACTTTCATCGATTGCTTTGGGTATTTCAACATCAAACTGAATGCGTTCATCAGGAGTATCTTGGTCTAGAATTTCTATTTTCCTGATAAATCCCTTCATATTGTTGTGGATGACGGGATGGAATCTATCCGAATCTAGAAAAAGAATAGGATCATCGACTTTATATTGCTGAACATCCCATCGAATAGCTGGATTAGGATTGCTTACCTGTAGGAATCTATTTATGTTATTGATTCCGTATAAACCATCATAATTCAGGCAAAGGATAGCCTCACCTGGTTCAAGTGAAGAGAGAAGGGTTTCATCTATTTTTAATGAATAGCTTTCTCTTTCGATGACTTCTTTTGCTGTATCATCCATTCGTCTGACCTTATCCCATAGTTCAAGCAATCGTTCCTCTTTGGTTCGGTGTGGCTGTGTAAGTTCAAAAACAGCACTTTCAGGTAAAAATGATTTCAGCACCGAGAACCAATTTCCAAATTGAATTGCATCAATTTGATAGGTATCTCCAACTAATAAAAGCATTTCAAAGTTTGCCTTCTGCAATACTTCTACCATATCCTTATTACTAACTGTGCTACACTCATCAATAACCAATAATTTATATTGTGCAAAAGAGCCTTGGCGTTTGAAACTTTCAATTGTTGAAAAAGTTGTATTTTCAGCATCAATCTTTCTCATCAAGTTCTCTTTGGCAGGATTGGTTTGTGTCAGATATAATTTTGCTTCATCATTTAAGTAATGAGAAACATGGTTTATTAACGTAGATTTTCCTACACCCGCAGAACCATATATCACACCAACTTTTGATTCCGAAAAAATGCGAGTGATGATGGCCTTCTTTTCGTCGCAGTCAATTTCGTAATCACCTAAGAATAACCAAAAATCCACATCGTCACTGTAATTTTCGATACCGGATTCGGCCAATTCCTGTAATTTTTCGATTACCTTGCAAGTATCAAGCTTGTAATCGTTTATAAATACTTGATTGTGTTCAAGCATTAAATCGCTTGCAGGTCTGTGACCTGAATAAAGGCTATTGTTATATTTTTCAATAAGTCTTGGATAATCAGGAAAACTACTCAATTCCTCAATATCTGTAAAGAGCTGACCTTTACCTTCAGTGTTATTCCTTATAAACCTTGCGAATAATTCCGGGCGTTTGTCCTTGCATGGAATACAATCAAATACAGCTGATAATTTTGGATTGTGACCAACAGGAGATCTGTTAAATGGTAAAGAATCAAACTGCCTGCAACCATTTGACAAATACAAACCGGAAAGGTAATTGTTTCCAGTTTTTATCCATTCTTCATAATAGTGGCTATAGTAACCGGATGAAAATTGACTCTTAATTACAACGTTGTTCATGTTATAAAGAAGATAACGCAGCACATTTTGCCCTTTACGCCCATTTCGAATAAGGTTTCTACATTGATCTAAAATTGGAATAAAGACCGTAGATTTAAGGCTGTTTTTCCATTCTAGAGTAATCTTGTCATATGCCTTATCTGGAAAATCCATTAACGAAGTCAGAGTGTATCTTGTCTTGGTCAGAAACGCACAGATTATTCGCTGTTCTGGATATGAAACTCTTTTTTTCTTGCCTTGTATCAGCGAAATGAAATTTTGAAATTCACAGTCACGGATGGAAACTTCCCAACCATCAATAATGATGATAGGCATTGTTTTTCCCAATATCTCTATAGTTTCATGTATAAGATGAAACTTTGATGCGTAATTGCTTTTGATTGGAAGCTTGGTAAAAGCAATTACTCTATTAGATTTGGATTTGTTTTTTCTATCGTCTATAGGTGTAAATGTAATTTCATAATATATTTTTCTATTTACAAATAGTGGTTTGATTTTCTGAATATAATACTTGTCTTTACTGTCGGTATGCAATTCCACAGGATGTCGTTCTATTTTTTCAGAAATCTTTTTATAGTATTCCTGTAAGGTATCATCTAAATGAAGCGGAAACTTATCTATGTTATGTAATACTTCGATACCATAATAGTGTCTGATAAGATTTTTTGCTTCCAGCAAGTATTGATAATACTTAAGCATTAATCGTTCAGAGCCATTTTCATCTAGTGTATATTGTGTGGTGACAACTTCCAGGTAATTACGGAATTTATATAAAGTGTATAAATCACTGTTTATCTGTGCAAACTCGGTGGCTTTTGCTATGTTTTCAGCAGTTATAGGTATATCTTTTCCCTTAGCATAAAACTTGAGCATGATGTGATTTACGAACTTTATCAGCTGCTCTAAGATATCTTGAGAAATAGCACCACGAGAATTATTTTCTATTTCATCTAAATGCCTACATATTACACTGTCTATTTTTTTTATTGACTCATCGATTGTTGGCATTAAAACTCCTCCTTTCGGTCATTAATACTCTCCATCATCCCAATCATCTATAAAAGCATCATATGGAAACGCTCCGGCAAATTGCTCTGGGTGAAGTTTTACAAATAAATTTCGTATTTTGACTCTTGCGCTTCCTAAAAAAGGAGTGGCTGAGTTACTAATTAAAAAGCTATTGCTTATATTGTTTAATTCTCCAAGTAAAGCTAACACATTTGACTTTAATGATAAGTCTATAAAATCATTTGCCTTTGCACTCCACTTGTTTTCAAATAAATCTTTAATCTTACATGGAAGTGTCATGTCGATTAAAGAAGTACTGAAATTTTCACCAATCAAAGTGAGCATGATTTCATCATAGTCAGATGTGAATTCTTGAAGTAGCTGATTGTCTTCCAACGTGAAGGGTAGTTCAGTAGAAGGCTGATCTTCGGGAATTTCAATAGGGTCTGTATCTACATCCTCTTCAGGAATTGGATACAATCGTACATAAATATCTCTCATTTCAGTTCGCTTATTTAAAGTTTCTGGTCGAAGAACATCTCGAAGTTGGTTGCCTTCTTCGATGGATTCATTTCTGAACCAAAGAATATCAGTATCAGGAATCCAACGCAAAAACCTATCTGAAAGATAATATGTATAATCACCAAGTACCTGCATCGCATCGATTACAATTTTTCTAAAACAGGCATTTTGAATTTTTCGCACATCGTATTTCCATGATTGCAGGAAATCATTTATTTCGTCAGCCAGGGATAATTTTGTTCCTTCTCCGGTAGGGTCGTGATCCATACAATATGTAAGAAGTGGCTCTACTTGATTTCTAAAGCGTTCAAGAAAAGCAATATCCTTTGAGGTAAGCTTACTTTCATCGAGTTTGTCAGTTGTTACAGTAGTAGGATCTGCCAAGTTTGAGATAGCTTTACTAAATACGTCTGCAACAGCTTGTCCGGAAGCTAACACTTTCTCAGTTAGAATATCGTGAGGTGTTTTCACTCTATCCTTTTTAGCACTCTTCGGAGTGCTTTTTTTCTTACCTGATGCATCCCTTAAAATTTCTAAAAATAAGTCGGTAATCTTGGTAGAAGCGTTCACCGCATTGATATCTGGAATATCTTCTATAAACTCATCAGCGAGTAACTGAGCAGTTGTATCACCGAAGCCTTCAAGATATACAGGAAATTCATCATCGTCACTTAGGTTCGCTAATACGATAGATGAAATATTTGAAATACCTGTATATCCATTGAAATACGATTTGAAAGTAGCAGGTTTTATATTTTTTATAAGTTCAGGACCACTATCATTCATCATGGCTTCAAATAGTGTCTTGGTAAACTTCTGTGTATTACTTGCTCTACCTATTACTTTTCTTAATTTAAAAGCAAATTCTTTAAATTCCACATTTTCACCACCTTAAAAATCCGTGCCTACCCAAGCCTACCCAAACCTACCAAGGTCTACCAAGCCAATAACCTATACTTGTAAGTGTAAAAACAAGCAACAAGGTGGTTGCGCAGGTTCAATGGGTAGGTGGGAATTAGTCTACGAATTATTATATCAGAAAAATTTACAAATTTCTGTATTTTCCCATGAACAAATTATACATTTGCTGAGAATTACTCGTTTTTGCGTAGTTTAAATTCATTTTAAAAATGCTCTGGTATTGAGTTGGGTACATAAATCGTTGTGTATCCACCTGAGTGGCAGACGCTCAAATATAAATATCACAAGGCCTGATTAGCTATAGGGCATTGGGATACAGATATCGGTACCATCTATAGGACAATCTATGGATGGGTACGATAGAAGTACCCTTAGTTCCTTATGCTCAAATTAGGCGTCTTAGGCTCTTTAGGTCGGTACTTCTATAGGTACCGGCCTTTATTTGTTTCCTATGACCTTCTGCAAGAAACAGGCAGAAAGGATAGGAACTATATGGAAGTTAAGATGCGTTACGAGAATGCATACCAGACGATTGAGGTAGAAACAAAGGAGCTTGAAGAGTGGTTAAACATCTCTATTACAGACGATGAAAGTGAATCGGCTTACGAAAAGAGGATTCAAAAGGAAATTGAGATTCAGTTCAACAGACCAGACTACAACAATTGGCACAAATTCGACCGCCATAGAGGTAATAGTAAGGCGCAAACGAATGAAGAAATAGATGAGCTTGATACATCTGAACCTTTGATGGATGAAGTTATGGATTCACGAATTTTTTGCAGGGATACCATCGAACGTGAAAATCAGTGGGAATATGAATTTATTTGCACTAAGCTTCGTAAAGCATTAGGTGCTGACCAAGCTAATATGGTAATCTCCATTATCCTTGATGGACAGACGGTAGCTGAATATGCAGCCTCTATTGGAGATAAATCTAATAATGTTAGTCATCGATATAGACGAGCTATCAATAAATTAAAAAAAGTTTTTTCAAAAACATCCTTTTGACTCTTTTCCCAAGGCTACTAAGTAGGAGGGAGAAGGCCCTCTAAATATTTTAAAAAAGGAGGTAATTCGGATGGAATTACAAATGTTTAATAATGCTGAATTTGGCTCAGTAAGAACGGCAATAGTAAATGGTCAGGCTATGTTTATAGGTAAGGATGTTGCAGATATCCTCGGGTATACAAATACAGCTAAAGCAATTCGGGATCACGTTGATGCGTATGATAAGCTGACAGAACGAATCGTTCTGTCAGGTCAAAATCGTGAAGTAATATTTATCAACGAATCTGGTCTTTATAGCCTAATCCTGTCTAGTAAGATGCCGAATGCGAGAAGATTCAAGCATTGGGTAACCGCAGAGGTACTCCCATCAATTCATAAGCATGGAATGTATGCTATCGATGAAATGTTAGAAAATCCTGATCTTGCTATTGCAGCTCTTACGCAATTGAAAGAAGAACGGCAGAGAAGTAAGCAACTTGAATGCTTAACCTTGGCTCAGCAACAACAAATTGCAGAAATGCAACCTAAGGCAAGTTACTATGATTTAATTTTGCAGAATACGAATACAGTACCAATAACACAGATTGCAAAAGATTATGGTATGAGTGGGCAACGCTTTAATACATTACTACATGACCTTGGTGTTCAATATAAGTTTAGAAAAACATGGCTCTTATATCAGAACTATGCAGATTGTGGATATACACAATCCCGTACTTATGCGATTGACGATAACAGAAGTATAATGCATACTTACTGGACACAAAAGGGCAGGCTTTTCCTATATGATCTTTTAAAGAGTGAAGGTATTTATCCACTCATTGAGCAGGAGGTATAGGTTTATGACTATCGATAAGTTTAATTCTGAAGGGTATTATGATCCGACTAGTTATGAGGCTCTTACTCAAATTCAAAAAGAGGAGATGGCAGCCAATAAAAAGGCTGCCTATCTACCATTAGTCTATATTTGCAGTCCCTATGCTGGTGATGTTGACCATAACGTAACAAATGCTAGAACGTATAGTTGTTTTGCCGTTGATAATAATACAATTCCTATAACTCAACATCTTTTATATCCGCAATTTATGGATGACAGTCGTGAAGAGGAACGAGAACTGGCTATGCATTTTAATTATGTACTCTTGGGTAAATGTACAGAACTTTGGGTTTGCGGAGGGCTTGTAAGCCAAGGGATGGATCGAGAAATTGGTCTTGCCAGGAAGCGGCGAATGAAGATCAGATGGTTTGACCATCTTATGAAGGAGGTAGAGGCATATGCGTGAGTTTATAATCTATAGGGTAGATTGTGCAGGGAATAGTAGTAATTGCTTGTATCGGACTAAGACTGTGATTACCGATAAAAGTTCTTTTCAAGAGGCTGTAACAGTAGATCATGTAACTGCTAAGTATAAAGATAACTACCGCAGTAAAGATAATTTTGAAGAAGCGGATTGTATTCCTCTAGATTGTGATAATGACCATTCAGAAAAACCAGAAGAATGGATTACGCCCTTAGATATTGCACTCGAAATCCCTGACGTTGATTTTGTCGTATCTTATAGTAGGCATCATAATCTTCCAAAAGCTGAAAAATCGGCTAGACCTAGGTTTCACGTTTTCTTTCCTATTGAAATAATACATGATGCGGATCTATATGCAGTTATGAAACAAAAAATAGCATCTGTTTTCCCCTATTATGATAGAAATGCTTTAGACCCAGCTCGATTTTTATATGGTCATAATGCCACGGATGTAGAATTTTATGAAGGTAATAAAACTATTCTTGACTATCTAGAAGACGATGACTTTATAAATTTTGATGCTAGAACAGACGAGATTAGTGAAGGTAGTCGCAATAACACAATGAGTCATATTGCAGGTAAGCTTATCAAGCGATACGGTAATACAGAGGTAGCCTATCAGATATTTCTTAAAAAGGCAGCACTTTGTAACCCACCTCTTTCAGATAATGAGCTTGATAGGATATGGCAAAGTGCCTCTAAATTTGGTAGTAAAGTGATGATACAAGAGGGATATATTCCTCCTGATGAATACAATGCTGATTATCGATTACAACCAGAAGATTTTTCTGATGTAGGACAAGCTAGAGTACTGTCAGAGGAATATGCAAATGTTCTTCGTTACTCGCCATCGACAGATTATATGGTTTATAACGGAAGTTTCTGGGAAGAGTCAAAACCAAAGGCGCAAGGATTATCGCAAGATTTGACGGAACGACAGTTACTCGAAGCGGAAGGCGAAATTAAGAAAGCTATGGATGAACTTGTAAAAAATGGTGGTATGGAGCTACTTATTTCTGTGTGGCAGAAAAAATCGGCTCAAATGTTCGATGAAAAACAAAGTCATGCTTATGAACGCTATGAAGAGGCGCTTGCTTATAAGAAGTATGCTATAAAACGAAGAGATTCTAAAAACATTGCAGAGACCTTAAAAGAGGCGCGTCCAATGCTAGAGATTGAGCAAGGGTGCCTTGATGCTAATGAGTTCTTACTTAATACACCAATGGCAACCTTTGATTTAAGGCAGGGTATCGATTCTCCTATAGAGCATAGGTCAGAAGACTTTATAACAAAACAAACAAGTGTTAGCCCATCAGATGAGGGTGCAGATATTTGGCTTGTCGCACTCGATACCTTCTTTGTAAAGGATATGGCATTTATTGAGTATGTCCAACGTATGGTTGGGTTAGCGGCTATTGGCAAGGTCTATGTAGAAGCTCTTATAATTGCTTACGGAGAAGGTCGAAACGGTAAGTCGACATTCTTGAATGTAGTTGCAAGAGTTCTTGGTACTTACAGTGGTAATATTATTACTGGATTAAAATAATTCATAATATTGAAGTTGATCTTATAAACCTTAGTAAAGAAGAACAAGAGTTTTTAAACACATTTATTGCTTGGATAAAGTAAGCACTTTAACATAAATCTGTTATAGTTGTTGAGGGAAATCTTTAAAAATCAAAACAGTATTATAATAATATAGTCAATAAAGATAAGTTAAGATATAAATTAATTGATTTTAGCCTTTTGCTTTTGCGAAGGGCTTTTACAATATAATCATATATAAATATAATATAATTAGTATAAGTAGTTAAATTGTATTGAATGAGGTATGTGGTGTGGGACTAATTTTAGATATTTATAAAATAATGTACCAATTGAGTAGGTGGAGACCAATATTTCATTCTGAAGCAGACTTTCAGTTCAGTTTAGCTTGGCTAATAAAAAAGAAATACCCTGAATGTGAAATCCGATTAGAGTTTGTTCCTGATTTTAATCCGAATTTACATCTAGATATTCTTGTTATATTAGATGGTAAATGGATTCCAATTGAGCTTAAATATACGACAAAAAAATGTATTAAAACTATAAATGATGAAGTGTATGTGTTGAAGGAGCAAGGTGCTAAGGATCAAGGTTGTTATAACTACTTAAAAGATATAATGCGTATAGAGGAGTTCAGGAATAAAACTAGTAAATTTATTGAAGGTTATACTATTAAGATAACTAGTGAAATGTCTTATCTAAAGCCTCCGACAAAAATAAATTGTACATATGCTGAATTTTCTATTGAGGATGGTTCTATTAAAACTGGATGCATGAATTGGGATGCTAATACAGGAAAAGGAACAATGCGTGGAATGGAAACACCTATAGTATTAAGTGGTATGTATCCCATAAACTGGAAAGAATACTCTAAAGTTGATGATACTAATAGTGGTACTTTTATGTATCTTGTAAATACGATTAATAAATAAAATTAGGAGATATATTATGTTTAAACCAATTCGTAAGAAGATAAATGAAATAGACCATAGTGCTGCAGAAACATTATTACAATCTAATCGTCGAGGTATTCTAGCCATGAATGGCGATAATGGATACCCTTATGCTATTCCTATTAATTATTTTTACGATAGTCTTGCACAGAAAATTTATTTTCATGGAGCTAAAGCTGGTCATAAAGTAGAGTCATTGAAAGTTTCAGATAAGGTATGTTTTACTGTATATGGTAATGAGCGTATTGATGAAGCTGAATCATGGGCACCATATGTGCAAAGTGTAGTTGTATTTGGGAGATGTCGTTTGTTAGAGGCAGGTTCAGAATCTATAGAGCAATTAAAAGAATTTGCTATGAAATATTATCCTGATGAAGCGTTAGCTGATGATCAAATTGCTCGTAATGGTAGAGCAACTCAGATGTTTGAAATCACTATTGAACATATGAGTGGTAAACAAGTACAAGAAAAATAATAGATTAACCTTTTGCTTATGCGGACCTAAAAGGGGATGGAACCTAACCGCATTGTCTACGTATCCTGTAACCCAGCAACTATGGCTCGAGACATTGAAATCCTTACACACTACGGCTATGAACTACAAGAAGTACAACCTGTAGACATGTTCTCAATGACCGCACACGTTGAGGCAGTGGCTTTGCTTACTAGGAACGAAGTGACGCAGTAAGCATTAGCACTGCCCATGTGATAGGCGTCCAAGAACACGAGTCGAAGACGTAGTGCGATTGGAAACGCCGAACCACTGAGACAGTGGCTTTGCTCACTAGGAGTGAAACGACGCAGTGAGTGATAGCACTGCCCATGCGATAGGCGTCAATGAATTATAATTCTAGATTTTGCCTTATGAGGAATAATATGGAGTTTATACATGATAGAAAGAGTAATATTCTTTTCAGTCTTTATGGTAGTAAAGTAAATAGAATCAGAATTCATAATAAAACATTGACATTAACAGTTGACGAAATGTATCAATTGGTAGACGGTGAAGAAAGAGCTTTTTCCGGTGAAATATCTTTTAAAGACTGTGATGTGGATTTGTGTAAGGTACTAATATTTAACAAAACCTTACGGGAAGGTCGATTTACTGGAAAGTCCATTTGTTTACATGATTTTATGAATGAGTATGCAGATTCAGAATTTGAAATAATTACGGAAGGCTATTATGCTAATACAACTACATATACCGGTTGGCTTTGGGTCGATGAAAAATCTCCAGTATCCATGATTATGTATATTTGGAATAGCGGAGATATGGTGTATCGTGTCAAAAAATACCCTATGTTTTTACCGATAAAGTAAGCTGTATATGATTGGACTAAAATAATTCAAAATATTGAAGTTGATCTTATAAACTTTAGTAAAGATGCATTAGAGTTTTAAACTCATGTATTGCTTGGGAAAAGGAAATACTTTAATATACATCTGTTATAGTTATTGAAAGTAATCTTTAAAAGAAATACAGTACTATTTAGGAGGACTTTTACAATTTTGAAACCTAGAGAGTTATGTGAAAAAGCTTGGCAGGAGATAGCAAGTAAATTTCCTGATTTTAAGGTAGTTAGTAAAGGTCAGAAGTTAAAGAAAACCTCTAAGAATAAAGACCTTATCTTTGAAATCTACTTTCAAGCTAATAGAAATAACTATGCAGATAGCGTAGAGTTTGCTCCACATATTGCCATTTATTCTAAATCTATGAAAAAAGCTAATATTCATAACGGGTTTGTATATGGCGGAGAATTAGGGCGTTTGTTAAATCGAAATGAATGGCATTGGTATCAATTAGCAGGTGCTAGCTATCAATATACTGTAGATGAAGTTAGCAAGTTATGTGAGGAATATATAATACCGCTATTTGAAGATTTTGAAGATACAGAACGTAATATTGAAAAACTTATAGAGGAAGATATAAACGATCATAATCTACTGTATTATATTTATCATTATGGTGGAAAAGATAAAGCTCAACAATATTTTAATAAAATAATCAAAAATTCTGAGTTAAGAAGTATGTATATTGACTTTTATAATCAGTTGAAAGAAATTCCTAAAGAAAATATTTCATTAGGCGTGAGTGAATTTTATGGATCCACTATGATTGAATTTGCATATATAAATGGAATAATAATTGAAGAAGAATAAATAAGTCCATCGCATAGAAACGATATGCGATGGACCTTTTTTTGCTTTTATATATTAAATTTAGATAGATTTTATATGGTTGTGGTTAAAGCAAATAGAAGTTATATAGTAAAATTTGATGAATGATTACTAAAATTTAAACTTCATACTTGCAGAATATGTTCGTCCTGCGGTAGCTTCATCATCAAAGAAAACACGATTAAACACATTTTGAATACCTAATTGTAATGTCGCTTCTTTGGAGAATTTGTAATTCATTGCTACATTAGAGATAAAGTAGCTATCTGAGGAACCGTATTGACCTGTAATATCATCTACTGACTGTCGACGACTTACATATTGAGCATCCCAAAGGGCATTCCATTTACCATTAGTATATTCAAGACCTGCATGGAAGATGTGTTTAGGTATATCATAATTGATTTCCTCATATCCGCTTGCATTTGTGTTAGGAAGATCTTTATGTTTTATACGACCCATTTGCCATGTATAGTTTCCAAATACAGACCATTTTGAGGATAGTTGGTGGCGAAGTTCTAATTCTATGCCGCGACGAGTTTCTTGGTCTACATTTTCATACATTTTATAATCTACATCACCATTATTATCATAATGTGTTACATATTTAACCTTATCCTTCGTTTTTACATAGAATGCAGATAGATTTAATGCAGTTTTTGTGCCCCATTCTTTTTTCATACCAACTTCAAATGTATCTGAACGTTCTGGATTAAGGTTAGGATTTGCTCGCACTACATCACTGTAACGATATACTTGGCTGAGTGGAGGTGGATTAAAAGAGTGACCATAGGAAGCATATACATTTAGCGAATCGGTTACATAATGTTCAATTGCTAATCTTGGACTCCATTCAGTATAGCTACCTTCACCATGATTTACGGTGTCGTATTTATTATTGGTCGTATCATAGGTAACATGTTGACCATCGAATTTTTTGAATCGGTCTATACGAAGTCCGGTATAAATAGCCCAATTGAAATTAGGATGGTATGTGTCTTGGACGAATAGGGCTAAATTATTTGTAGCACCTTTATTGATTTCATACAATCCACCAGGATATGTGGTTGAATCAAAGGAAGAATGATTTCTCCAATTAGTTAATTCTCTTCGTTTTTGCTCAAAGCTTTCCTTTTTCCAGTTAATGCCCGCAACAACGCTATGTTTCCCCATACGATCCCATACTTTTTGTGCATCAAAATTAATTGTTTTTCCAGGATAGAATGAATCATCACCAGGGCCGCTGTAGTTAGGTGTATTTGGATTGTTAGGGCTAGAGAATCCATCTTTTTTTCGATCTAATATATTGAAAGTAACTTGTAGCTTATTTTTGTCATTTTTATATTGTAGGTTATGAGCATGATATTCTTTTAATCCATCATAGCCTAAGTATCTACTTGTTCTAAGTGCTACATATTTTTGATTGTTAATTTTGACATTTCCAGAGAAGATAGGTGCACCATTTACGGTTATGGTACTCATTGGATTCTCATAAGCATATCTATTTTTCGTATATAGATAAGAGTAGGTTAATGATTCTCTATCACGGAGTTTCATCGTTACATACGCAGATAGATTCTTATTATTAAATGACTTATCTCCTCGACTACCTAATAGATAGGAACCATCTTTGGTTTGTGGAACTGGGTTATCTGGTGTAACTGTTACAGTAGACGGCCTTATGTTGGCAGCTCTGCCGGTAATAAAGAAACCTGGATAACCATCTGTTTTTCTTTGCTCTGCAGACATACCGACAGTAATACGATTAGATACTTGTGCATCAAACCCTAACTCATTATTTAGTGTCCCATGAGATCCATATCCAATTTGTCCATGCCAATGGATATCTTTTACAGATTGTTTTGGTTGTTGTTGTTTTGTTTGAATGTTGATAACACCAGCAACACCTCTGCCACCATATAAAGAGGAGCTAGGACCACGTACTAATTCGATCCTTTCAATAGAATGTACTGGTATAGCTTCCCAATCAACACCATTATTAAAGGTGTTATTCATTGGTACACCATTGAGTAATACTAAGATGTCAGTAGAATCAAAACCGCGAATTTGTAATCCACCGTTTGCATTTTGGCTTTTATACACGCCAGGTAACATTTGTAGAGCATCTGTTACGGTATCAACTCTTCGTGTTTCAATATCTTTGTCTGTTACAACAGATACAGCACTTGGTGTTTTTATGATATCCTCCATAGTTCTAGTAGCAGTTACCGTGATGGTATGTGATACTTTAGGTTCATCGGCCACGTTGGTATCTGCTGCATATACAATGGATGCGCTCATAGCCGTTAAAATCATTGAAAATAATATGATTTTTGATGTATTAGTTTGTTTAAAACTAGTTACTGTTTTCTTTCGTTTACCTTTTTTCATATTTATGACCCTCTACACTGATAAATAGTTAAAACACATCATTTTTAGTATAGCATTGAAAAAAATAAAACATTATGAATACTAGTTATATGATTATAAGTAATGATAATTATAAAAATAGCGAAATTAGTTTATAATTAATTTAAATATTATATTTTCATGAATGAAAATACATATGAAATCTTGTGTATAGTATGAAAGGGGGTAATAGTATAGTTGTTTTTGTTTGTGATTTTGTATATTCATAGAGAGATGAGAGAGAAGAGAAAATGAATAAAGTACAAAAGATGTTAACTGGTAAGATGAATTCCCAAAATTATAATCCTAAGAATGTAAAGTGCTTTAGTACAACCGCAACTGCTTGTGTAATTGCATTAACATTTGGTGTAGGTGTTATGTTAAATATATTAACTGTAGGGGCTGCAGGCCAAGTAATTGGTGGTTATACGGCTGGTAACCAAGCGTTAGGCGATGGTAGTGTGGTTGTCAGTGGTGGTAAGGATAAGGCACCTAACTTAGCAGAAGGTGAAAATAGTGCAGTCCTTGGAGGAACAAAAAATATGACCGAAGGCCCTTATACCTCTATTGTAGGGGGCTTTCAAAATATTGTTCACGAAGAAATAAAAAATGGTACCATCCTTGGTGGTACGAAAAATCAAATTGAAGCAGTAGGAACTTTAGTAGGTAATTATGCAACTATCAGCGGTGGGGAGGATAATATTGCGTATGGTGAGTCCTCATCTATTTCAGGTGGTAATTCCAATGGTACGTATGGATTACATAGTTCTATTGCTGGTGGTCGTGGCAATAATGCAGCTGGTGAAATTGGTTCTGTTATAGGCGGTTCTCAAAACAATGCAGATGGTAAAGGGAGTACACTTGCAGGCGGTTTAGGGAATACTGGTGTTGGTATGTGGTCATCCGTGTTTGGGGGCAGTAAAAATGAAGCTGTAGGCACTGGTGCATCCATACTTGGCGGTGGAGGCCGTGAATTTACAGGTCGGAAATTTATGACCCATAAAAATATTGCCAATGGTGAGTATAGCACCATTATTGGATCTCGAGATGCTATGACCGTAGGAAATGGTAGTGCCGTTGTGGGTGGATCTAATGGTCTAACACTTGGTCTTGCTTCTACTTCTGTGGGTGGTGGTTTTACAGGTTCTAAGGCCGAGAACAGTTTGGCATTAGGTCATAAGGCAGGTGCTACTGTCAAATATGGCACTGCTATTGGTTATGAAAGCGTAGCTACCGAAGAAGGTACTATTGCATTTGGTCATGATGCTGGTGATGTTTCTGGTTACACAGTAAAATATCCAGATAAAGAAATCACAACACACTTAGGTTATAAAAAAACTGTGCCAGATTATGATAAGGAACCAACAATAACACCTACTACATATTCAGATGCTAAATATAATCGTTTGGTGAAAGTTGCTGATGGTATTGATGCACATGATGCAGCAACAGTAGGTCAATTAGAATCTGCTATAAGCCAAGTTCAATCGGTAGGATCGAATTTAGAAACTACAGTTAATAAGGCAACAGCCTCAAGTTATGCATTAGCTGCATTACAACCAAATTTTTCTGAAGGAGAAACTGGATTAGGTGTAGCTGTAGGATTTGGTCATTATCATGGAAAAACAGCTACTGCATTAGGCGCTTACTATCGCCCAAGCCGAAATGTACAATTTAATGTAGGTACTGTGGTAGGCAATGGTAACCAAGGCTTTAATGGTGGGCTTAGCTTTAAAGTAGGACCTGAATCTAAATCAAATACAACATCCACCGATGAAAGAATTGCTCAATTAGAAAAACGTATTCAAGAATTAGAGCAATCTAAAAAATAATTAGAATAAGCTTAATAAGATAAAAGTATTCAATAAAATTTTTATGAAGTATTAATGATAATCCTTAATATTTATAGCACTAACTATGAAAATGGTTAGTGCTATTTTGCTGCTCAAAAGAGCATACACATTGTATAAGAATTATTGTTTTGTAATCTGTAATTTAATTTCATACAATAAGATAAATTAAAAATAGTAATAAATATTAATTATAAAAAAATATTACATACAAATAAAAAATATTCATTAGCAAATCTTATTAATTTATAAGTTTTTATCTGTTATAATTTTATATACTAACATATAATATAGTTAAGGCGTGTTATTCTATGTGATTTTGAAAGGATTGATAGGTATCATGATTATTTTATTAGGATTTATTGTTCTATTAGCCTGCTTAATTGTAGGTGTTAGATTTGGTGGTTTAGGACTTGCCGCCATATCTGGTCTTGGGCTTGCATTTTACGTATTCGTCATTGGTCTTGTTCCAGGTAAACCACCAATTGATGTTATGCTTACCATCATGGCGGTTGTAACGTGTTCAGGTTTTTTACAGGCCTCTAAGGGCTTAGATGTAATGCTTGTTTATGCAGAAAAATTACTTCGTAAAAATCCAAAACGTATCACAATTTTAGCACCTATAACAACATGGTTTTTAACGGTTCTATGCGGCACTGGTCACGTAGTATATACGATGTTCCCAATCATCTATGACATTGCTATTAAAGAAGGTATACGTCCTGAAAGACCTATGGCTGTATCATCAATTGCATCTCAAATGGGTGTTTGTGCATCACCGGCGTCCGTTGCTGTCGTGTCAGTTGTTGCTATGTTAGGTGCGGCTAACTTCCCAGCTAGTGTGGTAACAATTTTGGCAATTACCATTCCTGCAACTTTCTGTGGAGTTATTGTTGCTGGTATATGGAGCATGCGTCGTGGTAAAGATTTAGCTAATGATCCTATATTCCAAGAACGTATTAAAAACCCTGAACAACGTGAATATGTTTATGCTGAAAATAAAGATGCTAGTGTTAAAGCAGAACTTCCACGCACTGCTTATATGGCTACCGTTATTTTCTTACTAGGTATACTTGTTATTGCTCTATTTGGTAGTTTCCCTGAACAATTATTACCACTTGTTCCAAATGCAAAAGGCTTATGGAAACCTTTATCCATGACCCCAACGATTCAAATTTCAATGCTTGTTATCGCTGCTATTATTTTACTTGCTTGTAAGGTCAAAGTTAGCGACGTTACAAGTGGATCTGTATTTAAATCTGGTATGATTGCAGTTATCTCAGTATATGGCGTAGCTTGGATGGCTGAAACATATTTTGGTGCATATATTCCACAATTTAAAACTACATTGTCTGGGATTGTAGTGGCGCATCCATGGACATACGCATTTGTGCTATTCTTAATTTCTAAACTTGTAAATTCACAAGCAGCAGCACTTGCTATTGTTGTGCCTATGGGATTGAGTGTAGGGGTAGATCCTCTTATCATCCTTTCCTTCGTACCTGCCTGTTATGCTTACTTTGTTTTACCAACATACCCATCTGACCTTGCATGTATTGGTTTTGACCGTTCTGGCACGACACGCATTGGTAAATTCGTAATTAACCATAGTTTTATACTCCCTGGTTGTATTGGTGTATTTACAAGTTGTGTAGTCGGTTACTTTATTGCTCATGCAATGTTCTAAAATACAGTTTTACTAAAAATATATCATAATAAAGTATCTATATAATAAATTTAAAAGGTGCAGCTCATACAGTTGCACCTTTTTGATTCATATAATTGAGTAAGGGTATAAGTTTTAATAAAGATTGAATGATTATATGGAGTATCAATTGTAATTATGCTACCATTAGATTTAGAGAATGATTTTTTGGTGATTTCGCTTGGTAACTTAATCATATAGAAGATTGTTCTATCTCTTGGCGTACATCCACGATATTCAGGTCATAGTTATGCAAAAAAATTGGTTAGATTTGCTATTGAATATGCAAAATAAAATCATCAAAAAGCGATACGCCTTGATTTTCTTAAGGGTAATATTCCTGCTGAAAGATTATATTCTAGCATGGGTTTCAAGTATCTTCATACCTTACAAATGTACTATTAGGACACTGGACTAACAGATTATGAATTATATGAGCTTCCTTTGTAAAATAAATTTGTTAAACGTATAAATATTAGAAGTCTAGGGAGGGATTAACATGTTAGGAGCAATCATTGGTGATATAGTTGGTTCACGATTCGAATTTAATAATATTAGACGGAAGGACTTTGATTTTTTTACAGATCAATGTGTGTTAACTGATGATAGTATCATGACACTTGCTGTAGCACAGGCATATTATGGTATTCCAACGGATATTAGAAAACAGGCTCTATCGTTTTTAGATACTAAACTGCTAGGCATATTGACGTCCTTTGAAAAAAAGTATATGCCTACTATATAATTCTTGATTCAATAATGATGCCCCATATATACGTATAATAAAGAAACCTATGTCATAATGGCGTTCCATTTAATTGAAAATTTTTTGAAAGGTCTCTTACTTCGGTAAGAGGCTTTTTCTATATCAAAAATTACAATAAATTTAGTATAATTAAACTATGAATCATCAGTATACATATAAGGTCGTATTATAAGGGAGAAACACATATGATACATCTTAAGGACTTAGGCAGTTTTGAATCTGTACCAGATTTAGTGACAGATATTATAAATGGAAATATAACCGCTCTTGAAAGCGCATTAAAAGCTGGTTGGGATATAGATGAACCTATACAAATTGGTAAATATAGTGAGTATACACCTTTACAATTGGCTTTAGTAATGAATTGTTTACCTAGTGTTCAATGGTTAGTTGAACATGGAGCAGATCTAAATGATGAAGAAAATCCAAGTTTCTTGTTAGCTGTACGGTATGCTGACCAAAAGGTAATAGATTATGTTGTGGAGCATGGTGCTAATATTCATGCTTTGAACTCTGTGGATGTAGATGCTTTTCAAGCTGCCTTATATGGTAAGAGATATGAAAACTTACAACTCATTCATGATTTAGGACATTCAGTACAGAAATATGGTGGACGAGCTTTCAGAAATGTCATTACAGACCAAAACTATGAGGTCCTAGATTTCTTCATTAATAATAGTGTGGATATTAATTACAACAAGCCTGATTCTGTATATCCATTTAAGCCAACCCCACTATGTGTAGCAGCTCGGTATGTGGATTTACAGATGTGTAAATATCTAGTAGAACATGGTGCAGATGTAACCATCACAGAAAAGGATGGTATGCGTCCCTATAGTATTGCTATTGAAAAAGGTGATATGGAAATGGCAGAATATTTTAAAAATTTAGAGCCTGCTGAGTACCATGATAAACAGAATAAAATGGATCAATTAAAACCATTTAAACTACCAAAAGTGTTAATATCCTTTTTAGAGGGAGATAATCTTTACTTTGAATTGCCAGACTCAGATTTTATCTCTATAGAGTTCTTACCTTTACTTGATACAGTTCCATTTAAATGGGGTCGTCGTAAACTATTACGTTTATCTAAAGAGCTAGGTGAGTACAACGATTATCAAATTGTATGGGACCCTAAATCTAAAAAGATTTCCTGTTATGATATGGAACATCAAGAACTACGAGAACTCTGTAAATTTGATGAGTTTATATCGGATATGGCAGAGCAATTAGAAACTCTGTTTTAATGGATATCGTAAAGGAGAGGCGATACATATGATAGATACATTTGAGAAAACATATACGGATTGGTCTATTGATGTAGGTACCTATAAATATGAAGGTATTACACTGAATGAAGTTGAACAAAATCTGTATGCTATTGAGGACCAAGAGCAAGACTTTGTAGTTATTTCTCCATCAAAGGTAATCTCCATAGATAATAAACTATATAACTTTGTACAGGTTTGTAGTGATCAAGATACCGATTTATTACATATAGAGCTTAGTGTAACTAATGATGGTGACCGAGGTGCCATCATATATGGTAAAAATGAACTAGGTCATCAAGAGGTATTACAGATCATAGAAGACTTTATTGCACATCAAAAGGTTCCAGCATTAGATGATTGGGAAATTGTGCTAGATTTAAGGCCTAAGATGGAAAGCCTATAAAGGATACTGTGGAGCTTATTATGTTATATACACCGAATAACCTTTTGTATAAGTACATTCGTTATCGATTTAGACGGATTCAGATTCAATGTAATATGTTATATGATATAGCACCAGAGGAAGAAGATGAGATTTGCCGTAATTTATTAAAAAAGAGAGCGAAGGTATTAATTCCTGTTGGCATAGTATATGGTTTGATATTTGCCCTTACTTTCACTTGGCTATTAGGCACAAGTGAGGAATTAAACCCATTAATGCAATGGGAAGTAAGAGTTATTGACTATGTTATACCATTTTTAAATACCATTGATTTTAAGTGGTATGCGTATTCACTGGATTTATTGTGGGCAGCCCTTATATTGGCCCCTATCGGAATTATAAATGTATGTCCTTATATTATTTTTTCCTATATTATAGACACTATTTTGATACGGCGTGAGGTGAAAGCTTTAATAAAAAAATATTCTATTGATGACATAAAATGTGGTTAGATTATATCTATTTGGCTAGGAGCGAGTATCATGAGTAATCTAAAAGATTTCAATTGGACTGGATTTTGGAAAGACACCGATTATGCATTTGAGTCCTATATAGGTAGAGATGTTACCGATGAGGATATTAAGAATGCTGAAGCTGAACTAGGCTATATATTGCCTACAGCATATATAGAGCTACTTAAAAACCGTAATGGTGGTGTAGTAAATAAGAATTGTTTTATTAACGATGATGACGATTGTGTATATATAACAGGAATATATGGCATCGATAGAGATAAAAAATACTCTCTTTTAGGTGAGATGGGTAATGAATTTTGGATTTCAAAAGTAAAATATCCCCCTATCGGTATCGTTGTAGCCGATACGATTTCCGGCGGTCACGACATGATTTTCCTCGATTATCGTGAGTGCGGTCCAACCGGTGAACCTAAGGTAGTTCGTGTAGACCAAGAATGTGATTACTCAATTACTCTGTTAGCAGATAACTTTGGTGACTTTATTAAGAACTTATATTTCAGTATAGAAGACATTACGGATGAAGAGTTTCAAGAATTAAGTGATGTGGAAAAGGTTAAGCTCCTTAATGAACAAGAGGGTATTGATATCAAGCGTGCGATGGAACTGTTAACTAATATGGGCATTGATAATTTGTCTCCTATACTATTAAGCGCCTTAGGACGTATGTATAACAATAATGGCCGCGCAGCAGAGGCTATCGATTTATTTAATCGTATAGATGAGGAACATCGTGATTGGTCTTGGTATTATCGTTGTGGCTATGCTCATGCATCTTTAGGGTGTGGTGAAAGCTATGATTCTGAACATGTACAAAAAGCATTACAGTTAATAGAGACGGGTATAAAAATGACGAAAGCAGCCAATTTAGATAAACAACTTGGTTGGTGCTGTGAAGTTGTAAAATACCTATTAACTCAAATCAAGCCAAAAGAGTACAAGGAGGATTATCCTGTGATATTTGAAACCATTAAGAATCTCTTTGATAATAAAAATAGTAAAGAGACTACAGAAGATAACCATATTGAAGACGCTAATGAATACGAAGAGGATAACTATCCTACATATGATGTAGTACATTGGGTATTTAATAAGCAAACATATAGCAGAGAAGCGTTTTCCAAAGAATACAATGAAAATGTAAAGAAATATGTAGATGATGATCAAGCAGATGACGATGATAGATTAGAAGAACCTGAAATTCTAGTAACCTATGAAGCTTGGATTGAAAGTGAAGACCAACTCTCTGATAATGAACGTGTTACCGACGAAGAATTGCTGGAAGAAGATAAAGAAGATGGCATGTGGCAGGTAGAAATTATGGCTCATCTTGTGGCTGATAATGGCACATATTTTACTAGAGAAGAATTGCTCTTTAAATTGCACAATTTAATGGCTAATAAAGAACTTGGTGATCATGTATTCTTTGAAGGCATCGAATACGAAGGACATGAATGTGAAGGGTATGGTCTCATAGATAACGAAGACGGTATACCTGTATTCTATATTGTTTGTGGTAGCTAGCTTCTAGATAATGTTTATTTTAAGACTATATATGAAATATGACAGGATGTGACATAATGGGATTAACGGCTGAACAATTTAAAGCATTTTCTGATGCGGAGCAATTGCAAACTATAAAAGAGCTTAATGATTCTGGGAATGTAGAAACTATTATTGATGTGTTAACTTATGTGGGCATAGAAAATTTATCTGTACCTCTATTAGGTGAGCTTGGTCGAGCTTATAACAATAATAGCAATGAAAAAGAGGCTATTAAGGTATTAGAATCTATTGATGAAGAGTATCGTGATGCGGTGTGGTATTATCGCTGTGCCTATGCGTATGGAGCCCTTGTTTTGGATAATAGTGACGGGTACACATCGAATACTATGCAACAGATGCTAAGATTAGTAGATCAGGGTGTACGTTTAGCTACGGAAGCGAAACTAGATGATATAAAATCGTACTGTTTTGAAGTCATTGACATGTGCTATTTGCAAATGGATTTTGAAACATGTGAATCTGAGTATCCTGACTTGTGTTCTGCTTATAATGAATATGTAGCAGAGAAAAAGAAGAAACGTAAAGGTGTACCTCGTCATCGCACTATCACGGTTGAGGAAATCATGGCTACAGACGATGTATGGACCATTAATGAACCCATGTATTGGACCATCAATATATATGGATCTTACGATGATTATATAGAATCCGCAAAAAGCTTTACTGTAGAGCAAAGATACCTTAATGTTATATCTTGGTATTTCGCAGAGGTTAATAATGGTGGTCATCATCAATTCTTCTATAACTCGACAGGTATTGTATGGGAAGATGCTCTAGCCGGTTTACGTCTCTTTAAGATGGATGAACTAGCGGATAACTTACAATCTGTCATCGACTATTTTGGTGGCTCAGTTCCATTTGATAGGGAAGAACGATGGACCATTTTAAAAGATTGGGAAAATGAGGATGAACTGTTCGATTTCCTTGATAAAAAAGATGATGTAGTATATGAATATGATGGAATCTATGAAGACACATTCGTACATGCACATCCAGAGTTATTTGTATTTGATGGGACCTATAAGGTTCCAGAATAAGCGTAGCAATGTAGTGTATAAGGGCTACTTTCACTAAGAATATACTATGTATTAGAGGTATTACATGTTAGATAAACAAGGCGTATATGATTGTTTGCATGACCATCATATCAATTTTGAAATTACGGATCACGCACCGCTATTTAGTATGGACGATAAACCAGATGTAGAACTGCCATATCCAGAGTGGGATGCGAAGAATTTATTTATCCGAGACCATAAGCGGGAGAATTACTATTTAATTACTGTACGCGGTTCAAAGCGTGTAGATTTAAAACAATTCCGTAAGGACCACAATCTTAAAAAGATTTCCTTTGGTTCTGAAGAAGAGTTATGGGAGATTTTGAAGATTAAACCCGGCCACGTATCTCCATTCTGCTTACTAAATGATAAAGAACACAGAGTGCATTATTATATTGATGCGGATTATAAGGATAATCTCATTGGTATCCATCCAAATCAAAATGATGCGACCGTGTGGTTACAAGGGAAAGACCTTGTTAAACTTATAGAGGAGTATGGTACAATAGTGGAATATATTACAATATAAATTACAAAGTTGATTTATTCTTTCTAGGTGTTTGACAAGCTAAATTTAGTTTTGTATTATAGAGATAGAAGTAGGCCACTGACCGATATGTGGGGTATAAATAGTCGGGTTGAAAGTATTACCGCTGACCAATATTGCGGTATATAAATGGTTGGGTTGATAATAAAGTCCTTCGCTACAAGCGGAGGGCTTTTTGTATCTGGAGGGACTATGGAGAAGAGAGGGTTTTATATTGTTAAAGACTCATTTTTTTCAGATATGAATGAATCTTTTTTGAAGGGAAACAAATTAGGAAATAGACCTCATTATTATTGCTTTCAAGATAGTAATAGAGATATATACTGGATGATTCCTTTATCAAGTCAAATTCAAAAGTATAGAGAGATAATTAAGAAAAAAGAGCTTAAATATAAACGTTGTGATACACTTTATATAGCAAAACTTGATGATGGTAAAGAAAGTGTATTTTTGATTCAAGATATGTTTCCTATTACAATAGATTATATTGAACGAGAGTATACGATTGGGGGCAATCATTTTTTAGTTACGAGTAATCATACTGCAAAAATTATAGAACAAAAAGCACGTACTGTACTCGCTTTGCTAAAGAGAGGTATAAAGTTTATGCCAACCCAACCTAATGTTATTCGCTTATATAAAATATTAAAAGACAGAATAAATAATAATAATTAATTAAGCTTACTGAGGTACTAGCATGAATTTAAGAGTTTTTAAACGTATAATATTTACATTTGCTATTTCAGTTTTAGGTGTGAGTACATCATTTGCTGCATTCACATTTGATAAACAAGAACAAGTAGATACAGCCCCTATTGTAGGTTTGTATCGTTTCCAAGTACCGAACGAATTACAAGGTGCGTATAATACTGCAGGTATTCAGAATTTAACAGCCTCTATGGCTAACGAGCCTAATACATTATCTATGAATGTGACTCATGTAAAAGGTAATCCATCTGAATCATACGTAGTGGAAGTATTTAAAGATACGGCTGCCTTAGAAACACACCGCAAATCCGAGCATTTCCAAAACTATATTAACGAGGTTGGTTCTAAACTGACAAATCGTAAATTGTATGATGTACAGCCTTTGTTATTGATTGAGAAACCAAATGCGTTATCTTTGATTAATGATGGTCAATCTGTTGTGACCTTAACAGAGTTTACAGTAGATGGTAATGAAGTTGATACAGTACAAAAACAATATCAATTAGATATTGACCGTGCCGTTCGTGATGATGCGGGTTATAAGGCAGGTTATGTATTACGTGAAAGAAATAATAAAATTCACTGGTATGTAATTCAAATTTATAGCGATGAATCAGCTTTCAATAAACATGTAAATAGTCCGGGATATCGTTTCATGATGAGCCAAATTCAAGGTAGCCTACAAAACGTTACCACAAAAGTATTAGATGGGGATATCTTGGTCAATCATGGTGGTCAAGATTTTGAAAGACCATAACTTTTAATATATTATAAACAGTAAAGTTACTGCTAGCATATGCATATGTATGTGCTAGCAGTTTTTTGTTACAGAATAGGTGAACCTATAGTCTATACTAAAAGGAGTTACATATGACACAGCAAGAACGATTACGCTATCTTTTAGAAGGTTTAGTAGTAGAATACAATGAGAAACATAACGAATATATAGATATTCCCGTAAGTGAAGAAGAACAGTTTACTCTATTTAGAGCACTATGTAATATTCGTCCTGCAGGAGCTATGTCCGTTGAATGGATGAAAGTAGAGGATGAATATTTAAATACATTGGCTCTTGAAAAGGGCATCGTTACAATTCATGATATGGAAGAGCGAGAGCCTCAAATCTTTTTATGGCAAGGTGATATTACTCGACTTGCTGTTGACGCCATTGTTAATGCAGCCAACAATCAATTGCTTGGATGCTTTGCACCTAACCATAAATGTATAGATAATGCTATTCATACCTTTGCCGGTATTGAACTTCGTATGGAATGTGAAAGAATGATAGAGTATTTAGACATGCCAGAGAAAACCGGTGTAGCTCGTATGACCTATGGGTATAATTTACCAGCAAAACATGTAATTCACACGGTTGGACCTATTATTTATGAGAAGGTAACAGTTAAGGAGAGAAATGAACTGGTATCATGTTATCGGTCCTGTTTGCAACTAGCTAATGCTTATAACTTACACTCCATTGCATTCTGTTGTATTTCTACTGGTGAGTTTAAATTCCCTAATGAAGAAGCAGCATAGATTGCCATAGATACGGTACGAACATATTTAAAAGAAACAAATAGTAAAATACAAGTGGTATTTAATGTGTTTAAGGATATAGATTATGACATCTACAACAAATTATTGGGATAAATAATATACTCCTTTTGAAATTCATAAAAATACTGTATTATTTAATAATGACATACAAAAGGTTATGAATGATTTGTTAGTTTAAGAAGGAGTTAATGTACTATGAATTATAAATACACCTATGAAAGCCCATTAGGAACAATAATTATGCTTGGTACATTAACGTATTTAACAGATTTATTTTTTGTAGATGAAAGTCATGCTCCTACTTATGATGATGCAGAATATACTGAACAACTAACAGGTCCCTTTGAAGTGACCATTATGTGGCTAGACCAATATTTTAAAGGTCAAAAACCATTTATTACTCCACCAATACAATTAGAAGGAACAGAGTTCCGTAAGTCTGTATGGTCTGTATTGCAAACTATACCTTATGGGGGAACTACAACCTATGGAGATATTGGTAAACAAATAGCTGAAAAGCAAGGTAAAGATAAAATGTCTGCTCAAGCTGTGGGCGGTGCCGTAGGGCATAATCCTATATCTATTATCATTCCATGTCATCGTGTGATTGGTAGTAATGGAAAATTAACTGGCTATGCTGGCGGTATTGAACGCAAGAAATACATGCTTGATCTTGAAGCGAAACATAAATAGTACATATTAGATTGTAAAATCATATTTAAATAGACTTATAGAAAAAGAAGAAGGAGATTACTCATGATGGATAGACACATCATAGGTAATCTCTTTTGGTATATATAGGTGGGACTATTTAAATTGATTTACTAAGGTACCAATGCCACTAATCGATATAGATACGGTATCTCCTGATTTTAACCAACCATATGATTTTTCATTTTTACCGAGTACAACACCACTAGGTGTACCGGTAAAGATGATGTCACCTTCTTGTAGTTACGATAACAGGACCGATAGGGGCAAAGTTATCTAGTGATTTGCCGAGAATCCATTGAGAGCCTCTAAATTGTAAGGCTCGAGCTGAAACATCATTTCCAATGGTATAGCTTAATATATGGTCTGCATAGTTTAAACCGATACAGATAATGCTTTTGGGATTAGTAATTAGGGTACGGTTAGTAGATTCTTTCATGAGAAATACCTCCTTACGAGATGAGATACATATATTGTAAGTTAATTATAATATAAATCTCCTTAATAGGCTCTATAGAATATGTTGAAATAACTTGCTCATAGTGTTAAGATTATAAGTATATTGATAAGCATGGAGGTTATTGTTATGAGCAAGAATATCGATTGGGATAATCTCGGTTTTGGTTATGTAGAAACCGATTACCGTTATTTGACTACATATAAAGATGGTAAATGGGACGAAGGCGGATTAATTACTGATGCTAACGTTACCCTTAATGAATGTGCAGGTGTATTCCAATATGCACAAACTGTATTCGAAGGTTTAAAAGCATACTACACTAAAGAAGGTCACATTGTATGTTTCCGTCCAGATCTTAATGCAGAGCGTTTAAATCAATCTTGTGAACGCCTTGTAATGCCTACATTACCTGAAGGACGCTTCCTTGAAGCTGTAAAAGAAGTCGTAAAAGCTAACAAAGACTTTGTTCCTCCTTATGGTCATGGTGCAAGCCTTTATATTCGCCCTTATATGATGGGCACAAACTCTGTTATCGGTGTAAAACCAGCTGACGAATATCAATTCCGCGTATTTACAACACCAGTAGGCCCTTACTTTAAAGGTGGCGCAAAACCAATTAAAATCCGCATTACTGATTTTGACCGTGCAGCTCCTCATGGTACTGGTCACATCAAAGCTGGTCTAAACTATGCTATGAGCTTGTACGCTATTACTGATGCACATGCAAAAGGCTATGCTGAAAATATGTACCTTGATGCGGCTACACGTACTCATATAGAAGAAACTGGTGGTGCGAACTTTATCTTCATCACTAAAGATGGTAAATTAGTAACACCTAAATCAGATAGTATTTTGCCATCCATTACACGTCGTTCTTTGATGTATGTAGCAGAACACTACCTTGGTATGAAAGTAGAACATCGTCCAGTTCACAAAGATGAATTAAAAGACTTTGCTGAAATTGGTCTTTGTGGTACAGCAGCTGTTATTTCTCCAGTAGGTCAAATCGATACTCCAGAAGGCACTATCAATGTACCAGCTGGTATGGATGATATGGGTCCTGTAACTAAAAAATTATATGATACATTACTTGGTATCCAACATGGCGAAATCGAAGCCCCAGAAGGTTGGGTAGTTAAGATTTGCTAATCTTTAAGTAATATAAAATAATATAATATTAAAACATCCTCCATAATCAGAAGATTGTGGAGGATGTTTGCTCTTATAGAATTTATTTGATTGAATCTATCGATTTAGTTTGATGCTTTTCGTGCACTGACTTTAGTCATAAATTTCTCATTGTTAATGATGAATCGTTCATGTGTGCCTTTACCGATGATTCCAACACCATCGGATGCTTCGATGGCAAAGGAGATTTTTCGCCCTTCCACAGCTGTTACTGTAGCAGTGGCCGTAATTGTAGCACCTATTGGGGAAGGCGCATCATGGCTAATCGATAGGGAGATGCCTACCGTGCCTTCACCGTCATTTAATTTTGGTTGTACCGCTGCTTGTGCCGCTTCTTCCATAAGTGCACACATAGCAGGAGTAGCGAATACTTCAAGAGAACCAGACTTCATTGTTTTTGCAATATTAGATTCTGTAACTGTAACTGTTGCTGTCGCAGATTGACCAACTTGTATCATAGTAAACCTTCTTTCGTAATGAACTAGAATATATTTGTATTATACAACTCTTATGAGTATATATGCTAATTTTGTAATGACAAAATTTATTATTTCCTAAAATAAACTTAATTATACAGACTCTATAGAATCCGTGCTATAATAGTACTAGTTTTATTAAACGAGGTAACTATGAAAGAACGAAAATTTTCGCCTTCTGGTGAAGGCTTGGTGCAGGTAATAGCAGGCATATTATTTGTCGTACTACTTATCATCATTAATATTGTAGATCCTACATTTTACCCAACTATGTGGCATCTAGCAACGAGTGGTTCTATGGAGGAAATTGCCGAGTATATTCAAGGCTATGGTCCTATGGCCATGGTGGTGAGCATGCTCCTTGATATTTTTGTCAATGCTGTAGGTTTTTTGCCATCCATCTTTATTTCCACCGCGAATGGTCTCGTGTTTGGCATGTGGCCTGGCATTATCATTTCTTGGCTCGCTGAAACCATTGGGGTAGTCATTAGCTTTTACATTATGCGTTATTTCTTACGAGATGCGGCGGATAAGCTAATTTCTAAGAGTACCACATTGATGAAGGTTGACGATTTCTCCGGTAACAATGGTTTTGTAGTCATGCTGTTTGCTAGATCATTACCTTATTTTCCATCTGGCGTTATTACTGCGCTAGGGGCTATCAGTAAGATTAAACCGCGTGACTATATTTTAGCAAATTTAATTGGTAAATTTCCGTCTACAGCCCTTGAAGTTGCTATTGGCACAGATATTGTAAATTTTCAAGAAAATATGGGGCGTCTAGGTATTATTGTCGTCGTAGCAGCCATTGTATATTTTATTCTATGGAAGGTATACAACCGCTATATTAATAAGCGTAATGCAGAACGAGAACATGATCCTAATGCTTAATAAACATGTAATTCTATGTAGTTAAAATAAAAGAGGCGATACTATGAGTTTTTCACTTCCTGAACGGGTAACCTTAAAAGGCCCTAATTTTATTCGAGAAGTATTTGAACGTGGTGTAGGCGTACCAGGCTTTATTAGTTTTGGTATTGGTAATCCAGCACCTGAAGCAATTCCTGTGAAGGTTATCGAAGATGCCTTCGATTTTATCGTTCACGAAAATCCGATGGGGCTTTTACAATATGGTCCAATGCAAGGGGATGCGCGATTAGCAGAATTGACCTTACAACGTTTATCGAAAGTTCACCATATGAATTTAGAGGGTCAAGGTTTGATTATTTCTAATGGGGCTGGTCAATTATTGGGCTTGGTGCCTATTACTGTATGTGAACCTGGCGATGAAGTGTACATGGATGATTATACTTTCACAAGTGCTATTAATTCTGTACGCAATATGGGGGCTAAGGCAGTCGGTATCAAAACTGATGATTTCGGTATGATTCCTAGCGAATTGGAAAAAGCGGCTCAATCAGGCAAGGGGAAATATATCTATTTAATTCCAAATTTCCAAAACCCAACAGGCATTACCATGCCATTAAAACGTCGCAAAGAGATTTACGCCATAGCATCAAAATATGATTTGTTTATCTATGAAGATGACCCATATGGTGAAATTCGTTTTGCAGGTGAACATATCCCAACATTTAAATCCTTTGATTCAGAAAATCGTGTTCTCTATGCAGGTTCCTATTCTAAAACATTATCGGCAGGCTTGCGCGTAGGGTTCTTGTTGGGTCCAGAAAATGTAATTGGTACTATTCAGGCACTTAAAAATAATACGGCTGGACAAATGCCACTAGTTACACAAAAGGTGGTAGCACACGTACTAGACCATATCGATTATGATGCACATTTAGAAAATGTACGGAAGGTATATAAATCTAAATGTGATGCTATGATCCGTGTCTTTAAAGAAAAAGGTAGTTCCAAGGTTCATTTTACGCAACCTACAGGTGGTATGTTCGCATGGATGACAATGCCGGATACTGTTGATTGTGATGAATTCTTTGAAGCGTGCATGGATAAAAATGTAGGCATTATTAAATGTGGTGCTTTTGCGGCTGATGGCGTACAAAATGGTCATGCATTCCGTTTGAGCTATACGGTGCCAACCATTCCAGAAATTGAAAAGGGGATGGAAATCCTCTGTGCTCTTACAAAGGAATATTGTGGTGAATAATTCCTTTGAGATATTTTAATGAATATATCTATATTGAAAATTATTGAAATGACATGATACAATAACACTGTAAATATATGATGTGTTAGTTGTAGAAAGAGCTTTCACAATGAACGATATTTACAATGAGATAATAATTTTCTAACTATATATTGTTGAGGGAAGTCCTCGAAGAAAGTAGGTGTTTACTATGGGTTGCGGTAGCAGCAGTAGTGATTGCAATAGTTGTCCATCCAAATCCGCAGGTTGCGGTGGTGCACAACAGCCTCAAGATATGACGGCGCCATTGCATGAATTGAGTTCCGTTAAACATGTTATTGGTGTTGTATCCGGTAAGGGTGGCGTAGGTAAATCCTCCGTTACAAGCTTGATGGCCTTAACGATGGCTCGTAAAGGTTATAAAGTAGGTATTCTTGATGCTGATATAACTGGTCCATCCATTCCTAAGATGTTTGGTATCAAAGAAAAGGCTTACGCTGACGAAGTTGGTATGTATCCTGTTAAAACTAAGCAATATGGCATTGATGTAATGTCTGTTAATTTGTTGCTTGAAAATGATACAGATCCTGTATTGTGGCGTGGTCCTATTTTGGGCAATGTTGTAAAACAATTTTACAGTGATGTTATTTGGAAAGACATCGATTATTTATTCGTTGATATGCCACCAGGAACAGGTGACGTAGCAATTACTGTATATCAATCCTTGAAATTGGATGGTATTATCATTGTTACATCTCCTCAAGACTTGGTATCCATGATTGTTGAAAAAGCAGTTAAGATGGCTGATTTAATGCAAGTGCCTATTATTGGTGTAGTGGAAAACTACTCTTACTTCCATTGCCCAGATAACGGTAAGGATTACCAAATCTTTGGTGAAAGCCACATTGAAGAAATCCTCCAAAAATACGGTCTTTTATTGTTGAATCGTTTGCCAATTGACCCAAACATTGCAAATTTATGTGATAAAGGTGATATTGAATCAATCGAGAAAACAAACTTAGAAGATGTATCTTTGCCTGAGTAGGATATATATGACGATGAAAGCTGTGCATAGTTTTAGATGTACAGCTTTTTTCATACAAAGTTTAATTTTTTTCCTATGTAGGAGGTATGTGTATGTCTTTGACTCACTATGCTGCAGGCCCATCTCCAGTTATCTTCAATACTGGATATGTTCCTCAAAATGCATGGTGGAAACTTGGTTTCTTCTCATCCGTAATCAACTTAATCATCTTTGTAGGATTAGGTTCTATCTGGATGAAAGCTATCGGTATGTGGTAAAACACAATTACATAAACGTATACGATTATGTATACATGACGCCGTCCCTTGTGGGACGGCGTTTTTGTGATACAATGGCAATAGATTATGTATATTACATAACAATTTGCATGTAATAATTAAGTAGGAGGTCATATGAAATTTGATAATCCTCAATTAATAAAATATATCAAAGGATGTACATCTCCGTATCATACGGTAGACACTAGTTTACAGCTATTATTAGATGCAGGATTTACAGAGTTATCCTTGGAAGAATCTTGGAATTTAACATCTGGTGATTATGTAGTTAATGTATATGGTACGACATTATTTGCCTTTCACATAGGCGAGGACTATCGTCATTCCTTACGCATTGCATCGGCTCATACAGATTTTCCTGCTATAAGGGTAAAACCTAATCCTATTACAGATGTAAAAGGGTACACAAAGCTCAATGTTGAAATGTATGGTGGATTAATTCAAAATACTTGGTTAGATCGACCTTTAGGGGCCGCTGGAACAGTTGTCTTAAAGGGTGAAAATCCATATGATGTTGATTCTGTTCTATTTGATACGAAGCGGCCAATCGCTATTATCCCTAATTTAGCGATTCATATGAACCGTAATGTGAATGATGGGGTGGCCTTAAATCGTCAAAAAGAAATGTTACCTATCATCATGATGAAACCGGATGGAGATACGACAAAATCTGAGGAAGAGGTATGGAGTCAATTTTTAGCAGACGAGATTAATTGTGATCCTTCTGAAATTCTATCCTATGACATTACACTTTATCCTGTAACAGAAGGTGCATTAGTTGGTACAGATTTCGATTTCATTAGTTCTCCAAGACTTGATAATTTAACGTCTTGCTTCGGTGTTCTCGTGGGTATTGTAGAGGCAAAGAAAAATAAAGTTGATGGTATTCGTTGTGCAATCCTATTCGACAATGAAGAGGTCGGTAGCCGTACTAAACAAGGCGGAGCGGGGATGCTATTGCCAAACTTATTAGAACGTGTGTATCGTAGTTTGGGATTAAGCCGTGATGATATGGATTTAGATGTGGCTCGTGGCTTCATGATTTCATCTGATGTAGCCCATGGATTGCATCCAAATTATCCAGAGAAAAATGATATTACCAATTTTCCGGTACTCAATGGAGGCGTTACATTGAAACAAGCCTGCAGCCAATCTTATGCAGGCGATGCAAAGGCTATTGCCATTGTGAAATGCCTTTGTGAGGAAGCAGGTGTAGCCTACCAAATTTATGTTAATCGTTCGGATATTCTGGGCGGCTCAACTGTAGGTTCTATTTCATCAGCTATGTTGCCAATGCGGACGATGGACATTGGTTTACCATTATTGGCTATGCATTCCGCTGTTGAAACAATGGGGGCTCGTGACCAAGAACAATTGAATCATTTAATGCAACATTTCTTGGGTGATGAATAAATTACATAAATATAATCTTATTCCAAATCCGATGTATGTGAAAATACATATGAAAAATTAATGAATAGAAGAATTTCTATATTAATTTAAATAATTTATAAATATAGCCATATTGATGATTAATGCTTTTAATATCTGAAAATTATTGTATAATAGAAGTATATTTGATTCATAATCGGATATCAAAAAAAGTGATAAATGTTTAAGTAAAACATGTAATTCGATATGCACGTAAACAATGTATATCAATGCACACAAATCTATCATTCGATAGGACTCGGTAGGAGGCAATTATGAAGAAAATTAAATCCGTTTTGGTAGCCAATCGTGGCGAAATCGCAATCCGCGTATTTCGTGCATGTAACGAAATGGGTATTAAAACAGTAGCTATCTATTCTAAAGAAGACACATTGTCCTTGCACCGTAACCAAGCTGATGAAGCATATTTGGTTGGGGAAGGTAAAAAACCAGTTGATGCCTATTTGGATATTGAAGATATCATCCGCATTGCTAAAGAGCATGACATTGATGCTATCCATCCTGGCTATGGTTTCTTATCCGAAAACGAAGAGTTCGCTCGTCGTTGCGGTGAAGAAGGCATTATTTTTATTGGACCTCACGTAGAACATTTGAATATGTTTGGCGATAAGGTTAATGCTCGTACACAAGCTAAATTGGCAGATATTCCAATGATTCCTGGTTCTGATGGGGCATTGCGTGATTTTGAACAATTGGAAGAATTCGCTGAAACTCACGGTTATCCTTTGATGATTAAGGCCGTAAATGGTGGTGGCGGTCGCGGTATGCGCGAAGTTCACCGTAAAGAAGATTTACGCGATGCTTATGATCGCGCTAAATCCGAAGCTAAAGCAGCATTTGGTGATGACGATGTATATGTAGAAAAACTCATCGTTGAACCTAAACATATTGAAGTTCAAATCTTAGGTGATGAACATGGCAATGTAGTTCATTTACATGAACGTGACTGCTCTGTACAACGCCGTCACCAAAAGGTTGTTGAAATGGCACCAGCTTTTGCATTGCCATTAGAAACTCGTAAACGTATCTGTGACGCAGCTGTTAAAATCATGAGAAATGTTGGCTACGTTAATGCTGGTACTGTTGAATTCTTGGTAACTGCTGACGGTTCCTTCTATTTCATCGAAGTTAACCCTCGTATCCAAGTAGAACATACCGTAACAGAAATGATTACGGACATCGATATTGTTCATTCACAAATTCGTATTGCTGAAGGCTATGATTTACACAGCCCAGAAATTGGCATTCCTGAACAAGACGAAATCCCTTGTAAAGGTACTGCTATCCAATGTCGTATTACTACAGAAAATCCTAAAAATAACTTCATGCCAGACACTGGTAAAATCTTGGCATATCGTAGTTCTGGCGGTTTTGGTATCCGCTTAGACTCCGGTAATGCTTTTACAGGCGCTGTAGTAACACCTTACTATGATTCCTTGCTCGTAAAAGCAACTGCATTCGGTCCTAACAACGAAGAAACCATTCGTAAAATGCTTCGTTGCTTGAAAGAATTCCGTATTCGTGGCGTTAAAACAAACATTCATTTCTTGATTAACGTTCTTGAAAATCCTGAATTCCAAAGCGGTAACTACACAGTTAACTTCATTGAAGACCATCCTGAATTATTCGAATTAAAACCAGATCGCGACCGTGGTACTAAATTGCTTCGCTATATTGCGGATACTACAATCAATGGTTACTCCGGTGCAGGCCCTCAAGAGGTACCTGATTTTGAACCAATGCAATTGCCATCTAAATTAGATGTATCTCCTGCACCCGGTACAAAACAAAAATTCGACGAATTAGGTCCAGAAGGATTCAGTAAATGGTTGGCTGACCAAAAACAAGTATTCTTTACAGATACAACATGGCGTGATGCTCACCAATCCTTATTTGCTACACGTTTGCGTACCATCGATATGGCACGCGTAGCTGGCGATGCCGCTAAAGGTGTACCAAATCTATTCTCCTTAGAATGTTGGGGCGGTGCAACATTTGACGTATCCTATCGCTTCTTGCACGAAGATCCATGGGAACGTTTGCGCATGTTCCGTAAAGAAGTGCCTAATACATTGCTTCAAATGTTGATTCGCGGTGCTAATGCCGTTGGTTATACATCCTATCCTGATAATGTAGTTCGTAATTTCATTCAATTGTCCGCTAAAAATGGTATCGACGTATTCCGCGTATTTGATAGCTTGAATAGCCTTGACAATATGAAGGTTGCTATCGATGAAGTTCGCAATCAAAATAAGATTGCTGAAGTTGCATTGTGCTACACAGGCGATATCCTCGACAGCAATCGTCCTAAATACAATCTTGATTACTATGTAAAAATGGCAAAAGAATTGCAAAATGCGGGTGCTAATATTATCGCTATTAAAGATATGGCTGGTTTGTTGAAACCTCAAGCTGCATACAACTTAGTATCCGCTTTGAAAGATGCTGTAACAGTACCAATTCATTTGCATTCTCATGAAGGTTCTGGCAATACTATTTATTCTTATGGACGTGCTGTAGATGCTGGTGTTGACGTTATTGACTTAGCATATTCTGCATTTGCTAATGGTACTAGCCAGCCAAGCATGAATTCTATGTATTACGCTTTAGCTGGTACTGAACGTCAACCACAAATGAATATTGACTACATGGAAGAAATGTCTCATTACTTCGGTAGTATTCGTCCTTACTACAGAGGCGTTGATAAAGCTGAAAAATATCCAAATACAGAAGTATACCAACATGAAATGCCAGGCGGTCAATATTCCAACTTGCAACAACAAGCTAAAATGGTTGGACTTGGTGATCGTTGGACAGACATTAAAAAAGTATATCACCAAGTTAATATGATGTTTGGTGATATCATCAAGGTAACACCTTCTTCTAAAGTTGTTGGTGATATGACATTGTACATGGTACAAAATAATTTGACTGAAAAAGATATCTATGAAAAAGGTGATACTCTTGATTTCCCTCAATCAGTAGTAGAATTCTTCGAAGGTCGTCTAGGTACACCATATCAAGGGTTCCCTGAAGAACTTCAAAAAATCATCTTGAAAGGTGCTCGCCCTATTACTGTTCGTCCTGGTGCAGTATTACCTCCAACTGATTTCGAACATGTTCGTAATGAATTAAACGAAATGGGTGCTAATACTACTGATGAAGATGTAAGTGCATACTGCTTGTATCCTAAAGTATTTAAAGACTACACTAAATTTACTAAAGACTTTGGTAATGTATCTGTACTAGATACACCAACATTCTTCTTTGGTATGAAACGTGGTGAAGAAATTCAAGTTACTATTGAAAAAGGTAAAACATTAATTATCAAGATGAATGGTGTATCCGATCCTGATGAAGATGGTAATCGCATCGTTCTCTTTGAATTCAATGGCCAACCACGTTCTATTAAAGTTCATGATAAACATGCTAAAACAACTGGCGTTGTTCGTCGTAAAGTAAATGAATCTAACCCTGGTGAAATTGGTGCTACGTTGTCTGGTTCCGTTGTTAAGATTCTAGTTAAAAAAGGTCAATCCGTAACTAAAGGTGAACCATTAATCGTAACAGAAGCTATGAAGATGGAAACTACAATTACAGCTCCTATCGATGGTATCGTTGAAGAAATTCTTGTTCGTGAAGGCAGTCGTATCGAATCCGGTGATTGCTTGTTACAAATTGAAGATGCTATTAAACGTTAATTTAATACGATTTAGCGCGTAAGTGCATAAAAAAGTCCCCCATATAATACTCTTTTGTATTATATGGGGGACTTTCTAAATTTTGTGATATAACCCATTTAATATATAAACAAAGAACGACTTAGTAATAATCCAAAAAACCAGCCACCATGGCTTGGGGGGATTAAACTAAGTCGTTCATTTATTAATAGCATACCAAATGAAAAAGATTTAGACAAGTCAGTACTATTAAGTAGCATTATATGGTTCTTTTTGTACTTTTCCTACTAAATATGGTACTATATAAGGTATAAGAAAATAGGCGTATTCTGCCTTTTTCATGATTACTGACTGATTAGAAAAGGAGTATTAGCTAATGAGATGTCCTTATTGCCAACATACAGACACGAAGGTAACAGACTCAAGAACGACAGATGAAGGAAATAGTATCCGTCGTCGTCGGGAGTGTATTAATTGTGGACGCCGCTTTACTACTTATGAAATCATCGAAGAAGTACCACTCATGGTAGCAAAGAAGAATGGTCGCCGTGAATTATTTGACCGTGGTAAATTGTTAAATGGCTTGTTGCGTTCCTGTGACAAACGAACAGTGCCTATGTCTGTTATGGAAGAAGTGGTCAATAATGTAGAGCGAGACATTCGCAATGAAGTAAATCAAGAGATTTCTACAGATCGTATTGGTGAACTTGTATTACAACAATTAAAAGATATTGACCAAGTTGCCTATGTACGTTTTGCTTCAGTATATCGTAAGTTTGATAATATTGACAGCTTTATGGCTGAACTTAAAGCATTAAAAAAATTAGATGCTAAAAAAGCAAAGAAATAGCGTGAATATATGATTGATTTACATTGTGATACGATAATGCAATTAATTGACCACCCTCATGATGGTGATTTATTTTCTAATAACTGGAAAATTGATATTGAGCGCCTTATCAAAGGGCATAGTCGATTGCAGGATTTTGCATTATTTGTAGACTTAGAAGAACAAGACGATTCGTATGGTAGATATGAATCTATGCGCAAATTGTTCGATAGTCAGATACAAAAATATAGCAACTATATCAGTCATGTGCGTTCTTATGGTGATATTACAGCGTGTTATGAAAATCATAAAGTAGCTGCTTTATTATCCATTGAAGAAGGTGGAGTTCTTGGAGGCGATTTAGCTAAGTTAGACAAGGCTTACGCTGATGGTGTTCGACTTATTACATTGACCTGGAATTATCCTAATGAATTGGGGGAACCTAATACTGGAGATTCTCATAAGAAATTGACAGAAACAGGCATTGCATTTGTAGAACGGATGCAAGAATTAGGCATGATTGTTGATTGTTCTCATCTTAATGATGGAGGAACAGAACAATTAGGCGATATTCTTGATGTGCCTTTTATTGCATCTCATTCTAATGCTCGAGAAGTGACAGCTCATCGTCGTAATTTGCCGGACCACTTGATTCGTCTAATTGGCGAAAAGGGTGGCGTTATTTGTTTGAACTTTGCTCAATCCTTCTTAGGTACCTCATCTATCAGTCGCATCGATGATATTGTGAAACATGGATTGTATATCATTAACAAAGGTGGCGAAGATGTAATTGCTCTAGGCACTGATTTTGATGGTATCAAGCCAAATACAGAAATTGAGGATATTTCAGATATGCATCGTTTGTATGATGCATTTAGAGGCGCCGGGCTTTCAGAAGAACAAACGGAAAAACTATTTTGGAAAAACGCGGATCGCCTACTAAAGGAGATTTTATAATGACAGATATAAATCCAATCATTGCGGATCGATTTACAGACCATCTTGATGTGTTTAGTAAAACAATGGATCAGATGGATGTTATTCAAGAAATTGCTAACCGCTGTATTGTGGCTTTGAATAGTGGCAATAAAATTTTATTCTGTGGTAATGGTGGTTCCGCTGCGGATTCTCAACATCTTGCAGCAGAACTTATTGGACGTTTTAAAAAAGAACGCCGCTCTCTTGCATCCATTGCGCTTACCACAGATACATCTATTTTGACAGCTGTTGCCAATGATTATGACTATGATGCAGTGTTTGCGCGTCAAGTTGAAGGCTTAGGCCGTTCTGGGGATGTACTTATCGGTATTTCCACATCGGGTAATTCAAAAAATGTTGTGAAAGCCGTGGAGATGGCACGAAATACAGGTATGCACACGATTGCTTTCACCGGTGAAGGTGGCGGTAAATTGGCAGAATTATGCGATCTTACACTAGCTATTCCAAGTACTGTTACGGCGCGTATTCAAGAAATGCACATTTTAGCTGGTCATATTATTTGCGAACTTATTGAAGAAGATTATTAATCGAGATAGGGAAGAAATCACAGATTTCTTGAAAGGGGACCTATGATTACAAAAACAGTGAATGAGTTTTTGACAAATTCATTACCGAACCTAAACATTGCAGTTATCGGTGATGTTATGGTGGATCGCTATGTATTTGGTGATGTAAGCCGTATTTCACCAGAAGCTCCGGTGCCGGTCAATCGCGTATCCTCCGTAAAAGAAGTGCTTGGCGGAGCAGGTAACGTAGCGTCTAACTTAGCCAATCTCGATTGCCATGTCTATTTAGGGGCCGTAGCTGGTGTCGATGACCATGGTAGAGTACTCGATAACTTATTGGCCGCTGATCATATTGATACATCCGGTCTCATCCATGATGAAAGTCGGTCTACGATTACTAAAATGCGTATTTTAGGTGACCGTCAACAAATGATGCGCCTCGATTTTGAAACGATTACACCTATTACAGCTGCTGAAGAAGAACAATTAATCAGTTGGCTAGAAGAGCTTTGTCAACGTGGATTACAAGGCATCGTCATATCCGATTATGGAAAAGGCGTATGCACACCGACATTGTTGCAATATGTATTCAAGTTGGCGAACACTTACCAAGTACAGACCATCGTAGATCCTAAGGGTGCTGATTGGTCCAAATATGATGGTGCTACATGTATTACACCGAATGTAAAAGAATTGGGTGAATCCTTAGGTCGTGTGATTCCAAATGATGATACCTCAGTTATTGAGGCGGCTAAGGAGGTACTTAATAAGGTTAATATTAAATATATTATCGGTACTCGTTCCGCTAAGGGCATTACCGTTGTGGCTAAGGATGGCAGAACTTGGCATAATCCAGCAACACAACAGGATGTATTCGATGTGAGTGGTGCTGGTGATACGGTCGTAGCTATGATGATTTCATGCTTAGCCAGTGGTTTATCCATGCGTTTAGCCCTACATATCGCTAATGGCGCTGCTGGCATCGTCGTATCTAAGGTGGGAACATATCCAATCCATCGCCAAGAGTTGATTGAGTTATGGCGCTCTGTACGACAATTGACAACATCTAGCCCATTATATACGAAAGAAGAAATGAAGGCATTAATCGATAAATGGCAAAGCATGGACGAAACCGTCGTATTTACAAATGGTTGCTTTGATATCTTGCATCGAGGACACATTACGTATCTACAAGAGGCGGCACAACTTGGGGCTCACCTCATTATTGGACTTAACTCTGATGCGTCTGTTAGACGTTTAAAAGGTGAAACAAGACCTATTGTATCCGAAGAGGATAGAGCAGCCTTATTAAGTGCCTTACAATGTGTAGAGGGTGTCGTCCTTTTTGAGGAGGATACACCTGCCGAATTATTAGCATACTTACGCCCTAATATTCTTGTTAAGGGCGGCGATTATAAAAAAGAGGATATCGTTGGTAGAGAATCTGTAGATGAAGTAGAGGTACTTTCATTTAAAGAAGGATACTCTACATCGGATATCGTAAAGAAAATAGCCACGATGGCTAAGGAGGGGAAATTATGATTATTGTAACTGGTGGTGCCGGTTTTATTGGTAGTAATATTGTGAAAGCCTTAAACAAACGCGGTCGCAATGATATTCTAATCGTTGATGATTTAACAGATGGTCGTAAAATTCGTAATCTCCAAAATTTAGATTATTTAGATTACATTGACTGTGATGATTTTGATGCTGCCATTGCAGACGGCACATTCAATATAGGTCCTATTGAAGTCATTTTCCATGAAGGCGCATGTGCAGATACGATGGAATACAATGGCAAATATATGATGAAGAACAACTACGAAGGTTCCAAAAATCTATTCCATTATTGCCAAGATCGTGCTATTCCATTTATCTATGCATCCTCTGCATCTACGTATGGTAATGGTACAAATGGCTTTGTTGAAAAGCCAGAAGCAGAAGAAGCTTTAAATCCGTATGCATATTCTAAGCTATTATTTGACCGCTATGTACGTAAATTTGAAGGCGAATATACAGCACAAGTGGTAGGTTTGCGTTATTTCAATGTATTTGGTCCTAATGAAGCACATAAGGATAAAATGGCATCTCTTGTACGCCAAATGTTCTATAAGAACCAAGAAACAGGCGTTATCAATTTGTTTGAAGGCACAGATGGCTATAAAAATGGTGGTCAAACACGTGATTTCATCTATGTCAAAGACGTGGTAAATGTAAACTTCTATTTCTGGGAACATCCTGAAATTTCTGGTACATTCAACTGCGGTACAGGTCACGCACATAGCTTCAATGAATTCATGCAAGCTGTTATTGACTATAATGGTAAAGGTCGCATTGAATACATTCCATTCCCAGAAGTGTTGATTGGTAAATACCAAAGCTTTACTGAAGCAGACACAACTAAATTGATGGCTGCTGGCTATGATAAAGGCTTTACACCATTAGCTGATGCCGTAAAAGAATATTGTGAATTATTAGATAATAACGAAGGTTACTTGCGTTAATTTGTTGTGACAGATTAATGTCAATTCTTTGATAATTGTAAAGGATACAGTATGAGAAAGGTATTATTCCTCGATAGAGATGGGGTTATTAACAAGGATGTTTCCTATCTCTATAAGATAGCGGATCTACAGTGGGTTGATGGTGCAAAAGAAGCATTGAAATTAGCCCATGATTCTGGTTATGAACTTATAGTCGTAACAAACCAAAGTGGTGTGGCACGAGGTTATTATAAGGAAACCGATGTACAAATCCTACATGATTATATGGGGAATGAACTATTTAAAGCGGGTGCACCTATTTTACATTTCTATTATTGCCCACATCACAAGGATGGCACTGTAGAACGCTATGCTGTCGATTGTAATTGTCGTAAACCAAAGCCTGGTATGATTTTGCAAGCTATCAAGGATTTTGATGTTGATGTAGAACATAGCTTTCTCATCGGTGATAGCCAACGTGATGTAGATGCTGCTGAGGCTGCAGGGGTAAAGGGATATCTGTTTACAGAATCCAATCTATTAAATTTCATGAAAAAGATTTTAAAGCATTAATTTTTGGATGAACCACATTTGTGTGTATTCTTCGTTCATAGAGGGGTTATTATGAAGGACTATTCCAATATACTCATCATAAAAATGAGTTCCTTAGGTGATGTCATTCACGCATTGCCAACATTATATGCATTGCGCCAAAATTTGCCGCACGCAAAAATTACCTGGGCCATACATGAACAATTTGCGAGCCTTTTGCCAGGTACCCCTTGGGTGGACGAAGTAATTGTCATCGATAAGAAACAATTAAAATCGCCGTCTTATTTATGGAATCTTCGTAAAGAACTACATAGTCGTCATTTCGATATGACCTTAGATTTACAATGTATCGCCAAAAGTGCCATTGTATCTCTACTATCGGGTTCTCATGAGAAATATGGTTATTGGGAACTTCGCGAGGGCAGTCAATTAGTTAATAAAGCTCTAGTAGGAGCTCATAAATATGATCACGTTATTGAGCGCTATCTCGATACGGTACGTGCCTTAGGTGGCGAAGTGGATGGCGTGGAATTTCCAATGCCTCATGACCATGCAGCAGAAGGGAGGATTCGCAACCGGCTGTCCGAACTAGGTGTAACCGATGATTATGTTGTCGTTGTACCTGGTGCGCGATGGATTGTTAAGGAATGGCCGTTATTAAATTTTGGTGAATTATGTATTCGCCTTTGTGAAAGTGGTAAAAAGGTGGTCATTGCAGGTTCGCCTGATGATAGTGAAAAAGGTCAATTTATAGAAAACTATGTGAAGAGCGATAATCTCATTAATTTAGTTGGTCAAACGACCATGGCTGAGTTAATCGAGTTGATTCGTCACTGCCATATTTTTATCAGCGCTGATACGGGGCCTTTACATATTGCAAACGCGTTAAAGAAACCATTAATCGCGTTGTTTGGTACGACATCACCGCATAGAACGGGCCCATATGGGGGCAGTCATGTACATCTTATTATTTCCCCTACATCTAAGGCTACACCTGAACAGCCACTAGTAGATGATCCCGACTGTATGGCACAAATTCCAGTAGATGCGGTATGGGATGTGTATTCTGAAATGTTGAGAAAGGATTTATGATGGAACTTGATTATAAACGTATTGTCGTAACCTTTCTCATGCATTTAGGTGATGTAGTATTAACGACTCCATTTCTAGAGGTGTTGCGTAAAGCAGCACCTCATAGTCATATCACCTATGTGATTGATGAAAAGTTACAAGATGTGATGAAATACAATCCTTATATCGATGATTTGATTACGGTCGATAAAAAAGGACGTCATAATAGTATTAAAGGGTTAAATGAAATCGCTCGTCGCATTAACGACCAAGGCCGTCCAGATATCGTTATCAACCTGCATCCTAATGAACGTACATCATATTTGGCATGGAAAATTCACGGTAAGGTAACGATAGGGATGAGTCATTTCCTATTTAGGCCATTTATGACGAAATATACCCGTCTTGATCGCAAGACACGTCATGCTGCTGATATGTACATTAACGTATTAGAGCAATTAGGCGTTACCGACGTAGCTAATCACGGATTACATATCGAGACTAGTAAGGAATGGAATGACGAGGTATTCCGTTTTTATAAAAGCCAAGGTGTTATGCCTCGTGATAAGATTATTGGTTTTAATATCGGCAGTGCAGTGCCTGAAAAACGATGGCCTGCAGAGCGCTTTGCGGATGTAGCCGATTATTTTGGCAATAAAGGGTATAAAACGGTATTCTTTGGGGGTCCCATGGATTTGGACATGGTAAAACCTGTTGTAAAACAGATGAAAACAAAACCAATCGTGGCCACAGGTGCTTTTAAATTGGGCCCTTTAGCAGCGGCCATGAAATGGTGTGACTTGCTGATTACGAATGATTCTGGACCTATGCATGTAGCCATTAGTCAGGGTGTTCCTATCGTAGCCCTTTATGGACCGTCTAATCCATTTTTCTATGGTCCGTACCAAGCGAAATCTATCGTACTTGAATCGATGGACCATTATGAAATTGGTAAAAGCATGAAACAGGTTATAAAAGAAGGGAAGTACAAAGGTATTTCTGTTATTACCGAAGAACAAGTGATTAAGGCAGCTGAAACATTACTGCAGGAATCGTAAGTTATGGATTATATTATTTTTGATTTAGAGTGGAATCAACCATATAGTAACGACATTAGCTTTATGAAGCGAGCACGGATGCCGTTGACCGGTGAAATCATTCAAATCGGAGCTATTAAGCTCAATGAGAATTTAGAGATTGTGGATTCGTTCACAATGTATGTAAAACCTAAATATTTACCACATATGCATAAGCATGTAAAGGCCCTTACAGGAATCACCAATCAAGATTTGAATCGAGGTGTCCCATTTAGGGCGGCCTACAGTCATTTTCAACAATGGTGTGGCAAGGATTATATGCTCCTATCTTGGGGCGCTGACGATATTCTTATATTGCGAGAAAATTTGTTGCTCCATAAATTAAAGAGTATCGACTATGATTCTTGGGCGGATGCACAGATGCTATACAGCTATCAACGATATGGCACGACACAACAGTACTCCGTAGCTCATGCTATGGAGGATTTACATATATCATCTGAAGAATTATCTGCTCATAATGCACTTCACGATGCTATATTTACGGCACATATCTGCCAAAAGCTAGATTTGCCAAAAGCATTATTGCATTATGATTCCATACGGAAAGAGGCGCCAAATCCATTTTTATATCCACCGGGTTTGACCTTCTTTATGTACGATAACTTTCAAGAAAAGAAACGTATCGTATATGATAGACGAGTGCGATTATCCTTTTGTCCCTATTGCCAAAGTCGGTTAGAAATGACACGTCCTGAGCGGATACAAGGAGATAAGCATTTATCTATAGGCGTTTGTCCGAAACACGGAGCATTTGCCATTCAGTTAAAGGTAGGAAAATATACGATTAAGTCGGGAATTACCAAGTTTTATATAACAAAGGTATTGAGTCATAGTACTGATGAAATCGATAAACTATATAGAGAAAAATCGGAAATTAACCGAGAGAAAGAGCGGCTCTACTATGAGCGCCGTCAAAAAGAATTATTAGAAAAATCAAAAGCATAACACACGATATATTGTACTGTATGCTTATATAGAAAGGAATAAAATTATGGAACGTAAATATGCTTGGCATAATTATGACGAACAAACATTACAAGACGTGATGTCATTAGGTGACTCTTATCGTCAATTTTTGGATAATGGTAAAACAGAACGCGAATGTGTCATTCAATCTGTAGAAGCTGCCAAAAAAGCTGGCTATGTTGATTTAAAAGACTTGATTAAATCTAACACGCCAATTAAAGCGGGCGATAAGATTTACTATACTCATATGGATAAATCTATTGCGCTATTTAATATCGGTACCGATGATTTAGACCTCGGTATGAACATCCTTGGTGCTCATATCGATTCTCCGCGCATTGACGTAAAACAAAACCCTCAATATGAAGATAGCAATTTGGTGTTTTGGGATACACATTACTATGGCGGTATTAAAAAATACCACTGGGTAGCTATGCCGCTTGCCATTCATGGGGTTGTAGTAAAAACAGATGGTACACGCATCAACATTAATATTGGCGATAAAGAATCTGATCCTGTATTCTGCATTACAGATTTATTGCCTCACTTAGGGCAAGAACAAATGCAAAAGAATGCAGCCAAGGTGATTGAAGGTGAGGCTCTTGATCTTCTCATCGGTAGTCGTCCTGTTAAAGATGAAGAAAAAGAAGGGGTTACTAAATTTATTAATAACCTCCTTGAAAAAGAATATGGATTTGTAGAACGCGATTTATTATCTGCTGAACTTGAAATTGTACCAGCCGGTAAGGCGCGCGATATGGGCTTTGATCGCTCTATGGTATTAGCATACGGCCAAGATGACCGTGTCTGTGCTTATACATCCTTGGTGGCTATGCTCGAAGTTGATAAGGTAAAACGTACGACTTGTTGTTTATTGGTAGATAAAGAAGAAATTGGTTCCGTTGGTGCTACAGGCATGCAATCTCGCTTCTTTGAAAATGCGGTAGCAGAAATCTTAACATTAATGGGGAAACCTAATTCGGTAAATGTGCGCCGTACATTGGAAAATTCGCGTATGCTATCCTCCGATGTTAGTGCTGGATATGATCCATTGTATGCATCTGCTTTTGAAACGAAAAATGCTTCTTACCTCGGTATGGGTGTCGTATTTAATAAATTTACCGGTTCTCGTGGTAAATCCGGTTCCAACGATGCCAATGCAGAATATATGGGCTTTATCCGCCGTGTAATGGAATCTAATAACGTAACATACCAAACAGCTGAACTCGGCAAGGTTGACCTTGGCGGTGGTGGCACCATTGCGTATATCATGGCCTTATATGGTATGAATGTAATCGACTGCGGCGTTGCTGTTCTTAGCATGCATGCACCATGGGAGGTTACATCTAAGGCCGATATTTATGAAGCAAAACGTTGTTACGTAGCATTTTTGAATGCAGATGATGAAACAATCTAGTATGATGGGGCTTTCACCATTGGTGAAAGTCCATGTTATGTGAGGTATAGGATGAAACAAACGGAATTAGGCGCTGCTATCGAGGCGGCGAAGGGAGAGGCAACAGAGGTTAAGACCGTAAAGGTCGATATTTTTGATATTCCTGAAACAAAGTCAGAAGAATATATCGCTACCCGCGAAGAGGTGGCTAAAGCTGCTATGGAGGTCATGAAACCATATTGTGTGACTGTTAAACGGGAAACCTTAGATGAAGATGAAGGGGAAGCCGTTGTGGGCTATTATGTAACGGGAGAAATTTTAATGTGTGTCATCCTTGACCCATTTGAAGTGCCCGTAATGAAGGTGGCCCTCGATAAGGGGACATTAAAAGAATACATTCTAGCTGCCAATGAATTGACAGAGGATATGCTAGCTTCTCTAGATAAATAATAAATCTGTTAGAATACAATATGTGCTCTACATAAGGACAAATGTAAAATACTTTAGTCTGATACATTGATGTAGTGCTCAAAGTTGTTTATAATAGAAGTATTATTATTTCGAATATAGGAAGGAAAACTCAATGAACTTGAAAAAAGGCATTGCCCTCGCGCTCACGGCGGCAGCATTGATGGCTTTTACAGGCTGTGGCACAAATGAAACTACATCTAACGGAGAATATAAGGTTGGTGTTGTGCAACTCGTAGAACATCCAGCACTAGATGCGGCAAATAAAGGTTTTGTTGATGCTCTTAAGGAAAAGGGCTTATCTGATAAAATTACCTTTGATCAACAAAACGCACAAGCTGATCAATCTAATTTGAATAGTATTGCACAGCGTTTTGTATCTGATCGTAAAAATTTGATTTTAGCAATTGCTACGCCAGCGGCTCAATCCATGGCGAATGCAACTCATGATATTCCAATCTTGGGTACAGCTATTACTGATTATGAAGCTGCTAAACTTGTTAAATCTAATGAACATCCAGGTGGTAATGTATCCGGTACATCTGATATGAACCCTGTAGAACAACAAGTAGATTTGATTTTAAAAGTATTGCCAAATGCTAAAACAATCGGTACGATTTATAGCTCTAGTGAAGTAAATTCTCAAATTCAAGTTGAAAAGATGAAAGCTTACGCAGCGACAAAGGGCATTAAGGTTGAAGAGGTTACTGTTTCCAATGTAAACGATATTCAACAAGCGGCACAAAACCTTGTATCTCAACGTGTTGATGCCATTTATGTACCAACAGATAATGTGGTAGCATCTGCTATGAGCAATCTTGTAGCGATTACCGACCCTGCAAAAATTCCTGTATTCGGCGGTGAAGACAACCACGTAAAAGGCGGTGCGGTTATGTCCTTATCTGTAGACTACTACAAACTTGGTTACCAAACTGGCTTGATGGCGGCTAAGGTGCTAACTGGTGAAGCTAAAGTCGAAGATATGCCGATTGAAATGCAAAAAGAATTCAAATTAGTTGTAAATAAAGATAAATTACAAAAATTGGGCATCACCTTACCAGAGGATTTGATGAACAAAGCAACTATGATTTAGTACTTAACTGGTAAGGAGTTACACATGAACTGGAAAAAAGGTATTGCAGTGGCACTTAGTGCCATCACTGTTATGGCAATGGTAGCTGGTTGTGGTTCCAATACTACTACTAGTGACCAAAAGAAAATTGGCGTTATTCAATTAGTAGAACATCCATCTCTTGATGCTGCTAATAAAGGCTTTGTAGATGGTCTTGCATCTAAAGGCTTTAAAGATGGGGAAAATATTAAAATCGACCAACAAAATGCACAAGCTGACCAATCTAACTTGAATAGTATTGCACAACGTTTCGTATCTGATAAAAAGGATTTAGTATTAGCAATCGCAACACCAGCGGCTCAAACGATGGCAAATGCATCTCATGATATGCCAATTATGGGGACAGCTATTACAGACTATGTAACAGCTAAACTTGTTCAATCTAACGAACACCCAGGTGGCAACGTAACTGGTACTTCTGATATGACACCTGTTGAAAAAGAGGTAGATCTTATCATCGCTTTAGTTCCAAATGTTAAACGTATTGGTGCGATTTACACATCCTCTGAAATTAATTCCCAATTACAAGTTGAAAAAATGAAAGCCTATGCTGCTACAAAAGGTATTACAGTTGTAGAAGCTACAGTTTCCAACGTAAACGATATTCAACAAGCAGCAACAAATCTTGTAAATCAAGATGTACAAGTTATTTATACACCAACAGATAATGTATTAGCATCTGCTATGGCTAACTTAGCACAAATTACAGATGCTGCTAAAATTCCAGTATTTGCAGCTGATGAAGGTATGACAATGACTGGTGGCGTAGCAACATATTCTGTAGATTATTATAAATTGGGTTATCAAACAGGTTTGATGGCAGCTAAAGTTCTTTCTGGCGAAGCAAAAGTTAGCGATATGGCCATCGAAACACAAAAGGATATTAAATTGACTGTCAACGAAGAACGTGCTAAAAAATTAGGTATCACAATTCCTGATGCACTTCGTAAAGATATGAAATAAAAGAGGAGATTTTGATGTTAGATTTAGTGGTAGGCACCATAACAACAGGCCTTTTGTGGTCCTTGTTGGCGGTCGGTGTATTCATTACCTTCCGCGTTCTTGATGTGGCCGACTTGACTGTTGAAGGGACATTCCCAATGGGGGCGGCGATTTCCGCCATCTTGATTACAACTGGTATGAATCCAATTCTTTCTATCTTGATTGCTGGCGTAGGTGGCATGGCTGCCGGTGCAGTAACAGGTTGGATTCATACAAAATTAAAGATTCCTGCATTGTTAGCTGGTATCTTAACGATGATTGCTTTATATTCCATTAACCTTCATATTATGGGGAAAGCCAACGTATCCTTACTTCGCATGGATACAATTTATACAATTATTGGTAACGTGCTTCATACACCAAATATGTGGTCTGCTGCTATTGTTGGTGTTATCGTAGCTGTTGTTGTATGTTTATTACTGTTCTGGTTCTTCGGTACTGAAATTGGTACTGCATTACGTGCAACAGGTGTTAACCCTCAAATGATTCGCGCTCAAGGTGTGAACACAGATAATATGATCGTTCTTGGCCTATTAATTTCCAATGGTTTCGTTGGTATGTCCGGGGCGCTTATTGGTCAATTTCAAGGCTTTGCTGACGTAGGAATGGGTATTGGTACCATTGTTATTGGTTTGGCATCTGTTATCATCGGTGAGGTTGTATTCGGTACAAAATCCTTTGTTCGTAGCCTCATTGCTGTAGTACTTGGTTCCATCGTATATCGTATCGTTATCGCTGCCGTACTTTACATGGGTATGCCACCAAACGATTTAAAATTATTCACTGCTATTCTTGTTGCCATCGCGCTTTCTTTGCCTACATTGAAAGCCAAATGGTTAGCTCGTTAAGGAGGACACTATGTTAGAAGTAAAAAATATGGTAAAGACCTTCTTTAAGGGCACAATTAATGAAAAAACTGCACTACAAGGCATCGACCTTCGCTTAGAAGAAGGTGATTTCTGTACCGTAATCGGTGGTAATGGTGCTGGTAAAAGTACATTGCTAAACTCCATCGCTGGTGTATTTCCTGTCGATGAAGGCAGTATTACTATCAATAATATTGATGTAACAAAAATGCCTGAATACAAACGTGCTAAATACATTGGCCGTGTATTCCAAGATCCTATGGTTGGTACGGCTGGTAATATGCAAATTGAAGAGAATTTGATACTTGCTATGCGCCGTGGTAAGAACTTGGGCCTTAAATGGGCTTTTAAAGATAGTGAACAAGCATTCTTTAAAGAACGTCTTGCACTATTAGGATTAGGCCTTGAAGATCGTTTATCTGCTCGTATGGGTCTATTATCTGGTGGTCAACGTCAGTCTATTACATTGTTGATGGCTACTATGCTTCGACCTGATCTTTTATTACTTGATGAACATACAGCAGCACTCGATCCTAAGACAGCTGAAAATGTATTGCAATTGACAGATAAACTCGTTGCAGAACATAACTTAACAACCCTTATGATTACACACAATATGCGTGATGCATTGCGCTTTGGTAATCGTCTTATCATGATGGACGCTGGTCGTATCATCTATGATGTAAAAGGGGAAGAAAAGAAAAAATTAACCGTTCAAGATCTACTTCAAAAATTCGAAGTAGCCGGCGAAGGTGCGTTAAGTGACCGTATGATGCTCGGTTCAAAATAAGTACTTAAATAATATTGGGTCTAAAAAAGAGGGGATACTATCCTCTCTTTTTTATGAAAACCTTTACACTATGGGGATTATACTGTATACTTAACTAAGTCATAAGACATATCGTAAGCGAAGTATTCGAATCTCCAACGGTTACTTAAGCTTATCGGGATTATTATTTTTTAGGAGGTAACATTAATGTTAACTACAGAAGCTAAATTAGCAGTTATTAAAGAATACGCTACTCATGAAGGTGACACTGGTTCTCCAGAAGTACAAGTTGCGATTTTGACAAGCCGCATCACATACTTAACTGAACACTTGAAAGAACACAAAAAAGACCATCATTCCCGTCGTGGTTTGTTGAAATTGGTTGGTCAACGCCGTAACATGCTTGACTACCTTCGTCGTAAAGATATCGAACGTTACCGTTCTCTTATCGAACGTCTTGGTCTTCGTAAATAATACAATTAGCCGTCCGTTTGGACGGCTTTTTTTATGTAAAAAATAGCTTAATTTAATTAGATGATATATAATAATAAGGTATACGTATAAGAAGATTTTTAGGAGGAATAGGAATGGAACAATTCCAAATGAACCTAGCTGGTCGTACGCTTACGATCGAGACTGGGGAACTTGCAAAACAAGCTGGCGGTGCCGTAATGGTTGGTTATGGCGATACACGCGTACTCGTTACCGCTACAGGTTCTAAAGAGGCGAAGGATATCGATTTCTTCCCACTTACAGTAGATTATGAAGAAAAAATGTATGCTATTGGTCGTTTACCAGGTGGCTTTATTAAACGTGAAGCACGTCCACCTGAATCTGCTATCTTGAATAGCCGTTTGATTGACCGTCCTATTCGTCCACTATTTGATAAAGGTGTACGCAACGAAGTACACGTAGTAGCAACCGTTATGTCCGTAGACCAAGACTGTGATCCTGCCATCTGCGGTATGATTGGTGCATCTGCAGCATTATCTATTTCCGATATTCCATGGGCTGGTCCAATTGCTGGCGTTCGCATGGGTCGTATAAATGGTGAATTTGTTGTAAACCCAACTAAAGCACAATTAGAAGAAACTGACCTTAATATCGTAGTAGCTGGTACAAAAGACGCTATCCTCATGGTTGAAGGTGGCGCTCAAGAGGTTCCAGAAGAAACCATTCTTGAAGTTATCATGGCTGCTCACGAAGAAATTAAGAAAATCGTTGCATTTCAAGAAGATGTAAAAGCTAAAGTAGGCAAGGAAAAACGCGTATTTGAAAGTAAAGACGTACCTGCTGAAATCGCTGAAGCTGTTCGTGCATATGGTCATGACAAACTTGACGCAGCAGTTCGTTGTGCAGATAAACAACAACGGGATGCACAAGAAACAGAAGTACGTGAAGACGTTTTAGCACACTTCGCAGATATCTACCCAGATAACTTAGCTGATGTAAATAAAGCATTCGATGCGATGACGAAAGAAATCGTTCGTCATATGATCACTGTTGAAAAAATCCGTCCAGATGGCCGTAAACTTGATGAAGTTCGTCCAATCTCTTGTCGTACAGGCGTATTGCCTCGTACACATGGTTCCGGTCTATTTACACGTGGTCAAACGCAAGTATTGAACGTAGCTACTGTAGCTCCATTGTCTGAAAAACAAACTATCGATGGCATCGGTTTAGAAACAGAAAAACGCTATATTCATCACTACAATTTCCCATCCTTCTCCGTAGGGGAAACTCGTTCCTCCCGTGGTCCTGGCCGTCGTGAAATCGGTCATGGTGCTTTGGCTGAACGCGCATTGGTACCTGTCATTCCTAGCGAAGAAGAGTTCCCATATGCATTGCGCTTAGTATCCGAAGTATTGGAATCCAATGGTTCTAGTTCCATGGCTTCCGTATGTGGTTCCACATTATCCTTGATGGATGCTGGTGTACCTATTAAAGCTCCTGTAGCTGGTATTGCTATGGGTCTTGTAACACAAGGCGAACACTATACAATCTTGACGGATATCCAAGGTATGGAAGATGCACTTGGCGATATGGACTTCAAGGTGGCTGGTACAGCTAAGGGTGTAACAGCTATCCAAATGGATATTAAAATTTCTGGTTTATCCCGTGAAATCCTTCACGAAGCATTGGAACAAGCTCATAAAGGCCGCATGCACATCATGGGCATTATGTTAGATACCATTGCTGAACCTCGTACACAAATGTCTCAATATGCACCACGCATCATTACAATGAAAATTGATCCAGATAAAATCCGTGACGTAATCGGTTCTGGCGGTAAAGTAATCCGTAGCATCATTGATGAAACAGGTGCAAAAATTGACATCGAAGATGATGGTACAGTATTTATCGCGTCTGTAGACCAAGAAGGGGCTGCAAAAGCGCAACAAATCATCGAAAACCTTACTAAAGAGGTTGAAGTAGGTGAAGTATACCTTGGTAAAGTAACTCGCTTGATGGCATTCGGTGCATTCGTTGAGGTATTACCAGGTAAAGAAGGTCTTGTACACATTTCTAAATTAGCGAAAGAACGCGTTGAAAATGTAGAAGACGTTGTAAATGTAGGTGATGAGATCATGGTAAAAGTTATCGAAATCGATAAACAAGGCCGTATAAACTTGTCCCGTAAAGATTGTTTGAAATAAGAGGTGTTACATGGATATTCGTGGCTTTGAAGTAGTTTCTGCTTTTGAAGAACAAAATATCAATTTACCAACACGTAAAACCACAGAAAGCGCAGGCTATGATATTGAATGCGCTGAAGCTGTTACATTAGAACCAAATCAAGTGGTTCTCGTGCCGACAGGCCTTAAGGCCTTCATGGCATACGACGAATACCTTGCCATCCATATCCGTTCTAGCATGGCTATCAAACGCAAACTAGCACTTGTGAATAGCACAGGCATTATCGATAGTGATTACTATAATAATGAGGAGAATGAAGGTCATATCATGATCGCCCTCCTAAACTTTGGCAACGAACCTGTTACCCTTGAAAAAGGCGAACGCGTTGCGCAAGGCATTTTCTCTAAATACCTTATCACTAACGATGACGATGCAACAGGCGTACGCACAGGTGGTATCGGTAGTACTGGGACTATGTAAACTACATACAATTCTGAACAGAATGGTGAAAGCCGCTCAACTTAGGTTGGGCGGCTTTTTCTCATTGTTTATGTTATTATAAAAGTGTAATGTTATATAGTAGAATAATCTTAATACTTAAAGAGTAATCAAGTAAAAAGTTTGTTGATTAATATATTTATGATGTTCTTTGCTTTGTGAGGGGAATATGAGTAGTCAAATTGTTTTATTATTAAATACTGCGAAAGAGAATCTTGAAAAATATATTCCTACTATTCTAAAAACACCAAATCTAGAAAAACATGTAAATCTTGATAATTATAAAGATATATATGAACAAATATTAAAAGAACTATCCTCAATTATAGATGTATATATTGCATCTAATCCAATATCAGCGTTAGAAAGTTTAATCAATCAAGCTAATAATACTCTTCAAAGCATTATTCAGAGGAGTGATTATAATATTTCTAATAGAATTGAAATTACTGATTACGATGAATATTATCATGAATATTTGTTAATATTAAATAACTTAGAACTTTATCTTGAACAACTTGTAAGTATAAGGTATTTATGTCGTATAGGAGATAAAAATACAGTAATTGTTGGAAAAAATGGTTCAGGTAAATCTTCGTTTGCTAGTTTTTTTAAAAACTCATTTAATAATAATATTCTAGTGATTCCTGCGCAAAAATACCTAGTTTATAAAAATCTTGATGATAATCAGTCGTTAAGTATGAGTAGAGATGAGTTATATAAAGTACAGTATAAAAATTATATCAGTGGGTTAAAATCTAATGATTTTAATGAGCTTGGTCAATTTTTATTTAATGCTGAAAAAATATTTACAAATCTTATTATTACTTTGTGTAATGAAGAGTTAGACTTGGGTTTGCAAGCACTTTATAGCCAAAATCCTATAGGTTTAGACAATAGCTTGGTAGTCAGAATAAATGAAATTTTAGATTATATACTTCCTCAAATTAAAATCAAAATTAATTCATTTACTAGATCTCTTGAAATTATAAGAAACAATCAATCATATACTGTGAATGCTATGAGTGATGGAGAAAAAGTAGCATTATATTATATTTTACATGTAATACTAGCATCAAAGGAAAGCTATATTATTGTTGATGAACCAGAAACATTTTTAAATTCTTCTATATCAAATCGGTTATGGAATATTCTCGAGGTAGAACGTTCAGATTGTAAATTTTTATATTTAACACATAATATTGATTTTATTATGTCTCGGAAGTCCGCCAAACTATTATGGTGTGTAAGATATCTTTATCCATATGAGTGGGAATTAGTAGATATAAATATTGATGAACGCCAATTGCCTAAGGATGTAATAATTACTTTATTAGGTAGTCAAAAAACGATACTTTTTTGTGAAGGGAAATATGATGAAGTATCTGATTACTCATTTTATAGTAGCTTATTTGGAGATAAAGTATTTGTTTATCCCGTAGGTGGGCATAAAGAAGTAATTCAATATGTTAGAAAATTTAATTCAAGTTTATTAAATGGATATTATAATGCTGTGGGTATCATAGATCATGATTTTCTATTTGAAGAAACAATTGAAGGTTATTTAAAGGAAAAAATATTTACTCTTCCATTTAATGAAATTGAGATGGCTTTATTATGTGATGAACTTTTAGAAAATGTAGTTAGCTTATACGCAGATGAGAATACTACTAAAGATATAATTGCAAGCTTTAAAGAGGAAGCCTTTGAATTGCTAAAATTGAATAAAGATAAAATTGTATCAGAAAATGTAAAGTATTATATAGAAAAACAAATTACTACTTATAAAATTACTAATGCTCAAGACTTTGAATCAATAGCAGAGGGAGTTTATAAATGGCTTAATGAACTAAAAGAAAAAGATTTATTTAAGATCTATGATGATAAAATTAATTTTATTATTGATAAAAGGGATTATAATGAATTTCTTAAGATTTCGTCATTAAAGGCTCAATTAAGTAAAGGTCTTGCTAATAAAAAGTTGGAATCTAACTATTTAGCTAAGGCTATACAAAGAGTTAATAAAGATGTTGATTTGCGTGAGCTCTTAATAGAAAAGTACTTTAAAACTTTCAAGGACTTAATTAATGAAGATTAATCTCTAATGAATAGTTGCTTTAAAAGTTAGTATAGTAAAGTTTAAGATGATTGTTGAAAAGAAATTTTTTAATTAAATGCAGATGGCAAACTATTTGTGATTACTTGATAAATTATATATATTTAGAACCCCCTGTGTTATCATATTATGTATAAACAACAAGGAGGCTATTATGGCAATTAGCAAAGAAATTCAAAAGTCTAGTGAAATGAAATTCGACGGCAAGTTGATCAAAGTAACGTATGATATAGCAGATATAAATGGTAATGAAGCGTGGAGAGAGGTAGTTCATCATCCTGGTGCTACAGCGATTGTAGTTGTTACAGAAGACAATAAAATTGTAATGGAACGTCAATTCCGTTATGCTTTACAACAACCTTTGCTTGAAATTCCAGCAGGTAAACTAGACCCAAACGAAGAAGCTATTAATTGTGCTAAACGTGAATTAGCTGAGGAAACTGGTTACCGCGCTAAAGAATGGATTTCATTAGGTACCATTGCTACAAGTCCTGGTTTCTGTAATGAAGTATTACATCTATACTTAGCCAAAGACCTTACCATGGGCGAAACCCATTGGGACCCTGATGAATATGTAGAACTTGAGTATTTTACATTACCTGAACTGCTAGAGGCAATTAAGAATGAACAAATTAAGGATAGTAAATCATTGGCAGCACTTATGCTTGCTATGCCATATCTTAAATAGGACTTTATTAAAAAAATAATATATAGTATAATGAACACATAAAGAGAGCCAAATAACGTGCTGTTAGCGTTAGGCTCATCTAAAATACGGAAATATGATGATGCCTAACGTGTTGAGGTGTAGGATACCTCATACGTTAGGCGTTTTCATTATTATTTACGGCTATAAAAAAATAGCGTAATCATTATAGTAATGATTGCTACTATGAGCATAGAAAAATCTATCATAATAGATAGTGATTCATATGTTGTCATAGCATCACCTCCTTTGAGGAGATGAACCTAACTTACGTTATTTGGCTCTTAATGGTAGTATAGCATGTAATATTCTAGCTGAATATTACAATAGGAGTTATTATGTATAAAAGAATCATTATATTAGTTATGGATTCTGTTGGTATTGGTCATGCCCCAGATGCGGCAAAATTTAATGATGAAGGGGCTAATACATTAGGACATATCGAAGCAACTGCAGGTTTGATTCATTGTCCTACATTACGTTCTCTAGGTTTGGCAAATATTGCGGATATTAAGACCGATGAAACATCTGTTATGGGTGCTTATGGGAAAATGGAGGAAGTCAGCACAGGGAAGGATACAACTAGTGGTCATTGGGAAATGATGGGCCATCCTGTGACAGTGCCATTCCCCACATTTTATGATGGTTTTCCTAAGGAGTTAATGGATACTTTCACCAAAGAAACCGGTTACGGGTATCTTGGTAATGAGGTGGCATCCGGTACAGAAATTATCGAGCGTCTTGGCGTAGAGCACATAAAAACGGGGAAACCTATCGTGTATACCTCTGCGGATTCTGTGTTCCAAATTGCGGCTCACGAGGATGTAATCCCTCTAGAGGATCTGTATCGTATGTGCGAAATTACACGCAACAAGGTATGCGTTGGTGATTACTATGTAGGTCGTATCATAGCTCGTCCGTTTATAGGTAAACCAGGTCATTTTGTGCGCACGTCCAATCGCCATGACTATAGCCGTATGCCTGAACACCGCATGGTGCAACAGGAATTACAAGCTGCTCAAATTCCGACGGTGGCCGTCGGCAAAATTGGTGATATTTATGCTCATGTTGGATGGGATGAAAGCTATCCAACCAAATCGAATGCTCACGGCATGAATGTGGTGCCTTACTTATTAGGTTCTTCCTTTGAAAGGGGCCTCATGATGGTCAACCTTGTAGAGTTTGATAGTCTATATGGTCATCGCCGTAACGTAGAAGGCTATAAACGTGCCATCGAAGATTTCGATTATCAATTGAGTGGATTATTGCCATTATTGAAAGATGATGATTTGCTTATCATCACGGCTGACCATGGTAATGATCCTACATGGCATGGCACAGACCATACGCGGGAACACGTTCCATTACTTGCCTATAGTCCAAGTATGAAAGGGGCTATCGATTTAGGTTTACGCCATAGTTTTGGTGATATAGGTCAAACCGTATTGGCGAACTTTGGACTTTCACCATATGCAGTAGGCACATCATTTTTAAAAGATATTATGAAATAGTCGTATTGTGTAATATAATCCTTGCGTCACAATATCTTGTATGATATAATCATTCAGGTATAAGAAACGATTTTTAAGGAGGTGACTCAATTGCCAAACATTAAATCCAGTATTAGAAGCGTAAAAACGGATGCTGAACGTCGTGCGAAAAACGCCGCTGTGAAATCTCAAATCCGTACAGCAGCTCGTAAAACCGTTGAAGCTGTTCAAGCAGGCGCAGTAGAAGAAGCAAAACAAGCACTTGTTCAAGCTACTAGCGTAATTGATAAAGCAGCCTCCAAAGGTGTACTTCATAAAAACACTGCAGCTCGCAAAAAATCCAACCTTGCAGCTAAAGTAAACGCTTTATAATTTTATAGAGCCAGGGGCTGTAACAGAATGCGGTTTTACCGCATTCTAGTTGCAGTCCCTTTAAAATATAAGAAACACCAAGACATTTAGATTTGTAAAATCTTATGTTTTCTTGGTGTTTCTTGTTTTTAGGCGCACTTAAATAGGCCTT
>SKDY01000023.1_pt1 | contig 120508 bp, 114 predicted proteins | sample 4826591 | NCBI WGS metagenome assembly SKDY01 (sample SAMN11008823, study PRJNA524170) | human gut metagenome | biome: Human fecal sample; material: Feces; isolation source: fecal sample from pouch patient p10, p22 | host: Homo sapiens | place: Israel: Tel-Aviv | collected 2016-06-15 | reverse complement strand
AAATTTTTAATTTTGGTCGGGTTTAGTTCAGTGCGCTTCAAAAATTAACTACCTTTAAAAATCTTTTGAAAAATTATCTTGACTTATTACCACTAGACTTTCATAAGATAAAACTATATTAACAATACCCTAACTTCTTTTGTTTCCAACTTAATAAAGAAATTTACAATCTGTATGACTATTTTCATGAGTATGAAAATTTGATATACTTTGTAGACTAACATACTCATACAGTACGTCGAGGTGAAAAAATGGAAAGCTATATCAAAATGCTAGATTATTTGAACACACACGAGTTAGACAGCTCTTATGCCCGTATCATTATCTATCTAATTAAACATATTAATAACGTTCCAAAACTTTCTATTACTGAGTTAGCGAACGAATGTTTTGTATCTAATGCAACCGTTTCTAGATTTGCTCGTTTTTTTCAATATGAGAATTTTCAATCTTTAAAAAAAGAACTAACTTTGCCATCTCAATATAAACCTGAATTCAATTTCAGGATGAATAGTAAATCAGTAGATTTGATTACTGACAATCCAAAAGAATTTTTAAAAAAATACTCACAGGCTATTATCAATTCTATCGAGTATGTATCAGAAAATATCGATATTGAAAAGGTAGATAAAATACTCACCTTAATAAATAAGCAAAAGAAGCTTTTTTTATTCGGCTCACCTAGTTCACTTAATCTGTTGCAAGAGATACAACGCGGTTTTTTTATCTCAGGATCTGTTATATATACTGGTGAGACAATTGCCGATTTCGAAAGATTGACTAATTATATTGATAGTCAATCTTTTGTAATCGTATTATCCTCATTCGGAAATTTTCTTTCAGAAAATACGAAATTGATGAATGCCATCATAAATATGGATTGCGAGACCTGTTTCATTACACAACATACAGAAAATCTAATTTCTACTTCATTTGACCACATTATCTCCGTTACAAAAAGAAATTATATCGAAGCTGGAAGTTATCCAACTATTTTATTTTGTGAATACTTTGTAAGAAGATACTTTTCATTATTTAGAAAAAAATAATTTTTGTCCTTTTATTTTTACATTCTATTTTCTTCCAAAACAACTGTAGGCACACATATCAAAAATGATTCACTTTCCTATATGCCCCACGATTGAGTTTTTTGACTTAGTTACATTTGAATAGTATATGATTTTTCATATATAGGTAATGCTATTTCCACAGACTTTTAGCTACATAAAGAATAACAATTCTACAACAAATTAATGTAAGACTTCTTACAGACAACAACACCCGCATCCTGATTGAGGATGCGGGTGTTTTTTGTCTTCTATTTCAAATTCTGACTATGAATTCTTTTTAAAAATTACTAAAACGCAGATTTACCCTTTTCGTCTAGAACCGTCCGTTACTCGGCCATTCCTTTGATAATCGTCACGAAGGAAATATCATACATTTGTGCATAAGGTTTAACGTAGACTTCAAAATCGATGCCATTGCTGCTAGGTTTAACCTTAACCACAGTGCCGATAACAAGATCCGCTGGCGAATTTCCACCCAAACCGGAAGTTCGAACAACGTCCCCTTCTTTAATCTCTTTTTCTTTAGTAACCTGCGAGGCGATCAATTGCTGTTTTTTTTCTTCATATTTATTTAAGATCCCAAAAGACTCCCCATTATTTGTACCTATTTTTATTGGAAAATGGTTACTGTTTTGATTATCAGAGGTCAATAATTCAATTTTGGATGACTGTTCTCTAACCTCCGTCACCCGACCAATCACCCCTTTTTGAGACATAACCGCCATGTTTTCCGTCACGCCGTCATCACTTCCTCTATCAACGATAAGCTCATCCTGCCAGGTGTCTGGAGAACGTGTGATGACCGTTGCCGAGACCTTCTCATAATCAGTCAATGTTTTGCTTAACTCCTCTTCAACCTTTAGACGTTCGATTTCTTGTGCTTGATTTTTCACGTTCTGTTTCAAATCATCGTGTTGCTCGATCTCGCCTTTTAGATTTTTATTTTCTTCATACGTATTTACCAGTCTAGACAAGGAATCAATACTCCCGAACCATCGTCCAGGTATCATAACGATATCCCCAACAACAGACAGTGGATCATTCATCGCAGTATCTGCATCGTTTTTCTTCCATCGATTTACTACTGTAACTGGAATGACTGCCATAGCCAAAATTACCACGACAATCATCCACCTTTTTAAACGAAACTTTTTCACTTAGGCACCCTCTATAAACTATTCGACTTTTACCAACAACCAAAAACAAATCCTTTGTTGCTTCAATTTTCTGTTAACCGCTTTCTAATGTCAATGATAGATTCAATAATCTAAAACTGGAATTCAACTGTTTATGCTGTATCTCGAAAAAAGTAATTTCGTTTTTTGGTAACTATCTATTTTATTTGAAGACAAAAAAGATCGAAATGCGCTGAGCTTTGTTTTCCTGTTGGATATTTTTGTAATTGTACAAAAGTCATTCAAAAACCGTTACCCTAAATAGCTATAGTATAATTAGCAGTAATCTAACTTATAACGGAGGAAATGAAATGAAAAAATCAGAAACTATTGAAACACTCGCGACAATCGAAGAGATCGTTACCGTTGTACCTGAAAAGTAGTACTGGGAAATGTAAAATTTGCCATTGTTTCTTACGTTGTTGATGGATTCAAGTATGTTTCAAAGAAAAGTATAACTGTTCCTTTAGGTTATCAAGTTGGTGATACGATAAAAATCAGATATGACAAAAATGAACCCACAAGATTTAAACGCCTTTCACCACGATTTGCATAGCGCTAAATTGATACCGAGTATGGCTTTAATTATCCGACAACATCTCTTTATGTCCCTAACATATCATCCTGTAAGACCCACAGTTACTTCTTATTTCTTATAGTATTCTGCTTTAAATTATTTAATTTCGTGTCCTTATCAAAAAAATTGATTACATGCAAAACACCTTGAGCTAATCAAAAACGCTATTTTTAAAGGTTATGTTGACGAGAGCCTCCTTATCAATGATAATTGTTAGATGACATCGAATGAAAAGGAAAAGAGTGAAAAAATGAAATACTGTCCTAATTGCGGTACTGAGGTACGCTCAGAAGCAAATTTTTGTCCAGCCTGCGGATATAACTTAGAACAAACAAGACCAGCAGTTGGTCCTCAAAAAGATCCCGAAAACAACGTGCCCTTTTATCAACCAAAAATCGAAGAGCCGCTAAAGCTTGAGCTGGAAAAAGCAGATGGCTTACACATTACTCGTGCTGAAATCAAAAAACAGGCACAGGAAAAACTGTCCGGCAGATATGGTGAATGGTGTAAAACAATCATTTTGCTGGTCGGTGCGAATTTTATCGCCGGCTTTATTTTTCAAATTGCCTACTTTCGTTTTTTTACCAACGGCGTGCTAAGAATACTTAGCCCCTATGACTACTACGACAGCTATGGTTACGGCTATAATTATAACTACATCCAACCGTATACATCGCGGCTTTCGCTAGTTGCTTGGTTTCTAATCATGGTGGCGGCCTTTATTCTGATCTTTTTGATCGCCGCTTTATCGACCGCTGTCTTGCAATGGTGCGCGATCCACACCTTAAGAGGCAACCGAGCAGATGGATTACAAATCTTCGCGTACTTTATCAAGGCGCAAAAAAATCGTGTATTGAAGGCGAATATTTTAATCGCCATCTATACCTTCCTTTGGTCGATGCTGTTCGTCATCCCAGGTATTGTAAAGAGTGCATCCTATGCTATGACGAACTATTTATTGGAAAAAGAGGACAACTTAAGTGCTGCGGATGCGATTTTATTAAGCCGTCAAATCATGCATGGCTATAAGCTGGAATTTTTGATCCTGCGCTTTTCCTTTTTCTTCTGGAATCTCACAGCAATCTTCCAGCTTACGAATTTTTACGTGATGCCTTACCAGAATGTGACAGAGATTCAATTTTTAGACCGGCTTTATGAACATTACATCGAAGAAAACAAAGAAGTCGAAGCATAGAAAAAACGTCAGCTAAATGTTTTAGCTGACGTTTTTTTATTTATTCGTTCTCGCCTGTCTGCTTTGATACATCTGCTTAAAGACATAGATCGCGATAAATAATGCAAACATGCTTAACAGACCAAACAGAATAGTCTTCGTGCTGCCGGTCAAATTGCTGCCGACATATGAGTAAACCACCGTTGCCGGAAGCTGTCCGATCCCTGTTGCGATTAGGAAGGGAATCGGCTTAATCGCCGTTAATCCTGCCGCATAGCTGATAAAATCAAAAGAGATAAATGGCAGCAGACGACAGATCAAAATGGTGTGTTTCCCATAACGATCAAAATACGCGTCTAACTTCTCCAGCGAAAAGTTCTTGTTCAACCGTTCAACAATATCTCGCCCCGCAATTCGTGCGATATAAAAACAAACCAATGCTCCCGCCATCGCACTCGTCCATGAAAGCAAAGCGCCCTGCCACCAGCCAAAAACCGCAGCATTCGCAAACGTAATCAAAAAGGCCGGCAATGGCGCGATGATTGATTGGAACATCATCAGCAGAAATGAGATCACGACTGCCCAAACCCCAAAAGATCGTAAATAGCCCACGATACTCTCTACACTCATGGAACGAAAGAGCATCAACACTTGTGTAACCTTCGCGCGAATCCCCGGAATAAAGTAAAAGCCGATGACCGCCAGCACTATCGCAAGAATCAATAAGATTCGAGCGAAAGTTCGCTTGTTCATTTTAGACATTATTTTTCTACTTCCTCAACTTTTGCCCATCGATAATATGAGCCATCATAATTTTTCACCTGTTTGAAGCCGCACATCTTCATCACTAACTCCATGTAGGCTGAGCGAATCCCGGCCGTACAATAAGTGACGATCTGATCCTTTTTAGCTAAACCAGCATCTTCAAACAACTTCGTTAACTCTTCTTTACTCTTTAGCTTGCCGTTTTTCTGGAATAGCTCCGTAAATCGAAGATGAATCGCGTCAGGCAAATGGCCACCTTTGGCTTCGCCGTACAAGATTTCACCTTTGTATTCTTTGTCCTCACGAACGTCGACAACTTTGTAGTCAGCATAATCCTTTTTCAATTCATCGGTCCTAATCATATGCTTTTGATCAATCGAATCAATCGTCACATCAACTGGATCTAGCTCCGTACTCTCATACGCTGTTTTAAGCCCCGATTTTTTCAAAGCCGTAAAGCCACCGTCGACCATCTTGACATCCTGATAGCCGGCCGCTAATAATTCCCAAGCGATCCGTCCATCATCGCCCCAGCCTTTTTGCGCACCAGCAAAAAGGACCACTTCCTTGTCCTTCGCGATCCCTTTTTCACCTAATCGCTTGCCTAATTCTGCGGGTTCAAGCACCAAGCCCCATTTCTCATCGCCGGAGGCCCCTTCTTCGACTGAAGCTAAATTTTGCCAACCAATTACAGTCGATCCTTTGATCGTACCTTTATTGGCCTCTTCTTCACCCCGCGCGTCAATTAAAATGAGGTCATCCAGATTTTTTTTAACGTACTCTGCATCCACAATATACTCACCAGTAAAAGCCGTTGTTTCTTTTTCGGCAGATTTAGAAGTGTCCGCTTTCTCGTCACCGCCGCCGCAACCTGTTAAGCCTAAAGAAACTAACGCCAATAGCCCAATCATTGTTTTTTTCATCTTTTTCTCCATTCATTTGTCGTTTTGTTGCTCCGACATTCCTGCCGAAGCCCAGGAATCTCCATCCTTTTGTCTGATAAAGCCCTTTTGCTAAACAGTCGGTTCAAAGAATACCCTGCAAAGAGCAAAACTGACAGCTAGCTCTATTTAATGGATTCATTTTTCTAAAAGGCAGAAAAATGAATTCGATTTTCGCTTCGCGTATCATTTTGCTAAACAGTTCGACCATAAATCCGCTATAAATTTAGGTGTAGTCCTCAAACTAGCTAAACTGCAAAAAGCAAAACTGACAAACTGACAAAAGGAAACATACCCCCATATGTTCCCAAACGACTTCTTTTAGTGAATGGATTACACTAATGGTAAACGAAGGTTCGTTAGGGAGGAGATTTTTACATTCACATTCTTAGAGACTCTAAGGCAAAGTGTTATACCTGATCACTGATGAAAATTCAAAATACTCCCTCCTCACATTCTCGATTTTTGCCCTTAGTAAAAGTATATAAAACGCTTTATCCTTTTACAACCAATCATTGGATTGCAGGCAAAATTATAGTTTCACTCGGCGCCTTTGTGGTTAACTTCCCCTACCTAAAAACTGTGCAACTCTTTTTCTAAACCCCATATTCGATTGTTCCGCTTTGATTTGTTCTTCGATTTTACCAATATCAATCTTATCACTCATTACGTTTCCCACACCTGACCGATTGGACTTATTAGCAGGTTGTGATTGCTCCAGCGTCTTTGCCTTCTTCGCCAAAGTCTCAAGCACGGGCTGCTTTGGCTCCTCTTTCTTCAGTGCTTCTTTACCCGAAAGACTTACTTTGGCTAATTGCCCGTCACTTAATTCTTTCACTGGTATCTTTTTAGGCTCCTTGTGATTTTCAATTGGAGTCACTTTCTTTTGTTTTTTATCTTCTTTATGTGAGGCCTTCTTTTCAGTTTTATTTTTCTCAACAGGCTCTTTCTGGTCTTCTTCACAAGGAAAATCAGCTATCCAGGCGTCACGGTAAATATCGACAAACTCTGTGAATTTTCGTACACCGCTTGTCTCAAAAATCGACAACAGCGTTAGAATTTTCACCGCCCCCGCAAGCTCTTCCCGCGTCTTTGTCGGATGTCCATTTTTTAATGTCCAGGTATGTTTTCGTCCATTGGCTCCTTTGAAAACAGAGCGGATAACAAATTGATGATTGGCCAATTCGTCGGTTCTGGTCGTGTCTTTTTCCTTCAAATATTCTTTATATAAACGAGCTTCCTCGGTAACTGAGCGATACTCCTTCTTATGACGATACAAGCGCGCGATAACTGTTTTCCACTCATTGGGAGTAAAGTAGTTCTCAAAAAACACACTAAAACGCCGCAACGTATGATTAGGCGTTGCGGTTAGGAATAGTTCTCTGATTAGCTCTCGACAGATAAAAGAAAAATCATCGGAACTGATACAATGGCGCACAAGAACAGCCACTGCATATTCCACCACAGCAGAGGCGTCACGCGTCTCGTTATAAAACTTGATGATTCTCTTTTCAAGGTTGTTTCTAAGCATATTGAACAGCTGTCTACTTCCTAATCGTTGTGTTTGCATGATCTTCCACTCCCTAATATTTGTACGTAATTTATCCAGCACCAAAAAATACGCTTACATTTCATCGGTTAAACGTTATATATCAAAAATATACCTAAACCTTAAAAAATGCTATTTCTTTCGGAAAATTTTGGTATTTTAAATAATGATTTTTTCTAATAAAAATGAATACATTACGTTTTTTTAAGTGGAAATACAGAACTGACTTGCTACGAAGTCCTTAATAAATAACGAAAAAAAGCTTCTCATTCTACTTACTGCTAGAAATCTGCCAGAAATTCTCTGATCGCTTTTTTACTGGAATCTGCATCCGAATAAACATGGTTCGATTCATGGCATCCGTTTTATTTTTTTCATAGACGACTTCACACACATAATCACCAACGATTTGATAATTTTGCTGCTGAAGCGCCGCTCTGAATTTACTCAATGCAGGTAGTTCTTCCTTAAAGGAATGACAATAAAAAGTAGCATATAGCCCGCCTCTTAGTGTTTTCAGTTGTTTAAAATGACTAGGTGTAAAAATGAACAGCTCCTTGGATACAAAATTTTCTGCTAAAAAATCTGGTCGCGGCATGATCGTTCCTACTCGATTAAAGCGGCCAATCGGCATGTTTAATTGACCTATATGATTTTTAAACTCTCTTAAATAGAACTCATACTCCACCTCTGTCATTTCATAAATGTTTTTATCAATCGTGTACGTCAAAATCGGTCGCGGCGGAAAATGTTCTACCTCTATTTCTGTTTGCCCTTGCTTTTCTTGAAAAATCAGCGCGCCTGCCTGAAAGGAATCGATGTCTTCTAATTGCTGATCAAGGGCAGCACGCAGTTCCAGCAGCTCTGCTTTCTTCTTTTCAACCGTCTGACTCAGTTCCGCCAAGCCGGCCGTATCATTCATGATATGCTTGATCTCCTCCAATGAAAAATTGAACTGCTTCAAAAATTGGATATTATCCACGGCCGCCGACTGATTGATATGATAATAGCGATAATTACTTTCTGCATCAATATAGGCTGGATGCAGCAAATCAATTTGCTCATAGTAGCGCAGGGTTTGAACAGAAATATTGTTGTATTGTGCAAAATGGCCGATCTTCATTTTTGAAAACATTTTCTAAACTCTCCCTTGACTCTATAGTTACTATAGAGATTATACTATTATTGTGAAATACAGCACAATATAGATGAAGGAGCCAGTTCCACTTTTCGCAGTTTTTATCGTGAAAAATAAAAAAATGTACAAAAACGTTGGATTTGGCGCCTAAGAAACTAGTGGGATGGTATACGGCATGAAAATAGAACTAATTTTTCTTTGAAAAATTAATTCTTAAAAATGAATAAGGAGGCATTTCAATGGGTTTACAAAAGATTAAGGTAGTTCAGTACGGGTGCGGCAAGATGGCAAAGGTAATCATTAATTATCTGTACAAGCATGGGGCTGAAATTGTTGGGGCAATTGATACAAACCCAGAGGTTGTAGGAAGAGATATTGGTGAATTTGCCGAGTTAGGTTATACGACGGGTATCAAGATTTCAGACAATGCGCAGGAAGTTTTTGACAATTGTGATGCAGATATTGCCTTAGTAACGATCTTTAGTTATATGCCGGAAATGTACGAATTTTATGAGATGTGTTTGAAGAATAAGGTCAATGTGATTACGACTTGTGAAGAAGCAATCTATCCGTGGAATACCTCCCCAGCTGAAACCAACAAGCTGGATAGATTAGCAAAAGACAATGGCGTGACAATCATGGGTGCCGGTATGCAGGACATTTATTGGATCAATATGCCTAGCTTGATGATGGCCGGAATGAACGATATCAAGAAGGTCAAGGGTGCGGTGAGTTATAATGTGGAAGATTATGGATTAGCTCTAGCCGAAGCACATGGAGCCGGCTATGATCTGGAACGTTTCGATAAAGAAATTGCTCAAGCAGAAAGCCTGCCATCTTACATGTGGAATGCTGGTGAAGCGATTTGTTCAAAGATGAACTGGACGATTCAAAGTATTTCCCAAAAGAGTGTGCCATTCACCTTGGATGAAGATGTTTATTCCGAGACTCTTGGAGCAACGATCAAAGCTGGGGACGCGATTGGAATGTCGGCAGTAACCACGATCCGGACTCATCAAGGTATTGAGCTGGAGGTCGAGTGTATCGGAAAAGTTTATCGTGAAACAGACGGCGATATGTGCGATTGGGAAATCACTGGCGAACCAGATATGGTCTTCTCGTTAGATAAACCAGACACTGTCGCTCATACCTGTGCGACGATGGTGAATCGGATTCCATCTGTGATCAAAGCTCCTGCTGGTTTTGTAACAGCAGAAAAAGTTGCTGGACCAAATTACATGACGTATCCGATGCATATGTATTTGTAAAACGGACAAAAAAATCGCCCGTAGACTACTGTTTACGGGCAATTTTTATCCATTAACGCAATAACGACACAATATCCTTCTTCGCTGCACTCTTCGCCGGCAGCCAGCTAAAGACGATCCCGATCACCACCGACAAGCCAAAGGCCAGCGTCACCGTGAATAGATCCGGCCGTACCGACAACGGAGTGAACATACTGATGGCAAAACCTAAAAGCATCGCGATGAGATAACCGATCGTTCCGCCGACCAAGGTCAACGAGATACCTTCCAGTAGGAATTGCATCATAATGTTGCCTTTCGTACCACCCATCGCTCGCCGTACACCGATTTCTTTGGTACGCTCGGAGACAGAAATATAGATCATGTTCATGACACCGATTCCTGAAATAAAGAGCGAGATGCCGCCAATCACCGAGATCAGTAAGGTAATACTGGTCAGCAGCATGCGCAATTGATCCACTTGTCCAGCCAAATCCTCTGACTTATAGCTTCCCAGTTCTTTCCATGTGCCATATTTTTTCAAAGTCTCTTCTGCTTCCTTCGAAACATTTTTTACATTGGCAGTTTGCTTTATTTTCACTTGGATCATACTGCGATCTTCAGTGTTAAAATAATGCTCATAGACATTTTCTGGTACCTCTGCAACAACGTAATCCTCAGAGGTGGAGACAATGGAGCCGCCATTGCGGTCCTTCATGATTCCAACAACTTCAAATAAATGCCCGCCGATCTTGATACTTTGACCGATTAGTGCTTCGGGCTCCTCTTTTTTGATTGCTTTTGCAGCAGTCTGATCGATCACCACAACGGGATTTTCATTATAATAATCACTGGCTTGAAGAGGACGACCATACAGGACATCGCTCCCTTCATTTTTCAATAATTTGAAACAATTCCAACGACCATCATTTCCCACATCATCAAAGGTTTGGTCTGCGTACTTGATGCCATTGCGAGAATTGTCATAATAGCTCACTGATTGCACCCCAGGGATACTCTCAATCTTACTGATATCCTCTTCGGTAAACGCATCTAACCCATTCTCATAGAAATCCCCATTTTTCGGTGTATAGGTATAACCAACGCTGCCATCAAATTGATCCAATCCAATAAATTCTGACGCATAATTTTCAAAGGCGCGACCAATCGAAAAGACCGTGATTACCGCAGAAACTCCAATAATCAAACCAATCATGGTCAAAAAACTTCGCCGTTTATTTTTTCCAATGGCCTTGAAAGACGTTTTCCATACTTCACTAAACCGCATGAGCAACACCTTCTTCCAAGATCTCGCCATCTTTTACCGTAATAATCCGTTGACAATACGCTGCCGCCTCTGGATCATGGGTTACCATTAGGATCGTGACTTTTTCCTCTTCATTTAAGCGTTTAAATAATTGCATGATTTCTTCAGAGGTATGACTGTCTAGCGCACCTGTCGGTTCATCCGCCACGATAAATTTAGGATTGCCAACGATAGCCCGAGCAATCGCCACTCGCTGCTGCTGACCTCCAGAAAGCTGCTTCGGTAATTTATTGTATTTATCCGCAATCCCAACTTTTCGCAAAGCCTCCATGACCAGCGGTTTGGTTTGCTTTTGCTTCATTCCGCCATAAAGCAGCGGCAACGCCACATTTTCCATAACCGTATTGTTATCGATCAGCTGGAATGCTTGAAAAACAAAACCAACCGATTTATTCCGCAAAGCTGAGAGCTTCTCATCGTTGAAGCGATACGCATCTTCTCCTTCAAAACGATAGCTTCCTTCGAAATCACCATCTAAAAAGCTAATCGTATTGATCAGCGTTGATTTTCCTGAACCAGATGGCCCCATTACTGCGACAAATTCGTGCTCTTCGATGGTCAGACTAATATTCTTTAAGACATGAATCTGCTCCTGATCCGCCGTGTATAATTTGTTGATATTTTCCATCACGATCATTCAACGGTCACATCCATCCCATCCTTGACGTCTTTTGCATCTTTGACTATTTTATCGTTCTCATTCAGGCCTTCACGTAAAATATAATAGCCATTGCCTTTTTCAGCAGAGATGGTATGTTTTTCAGCTTTTCCTTTAGCGACTTTGTAGACCACCTGTTCACCGTCCTTTTTCACCACGCTCTTAAGGGGTAAATGGATCTCATTGCGTGGGATCAATAATTCAACAGAATAGCCAACAGGTATCGTTTCGTCAGGAACCGCCGTAAAGTTATAGGTCACCAAACTGTTTGTGTCCTCTTTCGTTGGTTCGTTGTTCATTTCTGCTAATGAAGTGAATTTGCCTTTGACCGTTTTTTCGTTATTCGCATATTTGATCTCAATCGGTTCGTTTAAGGTAATCTTAGAACGATCATACTCGGTGACTGTTCCCTTAATGGCAGATTCTTCGCTCTTTAAGACCATCAAGGCTTGCTGCGGATCATTTTTTGCATCTTCGTTTAAGGCCGTTACCACTGAATCGTTCGCTGCTCGAATCACTTCACCCCAACGATAAGTCACCAAAATCTGATCTTTCTTCACATGATCGCCTTCGTTTACGTGAATGGTTTGAATCGGGCCTTTTTCTGAATCAACTAGAACCGTTTGTTTTTTCGTTGATTGAACCTGCCCTTTTAAATGCAGCGGTGTTTGCTTGCTAACTTGGTACAGTTCCACTGCAGTGTCATCCTTTGCGTTTGCTTGGGTATTTTGATAGAGGAAAAAACCAGCCCCCGCTGCCACTAACACTCCGATACCAATAATTATTTTTTTCATTTTTTTGCTCCATTCCTTCCATTCCAAAATTCTTACACTTGTTGCTTACTCTTTAAATTTTAGAGGAAAGTTCTGATCGCTACTTCCAACGAAAGTACAAAATCTAAATAGGACTTTAGACCGAAGAACATTTGTTTTTTTAATGGATGAAGAATTGTCGAATGCATTAGTAAGGACTCGTTGACACCAAGGACTTCTTTCATAACAAAAAGCATCATCAGAGTTCCTCCCAACGATGCTTGAATTTATTTATTTTCCCTTATTGATCTCTTTAGCGACCCGTTCATTCATTTTGCGTTTTAACTCATTGATTCGCGTTTTCGCTTGAATCTCATGAAGCATATTCTCTGCGAATTCCCCCACGTCTTCGCCAACTAATTCCAATACTGGAACATGATTGCTGGCACCTTCTTCAAAGAAGGCCAACAATTCATACATTGGCGTTAGCATATCCATGCCGTCCCCTGCTGTAAATTCCCATAAGAAATTTTGGATTTCTTTGTAGACTACCTGATATTCACGAGGTAATTTTTTTAGTCCCGCCATCTGCTCCCTATATTCTGCTTTGTCCGTATAAACTCTTTTGAAGTAGCTAAATACATTTTTATCACTCATTGTTCTGACTCTCCTTTAGCTTATCGATCTGTCCAGAAATAAATTCCCAACGCTGCCAAAACAACGCCAATTCCTTTTCTCCTGCTTCATTCAATGAATAGAACTTTCGCATCGGACCAAGTGAAGATTTTTTCTTTGTAACAGTCACTAATTTTTTCTTTTCTAGTCTTAATAAAACTGTATAAACCGTTCCCTCAACAATATCTTCAAAGCCATATTTTTGTAGGTTATTCGTAATTTCATAGCCATAGGTTTCGTGTTGATTGATAATTTCTAAGATCATTCCTTCAAGCACGCCCTTTAGCATCTCTGTAATCCCGTTCACTGTTATCATCCTTCCCAGCTGCTGTACTAACGTAATTTTTTCCGATAGACATATATAGATAATACTTGGAAAATCACGATTGCGCCAATACTCCATACGAATGCCACCCAGATATCTGCGGGAATTTTTCCGTCGGTCAAAATTGAACGTAAAGAATTAATGATCGGGGTCATTGGCTGATAATCTGCAAAACCTCGCAAAACTTTAGGCAATGTTTCTGTTGGCACAAAGCCTGAGCTGATGAATAATAGACCAATCAGCAAGTAAGAAAAGGCGATTGCTGTTTCATTATTCCTGGCGATCAATCCAAAGAGGACGGCAATCCAAGATAGTGCGTAAGTCGCAACCAGCAAAAGCAGCAGCCCCACAGCCCAATCAAATACATCTGCCTTTGGGCGAAATCCAATTAAAATACTGCTGATCAGAACAAGTAGCGCTGAGATAAAATTGAAAATGACACTGGTCATCACGTGACTATTCAAAATCGCGGACTTTGCGATCGGCATGGAATGGAACCGTTCAAAAATACCATTTTGAACATCGGTATTTAATCGAAAAGCAGTGTAGCCGACACCACTGGCAACCGTAAACAATAAAATTGCCGGCACGATAAAGCCTTTATAGGTCTCTTGTGGGATCGTCATCGCCCCGCCGAAAATATAAATGAATGCCAGCATTAGCATGATCGGCATCAGTACCACGGTCATGATTGTATCCACACTGCGGGTCATATGCTTCATCATTCGTCCGGTCAATACCATCGTATCTGCGAATACATTCATTTTTCTCTCTCCCCTCGGTTTTCGACAATCATAAAGAAGACATCATCCAATGAAGATTGTTTTTGGGTAAAGGTTAAAATCTCAATCTTCGCTGCTTGCAATTGATTCAAAATCGTCGTGATTCGTTCAACTTCATTATCTGTTACAACATTCAGCGCCAACAATTCCTTATTCATTTTTCCGCCGACAAGCTGCTCAGCAGCTTCCAAGGTTTCCTCATCCGCAAAGGTCAATTCCAAGGTTTCTTTTGGCAGCTGCTTTTTCACCTCTGCAATGCTTCCCTGCAATGCGATTTTCCCGCGATTCAAAATCGCCACGGTATCCGCCAACTGCTCCGCTTCCTCCAAATACTGCGTAGTTAGAAAGATCGTCACCCCCGCTTTTTTCAACGAACGGATCATTTGCCATAGAGCAGCCCGCGCCTGCGGATCTAATCCAGTCGTTGGTTCATCCAAGAAAAGTATTCTTGGCGGATCAATCAAGCTCATCGCCAAATCCAATTTACGCCGCATTCCGCCAGAGTACGTTTGCGTCGGTCGATCCGCCGCTTCTTGCAGATCGAATTCCGTTAACAGCTCATCAACCTTTTCCGTATAATTTTTCATATGACGAAGCTTTGCGATCAAAACTAAATTTTCCCGTCCCGTTAATACCTCATCTACCGCAGCGAATTGTCCGGTCAAACTAAATTCCTTTTGAACCTTTAACGACTGCTCCAACACATTCATTCCATCGATCGTAATATAGCCATTATCTGGCTTCAGCAAAGTGGTCATCATTTTGACTGTTGTTGTTTTCCCAGAACCATTCGTTCCCAATAAAGCAAAAATGCTTCCTGTCGGCACATGAAAACTAATTTTATCTAACACCTTGTGATCAGAAAAAGATTTTTCCAAATCAACAACATTAATTGCTTCCTGCATTCTACTCACTCCTTAATCATCATTCAGTACTTTGTATTATTAAGTACAGCTATAATGTAAAACTAAGTAGCTATTTTGTCAACTACTTTGTTCTACTAAGTACTAAAAATTTTCCTTTACATCTTGTTAACCATCTATTATACTTTCGTTAACCAAAATAAAATATTTAGTTAACGAAAGAGTGAGTGTATGAAATTAAGTAGTCGAGAAATTGTTTTAGCCGGATTATTTGCAGCAGTAATAAGTATTTTAGCCCAATTCACCATTCCTTTTGGACCTATTCCATTAACTTTACAAACCTTTGCAGTGGGGTTCGTGGTAACTATTTTAGGCAAGAAAACCGGTACTATTGCCGTAGCGATCTATCTATTGATGGGGATGATCGGTTTACCTGTTTTAGCTGGCGGTTCAGCGGGAATTGCCCATTATTTCGGACCGACCGGGGGTTTTTTAGTTGGATTTATTTTTCAAGCCTATGTTACTGGTCTGATTTTAGAAAAATTAACCTTCAATTATTTTTGGTCAATCGCCGCTAATTTAGTCGGGGCTTTTATTACTCTGTTCTTCGGTTCCCTTTGGCTGAAATTTAGCGGAGGTTTACCATGGGATACGGCTTTTTCTGCCGGAATGATTCCTTTTATTCTGCCAGGCGCAATCAAAGCAGTCGCGGCTGGATATCTGGGGGTCTTGCTTGGTAGAAGGTTGCCCTTCACAAAATTGGTGTATCGTTAAATCTTTGAAGTTGGAAACGCCTATGTTATTGATGCCGCATAATGTGTTCTCAACAAAAGTTAGAAAAGAAACAAAACAATGTTTAATTGTTAGAATAAAAATAGGCTCTAAGCTCAAATTTTGAGCCTAGAACCTATATTTTTAACTTTTTAATTCAAGTCCTGTCTCCAAGGCAACACGTTTTCCTTACGATAAATCGCAGCTTGCCCGATCGAATTGAACAGCTCCATTTTTTGTTTGACAACGGCTTTAGCCGCATCAATACATTCTGGATAGATCGCATTTGGGTCCCATAATTCAGTAGTCGAAAGAATCTCACGACATTTTTTGTAGAAAGCATATTTGTAGTCAGATGAAATATTGACCTTTTGAATCCCGATTTGAACTGCTTTGGCGATTTCTTCATCTGGATTAGCTGATCCGCCATGAAGCACCAATGGAATATCGACTCTGCTCTTGATGTCTTCTAGTACATCCATCTTCAATTCAGGTTTGATGTCTTTTGGATAAATTCCGTGAGCCGTACCAATTGCCACTGCCAATGTATCGATCCCGGTTTTTTCAATAAATTTTTCGGCATCCTCTGGTTTCGTGTAAATAACTTCCGACACACCGCCTTCAACCGATGTTCCCGTATTCCCGATCGTACCTAATTCCCCTTCGACGGAAACACCAATCTTATGACAAACATCAACGACTTCCTTCGTGATGGCAATATTTTCTTCAAATGGCAATAATGACCCATCAATCATGACTGAACTGAATCCACAGTGGACAGCTCGCATGATGCTGGCTAAGTTATCCCCATGATCCATGTGGATAACGAATGGCACCGAACTATTTTTTGCACGAGATACCGCGTATTGGAAAAATTCATCTTTGGTAAAATCTAACTCAGTTGGATGAACCGCGATGATCGCTGGCGCATCATTTTCTTCTGCTGCTTCAATGACTACGCGTAAGAAATTACTGTCTGCGACGTTAAAGGCTCCTACGGCGAATTTATTTTCCTTTGCGACTTCTAGCATTTGCTTCATATTGATTAACATTTGACTTTGTCTCCATTCTCATTTTAAGATTTATTTTTTGAACCCGAAAGTTCGATATACCGTTTCACAACTTCTTTTCCAGCTGCCATCGTTTGATGAACAAGCGTCGGATAATCCACCTCAGGATTTTCTGCTAATTGCTTTTGGACTTCGGCTTTTTGCGCCTTCATAAAATCCGAGCCCACATTGATCTTATTGATCCCTAATTCGATCGAACGCAGGATATTTTTCTCACCTGCGCCTGATCCGCCATGTAATACTAACGGTAAACTTGTCGCTGCTTTGATTTTTTCGACAATATCAAACCGGAAATCCGGCACATACCCTTCTGGATAATCTCCGTGACTGGAACCATAAGACAGTGCTAAACAATCAACACCTGTCTCGTTAATAAAACGAATCGCATCGTCGGGATTGGTGTACATCTCATCATTGGTAAAATGATCACCAGCCACCGCCCCCATATCGCCAACTTCAGCTTCTACGCTGGCATTGTAGACCTGCGCCAGCTCTACCATGGCTTTAGTGATCCGAATATTTTCTTCTAACGAATACATCGAAGCATCCATCATGACGCTGGAAAAGCCTTCATGCAGACACTGTTTCACGAACGCGACATCCTGTCCATGATCTAAATTGATCGCCACTTCGACTTTGGCATTATTGGCCATTCGAATAATCGGTTGGGTCAAATAGCGAATATCCAAATGCTCTTTTAAATGATCCTGCAATAAATCGACAATAATCGGTGAACGCATTTCCTCTGCCGCTTCGATTACCGCTTTGGCCGTTTCCAAGTTGAAACAATTGATCGCCATCACGGCATAGTTCTCACGATTGGCTTTTTGCAACATTTCTTTCATCGAAACATACATGTGACAAAACTCCTTTTTCATACTAAAGAATTAATTTTTCTCTGAAAAATTAGTTCGATTTTCAAGCCGTATATCATTCCACTGGGTTCATTACCTGTGATTCTGTGTTGCTTTTGATTTAAGTTTTTTCAACGAATCTAACTGCGAAAAGTGGAACTGACACCCTTCCTACGAAATCTTGATAGAAGAAAAATCTACTTCTTCCTCTTCTTCATCGTCCTTGATTTCATTTTCCACTGGCTCTTTCTTCAGAACGAACAACAAAATTCCGGTAATCGCTGAACCAATCAATAACGCTAACGTAAACTTCAATGGATCAGTCATCGCCGGGATAATGAACACTCCGCCTGACGGAACCGGCGAACCAACGCCCCATGACATACTCAAGCCGCCGCCAATTGCCGCGCCAACTGTACAAGAGAAGATTACCCGCAATGGATCAACTGCTGCGATTGGAATAACACCTTCTGTAATCATGCAAAGTCCCATTGGAAAAGCGATTTTGATATTGTCTTCCTCTTCTTTGGAATATTTGCGTTTGCGAACAATTTTAGATAATACCCAAGAGATCGTGACACCAAACGGCGGTACCATAGAAGCCAATACTTTCACGGCTTCTGGTCCCTGCACACCCTCTAGTAGCAAGCCATCGGCAAATAGTGAAGCTACTTTATTAACCGGACCACCGAAATCAAAGGCAGCCATTCCGCCAACAATTGAGCCAAATAAGAATTTACCCGAACCTTGTAGCCCTTCTAAGAATTCGGTCAACGCTTCTGTTGCCCAAACAATCGGCAATCCGATGACAAAGAACATCAATAAGCCAATGATCAATGTAGATAAGAGCGGTACGATCATCATCGGCATCAAACCTTGTGCCCATTTTGGAACCTTCAGATTTTTCACTAAGAATAGTACAAAGAAACCAACCAAGTAACCACCGAGCATCCCGCCTAAGAAACCAGCACCGATGGCATTCGCGATCAACCCCATAAACAAACCAGGTCCAATACCCGGACGGTCAGCAATTGAATACGCGATGGCCCCCGCGATAACCGGCGCCAATAATCCCATCCCCAAAACACCCAATGAGACTAACGCATCTGGAACCGAATAGGCCGCCCTATAATCCTCAATCACTCCGCCACCTGTCAAATTCCCAATCGCGATCAACAACCCTGCCGTAACAACAACCGGTAACATGTACGAGATTGCCGTCAGGGCATGCTTTTTCAATTGAAGCTGCTTAAACATTTAGTTCATCTCCTTATTCAAATTAATGTATTTATTTTCTTCCAGAAAAATAAGTCTGATTTTCATGCCGCATACCATTCCACTAGGATTTCTATTCTTTTGCAGTGGACTAATTCTATGTTGTGTTTTCTTCACTGATTGAACTGTGAAGAGTGGAACTGGCATCCTTTTTCATTTTAAAGTTAAAGAAATAATTTCCTACGCCTTTACAATTTCCTCTTCGATCTTATTAATCAAACCCTTTGGTGCTTTGATTACCATGCTGGTCGGGATTTCCACCACCTTTTTTCCTTCAAAACGGTCTTTTCCGCCGATCTTGATGTCTGCGGCGATAATCACGACATCGGCGGCTTTGATTTCTTCCATGGTTAACTCGTCTTCTGTTCCGATGGTTCCTTGTGTTTCGATGTGAACGGTGTGACCTAAGGCTTTGGCGGCTTTTTCTAATTTCTGTTTGGCAATGTACGTATGGGCGATGCCTGACGTACACGCTGCGACTCCAACAATTTTCATCATCTATTCCTCCATTTTCTTTTTTAATCTTCTTCCATTGGGTCCTTTGATAACAATTCCATCATTTCCGCTTTGGTCTGAGCATTGACCATATTTTCGATGAAATCTTCATCGGCTAAGAGCATCGCAACCTTCTGCAATAACTTGATATGCATAGTGTTGGCATCGGTATTCTTCACGGCGAATAAAATAATTACCCGAACAGGTTCCTCATCCAAGGATTCCCACGGGATCGGCGTGGCGGCTTTGCCGACAACTAACGAGGTCTTGATTACGCTATCCGATTTTCCATGAGGAATCGCAATACTATTTCCGATCCCCGTCATGCCTTCTGCTTCGCGTTCGAAAACATCTGCCATAAAGTCGTCCTCGTCAGCAATGTCCCCATTTGCCATTAGCAATCGTGTCAACTCATGAATTGCTTCTTCTTTTGTTGTCGCTTTCATTTCTAATTGGATTAAATCTTCGGTAATCACATCCGCGATACTGAAATCGTCCATCATTTGCTCTGCTGTCATCTCATATCTCTCCTAACATCTCTTTCACTCGTTTTTCGTCTTGTTTTGTAAATACTGAATTCACCAAAATCGTCGGGATCATCATGTCGATGGTTAAATTGACAGTGGTTAAAATCAGATCAATGTTTTGATACTTTTCTGGTGCCTTGGAAAATTTGCGTGCCGATAAGACATCGACAATTTCTAACTCGGGAAATGCTTTGCGAACCTTTACCTTCAATAGCTCTGAAGTCCCTACCCCGCTGCTGCACATGATCAGCACACGTTTTTTCGAATGGATCATTTCTTTATACTTCACAAAATACAAAGTCAAAAATCCGATCTCATCTTCAGAAATCTCATTTAATTGAAACTTTTCTTCGGCCGCTTTGCTGACCTGTTGGACTTGTTGAAAAACCTCTGGATACTCCAGCTTGATATCTCCTAATAAATCATTTTTAACGATGATCTCGTTTTTCAAACGATACAATAATGGGTCAATGTGCTCATAAAGATCTTGGCGATTCGGCTGATGATCGACCTTCATCCCCATCAAGCGACTCATTTCGGTGGCAAAAAAATCAGTGATCGCCAATGCTTCCTTTGATTTTCGATTCAGCTTAATCGGTTCCTTCTCCATTCGCGAAGAAATCAAATACTGGAATAAGTAAAACGTCTCGCTTTCCGGCAGTACAATATTCAGATAATGATTCAGCTTTGTAATCACCATCTTGGAAAGCTGATACAGTTGATCATATTGTGTGATCAGTGCTTCTTCATCAGGATCTAACAGCTCCGCACAGGTATCTGCGTGAATTTCTCCTTCCCGTACACGTTTGATTAAAATGTAAATATGAGAAAAGATATTGCTGTTATAGGGATAAGCAATCCCGTTTTGCAATTTTCTTTCAATGTACTCTAATAACGAAGTAATAAAGTTGATGTCATAGGAACTGATTTTTTCCTGTTGTGTGGAAAAGTCTTCCTCCCAGACACGATTCGCGCTGATCAAATGATTCACCGCTTTGCGAATGTGCTTTTCTGTTCCTTCGATAGAGACACGTTGTCCTTTGCGAATCAGTGACAGCTGGTACTTCAGCAAAAATTCATTCATCCGTACCAAATCATTCGTAATCACGGTATTGCTGACATAATATTCGTCAAACAAATCATTGATCAACACTTTTTTGGGGGATTTGAATAACAAAGCCAACAGAATTGTATTCCTTCTTTCTGATGGACCTTGCACAGTATCATTGCCTCGTTTTCGGACACTTTCTTTTAAATAATTGTCATAATCTAAACGAAATCCTTTTCCGACTTCCGCTGAAATGAGCTCTCCGACATCGGAGGCTTCATTGATTTTTTTAATCGTACGGTAAATGGTTTTCGTGGAAACATTGGCAAATTCAGCTAACTCTTGAGCGGTGAGTGTCATCCCATGTTTGATAAACAGTTCGATCAATTGTGTTTCACGTTTGCTTAGCTGCATTTTGTCAACCTCCTTGTCATTAATATAGCCTTTTTTTATTCACGTACATTTTTTCTTATGTCCATTGAAATGGACATTACCATAAAACGCTTTCAATAACTATTTTAAATTATTCGTTGAAAATAACTTGATCCTCAAAAAAGTTAAAAATTTAATACTCTAAGAAAATGCTTCAGATTGACCAATTACCTCACCTCCCTCCATTTTTCTTAAACGGATAAAAAAAACAGCGAAAAAATCGCTGTCGAACTAGTTATCCCCAACACAAGAATTTTATTTTCATACCCTTTTTGACTGAAATTATGCTTTAGTTTTCCACCTGTGCAAAACTTGCTTGCTTCGCTAATTGATAAATTGGTACCAATTGTTTATAGGTCTCTACCATAAATGCTTGAGCGGCTTGCGGATTTTTCCAAATCGGATCTTCCCTTTTGATGATTCGACCAATTTGAAATTCGCCTTTTTTCACATCACGAAACCTTATCAACAGCTTTTCTATGCGTTCTGGCGATAGCTCTTCTACTTTCGGCTTTGTGTGATCACCGGATAGAACAAAATCTGGGGATAAGTTTTCAAAAATTTCTGGATGGTCTAGTAAAATTTGCGCAATCGCTTTTTCTTCCTTCGGCTGATCAATACAGGACAGCCACATAAAAACATACTCCGGCCAAATTCCCAGCTGAAAATGCGGCTCCATTTTGTATCCACGCTTTTGTCGACTCAATGCTGACCAAGTATTTTCAGGCGGATAGGTCGTCCTGCGGCGATGCTGGGCAATGTGGATAAATAGCTTTTCGTCTAGCAGCGGCTCTAACTCCTGTTGAAAAACTTCATCTAACTGTTGAAAAGTTGGTTGAACTTCCTGGCGAATCGCTGCCATTCGTTCATCCAAGCCGTCGATATCAAAAACTTCAAAACTCTTTTCAGTGAACATGTTACTCCCCCTTATTCCTACTATCGTAATTCTACCTATCTTATCGCTGAGTCACAAGTTATCAACTACCCATGTTGATAAAAATTCGTAGTGATTTTCCCTTCGAACAAACATCGTTTCAAAATTTTGATAAAACTCGCTGATTCTTTTGCTATTTTAAAGAAAATATTTCCTTCTCTTTGTGAAATCAAGTATATTATAAGTAGCCATTTTATTATTGGAGATTCAGAAATTTATTTCTGAGGAGGGTAAAACGAATGATTTCAGACGCAATTGGCTTCGAGAAAAAATTTCGTTTAAAAGAAGACAAAAAATTTGAACAATACAAGATCATGCTTCCGAAACTACGAGAAAATGATGTGATGATAAAAATTTCCGCTATCTCGATAAGTACCTTAGATACCCAGATTCGACAAACGATTAAAGGAGCAAAGAAACCTTATATTTTAGGCTTTGGCGGTGTCGGCATTATCACCCGACTAGGCAGCAGCAATCAATACTTAAATGTTGGTGACCGTGTTCTCTATGTAAATAAGGTCGGAAAATACGGCAGCTATAGTAACTTTCAAATCGCTGATGTCCGTTCCATCGTCAAACTACCAGACTCTTTTCCTACCGATGAAGCCGCCGCTTTTTCCTATAGCTTTTTCTTGGCTTTTGAAGTGTTGTTCAGCCAACTGCAATTGACACCTAAGCCGAAAAAAAATCAGGGAAACCTATTGATCCTAAACACCTCCGACGGGCTAGGCGCGACTATTATCCAATTAGCGAAGTGGGCTGGCTTAAAGGTCGCCGCAACAATTGATAAAAATAATTCAGAGATCTGGATCAAAAACATGGGGGCGGATGTCGTCGTCTCTCAATCCACTCAGCTATCAAAGGAATTGACAAACGCGGAAATGACACCGATTGATTATGTGATCAATTTAGATACTGAAAAGGAAAAAAACTTCGATCATCTGTCGGAATTCAAGGATACGGCCAAGGTGCTGCTCTTGCACTTCATTAATAAGAAAAAGAAAAATTTTGATCCAGACTATCTCAACTTCTATTGCGAAGATTTTTTGGAGGCTTCTTTTACTACCGATGAAGGCATCGAGTATTCCCGCAAGATCATGGAGCTTTTGGTCTATTTATGGGAAAAAAATCAACTGACATCCATTTTGACTGCACAGCTAAACGGCTTTTCAGATAAAAATTTCTACGGAGCTCATAAGCTGATCGAAAACAACCCAAACTTTCGTCATCTAGTTTTAATCAACTGACACAATCTCGTTCAATTGAGCGAGATTTTTTTATGAAAAACAATTTTTGGAGCTAAAAAGCAGCCGTTCTTCGCTTTCATAACGTTTGTTGTCATTTCCTATAGAAATTTCTCGTTTTTCTGAGGTTAACATTTGCTAATTACAAAGAATGGGATTAAGATATAGAATGAAATTTTCATTTACATTTTCATTTCAATTATTTTATAGGAGGTCTTTATGGATTATTCACTGACTACTCGGTTAGCAGCTGAGTTCTTGGGAACTGCTTTGCTAGTAATGCTAGGAAACGGTGCAGTTGCCAATGTTGATTTAAGAGGGACAAAAGGTTACGGAAGTGACTGGATGTTGATTGCAGTAGGTTATGGCTGCGGGGTTATGATTCCTGCAATGATTTTTGGCGGTATCAGCGGCAATCACATCAACCCAGCGTTTACGATTGGTTTAGCTGTTAGCGGCATGTTCCCTTGGGCGGAAGTTCTTCCTTACATCGTTGTCCAAATCCTTGGTGCGATGGTCGGACAATTAGTCGTAGTAGCCAGCTACAAGCCTTATTACGATCAAACAGAAGACAAACTACATGTGTTAGGTACCTTCTCAACGATCAATAGTGTCGGTTCTAAATTTAACGGATTCGTGAATGAATTCTTCGGATCATTCATTTTATTCTTCGGCGCACTTGGAATTACCAAAGCGCCATTCTTCCAAAACAATTTAGGAACAGCACACTTAGCATTAGGTTTCTTAGTTTGGACATTAGTCGCATCCTTCGGCGGACCAACTGGCCCAGGTTTAAACCCAGCTCGTGATTTAGGTCCTCGTATCATGCACGCCATCTTACCATTGAAACACAAAGGCGATTCACAATGGAACTACTCATGGGTACCAGTACTTGCCCCAATCATTGCTTCAATCGTAGCAATCGCATTATATAAAGCATTGTTTATCTAAAAACACGAAACTGCCGCAATTTTTTGCGGCAGTTTTTTAATCAACAATCTCTTAAAAAGAGCTGTTGCTACTATTTACAGTTCCATCACGTATTAATTCAATCAAAAAAGAATAGCCACTCTAGCTCTTCCTTCTATTTAAACCAATCCTTCAACAAACTCGACCGGAAACATTGTTTTTTCAGCCGTTTCTTCTACAGTCATGCCTTGAGCCAAATAGCGTTTCGCCACACTAGCCATACTTTCTGCGACCTCCACGATAAATTTATCATAGTCGTAAAAACGCAGCACACGCTGCCCCCAAGGATACTCTTTACTGTGATGCAGAAAGTCGATTCCTTCAACCTTTGAAAGCTTGTCTTCCCATTTGTCTAAATCCTCAACCTCAAAATACAGTTGAAAATTATCCGACTGCTCCTTTGGATTCAATGGAACACCCAACAACCCTTGATAATCAGCCTGTAATGAAAAGCCGCTCTCAAAAGCAACATGAACATTATCCAGATCCATTTCTATTTTTTGTTCCATAACCTCTACATAAAACTGCTTCGCCTTCGTCATATCCTTCACTGCCAATAACACTCCACCAAAATTCATTCCTATCACCATCAGAGCCGCTACTCGACTCTCCTTCCTTTTTTACCAACTATACCCTTAGAATTTGGCGATTTCACTGTAAAAATCGGACATCTTCCGTTGATAAGCTTGCGGTGTAATGCCCGTCACCAGTTTAAAATCACGATTGAAGTGAGAGAAATCGTAATAACCGGCGGGTTCCAACACTTTTGTAATTACTCCTTGCCTTCGATTTAGTAAACGGATCGTTTGATTAACTCGGACTAAACGAGCAAACATTTTGGTGCTCATTCCCAGATATTCATTAAACAGTCGCGTAAGATGGCGTTCACTATAAAATACCTCATTAGACAACTTCTTTAAGGAGATATTTCCTGATTGTTGAACAATCATTTTTCTCGAAGTAGCCAACTCTGGCGGACAGTCCTTTAAGAGAGCATGAACAAATAGACGATCAACTCCAGCCAGCAGCTCTTCCACACTTTCCGCTGCCTCCAACAATTCCATCAGTACCTGATTCAATTTAGCATGAAGCAATTGAAAAGAAAAATGCCGATCCGCTAATTCATTTTGCTTAAGACTTAGAAACGCATGAAGTCCAGCCGGTTGGAATTCCACGATGAATATCTGATTGAAAGTCACAGCTTCCTCACCTACATTGGCAGCCGCAGTCATTGGCCCAAGTAGCTGGTTCTCGATTTGATGGTCCTTAAACCCGCATACTAATGTCCCACAGCCATGAGGAATGACCGTATAATTCTCAGAAATCGCCTGTTTCGTCGGAAAAGTCAATGTATAATTCGAAACATATGGCAACAATGCCTCATGCGGTCTAACATACATACAGTCTTGATTCCGAAAAATAATCCGTTGATTCTGCGGATACAAAAACAACGCCTTTTGATTGATCATTCCCTCACCTCATTCATAGTAACGATTCAATTTTGGTTAAAATTGATTGATTTTCATTCCGGATACCATTTTACTAATCTACTGAAGTAGAAAGTAAAACTGGCAACTTCATTCATATTAATGACTCAATTCTATCATCATATCAATCCTTTTTTTAGTTGCTACTAGATATTCATAATTTCCTTAAATAGTTATAACGTGTTATAATTCTGTAAAAAAGAGGGGATTTGAATGGGACAAATCAAAGTACGGAAGATTGGTAATTCCGTTGGAGGAATATTCCCTAAAGAATGGGGATTACACGAGGGAGATATCTTGGAGGTTAAAAAAGAAGGAAATTACTTCATATTAGATGCCCAAGAAGTCGCAAAAAAGAAAGATCGTGAGTTAATCGAAGAGAGTTTTGCAGAGTTTGAAACGAATCATACTGTTTCTGAAGAAGAAATGACTACGCTCTTTAGCAAATATGGTTGGGGTGAGTAATGAAATCTTATCAGCTCATTTATTCCGTCTCTTTTAGAAATAGCCTGATCCAGCTTATATCGGAATGGGAGAACGAACTTTTTCTTTCAGAAGAAAAAATCAAACACTTCGTTCAATTAATTTATCGCTCACTAGAATTATTAAAACTATTTCCTAAAATGCATGAAGATGTTTCTCCATTATATGGTTTTGACATTCCAACTTATCGAATCTTGATTGGTCAAAGTTATGCAATCTTTTACCGAATCGATGAAGAGAATCATTCAGTTCTAATTGGAAAAATCTTTAAACAGAAACAAATGCATCTGAAATTTTAAAAGACCAAGCACAATGATTAACTAAAAAACTGCGACTCTCATCGAGAATCGCAGTTTTCTATTTATTTAGTTAGAAACGCCAACGCATTGTCAATTAAATGCTGAACCGTTTCTTTCGGCATAACCGACATAATATCCGTGATTTGAGGAGCAGATTTACTGTCGGTGAAGACGACGTTCAACGGCATATACAGTTTGCGTCCTTTTTGTCCTGTTTCTGCTTGAACACCTGACAAGATGGCAGGATAATCCACTGGTTCTGTCGCATCTTTTAATTTTTCTGACATCGCAGTCAAAATTTGTTTAACGCCTTCGCTATCAAATTCTGCCAAGTCGGTATAAGTGAAGGTCACTTGGTTGGCATTTTTGATAAACAAGATTTTTTCCATAAATGTCATTAAAGTCTTGGCTTCTGTGTGATAGATATCCACGACTTTTTTAACAAAATCAAGATCCTTTTCGATGCCAATTGCTTTTAATTGTTCTGCTACGTCTGTTTCAGCAGCGTCAACTAACAGCATGATTCGTCTAGTTAATTCGTCAACGGAAGTTTTTTTAATGTATTCCGCATTGGTCCAGTCAAGTTTCTTTTGATCGAAATAAGCAGGCGAAGCAGACATCCGATTGATATCGTAAGCTTCGATCAATTCATCACGAGTGAACAATTCTTTTTCTCCCACTGGTGACCAACCAAGAAAGGCGATAAAGTTCAGCAACGCTTCATTCAAGTAACCATATTTACGATATTGACTGATGAATTGCAGGGTATTTTTATCCCGTTTACTCAATTTTTTATGAGTATCCAAGCTATAGATCAGTGTGATATGACCAAATAGCGGTTGTGGGATACCTAGTGCTTCGTATACTGCGATTTGTTTTGGTGTATTCGCAATATGGTCATCCCCGCGTAAAACATGAGTCATCTTCATTAAATAGTCGTCAATCACTACGGCAAAATTGTACGTTGCCATGCCATTACTTTTTTCAATAATGAAATCTCCGCCGATATTGTCTGAATTGAATTCCACCCGGCCTTTAATCATATCGTCCCAGCCATAAACATGATCTTCAGGTAAATGAAGGCGAACGGTCGGTTTTCGGCCTTCTGCTTCGGCTTGTTTGATTTGTTCTTCTGTTGCGCCATACCAGCGACCATCATAATGAGGCGCGATTTTGGCTTCGATTTGTTGGTCATGTAATTCTTTTAATTCTTCTTCGGTGGCATAGTCTTTATAGGCTAAACCAGCGTCTAATAATTGTTGTACATATTTGTGATACAAATTCACACGATCTTTTTGGTGGTAAGGGGCAAATTCAACTTTCGGTTTATCCGGACCTTCGTCCCAGTCGATACCTAACCAATGAAGATTTTCCATCTGGCTTTCTTCACCATGCGGAACATTTCTTTTCAAGTCAGTATCCTCGATTCGCAATACCCAAGTTCCCTTATAATGTTTGGCAAACAGATAGTTGAATAACGCCGATTGCGCATTTCCTAAATGTAAAAAACCTGTTGGACTTGGTGCGTAACGAACTCGTACATCGCCGGTAACTTCTACTTTGTCTTTTTTCAATTTGATTCCCTCCAGTTTAAAAGCCCTAATAAATAATGCAATTATTAGGACTTTAATAACAGATGCTATTATAGGTTAAGATGCGTGATGAATCAAATGATTACGATTTAGATCGTCAATTGCGCGATGTAAATCATCAATGAAGTCATCACAGATAGCCATGGTCATAGCTGGACGAACGACGATTCTGCTAATAGTTACATCGTCAAGATCTTTTGGAAGTGGATAAGCAGGCACTTGCCAGCCGTATTCCTTCAACTTGTCTTCTAAATCGTATAGATTCCAAGTTAATTCGATATTATCCGCAATTTTCCAACAGTTGATTGGTAATTTTGATCCATCATTGATGATATCAAAAATACCTAGCGCTTTTAATTCTGTATTGATTCGTTTAGATACTTCTCTGACATTGTTCATGATAGCTGTGAATCCTTCACGACCAAAACGAATCAAGTTGTAGTATTGTGCCACAATATGTGCCCCGCTATGTGAGAAGTTAATAGCGATCGAATCTACGCTGCTTCCAAGGTAAGGTACAGCAAAACGCATTTCTGATGGTAAATATTCTTCCGTATTTTCACGCCAAACAATCCAGCCAATCCCAGGATAAACCATCCCGTATTTATGTCCTGAAACATTGATTGATGCTACATTTTTCAAACGGAAATCCCATGGTTTGAACCCATCAACAAATGGTGCAAAGAAACCGCCAAAGGCTGCGTCTACGTGGATTTTGATTGGTAATTTAGCTGTTTTGTTGTATTCAGAAACAAGTTCATCTAATTTTTGAATATCATCTACTTGGCCAGTGTAAGTGATCCCTTGGATACCTACGACCCCAATCGTATTTTCATCTACGTAATCCATCACGATGTCAGTATTTAATGACATATGGTTTTCATCCATTGGAATTTCCCGCATCTCGACATTCCAGTACGTACAGAATTTTTCCCATACTACTTGGAATGCAGACATGATAACTAAGTTAGGTTTGTGTTCATGCAAGTTATCGATATCTAATCCAGCTGCTTTTGCGCGGTGTTTCCAGCTGTGCAACAAAGCCAATCCGCCTAGCATACAACCTTCTGAAGAACCTACTGTTGAAGTTCCGATGAAGTCTTTATATAATTCTTTGCCTTCACCAATATTCCACATATGGGCAATCATACTAATTGAATAGTTTTCCATTGCTGTGGTTTTTGGATATTCTGATTTGTCAATCGCATTCGTTTCAAGTGAACCAAGCATCAAGCGATCAGCTTGTGGTTCCATTTGAGTCGTACAGAATGTAGCCAAATTTTGATCTGCCTTTGCTTCATTCAACCGAATATGATTGACGAGCGTCTCGGCTGTGTCAGGGTTCATACCCTCATCAGGTAATACTTGTTTAGGCATGCTACGTGCTGCTTCTCTGCTTCCTAAAAATGAACTTTCTAAATAATCTGTATGCATTTAAAAGATCTCCTTATTCGTATTAAAGTAATCATTTTTCCAGGGAAAAATGAGTTCGTTTCTCTTGCCGTATATCATTCCGCTAAACTTCTCTAGCTGCATTTCAAAAAACTTTTTTTATTCTCTTGCTGCCTAGATAAACTGTGAAAAGCGGAACTGACATCCTTATTTGTACTTTCTTATATTTTCTAATGAACTTGATGGTGCAAATTTTTTCCTGATTTATCATGATGATGCAAGGTCCAATTTCCATGGAACAAATACATGATGAAAGGTATAAAGAAAACGATGATAAAAGCCGTTAATAATAATGTTAGGTACGTATGTTTTTGTTGCATGCTGTAAGCAGCTGGTGGGAAGAATGTTACAACAAACCCAAAAGCTGATAAAACTAAACCTAGAACACCCATGATGACACGCATTATTTTTGATTTGGCTGCACGGAATGTCCGATGCAAATCGTCGTGTTTGAACACTAAAACTAAATAAGTAACAAACATCAGCATATACATTAAGGTATACAGAGCAACTGTTAAACTCATCGCTGTTTGGAATGAAAGGTTTGATTTGTCTCCACCGGCACCAAAGGTTAGTAACGCAGCCATGATTGAGACGATCACACCTTGCAAGATCATGACGTTCGTTTCGACACCATAAGGATTTGTCTTAGCAAAACGTTCTGGCAAATAGCCTTCTTTCGCTGCTTCATACATCCCCGCATTCGGTCCAACGACCCAGCTGCTGATTTCACCAATGATCCCCACTGCTAATAGCAAACCAATCAACCGTTCAATAAAGACCACATTGATCCATGGGAATTGTTGAACTAAAGCGCCATAAGCATAAACAATACCAGTACTTAATTGAATCTTAGCATTAGGAATTGTTGCCCCGATGGAAATCGTTCCGATAATATCAGAAGCAATCGCACAAATTGCCAAGGCCATCATTACTTTTGGATAAATAGATGGTTTCTTTAAATCCTTTACGTGAGTAGCTGAACCTTCCGCCCCTGCAAAGGCTAAAATAAATGGCACAAAACCGACTAACACATTACCGCTCCAGCTTGATGGTAAAATCGTGTGTGGATTGATTTTGATTAGCATAGGATTACCCTTTACTAAATAAGTAATCGTTAAGAACAGCAATAGAAAGACTGGAATAATAACCCCAATTGTAAAACTCCATTGAGCAATTTTTCCTGTGATTTTTGTTCCCCGTTGTTGTGCGAAGATCAAGCCCCACAAGATAACCATCATGATGATGAATTTGAACAATGGATTCGTATTAATAACTGGAACGTTGAAAGTGATTGATAAACAGCCAATGATGAAATACATCATGGTACACATACCAACTGTGATGTGAATCCATTGGTAAAATAGAGCAGACCAACCTAGGCGTTCACCTAGCATATGACGTCCCCAAGTAAAGATCCCGCCTTTACTCCAGCCATCAACTGAAGCCATTTCTCCAGCGGACCGAGTAACGGGAATGAACCATAGAATCCCTGCTAAAAATAGGAAAAACAATGCTGTTGGTCCTTGTTTAGCGAAGGCCGCAAAACCGTAGACTGTCATGACCATTGAAGTAGTCATTGAGAATAGTTGAACACCTGTGAGCTGATTGTGATCGCTGATAGAGGCGTTCTTCTCTTCGTTATTCATTTGTGACACATCCTTTAAATTCATTGCAATCGAAGTGCGCACTTTTCGAACTACAGCCATCATCATAGACTTTACACAATCAAAGTCAAACCACGCCAGCCATAGCAAATTAGAAAAAATATTAAAAGACGTGCTGTCACCACGATGGAAGAAAACCTTTAATCATCGCCCTTTTCCATGAAATCTAGTGGTAAATAAAAAAGGTTTTTAAGAAAAAAAGGAAAAGGTTCAAATTGTGCAAAAAATAGACGCAAACTTTTAGAAAGTCAGCACTAATTTTTTGTATCAAATGATAGTTCTCACAAAAAAAGCGGATGCAAAAAAGAATCCTCGCAATTATCTTTAAATCAACTTTCACATAGTGCTTACCCCTCCTTTAATCATTGCGGATTATACTAGTGACCTTGAGGGAGTGTTAATTCATGAGCATCGATCTATTATTAGATTTTGAAAGTCAGGCGCTTTTTGCCATTTTTACTTATTTAAAGGAAAATCCAGGCTTTCACGATATCAATGAAATTTCAGAGCAAATTGGTTTTGAAAAACGAACAACGTTGAAATATTTAGAGCGTTTAGCGATGCTTTCTAACGAAGTAAAGGAACGTATTGGAATCGATCCGCTAACTATATCGGAGCGGAACTACCGAATTATTCAACAAAATTATGTGGAGAACAAAGAATTGAGCTTAGCCATCTATCACATCTCGATCAAGATTGACCTGCTGGAGGGGTTATTGCTAAATAAAGAAAATACGATGGATTCCCTGACGGACAAATACAACCTGAGTTATTCCACCTTGAAAAAAGATGTGTACGAAGCGCGGGATTTCCTTAAAGAAGCCAATATTGATCTTCATATTAGAAATGGCGAGATTGTATTATCCGGTTTAGAACCGACGATTCGCCTCTTCTTCTTGAGCTTCTTTTGGCAGCTATACGGCGGCTACGGGCATCCCTTTAATATCGAAAATTCGACTGAAAAGAATTTTATTTTTGAGAAACTCAGCTTTCTACTTTCAGATCAAATCGACCCGATCACTAAAATTCAATACGATTATCTAGTAGATATTACGCTTATCCGTTATCTATCCAATCATCCGATTGAAAATAATGAACTGCCGGTGGAATCCATCCTGATCGGAAATAAATTTGTTCAGCATTTCCATTTTATTACGGAAGAAAATGTCTCGGCTTACGCGAATTTTAAAGATGAACTTTATTTTATGCTATTATTCCTACAATCAAAAATGGTCTTTTATCGCAACACCAGCTTCTTCCGTGAAATAAAGAAATATCATCAAGAGATAGATTCAAATATCTATCAGGCCAATCAGTTCTTTTTTCAAAACATCGGTCTGCTTTTTAACCAATTTGAATTTGACTATGACGAACTGGAAAAAGAACTATATGTCATTCATACACGCTTATTGTTCAAAAGCTTTTATAATTATGTACCAATCGGCGAGCATCACAATCTTTATCCGGAAGATATGGCGATTGTACAAGAAAATCTGCGGGTTCGTTTTGAAAATATTTGTCCACGTAATAGCCTAATTTATTCACAGCTTGACTACGCCATTTTTCTTTACGCCGCATTAAGTATTGCCAATGAATTTATGACAGAATACGAATTATCTATTTTTATTGATGATTCAAAAGGCGAGTTTAATTCTATCTGGCTAAAAAAATTCTTTATGAAAAGTACTAACGGACTAGTTAAATTGAATTTTGTCGACCCGAATCGCTTTTTATTAGCCGATGAATCTGTTGATTTAATTATCAGTACGAATAAATTTTTCCCAATCAAGAACGTCCACAACAAACCTATCCTGTTTCTAGAATGCAAAGACAAATACGAAGACCTGAAAAATGTTCAATCGATGGTTCGAAAGATTATGATGGAGAAAAATAAATTGCTGCAAGTAAAATAAAATAATGAACACTTTTCAAACATAAACCTGACTTTTCGGCTTTTATTAGAATATTTTCATTTTATAGAAGACAGAGCCAGCAAAGTATCCCATGCAAAACAATTATTCTATGCTATACTACCCACAGTTAGTTTCTCTTTCCAAAATAAAACTAACGAACGAAGACGATCGACCGACATATTCGATCGTCTTTGCGAGTTCTTCTTCCTGCTTTTAGCAGATTAGTAGAATCGTATGCGCGACGACAATTCCTACATTTTTCACGGATTTTGAAAAATGTTTCCTTAATCCGGCGTTAGCTGCGAGTTCTTCTTCCTGCTTTTAGCAGGTTAGTAGAATCGTATGCGCGACGACAATCTAATGAACGCTTTCGCTTCTTTCGAAAAAATTCTTCCCTAATTCGGAGTTAGCTTTCACCTTTAGATACATAGTTAAAAAGCCGAGATCAAAATCAGATTGCTGATTTGATCCCGGCTTTTATTATCCTTGAATTTCCGCGTATAGCTCCCTATTATTTTTTCATTTTGTTTCTGAGCCGCTGGCTAATTATCCTCTCCTCCTATTAATATATAGATAGAGTATGAATAATCCAACACCTGTAATAAAGCACATGGCAGAAAATAGAATGAAGGTTCTATTGGCAAAACTGCCTGTTCTTGGCAAGATTCCTATTCGATGATAATTTTTTACTTTTATTGTGATTTGATTCTCGTCTTCATCTAGTATAACGGTGTTAGTTACCCACGGATGATCGTCAAATGACACCACACCGTTGTCAAAAATGTCAATGGTAATTTCTTCCTCTAAACCAGTATAACCATTTGGAGCTGTGAGTTCTTTAAGATAATAAACACCTGGCTGTATGTCTGTGAATACAAAGGTTGAACCAGAAGAAATCGTTTCGTTGTACGCTCCTGATGAATTTTTCAGACGAAATACCGCACCTTCGATTTCATTTCCTTGTTCATCAGTCTTAATAACTGTTAGTTTGAACTTATTTAATTCATTAATGATCGTTTTATTGGGTGAATCAGCAATAACTGCCGCACCATCCGACCTCTCTGCCACTGTAAATGTGAAATCATCACACTTTTTGAATCCCTCTGGAACAAATGTTTCACTTACTTGATAGAGACCCGTAGGAAGATTAGTAAAATTAACGACCCCTCCATTATCTGGGATAACATCACTTGCAACTACTATACCTGTTAACGTTTCTGTCAAAGTAAATCTCGGTCGTTTGTCATCTGCACCAGTAAAAGGTTGCCCATTTTTCATTACTTTCTTAAATGAAAAATCAGTAGTCAGCAATCGATTCGTGATAGTTATTCCTGCTGGGTCTAGATTACTAGACGTAAAACTCTCCTGACTGTAAGTTGGATTGGCATAACTCGGTACTCTATTCTTATCTCCTATTCTTTCAATAATTCGATACTCGATAATAGGATTTCCAGAAACTGCTGGGAAGCGAGCTGCCCAACTATTTTCTTCGTTCAAATGGACTTCGTGTAAATTGACCCATTGAGCCCCGTCTTTTCTTTGTAAAACAGCCGTTATCTCTCGACGCATTTTCCAACGATTATTTTCATCATCTGACCAAACTTTTTTTACTGGAATAACAAAATCTTCATTGAACGCTCGAACAGATGGAACACCAAAATCTAATTTGTCCTCTGTACGATTGGGCATAGAGTGTAATACGGTTTTCCCGTTGGCTGGGTACCAACTTCCGGAAGTAAAGCTTGATGCCTCCGTTTTCAAGCGGATTTTGTAGTTTATTTCAATTTCCTGATTCCCATAAAGATTGATATTTGTTACTTTTATCTTCCTTGGGTCAGAACTGTCAACCCTTGTCATTTTGTCTGCATCAATCGCTTTTGTGCCTAATCTATTTCTTAATGAAATATCCGATACAACAGGCGTTCCTACTAATTCCACCATATCTCCCAACGGATCTTCAATCACACCTTGTTCAACAGTCATAAGCGTCGATTCAAACCATTCCCGGAAGGATTTTTCAAAATCAGTTAGATTTTGTGCTTGGTAGAAATAGTAATCTTTTTCTGAATTACCAGTAGTATTAGCCCTTTGAGTAGTCATTTTGTAAAGACCCTTTACTAGTACTTCCGCGCTATGGAATTCTCCAGCCCCACCATAGGCTCCCATGGCGATCGCTTGAATTTCAATCCCTTTGTCTCTTAAATCTGCCGCTTGAGAATTTGCCATATCTAAATGAGATTCGATTAGGAGTCTATTGTTAACATTTCCAGGATCTTCAATATTAGTAATTCTAAACCTTCTATCCACAGCAGGAGGCTCCAGTCCATTGTACAGCACATAAAGTGAGGTCGCTCCATTCGAACCGAGTGTCACTCCTGCATTTCCATCCGTTTGTCCTGAAGACAGTGGTTTATACTGAGTAATTCTTACTTTGGAAGGAAAAATTGCCGTATCCCTTTTGCCTGCTAACGGGTCCTTGCTTCTATTTGGGGCTCCATCAGTTAAAAGAAAGAGAAACTTTCTTCGTCCATTATTATCTGCTAACAGTCTTTTTTGTGCTTCAATCAATCCACCTTGCGTATAGGTCTGGTGGTTTTGCGTACTAGCATTGCGATAATTTGTCACTAACTGATCCCAATCACTGTACCGTGATGACAAATTAGATGTACTGATCACATTCGTGCCAAATACAACACTGCCGATCCTTAGATACCCATTGTCAGGAACATTGTTTTTAAACTGAGTAATTAAATGACTCAAAGAATCTACTGAAACATCTTTTCGCAGTCTTCCACCAATTTTGTATTCCGGTTGAGTAAAGGTCATTGATGCAGAGTTATCCAATACAAACATCACATCAACACCAGGTCTGGTAAGCGAGTCTCCTCGGACATTCAACTTTACGTTAAACTCATCCTTCTTGGTTGTTTCAGTCGCATATTTCCTTAGTGCAATATCCCCTTTCTCTTTTCCGCCAACGCCGTAATAAATATAAGAATTTGTATAATTATCTGTAGACGTGTTCCAACTTTGAAGTCCATCCCAAACATTAGCGGCTGTATTATCCTTTCCGCCTTGATGATTGATCACATTCGTCTGACCGGTTGGCTGCCAAGAATATTGTGGATATTTTCCATTGTCTGTCTTATAGCTTGGTTCTTTATTGGTATATGAATTGGTCCGAGCCAAGTTTCTAGCGTTTGTCAACGCTGGTAAATCAATGGCTTTTGAAAAACTATTTTGTTCCGAATAAAGTGAAAAACTACCTTCAGCTTCAGTAGTTTGATTCCCCTCGTTGTCTTCAGGTACTGATTTTTTTGGAGCTTTTTTCGTAGCTTCTTGTTCTACTTTTAACCAGAGAGGGTCACTTAATTCCAATATATCAGTATCAGTATCAGCTTCGGCTCCTGCTTGTTCCTTCTGATTTTTTTCTGTATTTTGTTCATTTAATTCGAGATACATTTGAAGCTTTTCCTGTTTCTTAGGGACCGCGATCGTGAGTTCACGCTCTTGTGAATGTGTAAAATCTTTTTCAATCAGCCATCCCTCTTTTTCTTCCATTCCGTCGACTACAGGGTAATCAATGACTTTTTCTTTTTCCGTCACTATTTTTAGTTTTAAGCGATTTTGCTGTTGTTCACTTTTCCCCTCGCGGCTTAACTTAATATGAAAGAGATTTTCCTTATCTGTCCGTTCTGTTTTGTAGGAAACCTTCAAAAATGACTCTTCAATCAATACACTCGCGTCGTTTTCCGCAATTGTTCGTGAGCTTGCACCCATTAAACCTATCAAACTTAAAAAGATTCCCCCAATTAAAATAAGAATCCTCTTTTTTCTCCCATGCATACCCTTACCCCCTTTATCCCAAGCTATCCCTTCGCCATTATTTTATAAGACAAAAAAAAGTTCCGCAAATTACAAAATAATTGTATTTAAGTTATTTATAACTGCAAAAAACACGAATATTTAGCCCGTATTTTTTGCAGCAGTCATCAACAAACGGTTATTAAATCACTTTACTTTAGTTTTCATTAAAATTTATAACATTCATTTAGTTGATTATCGATTAAGTATATTAGACATATAAAGTCGAATATTTATTATTAAACTGACAAAAACATGAATAAACGGCTTGGTTACTCATTTTTTGCTATCAATAGTGCTTTTAAGCAATTCTGAATTAACGATTGTCACATTAAGAAAATTAAAAATAATTTACAAAAGAGTGTTGCACTAACCAATGTACTTTATTTTATCTAAAAATATTTTAGTTATTTAAAAAAGACAAAAAGCGATAGATCTATTGATTTTTCTATTTAATAGAACACCCTTATAAAACAAATCGAATACGTTTTGCCTCTTAATTGGTCGATACAGGATAGGTACATTGAAAACAATAAAAAAATCGAGCCGCAGCTCGATTTTTTTACGCATATGTCTGAATGATTTGCACCAACGCTTCTGTTGCTCCTGCCCCGCTTTTTTCGTCATAATATTGAGTGAAACGTTCGTCAGCTAAATACATCTCAGCCAATCCCTTATGAGCTTCACCGGAGTAGGCTTTCCAGCTGAAGCTCAGCCACTCTTTATGCAACTGATAAATTTCTTTAGCCAAAGACGGTGTCTCTTCTGTCAAATAGTTACTCAATTTCTCAGTTAGCGCAGCTTCTGTTGCCTGCATTTTTTGATAATCGGCCTCACTCATATTTTGCCATTTTTGATTCGAGGCCTCGACTGTTTCTTCTCCATATTTTTCACGGATTTCTTGTCCGTATTTTGCTTCATTTTCTGTGAGCTTTTCTTGTTTGAAGGCTTCAAATTTTTCTTTATTCGTCATAATTATTTCTCCCTTATAGTAACGCAAGGTCTTATCGATTGTTTCCAGCAGCTGATCAAGTTCTTGGCGCTTTTGCTCCAATTGGATTTTTTGCTGAATCAACGTATCCGCGACTTTTTCGTCAGGTCGGTCCACTAATTCCTTAATTGTTTTCAATGGAATCCCCATCGAGCGGTACAAAAGAATCTGTTGCAGCCGATCAATTTCTTTTTCGGTATACATCCTATAGCCTGCCTCACTTAAAAAAGCTGGCTTTAATAATGAGCGCTCATCATAAAATCGCAGCGTCCGTGCACTGACACCTGAAATTTCCGCCATTTGTTTCACTGTATAGTTCATTTTGTACCTCCTGACAAGAACATCTTACACCTTGACGTAACGTAAAGGTCAAGGGATTCTTTCATCGTTAATTTAGTTTTTCTTTCTATAGGAAATCATTTTCTCAAAAAATCGAGAAAATGAGTTTTATTTTCGTTTCGCATATCATTATGCTAAACAGCTTATCTACTATTTATGCTAGAAAACATAGATACATCTCATCAATTAACAAACCGCGAAAAGCATAACTGACAGCTAGCTCAGTTATAATGTATTCATTTTCCTAAAAACCAGGAAAATGAGTTTTATTCTCGCCACGCATACGATTCCGCTAAACACCACTACTATTTACTTGTTCAAAATCTGAGATCAATGCTCTTTTCTTATTAGACTGCGAAAAGCGTAACTCGCAAAAAAACCCTCTTAGAATAAAATTCTAAGAGGGTTCTCCCAGTACCAAATAATTGATAGAAAGGTTCTTCGTCCACTAAGCTTCTTTCCGACACCCTGAAATCCGACAGGTGACTTGCGTCGTGTGCCTCTGGTATCGAAGGATCAATCTTTCAGATCCACTCGACTCGTCGCATGAGACAAACTATAGCACATCCGCTTAGTCTTTGACAATCATTTTTGATAGTTCTTATAAATTGCTTCCGTAATCGCCACAGTTTTCAAGGTCAATTCTTTGGTGACAATTGGACTTTCCAGTAATCCTTGCTCCACACAAGCATTCACATGATCGACTTCAAAAACAAATTCACTGTGTTGATTACTGTGAAGGGTTTCTTTTTGCCCATCATTATAATGAATTTCAGCTGTATCTGTTTTCCAAAAATCAGGAACAATAATTTTACCCTTTCCTCCGTAAATAATCATTCGCTTTGTTAGATCTAGATCGACAGTCAAAAAGATCGTACCAATCATACCGTTTGGAAAATTCAAGGTCACCTGCGCTTGCGCGTCAGATTGTCCTTCTGGAAAAGTCAGCGTTCCTTTGAATTCCTCAGGGGAAGCCCCTAATAAATGCTGCATGTATTCTAACGGATACGTTCCAGCACCTCGAAAAACACCCCCGCCCGCACTCAAATCACGGAACCACGAAATATGATCAATGTTGGGATAGGCTGTTACTGAATCTAACCAGCGCAGCGTTCCGATTTTTCCTTTTTGAATCACCTGCTGAATTTGTTTGGTGATTGGCAGGAATAGCGCCTTTTGCGCCTCCATTAAAAATAAATTGCGTTCTTTAGCCAGCGCAAATAATTCCTCCGCCTGAGCCAGCGTCATAGTAAAAGGCTTTTCTAATAGAACATGTTTATTATTCAACAATGCTAATTTTGCGGCGTCATAGTGCCCCTTGTTGTAGACCGCCACATAAACAATATCCACATCTTCACTTTGACAAAGCTCCTCGTAACTGCCATAAGCTTGTGGAATGTCTAACTCTTGAGCCATTTTCTGGGCCTTTTTGATTTCACGAGATGCAATTGCCGTTACTGTACCACCTTGACTTTCCTTCACTCCTGCCACAAAACGTGGAACAACTTGAGCTGTACTTAAAATACCGTAACGAATCATTTCATTTTCTCTCCTATTCATTTTAAAGCAATAATGAAGGAACTGATTCGATAAAATCAGTCCCTTGCTTGTTTCGATTCTAATTTTAAAGACCAGCGAATGTTTTATTTAAGACGAATAAACAGAAATAGCCGTAGGAAGCCACCGACCAGATTTTAAAAATCAATACGATCTTCAGATACTCCCGAAAAGAGAGATCCGTCATTCCCGCAACCAGACAGGTTAGGTCATCCGGCAGGAAGGGAAAGATAAAACAAACAATCAAGAGCTTTTTGATGTCTTGAGTATGGTCTTGCAACGTCGTCTCAAATTTCTCAAAATTTTTCTCAGACAGGACGAGCCGAGCAAATCTCGAACCAAAACGACGAACCAATAGAAACAATCCGACTTCTCCAATTACCAATCCTATATAGCTATACAAAACTCCTGGAATATTACCAAACATCAGCATTCCAACAATCGTAGCGAACCCGCCAGGTAAGAAAGGAACAATCGGCTGGATGGCCTGCACAACGATAAAGGCTGCAATAGCAAAGTTACCAAAATTCTTGATAAAATGCTGCAAATCAGCGACAGAACTAAAAATTCCAGAATGTCTAATGTAGATCAATATAATAATAAAGGCAGCTAGGCCAATGGCTGGTGCCATTTGAATAACTTTCTGCTGCCAAGGAGCGCGCTGTTTTGTTTTTTGTGCCATCCTTCCCCTCCTTTATCTGGTTAAGTTGTTTTCTAGCTCATTATTGATAAAATTCACCAATTTGATCAACGTATGGGAGTGATTCTTTTAATGGATAAACGACAAAATCATGCATCATTCCTTCCACAACCTCTAGACGCATCGTGGTTCCTTGACTGCGTTTAATGCGATCCTGCAGCCGCAGTACGTCAGGATATAAAATTTCATCAGTGCCAGCAACGACCAGAAGTTCCCCAAGCTGATCAAAATTACCATAAATCGGCGAAACCATCGGATCGGTCAACGGTAATTCCCCTGCATAATTTTCGCCAGCTTCCGCCAACAAGTCTTTTTCTAATAAAACATCCTTTTTCTGCAATTCCTGAGAACGCGGGTCACTCAATGACGCATCTAACCATGGTGAGGCTAAGGCGATTTTCTTTGGCCGCTTCGGCAGATCAATATTCCGTAGGTGCTGTGCCAGACTCATCGCTAATCCGCCGCCAGCAGAATCACCAAATAGGAAAAAGCAGTCATCTGGATATAAGTACGCCAACTGGCGAAAGGCCAGCTCCGTTAGAGGTACCGTCTTTTCTGCCGTATTCTCAGGTGCTAAGGGATAATCGAAATAGCTTACTTTTAAATTATAGCGTTTCACAAAACGCTCTTGAATTTCTTTATGAAATGGCGATGCTTCTAGCGCATACCCTCCGCCATGTAGATAAAACACATGACGTCTCGTAGGATGACCTGGAAATAACGTGATTAATTGATGTCCATCGATTTCAGCGATTTTTTGCGGGATATCTGTTTGCGAAAGTTGACGGCTAATTAGACGCCGACGTTTTGGCGGATCTACCATTGTTGCTCCCACAAGCTTTTTCATATTGATGACTTTAAAAACATTCTTTACTAATTTTGCTGAATAGCGCATCGCTTTATCCTCCAAATAATTCCCACATAATCGCATAGAACTCGACGTTTCATGCTACAATAGACACGGTGGACTATCGCAGTCTGCTTCTTAAGCATAACGGAATCTGAAGGAGGTGTCCACAATCACAAAACAAAATCGTGAATACCTTTACGATAATATTCGCGGCATCCTGATTTTGCTCGTGGTCTTAGGACACGCGTTGGAATATTTTCGTTTAGATAACAAGGTCGGTGAGTTTCTCTACGTCTTCATCTACCTTTTCCATATGCCGGTTTTTATCTTTATTTCCGGTTATTTCTCAAAAAATCTTAAAAAAGGTCGCTCCACAGCTGTGGAAACCTTCCTTGTCCCTTATCTGCTATTAAATTTAATTTTGACTCTGATCATGCTGGCCATCGGCAAGATCGACCAGTTCATGATCTTAAGTCCAGGCTGGACCCTTTGGTATTTATATTGTATGTTTATCTGGCGTTTATTGCTACCTGACCTCGTAAAAGTACGGAGAATCTTAATTTTAAGTTTTATTATCGGAATTTTCTCCGGTTTTCTGACCGAATTTGGGACCTATATGGCAATGGCACGAACCTTAGGCTTTCTGCCTTATTTTTTAGCGGGGTATTATACGACTCCCGAACACGTCGCTCGAATCCGCAAGATTCCTTTTCGAAGAGTAATCAGTTTTGGAATTATTATTTTTGGGATTATTAACGCTTATCTTTGGACAAAGAATAATTTGCCGCCGGAGCTTTTATGGCGAGATCGTGCATATGCGTTCTTTCCCGTTCCTTTGCTGCAAAATTTACTGACGATCGTCTTTTTATACGGAATTGGCTTTGCCTTTATTTTCGTCTTTTTGGCCCTCGTTAATAATAAACCTCATTTTTTCACAGCATGGGGACAACGAACCTTGGCTATCTACCTGCTTCATGTTTATCTAGTGGCGCCATTAGTAGAATTTACACAATTTGAAAAAAATCCTCTGCTTCATTTAATTCTCTTAGTTGCTGGCAGCGGCTTTATTACTTATTTACTGTCTCAACCTAAAGTTACAGAAATTCTGCGAAAAACACTTGCTCGAATTTTACATTTTATCATGCCAAACAAAAACGGCGACTCGTCATGAGTCGCCGTTTTTCAGTCTAATGGAATTATTCAAAACTGCTTTCTGTTAAGCAAGCTGTAAAGATTTCCTTCACCGCTGCTTCGTCCAATGGCACAAACGCATCGGTCTTAATCGTGCTATGAGCTACCGCTTGTTTCGCCATTTCATCGAATTTCTCCTCATTGATGCCAACTTCTGGCAAGGTCATCGGAATACCGCAGGCCTTGAAGTAATCATATAACTTTTGAATTCCGATACGAGCCGCCAACATTGGAACTTTTTCTTCAACGTTCCAGACATTCCACGCAAAGCTGGCAAATTTATCGACTGTTTCATCATTAAGAGCATATTCCATCCAACGCGGTGTTAAGATTGCTAAACCAACACCATGAGTAATATCATAAAAGGCACTCAATTCGTGCTCCATTGGATGACAAGACCATGCGCCGGGTTTGCCGCTGCCAGTTAAGCCGTTCAAGGCTAAGGTACTTGCCCACATCAGGTTCGCCCGCGCATCGTAATCATCAGGATACTTCAACGCAATCGGACAATTTTTGATCACTGAACGCATCAAGCCTTCAGAAACAGAATCTTGAACATCGGTTCCTTCTGTCCGTTTGAAATAATTTTCGATCAAGTGACTCATGATATCAGCCGAGCCTGCCGCTGTTTGATACTTGTTTACGCTAAAAGTATTCTGTGGATCTAAGAAAGAAACCTTAGGAAGCATTGATTTGCTTCCAGTGCCTAATTTTTGATGAGTGGCAAGATTTGAGATTACTGCACCGCTGTTCATTTCACTACCAGTTGCAGCTAATGTCAAAATCGTCACTAATGGTAATGCGCCACCTTGATATTTTCGACGCTGCAAGACTAAATCCCAAGCATCTCCTTCAAATTTAGTCGCCGCCGCGACGACCTTCGCACAGTCAATCGTTGAACCGCCACCGACTGCTAAAATCACGTCAACATTTTCTTTACGACAAATCTCTGCACCACGACGTACTGTTTCTACTCGTGGGTTTGGTTCAACACCGGCTAATTCAAAGACTTCGTTGCCGTTCGTCTTCAGCTGCTCCATCACTTTATCGTATAAACCGATCTTTTTGATACTGCCTCCACCATACACAATCAAGACCTTTTTGCCGTATTGATTTAATACTTCCGGCAATTCGGCCAAGCGATCTTTACCAAAACGAATATCCGTCGTTACATGAAAATCAAAATTCTCCATTTAACTTTCCTCCTACTGTTCACTTCTATGCAATAAGCATAAACCAAAGTTTTCCAGAATGGAACTAAGTTCGCTCAGATATACCTAAGTTATCCGCAAAAAATTTCGTAATCTGATCCATCGTGGCAATCTGAACAAAGTGCCGTTCCTCTGCACTAACAAAAGTAATATTGGCTTGCGGATTCGCCTTAATAAAATCAGCAGTATGCTGATAAGGTACCTTTTCATCTTCTGTTCCATGCCAAAAGAATAAAGGACGCCCCGCAACTTTTTCTGGAGCTAAGGATAAATCATATGCTTCTAACCATGAAGTCAGTTGCCGATAATCCTTCGGTAAATAGAATCCTAATTCGCCAGCATGCATAGCAATTCGTTCGCGATACTTGATTGGTGCCGGCGAACCCATTACACAAGCGGCTACATTGATTTCTGGATGCTGAGTTAATAGCATGCAGGTGGTAATTCCGCCCATCGAAATTCCGCCAACTCCGATTTTCCCCATGACCAATCCAAGGTTTTCAAAATAATCCACCAAAAAACCAAACTCATACAAATTTGTTTGGATGCTATCCCAAAAAGTCAGGGAAGGAATCTCCGAAGTTTTCGTCTTACGTTCACCATGATTCGCGGCATCCGGCAATAGTACACGGAAGTTCTTCGCTGCTAATTTTCGACCTTGAGTCAGCACTAATTCTTTTGCCGTTTGCCAACCATGATAATAAATAATCAGCGGCAGCGGTTCATAAATTTTGTCTTCTGCGACGACTTCAAGCAAAGGAATATTTCCTACTTTGCGTTTGCGTACAACTACTTTCATCTTATTCCTCCATAATTTACTGTTGGTTTTATTGTACCGAATAAATTACGAAAGAGTTAATCAAAGCCTCTTTCTAAAAGAAATAATAATTGATCTACACTTAAAGAAGCAGCCTTAATTCATCCACTAGTCCATTAAAACGTTTAATCTCTTTATCAAATACTTCTATTTCTCCATGTGGCACTTTCCTTTGCTGATGATTAAACCACCATGCTTGCCAACCTGCTTGTTTTGCTCCTATGACATCATTTTTGTAATGATCTCCGATATAAAGTAGGCTTTTTGTTTCATGAAGGGCAAATCTTTGAACCATTAACTCAAAGATTCGATGATCAGGTTTTTCTAGGCCCACCTTTTCAGAAATCAGTATGTTTTCTTTTGGAATAATTTCACTGAGCTTAAGTGCAGAAAGTTTTGTTTCTTGCCGTTGTGTATAACCGTTTGTAATAATCCCTAGCCGATAATTTTTAGTAAGTTGCTGCAATACTTTTTTTAATGACGGAGACAGACAAATTTGAGTCAATTGCTGGGTATATTCTCGTTCAAATAAGCTAGTTAATCCCTCTGTTACTTTTAAGCCGTAACATACCTCCAGCGCTTTGGATAAACGAAGATGATTCACCTCCAACATTGATGGCCCATCTTCTTGCCTTGATTGCTCATAAAGTTGATCACTAATTGTTCGAAACAGCTTAAAAAGAGGAGTTAACTCTTCCTCGATCAATTGTGGGAAAACTAGTTTTATCGCTGCTACAAATGGAACTTCTTGTCGATACAGCGTATCATCTAGATCAAATACGATTGCTTTAATCATTTTTCCTCCTAATCTAAAAAGGAAGCATCCAGCATTAACGCCAGATGCTCCCTCTTATGCGCCTAAAGATTCGCCAATCGCGCCACCTGGATGCCAAGCAACATAATCATTAGGACTTAAGTTTCGTTCATTTTGTAAAAGAATCGACAAGCTTTGTAATAGCAATGTTTGCTTAATAATTGATGCGCGTGGCGGCTTATTCAAATCATCGCCTTCTTCTTTAGTCTTTGTACATAAGCAAATATCAGACAATTGGCTTAGAGAAGATCCTCGGCTTTTAGATACACCAATGATTTTAGCCCCGTTTTCTTTCACCGTACGAACAGTATACAGCAGCTCTGCAGTTTCACCGCTATTAGAGATAACGATTACCACATCTCCCGCTTTCACTTGTCCACTTGATCCGTGCACTGCCTCTGTCCCGTCCAAAAAATAAGCAGGGGTTCCTGTAGAAGAAAGCAAAGAAGCAATGTATCCAGAAACATAAGAGGGTTTGCCGATTCCAGTTACATGCACGCGGCCGCCTTTATTTTCTGAAGCTAAGATCAGCTCTTTCGCATCGTTTAGTAGTTGATAATCTAACGTATCAAATAATTCATTAATCTCACATTTTATAGTTTGTTCAAATTTTTCTATCATAATTAACCATCTTTCTTTGTTTGTTTAAAGATAGAATAGTCTTTTGAATCATAAGGAGCCGTTTGTAAGAAAAATCTCGTTCCCTTCGTCTGCATATATCGGATCGCTTCGATTTCTTCAGTACTGTAATAAGCATCCAGCTGTTTGATCATCACTCTGCTAGCAGGATAAGGTAGTTGAACTTCTGAAATCTCAAATCCTTTATCAATCGCTTCTTTCAACACTTCCAAATCTTTAAAAATGATCATCAAGTTACATTTTTCCTCCCGATCTTTCTGAAGAAATTCAAGCAGCTGGTCCACTGAAAAAATTCCCACCCCTTTTTTCTTCGGAAAACTAAGCTGAAGAACTTTTGCAAGAAAAGGATCATCTGTATGAGTAGGATCAACTACCGCAATAAAATTCGCATTTACAAAGCTATTCCAGTTCAATGCTACTGTTGCATGCAACAACCGGTTATCTACACGAACTAATTTGATTTTCACACTCATTTACTTTTCACCTACTTGCTTTCGACTTTGGCTTTTTAAAAAATTGGCCAAACTATAAATCATCATTTTTCCTTGGAAACTTCCTCGAATATCCAAATTGAATAGTTCCTCGTAGCGTTTTATTTTGTATAGTAAAGTATTTTTGTGTAAAAATAATCGCTCAGATGTTTTCTTAACACTGAAATCATTTGCATAAAGCTGATCAACTACTTGGATAAATTCCTCTATATCCATTTGCTCCGTTTTCTTTTTGTAATAATCAAACACATTAGCAGTTAACGTCCTCGGCACATTCATTGTGAAATAAGAAAACAATTGATCTTCAAAATAGACTGGTTTATCCTTCTTCAGCAAAACATTCTCACGCAACCAAAGACAGTTTCGATAGCTGAAATTGTACAAATCGATGTCCATTTGGATTGATCCAACCGTGTAATAACAATCAGACAAGCCCCATTCAATCATTTCTTGGATAAATTCGTTCAAGTATTCTGTCGTACTTTTCCCCAATTTTCTAGGCAATGATTTATAGATCAATAGATACTTCGGCTCTAACAACGAATAAATCGTGTTCTTATCATTGATTTTATATTTCAAGCCTGTAATTTCTTCCTTATCAAACTTTTCCTCATTAATAATATAGATTGGGATGCGAGGAAGCGAACGATCAAAATTAATTTTCGCCATTAATTCTTCCATTTGTCTGTAATTCGATCGTTCGTCATTTAAGAATTCTTTGATAAGCTTATCGTCGACTGAAAGTATCTCTTTCGCAGACTTTTGATTTAACTCATACTGAATCCGAGTCTTTAAGGAATCGAAAAGAAGCTTACCAACAACATCAATGGCCTGGTTTGGCCCGCTGATCCACAGGTATCCATACTGATAGTTAGATACCACGATTTTATATATTCGCTGATCAGGATTGTTGGTGTGGATCGCCACTTCCTGATTAATTTTTTCTTCCAAACTACATGATACTATCCTACCTTTTTCGTTCAGTAACCCAATGATATAGTCGGGGTTTTCTTGAACTACATGAATGAACTCTTTAAAAATTTTCCCTAGTTTCATTTTGATCACCAAAAATTCTATTTTGATCTAAATATACCATACATCCTCTTAGCTACATTCACCGCTCAAAAACCGTCACAACTACTCATCTCTGTTTATAAATGATAATAAGCCAGCATATCCCTAATCTGGTTCTCCACTTGTTCAATTGGTTCTTGAACCGGTTTTCTTGCAGGTCCTACTTCGGCAATACCTGCCATCTCTACCGCTCGCTTTAATATTGAAGGAACAGTACCTAATGGTAATACCTTCCGTAGCTCTTCAATATCTTGCTGCAGTTTTTGCGCCTTCTCGAATTCTCCTGCACGATAAGCTTGATCCAACCCTACCAAGGTATCAGTGATCAAATTGCTGGTTCCTGCAATGGCACCCGTTGCACCCATTTGATACCCCGCTAAAATTTTTGAGTCAGAGCCAACCAATACATTAATCTTTGTTCCTTCAACAGCTTCGATGTAGCCCTTTAAATTATCCAAGTCGCCGCTACTGTCCTTAATTCCGTAAATATTGTCAACCTTACTCAGTTCCTTTAATACACTTACAGAGATATTCACCCCGGTAGCTTTTGGAATATTGTATAAAATGATGGGAATTTTCACACTAGCAGCGACTTGAGTATAATGCTGAATTAGTTCCTCATCTGTTGGTTTCAAGAAATACGGTGTAATCACTGATAATACGTCTGCGCCCAATGATTCTGCTTGTTTTGATAACTGAATCGTTTCCGCAGTTGAACAAGCACCGGTTCCAACATAAACGGGAACACGTCCATTTACCTGTTCAATCACCGCTTTAGCAACATCCATTTTTTCTTGATTGCTCAACACATGAAACTCACCATTGCTGCCTAATGGGAAAATACCGGATACACCTTTTTCAATCAAATGATCGACCAGTTGTTTCATTGCTTCTAAATTCACACACTCTTTTTCATCCCTTTGGATTGGAGTGACAATCGGCGTAATAATTCCTTCAAACATTGCTAATACCTCCGGCTTTCTACACTTCTAAACGTTCATTCGTTAAAATCATGCTCCCATTAAAACTAGTAAAACCTGCTTGTAAAACTTGATCCAAATCAATACTCTCAGCGTTCATCCCTTGCATGTACACTTCAATCAGTAAAGGCAAATTGACACCACTTAATACTTTATGTTCGTATTGTTTCGTCAGCGCGGTCAGTACATTGGAAGGTGTTCCGCCAAATAGATCCACTAAACCAATGGTTGGACCTTCGATTTCTGCAAAAATTGCTCTGGCTTCTTGATAAAAATCCTCGAAAGATTTTTCAGGAAGAAGTGACAGATTATAGACATTTTGCATTGGTCCAATGATCATTTCCGCTGACTTTACCAGTTCTTCGCCAAACTGCCCATGTGTTGCTACAATAATGTTTAACTTTGCCATTTTATTTTCTCTCATCCTTCCTAGCTTAAAGCCTGCAGTTGCTCCATGATGATTCTCGCTGAAAATTCGCAAGTTCGTTTTTCTGACTCCACCGTTCTTGCTGCGGTGTGAGAGGTCAATAAAAAATTGTCCAAATCCAACAACGGCTCGTCTTCCGTTGGAGGCTCCGTACTGAACACATCAAAACACGCACTTCTAATTTCTCCTATTTTCAACGCCTGATACAAGGCTTCTTCATCTACGATTCCACCTCTAGCAGCGTTCAATAAACACGCACTGTTTTTCATTTGTTTAAATTCTTTTGTTGAAATCATATTTTTGGTATCATTGATTAATGGTAGGTGTAGCGAGATATAATCTGAACTTTCCAGTAAATGTCCCAATTCGACTTTTTCAACTTGGTACTCGTCTAATACTTCTGTTGGAATATCGAACACATCATTTACCTGGACAGTCATGCCTACGCCTACTGCTTGTTTTGCTAAACACTTCCCAATGGCTCCAAAACCAACAATTCCTAATACCTTTTCACGTACTTCAAAACCTGTGGGCTTCTCCCACCCGTGATTTCTTACGTCACGAATCGTCGTCCAAAGATTTTTTGACTCGCAGTAGATAAAACTCATGACATGTTCCGCTACGGCGTTCGAATTAGAGCCAACTGTTCTCCCCACATAAATATTTTTACTTTCCGCATAAGCAACATCGATGTTATCCGTACCAACACCAAATTTGCAAATCGCCTTCAGTTTCGGACATTTATCAATTACTATCTGATCTATTTTATCTACGCCTACAATGATGGCATCTGCATCTTTAGCAAGCTCGACGAATTCCTCTGGAGAATAAGCTAACCCAGTATAATTGTAGTGGACCTCTAATCCTGCCGCTTTCATTTTTTCTACATATTCTAATCCATAAGAAGAAAATCCTCGTGGGGTTATTAAAACTTTCATTCAATTCCTCCTCTAAATAATTCCGAAGAATGTCAGTAAAATAGCCAATGCCATCGTTACAAGAATAATATTTAAATACTTTGGTCCTTTTTTAATAATGTAAAAATACATGGCCATTACCAAACAGAACGGTAAAAGATTTGGTAACATACCATTCAGTATTTCTTGAACGGAAACCTTTTCCGTATTACTTACGAATTCCAGGATCGTTTCAAATTTGACGTAAGCAGCAGAGAGACATCCAATCATGAAGAGTCCAACAATACTCGCAATATCAATTACTTTTTTGATCGCTCCTGATTGCAGAATTGTCATAACTGAGTTTTTCCCTAACGAATAGCCTTTGTTAAATAAAAACCATGACCAACCGTAAGACCAAGCAAGATAAATCAATCCTGGAATAAAGGCGGCGACTACAGAACCTTCCAATGCCATAGGAACAAAGATCGCAAGTGGAATGGTCGCTACGATTCCTTGGTCCACGCTATCACCAATACCTGCCAACGGCCCCATCAATCCGATTTTTAAGGACTCCATCATTTCGGGTGTGATCTCTTCATTTCCCATCGCTCGTTGTTCTTCCAAAGAAATAATAATGCCATGAATCACACTTCCCCAGTCACAATTGGTATTAAACATTTGAACATGACGCTTCATTGCTTCTTGTAGTTCTTCAGAGTCGTCTTTGTAGATTTTTTGCAAGATTTTATTTAATGAATAGCTAAAGGCCAATGCTTGCATTCGGTCAAAGCTTACGGGTACCTCTACTGCCAAAGTCCACTTCCACCAAGCTTTAAATAAATCCATTCGCGTAACTTTTTTTTCTGAAACTGCGCTTACTTCGCTCATGCATATTCCTCCTCATCAGAATTTTGTTTGAATAATGAACTGATCATTGCTATACACACTGCGAAAACAGCTCCTGTAAGCATTGAGAATCCCATAACGGAATAAGTGAAAAATCCGAGAACAAAGAATGGCAAATATTGCTTTTTACCCATCACCACAAGTGTTAAAGCAAACCCTAAAGCAGGAAGCATTGCTCCAGCATTTGATAAGCCATTCATTAGCCACTCAGGAATGACGTTAATGAACGCTTTAACAACATTTGCACCAAATAAAGTCGAGATAAATACTGGTGTAAAGTATAAGACGCCATTTGTCAGCCATGGAATCAAGAAAGAATACAGTGATAGCTGATCATATTTCCCTTCTTCAATTAATTTATCCGCACGTGTATTGTAAAAAGAATTAAAGGTACGGCGCACATTGTTAATCAATACGCCCAATACACCAAAAGGAACAGCCAAGGCCACCGCCGCATTTGCATCTAGATTACTTAATAAAGCGGCTGGGATTGCGATACATGCGGCCAAGGCTTGGTCACTCGGAATATTTCCGCCCGCCTCGATTCCGCCCATGTAAATCAATTGAATCGTTGCTCCATACAAAAGACCTTGTTGAACATCTCCAAAAACTAATCCGATAAATACGCCTAAAACAACTGGTTTACGAAAAGCAAAAGAAAAGAAATACTGAGCCCTTCCCATTGCGATCCAATAGATAAGTCCTACTAACGCTGATTGAATAACCATAACGATCCCCTTTTCATTTTATAGTTTGGCTACTGCATTCTTTAAAGTTTCTGATGGATAGTCAGGTGTTGTTTGAAAATACACATTAATCCCTTTACCTTCAAGTTCTAAAAGCTGATCCGCATCCGTACGATCTAAAGTAATCGCATTGTTTACCGCTTTTCTTCCTGGGCCTCCACCTAAACCACCAATTTGTACCTCCTCTAATTTCAATCCCTTGTCCACTGTTTCGTGCAGTTCTTTCACGCTCTTAAACAGAATTAATATACGGTTTTTATCTAATCCCCCTTTTTTTTGTAGTTCAACAGCAGCATCCGAAGAAACAACACTAATCTTCACCCCTTTTGGAGCAGCCATTTTAAACACATCCTGCATAAAAATGTCTTTGCTCAATTCTGTATCAACAGTTACAATCTCGTTAATATCGCACTGTTTCAACCAACGTGTTATTACTTGGCCATGAATCAATCGAAAATCTACTCTAGTTAATGCAATCATTCTTTTTCCTCTTTCTACCGATATTTTTTTATCATTTCCGAAATCTGCTTTGCGTTGTATTCAATTTCTTTGGACGTTCCCTTAGTAAGCAAGGAACCAAATCCACAAATATCTGTCCCATTTTCCATCCATTGATCCAAATTGCCTAATGTGATTCCACCGCTAGCTAAAATCGGCATATCTGGAATCGGTGTTTTAAAAACCTTGATTAATTGGTTGCCATAAAAATCTGAAATCGGGAAAGCTTTGATAAAGGATGCACCAACACTTAACGCCTCTACAGCCTCTGTAATACTTGTGCAACCAGGTGCGTAAGGAATCTGATAGCGGTTACATATTCGGGCAACTCCTAAATCAAAATTGGGAGAAATAATAAAATCCGTTCCCTTCATAACGGCATATCGTGCAGTCTCAGAATCCAACACGGTCCCCGCTCCTACACATAAAGAGACACCATATTTTTTCTTCAATTGTTGGATAATCTCTCCTGCATTATTGAGAGTAAAACTCATTTCCATGACTGGGATTCCTCCGGCGATACACCCTTCTGCGATTTCAGTCGCTCGCTCGAAAGTTTCGGTTCGAACAATTGCTAGCGCGCCGATATCATACATAAATTTTGTTGTTGTTACTTTTTTCAAATAGCTCATCTCCTTTGTCCATATTCTTACATGATTCACAAAATATTGATATGGTCCACAAAAACAAAAAAATTGATGATATTTTGTTTTTGAAGACCATACCCTGTATAAAAAAGCTATCACGCAAAATAGACCCCCCTATTTCGAGTTGAAATACTCATATAGGGAAGACTTCTATGAAATGAACTATTCAACTTTTTCTGATTGAGCAATAAATCCCAAGAAAAAACAGGGCCGCAGCCCTGTTTTTAAGCAATCAACGTTTCCAACCCTACATACATCATATCTTTAAAGGTATTTTGACGTTCCTCTGAAGTTGTTTCTTCACCCGTCACCATGTGGTCGCTGACCGTCATGATCCCTAATGCTTGAACATGGAATTTCGCGCCTAAGTAATACAAGATCGCAGCTTCCATCTCAACACCTAAGACACCATATTCCGCTAATTTGAAGGTTGGTGCTAAATCATCTTTGTAGAAGGTATCTTCTGACAATACATTCCCAACATGAGTAGTAAAGCCTTTTTCCATCGCCACTTTATAAGATTTCATCATCAGATCAAAATCAGCAATCGGTGCAAAGTGGAAATCTGGAAAATGTTTTTTCACCATTGAAGAACTTGTCACCGCTCCTTGAGCAATGATCAAATCACGCACGTGAACATCTTTAGACAATGCACCGCAGGTTCCCACGCGAATCAATTTTTTCACGCCATAAGATTGGATCAATTCTTGTGCGTAAATACCAGCAGAAGGCATGCCCATCCCAGTACCTTGTACAGACACCCGCTCACCTTTATAAGTCCCAGTGTAGCCTAACATGCCTCGCACATTGTTATAGCATTTCGCATCCTCTAAAAAATTCTCCGCGATAAATTTCGCCCGTAACGGATCTCCCGGCAGTAAAATTTTATCTGCGATTTCCCCTTGTTTCGCTTCAATATGAACGCTCATTGTATTCCTCCCAATAATATACTTACTTTTATACGATTATAACACCGCTAAGGTTTCTTTGATTAATTTCTTAAAGTCTTCTTTGACACGTTCTGTTGTTTCCACAACTTCAGCGTGATTTAAATTCGCCTGCATGCCCGCCGCTAAGTTGGTAATACATGAAACACCTAGAACCTTCAGTCCACTGTGAGCCGCCACGATGACTTCCGGTACGGTTGACATTCCAACAGCATCCGCGCCCATTGTACGAGCCATCCGAATTTCCGCTGGCGTTTCATAAGTTGGTCCAGTGAAGCCTATGTAGACTCCTTCTTGCAAATCGATAGCCAATTTATTTGCGACTTCACGCGCTTTTTCTTGGTATTCTTTCGTATAAGCCGCGCTCATATCTGGAAAGCGTGGACCCATGTTTTCATCATTTGGTCCGATTAACGGATTAGTGCCCATGAAATTGATATGGTCGGTGATCAGCATTAAATTCCCTGGTTGGAAGCCTTCGTTCACACCGCCCGCAGCATTTGTCACAACCACTGAATGAATGCCTAATGCTGCCATGACACGAACAGGATAAGTCACTGTATCCATTGGGTTTCCTTCATAGTAATGGAAGCGGCCTTGCATCGCTAATACATTTTTTCCTGACAATTTTCCATAGACTAATTGTCCCGCGTGACCAACCACTGTTGAAACAGGGAAATGTGGAATTTCGTTGTACGGGATCACTACAGGATTTTCGATTTCTTCAGCTAATTCGCCTAACCCTGAACCGAGAATCAGTCCAAAAGCGACATCGGCTACTCCTTTGTCTTGAATATAGCTTGCAGTTTGTTGAATTTTATCTTGTAAGTCTGTCATAAACGTCTCCTTATATAGAATTTTTTTTATTTCAATAATTTTAAGAAGCTTTCGCCATTTTCTGTCGCTGGCACGTCAAAGTTTTCAGCAATCGTTGCAGCGATATCTGAATAGTAGCCTTGCGGTAATTTCCCTTGTGCCGCCATTTTCTTGCTATAAACCAATAAGGGTACATATTCACGAGTATGGTCTGTACCAGTAAATGTTGGATCGTTCCCGTGGTCAGCAGTGATCATTAATAGATCGTCGTCTTGCATCGCGTCTAAAATTTCTGGAATTCGTAAATCAAATTCTTCAATCGCATGAGCATAGCCGACAACATCCCGACGATGACCAAACAAAGCATCAAAATCAACGAGATTCGTAAAACTCAAGCCAGTAAAATCATTTTTCATTACCTCTAACAACTTGTCAACGCCATCCATGTTGCTCTTTGTGCGAACAGCATCTGTAATTCCTTGGCCATTAAAGATATCGTTGATTTTACCAACCGCAATCACATCTTTACCATTGTCTTTCAATGAATCTAAAACAGTTTTACCAAATGGATCAAGGGCATAGTCGTGACGGTTGCTAGTACGTGTGAAGTTACCTGGTTCACCAACATACGGACGTGCGATAATCCGACCAATCATGTAAGGATCGTCCTTCGTAATATCACGAACATATTGACAAATTTTGTACAATTCTTCTAACGGAATGATTTCTTCGTGTGCTGCAATCTGTAATACAGGGTCAGCAGACGTGTAGATAATCAAATCGCCAGTCTTCATTTGCTCTTCGCCAAAGTCCTTGATAACTTCAGTTCCGCTATAAGGCTTGTTGGCACCCATGATAATTCCACGACCAGAAAACTCAGAGATTTGATCAAGCAATTCTTGTGGGAATCCTTCTGGAAAAACGCGGAAAGGTGTTTGGATATTCAATCCAGAAATTTCCCAATGACCTGTCATTGTGTCCTTACCAACAGAGATTTCTTCCAATTTTGTCGCATAGCCATCATGCTCCGAAACATCCTTCACACCTTTCAGTGGACGAATCGTTCCAAGACCAAGCTGTTCCAAATGCGGAATGTTCAATCCAGCTTCTTCTGCAATATGACCTAAAGTATCTGAACCGACATCTCCAAATTTTTCAGCATCCGGTGCTTCTCCAATACCAACTGAATCCATTACGACTAAGTGAATGCGCTTAAACATTTCTATTCCCTCTTTCTATTTATTTATATCAAAATAAGTAAGACGAATCCCACTTATATATTTAACAAAACCTTTGTGCTGTTAAACTAATTGCCACAGCTCCAGTATATTGGGTTCTTAGTGTTCCGTAAAATAAAAGCTATTCTGTGCAAGAACTGTGGGACTGGCAGCTAATTCGATTTATGGTATTAACTTTTTCAAAAGCGAAAAAGTTAGTTTGATCCTCATCACGCTTACCATCCAACTAAACCTCGCGTATTTATGCCTGCTTTTAAGATTTTATTTTTGCCAGTACAACCTTGAGCAACTGCGAAAGTTGGACTGGCAACTAGCTCAGTTTAGCGGCATTCATTTTTCGAAAACCGCGAAAAGTGATTTCATCTTCGTACGCATACGATTCCACTAATCGCGCTGAAGCGCGAAGTGGAACTCGCAAAAAGGGCGCGACTAAGAACATTGTCCCATAGCCCCACCCTTTGATAACGAAAGAATTATTTTGATTTGATGTAATTGACACCGTCTGCTTTTGGTGCTGCTGCTTTTCCTAAGAAAATGACCAATACCACAATGGTTAAGACGTATGGTGCCGATTGTAGATACACATCTGGAATTTGTGAAATGATCGGTAAGTTTGATCCTGCGATACTCAAGTTTTGCGCGAATCCGAAGAAGATCGCAGCTCCCATCGCACCTAATGGATTCCATTTACCAAAGATCATCGCTGCTAGTGAAATGAACCCTTGACCTGCGATGGTTGTTTGTGCAAAGCGTCCAGCGATGGATTGTGCAAAGACTGCTCCGCCCATTCCGCCAAGGAAACCAGAAATCAACACACCTGAGTAACGTAATGCGTAAACATTGATTCCTAAAGTATCAGCTGCCTGCGGGTTTTCACCGACAGAACGTAATCGCAAACCAAAACGCGTTTTAAAGATCACAAACCAAGAAAGTACCGCAATTAAAATTGCAAAGTATGCTGGCAAACTTGTATTTTTAAAGAACAGATCACCAAGTACAGGAATCTTACTCAATCCTGGAAAATCAAAATAACCAAATTGCTGTTGGATCGTATCTGTTTGACCTTTTCCATAAATCACTTTGATCAAGAAAATTGCTAATGGCGGTGCTAATAAGTTCATTACTGTACCACTGATGATGTGGTCTGCACGGAAGCTAACTGTCGCAACAGCATGCAGTAAGGAGAATGCCATCCCTGCTAAACCACCGACTAAAACACCCAACCAAGGAGTCATTGCACCAAACTGATCGGCAAAAGCTAAGTTAAAGACCACTGAACTAAATGCCCCGGCAACCATGATTCCTTCCAAACCAACGTTAACGATCCCGCTGCGTTCAGAAAAGACGCCACCTAAAGCCGTTAAAATCAACGGTGCTGAATACACAAGTGTCTGAGCAATAATTGAAGCTACTAAATCCATATTCATCAGACTTTGCCCCCTTTTTCAGATTCTTCGTTCGGAGCACTTTCTATTTCTTGGACAGTAGCAACTTCTTTTTTACCGCCCATGACTTTTGCTAGACCAACACGTACGATGTAGTTGATGGCTACGAAGAAGATGATCAACGGAATTACACTATTGGCTAATTCACTTGGAATACCTGAAAACTGCATCCCTTGTCCGCCGAGCTTCAAGATACTGAACAGCAGTGCGGAGAGTAAAATTCCCACTGAGCTTCCGTTTCCTAACAGTGAAACCGCCATTCCATCAAACCCTATGCTGACTGATGTTCCTTGAACAAAGTAATTCATAAATGTTCCTAGTCCATAAACGACACCACCAAGGCCAGCTAAGGTACCTGAAATGATCATGGAGATCACGATCGTGCGTTTACTACTCATCCCTGCATATTCAGAGGCAAAAGGATTCAAACCAACGGAACGAATTTCAAACCCTAGCGTTGTTCGCTTCATTAAGAACCACACAAGCACTAAGAAGACTAACGCTAAAATAATACCCATGTTGACCCGCGAACCGCCAAATAAGTTTGTTAACCAAGGTTCGCGTAATGATGCATTCAAGCCGACACCTTTAGTTACACCCTTGTTTGAAATGATATCTGGTGACATTACATGATTAACGATATGATTCGCTACATACAAAATCACATAGTTCATCATAATGGTTACGATAACTTCACTGGTTCCAAAGAATGCACGCAATAATCCAGGAATCGCTGCAGCCGCAGCTCCGGCTAAAGCACCAGCGATGATCGCTAATGGCAAAACAACGAATTTCGGTGAATCCGGCATGCTTAATGCGACCCAGATACTTGCGACCCAGCCGCAGAGCGCTTGCCCAGACAGCCCGACGTTAAAGAATCCAGCTGAATTGGCTACTGAGAACCCCAGCGCAGTAAAGATTAACGGTCCCGCACCAACCAAAATTTCTCCGATAGACATTTTGCTTTGGAATGCGGAGCTAAACATTGCATTATAACCTTCGATTGGGTTAAACCCAAATACTAACATCAAAACAGCACCAAGAACAAATCCTAAAATAACTGAAATAATCGGTACTAAAATATTTCTAATTCTTTCTGAGCGATCATTCATTTGTCTCACCAGCCTTTGCTAATTCTGCTCGCGCTTCTTCTAAACTATAGCCGGCCATCAATAGCCCAAGCTCGTTTTCAGAAGTTTCTTTCGGATCTACGATACCAACGATCTCCCCTGCATGAATAACCGCGATACGGTCAGAGACATTTAAAATTTCATCCAGCTCAAAGCTTACTAATAGCACGCCTTTTTGCTTGTCGCGCTGTTCAACCAAACGCTTGTGGATATATTCGATCGCCCCAACGTCCAGTCCACGAGTTGGCTGTGATACAATCAGCAGATCTGGATCACGATCGACTTCTCGTGCGATAATCGCTTTTTGCTGATTCCCGCCTGATAGTGAAGCCGCTGGTGCTTTTTCACTGGTTGTCCGTACATCGTATTCTTCAATCAAGCGCTTCGCGTAACGATCAATCTCACCGTAGTTCAAAATACCCGTTTTACTAAATGGTTCATGGTAGTATGATTGCAGCGCGATATTCTCCGATAATGGCAACGGCAAAATCAAACCATATTTATGACGGTCTTCCGGCACATGTCCGACGCCTGTTTCAGTAATATGACGCGGCGCTTTGCCTGTTACATCTTTTCCGCTAATTGTGATTGTTCCGCTTTCGACTTTACGTAAACCAGTAAGAGCTTGGATCAGCTCGGTTTGTCCATTGCCATCGATTCCGGCAATCCCGACAACTTCCCCGCGATGGACATCCAGCGAAAGATTCTTCACTGCCTCTAAGCCACGACTTTCTTTTACAACAAGATTCTTAATTGAAAGAACGACTTCGCCTGGCGTTGCTGGTACCTTATCTGTTTTGAATGAAACAGAACGTCCCACCATCATATCCGCTAATTGCTGCGAGCTGACATCTTTGACGTCGACCGTTCCTATGTATTGTCCTCGACGAATAACGGAACAGCGATCCGCGACTTTTTTGATTTCATCTAGCTTATGAGTAATCAGAATAATCGATTTGCCCTCATTAATTAGGCCTTCCATAATCGTAATCAGCTCATCAATTTCTTGCGGTGTCAATACAGCCGTTGGTTCATCAAAAATCAGAACATTCGCACCACGATACAAGGTTTTCAAAATTTCGACCCGCTGCTGCATACCCACTGAAATGTCGCGGATATAAGCGTCTGGATCAACTTTTAACCCGTATTCTTCAGATAAACGCACGATCTCAGCTTTAGCTTTCTTTTTGTCCAGCATGCCGTTTTTCTTCGGCTCGCTGCCTAAAATAATGTTCTCTGTGACGGTAAAGGCATCAACTAACATGAAATGCTGATGGACCATTCCGATCCCTAATTGATTGGCTTTCGTTGGGCTTGAGATATCGACGGGTTGACCATCCATTAGAATCTCACCAGAAGTTGGCTGTAATAGCCCAGACAAGACATTCATCAATGTTGATTTTCCAGCGCCGTTTTCACCTAGAAGCGCGTGAATCTCGCCCTTTCGAATCTGAAGATTGATGTTGTCATTCGCTTTAAACGTACCAAATTGCTTGGTGATATTGCGCATCTCAATGACATTTTGTTCTTCTGTCACTTTCTTTTCACATCCTATCGCTTTTTAAAACCTGACAAAACATTGCAACGCTAAGGGCGTTCTTCCCTTAGACAAATCAAGCACAGGCTGTGACTTGTCTAAAAGAAGAAAACTTTTTTTAAAAGAGGACCATAGCCTCACGCGTTGGAGACTATGGTCACCTGAATAATTATTTCTCAGGAGTTTCTGGAACTTTGATGTCGCCAGCAGAAACTTTTTCTTTTGCTTCTTTAACAGCTGCTTTCGCATCGTCTGAAAGATAGCCGTCTGTTAAATCAACACCGCCGTCTTTCAAACCAAATGATAAGTGTTTGCCGCCAGGGAATTTGTCATTCAATGCATCCGTAGAGATTGATTGAACCGCTGCGCCAACGCCTTTAAGTGTTGAAGTCAAACAGAAATTGCTTTCTTTACCGTCTTTAGATTTGTATTTGCCATCGTTTTGTTGGTCGCTATCGACACCGATAACCCAAACTTTGTCAGCTTCGTCAGCTTTTTCGTTACGTGCTTTCGCTTCTGAGAAGACCCCTTGACCAGTACCGCCTGAAGCATGATAAATGATGTCTACGCCAGCATTGTACATGTTCGCTGCCAAAGCTTTCCCTTTAGAAGGATCACCAAATGAAGCCGCATATTGTACGTCTACAGAAATGTCTTTGTCTAATTTTTTAGCAGTATCTTTTACCCCTTGAACGAAACCAGCTTCAAAGCGGTCGATTACGGCACCTTCTTCACCACCAACAAAACCTAATTTATTTGATTTTGTTGTTTCAGCTGCTGCTACACCTGCTAGGTAAGCTGCTTCTTGGTCTTTAAATGTTGCCGAAGCAACGTTATCTTTGTCTTCAATCACTGAGTCAATGATAACGAAGTTTGTATCTGGGTTTTGATCTGCTGCTGCTGAGATTGGGTCAGCTAGTAAGTAACCAATCCCGAAAACTGTTTTGAAACCGTTAGTAACAGCTTGTGAAATATTTTGTTCATATTCAGAAGCATCGTTTGATTGGATATAGTTATATCCGCCAGTACCTTTTTTGATATCGTGTTCTTTACCCCATGCTTGAAGACCTTCCCAAGCACTTTGGTTAAATGAACGGTCGTCCACCCCACCAATGTCTGTTACGATTGCTACACTGTGTTTTGCATCGTCTTTGGCCGCTCCGCCTGAAGAATCAGTTGAACCGCCGCCACTACCGCCGCCGCAAGCTCCTAGAGTCAGCAACGCTGCCATTGCTACGGTACCTAGGCCAAATAATTTTGCTTTTTTCATTTCTGTAAAGCCCCCTAAATATGTTTTTTTCAACAGTCCTGCGACTGAATGAACATGGTTTATAAATCTTTGTCAGTAAAGGTATACGGCAGTAACTCTTCAACGGTCATTTCTTTTGTTACTCCGTTGTCACCGACTAAGGTTACTGGCATCGCTGGATCGCAAAATTCCGCCATAACTTGACGACATGCGCCACATGGAGAAATCGGTTCTGGTGTGTGACCAGCGACTACTAAATGACTAAAGGCTTTTTCGCCTTCCGAAACAGCTTTAAAAATAGCTGTTCGTTCTGCGCAATTCGTTAAGCCGTAAGAAGCATTTTCAATATTGATTCCTTGATAGGTTTTTCCTTCCTTCGTCACAAGACATGCGCCGACAGGAAATTTCGAATATGGGACATACGCTTTGCCGAGTGCTTCAACTGCGATATCGATCCATTCTTGCTTACTCATGTGTCATGCCTCCGTTTTTTAGTACCCCGTACCAGAAAGACCGTTCATAATAGCAACTCCTGAGCTGGCACCTAAACGAGTAGCCCCTGCTTCGATCATTGCTGCTGCTTCTTTGGCATTATGGATACCACCGGAAGCCTTAACACCCATTTCTGGACCAACAGTTTCACGCATCAAACGCACATCTTCGACTGTTGCGCCGCCTGTTGAGAATCCAGTAGAGGTTTTTACAAAATCTGCTCCCGCCGCTTTGGCTAATTCGCAGGCTTTGACTTTTTCTTCATTATTTAATAGAGAGGTTTCGATGATCACTTTAACTAAGGCCTTATCTTTTGCGGCTGCTACGACTGCTTCAATGTCTTTTTGAACCTTTTCGTCGTTGCCATCTTTCAGTTCACCGATATTGATAACCATATCCACTTCATCCGCACCGTTTTGAATCGCGTTTGCTGCTTCGAACGCCTTTGTTTCAGTAGTATTTGCTCCAAGCGGAAAACCGATCACCGTACAAACTGCAACGGGCTCACCCTGTAATTCTTTGGCTGCAAGCGACACCCATGTTGGATTGATGCAGACAGAGTAAAAGCGATATTTCTTAGCTTCTTCAATAATTTTCATTACATCTTCTTTACTGGCATCCGCCTTTAAAATTGTGTGGTCGATCATTCGATTTATTTCCATTTCTGACCCTCGCTTCTTTCATTATAATATACTTTTTATTGTTACAAAAAAGTTTTAAATACTTATTCTGTAATAATATCGTGGATTAAAATAGGCTCTTTTGGCTCTTCACCAATCGAAATATTTTCATAAAGTAATTTTTCTACTTCGTCAATTTCATTGGAGTTCGCGTAGATTGTTAATAGCGATTCGCCTTCAGCAACTTTATCGCCGACTTTTTTATGCAGCTTGATACCAACGGCATGATCAATATCTTCTTCTTTCGTTTTACGTCCCGCGCCTAACAGCATTGCTGCAATCCCAATTTCATTGGCTACTAAATCAGTGACATACCCCGAACTTTTAGCTGGCAACTCAATTTCATATTTAGCGGTTAAAATCTTGTCCGTTTGATCAATTACCGTTGTATCTCCACCTTGGTCTTTAACCATTTCACGGAATTTTTCTAGCGCCTTACCAGAATGCAGGGCTTCCTCTAACATCGCTCTGGCTTCATCCAACGTCGCCGCTTTACCTGCCAAAACAACCATTTGACTACCTAATACATAGCACATCTCTGTTAGATCAGCTGGCCCTTCTCCTTTCAAGGTATCAATCGCTTCCACGATTTCTAGACTGTTTCCGATTGCTTGGCCTAACGGCTCAGACATATCCGAAATCACAGCCATTGTTTGACGTCCAGCAAGCTTTCCGATACGTACCATAGTTTTCGCTAAACGTTTTGCATCATCGCTGTTTTTCATAAAGGCACCTTCGCCGGTAGTCACATCCAAAACGATTGCATCTGCACCCGCTGCGATTTTTTTACTCATGATCGAACTGGCAATCAACGGGATGGAATCCACCGTCGCTGTTACATCACGTAATGCGTACAGCTTCTTATCCGCTGGAGCCAGATTTCCTGACTGACCGATGACAGCTACTTTACTCTTGTTTACAATATCAACAAATTCTTGATCGGATAATTCGATTTTAAAGCCGGGAATTGATTCGAATTTATCTAAAGTACCTCCAGTAAAACCAAGACCGCGTCCAGACATTTTTGCTACAGGTACGTCTACACTTGCTACAAGTGGCGCAAGAACCAAAGTTGTGGTGTCACCAACACCGCCAGTGGAATGCTTATCCACCTTCACACCCTCAATAGATGACAAATCAATGATGTCTCCTGAGTTTGCCATAGCCAAAGTTAAATGAGAAATTTCCTCATCCGTCATGTCCTGATAAAAGATTGTCATTAATAAAGCGCTCATCTGATAGTCTGGAATACTTCCGTCTGTATAGCCATCAATGATGAAGTCGAGTTCTTCTTTTGATAGGGCGTTACCGTCTCTCTTTTTTTCGATCAAATCTACCATTCTCATAGGTTTTCCTCCAAGCTTCAAAAGATATTATACAATAAAATGGCGAAAGGTAAACCACTTTAGTAAAACAGTTTACTAAATACAGAAGCGCTTTCTGTTAGCGCTACCATCGTTACTATAACGGGTACTGCTCCCGTTGTCAACCCTGATCTACTTTTTTAACACTCTCACGAATAATTAATTTAGTTCGGAAGATTTTATTCGGAATTCGCTGAGAAGGGAAATTAATGGCATCTACTAAAAATTTTGCTGCTGAAAAGCCAATTTCACTGCTCGGCTGAAAGACAGTTGTCAAAGGCGGAACCATGTATTCACTAACTTCTAACCCATCAAAGCCCACGACCGAAATGTCCTCAGGAATTTTTAATCCCGCTTCATAAATCGCTTGATAGCAACCAAGAGCCATCTCATCATTTCCGCAAAATATCGCCGTGATTTTCTTGTTTTTTAATACCTCTCTTGCCGCATGATAACCGCCGGAGATCGTTAATTGTCCAGAACAAATATAGCTTTCTTCAAATGGCAATTTATACTCAAAAACCACCTGCCGATAAGCCTTCACCCGCTCAGTTAATTGATAATAGCCTTGACTCTCTTTTAACATACCTATATGACGATGCCCTTTATCTACCAACATTCTCAGGACTTCTTGTGCCCCGGCATATTCTTCTACTAATAGCTGGCCCCAATCGCGATCGTTCAAGCCTCGGTCGATCAAAACAATCGGGTGTTTACGGTAAAAGTCACTACCCAACTTGTGTTCTCCCTCAAGATGATTAGGCGTGGCCAACAAAATACCATCTACTGACCGATGTGACAGCTCATTTAAATAACGTTTTTCTTGTTCAATATCGTGGCGAGAGTTACACAAAATGATCATATAACCTAGAGGATTTAAATAACTTTCTACTCCTTCGATCACCTTTGAGAAAAAAAAGTCGGTTACGTCCGGCACGATCATCCCGATCGTTTTTGAATGACGATTAATCAAGTTCGCTGCAAAAAAATCCGGTTTGTATTGATGTTCTTCAACAATGGCTAAAACCTTTCTGCGCGTTTGTTCGCTGAAGCGGCTGCCTTTATTATTTAAAATCTGTGAGACAGTCGTTACTGACACGCCAGCCATCTCAGCGATCTCTTTAATGGTGATTTTCATCACGGTCCCTCTCTTTGCGTTTTTTTTAAGTGTAGCAAAGGAAAAAATAGAAAGAAAGCATTTTTCTTCAAAAGGCCGGACTTCTTGCTTATTCTGTAGGAAAAAAGTGGAATTTAAAGGCTCCTAGAAATAAAAAGTAGTTAAGCAAATAGCAGACGTTTTAGGTGCCATCAAAAATCAGCAAGAATTTATGCATCAATTCTAATTAGACTACACCGTTTTTGCACGATTCAGATAGTTTTTGAAAAAAGACTATGATGTGCCCCAACAAAGACTGCTGGCCATTTTATTTAAATCCATAAAAAGCGAGATAGGACGATTGCGAATTAAACATATAACGAAAAGTATCAAATTCTCTAAAATGATTATGAACCAAAAAAATCTAAGCTGTGATCTTTTTGATAAGCAAAACAGTGAAAAAATGAATCTAGGCGTCGCGAACGCTGCATTTTACAAATGATTCATCTTGGATTATGTAAATTTGGAGCTTTTAAAGTAGGAAGGGTCCTATCTCGGATTTCAAATAACATCAATCCAATATTCATCATGATTTTTATAAATAGTTTACTTTCTTTTTCCAGTGCCTATAAATTACAGCTTTCACTTTCTGAAAAAGATGTACTCTGTAACGCAAAAATTAACTGCCGGTACTGTCCATAATGAAGTCTACTCAGACATTGCCAATCAAGTCATTTTAAAAGAGCATCTATAAAATGAACTGCCGCAGAATCAGTTCTTTTCTGCGGCAGTTCTTATTTTATAGTTACATCAATTGCGTACCAAAACCCGAACGTTGGTACAGTAGAAAATGTGAAAACGTTCGATTTATTCATTTACTTAATTAAAAATTAAATATTTGGATAATTCTTCAAAACATAATTTTCAGCCTTCTGACTCCAAATACCATCTGTTTCTGCTAGAATTTCGCCTAATTCTGAATTGTTATCAATCTCTGAAAGTTTTTTCAATCCAGATTTTTTATGGGTATAAACTAATTTTTTTCCGCCGCCAATCGCTGGTTGATTCAACGTGGTTTCACCTACTGCATCCAATCCTAGAATATGGGTAACAACATTGGCAACTTTAACTTGCTTATTCTCAATCAATTTTACCGCCTTGCGCATGTCCTCGGTATTACCGCCAGACGTTCCCACAAAGTGCGTAAAGGAATAATGTACATCATAGAAATTTACTGGTGCTGAAAATTCTTTGTCCTGCGGTCCCGCGAAGAAGTTCAGGCAGCCATCCGGATTCAACATGTCCGCCGCATCCGTTACTACTGGTGCCACTGGAATCATTACAAAGATATCATCGAAGCCTCCATCTGCTTTTTCCTTCAAAAGACTGACTTGATCTTCAACATCTGCTACATTTATATATGAAACTTCAATACCGTTTTGACTTGGATAGAGCTTTTCTGCACGAGCTAATTTTTCCGCATCACGATCGGTAACAACTAATTTCTTTGGTTTGATGGGGCCATGCAAAGCATAATCGATTGCTAATAAACCCATTGGGCCAGTCCCGCCCATGATCAATAGATTCCCATCAGCTTTGATTCCCATCTTGTGTTCATAGGACCCTTCTTTTAAATGATAATTTGCTTCAAAGGCGCCAATTACACAAGATAATGGTTCAATCAGTGAGCCTTCAAAATAGGTATCACCTTTATAAGGGATCAAGCAGTCCTGATTCATGACATCTTCTGAGATCACGATGTAGGTCGCATCGCCGCCAGTGTAAGGATACGAATAGCCGGGACAATCTGGACGATCCGGTAATTGCAAGTTTGCCTGCAAAACATACCGCTCTCCTTTTTTATATTTATGTGCCCATTTGCCGCCAACTTCCAACAGTTCGCCACAAAATTCGTGACCAATAATAATCGGATTTTCCGCAAGATTATTGGGCGCTTTTTTATGATCCGCCCCTTGATTGGCTAACTTCCACGTTGACATACAAATACTATCAGTGATGACTGAAGCCAAAATCTCATTCTCTTTGATTTCAGGCAATTCAACTTCCTCTAAACGTAAATCCTTCTTACCATATAAACGTACTGCTTTCGTTTTCACTACTGCTCCCCCTAATTTCTTCTATAATATTATGCTAAAATTCCTAACCAATAACCGATGATTCCTACTGCAAACAACACAAAAATCAAAACGATTGGGCTGACTTTTTTCTTTAGTAAATACATCATCAACAAGGTCAAACCTAACGCTGGTAAACCTGGAACTAAATCATCCAAAACATTTTCCACAGTTGTAATAACTGTTTTGCCATCCGCACCTGGTGTTTTCGATACGACTAGCGGTATATTGACAGTGGTCCATTTCGTTACCAGGACCCCCATGATGAATAATCCTAAAATTGTCGCACCTTCAGTCAATTTCTGTAATAAATTGCCCGACAGATCTTTAACAATATCCATCCCTTTACTGAAGCCGTAAGTCAATCCAAACCATTTCATCGCCAAGCGAATCACGTTAAAAGCTACGAAGAATAAAATTGGTCCCATCACATTTCCAGATAAAGCCAACGAGGCACCTAATGCTGCGGTGATCGGACGTAAGGTTCCCCAAACTAATGGATCGCCGACACCAGCTAAAGGTCCCATCAACCCAACCTTTAAGCTATTGATTGTCCCATCATCGATATCCGCACCGCTTGCTCGTGCTTCCTCCACCGCCATCGTTACGCCGATAACAGGTCCGCAAACAGCTGGTGTCGTATTAAAGAAAGTCAAATGGCGCTTCAAGGCTTCTGCTTGTTCTTCTTTGGTTTTATACACTCGACGGATCGTCGGAATCATATCCACACAAAAAGCCAACGCATGAATCCGTTCAAAGTTAAAGGACGCCTGCTGGAAGTTTGAAAAGACAAACGTTGTCATCAAATCTTTTTTCGTTAATTGCGATTGCGCATAAATATCTTTTTTCGTTTCTACTGTTGAAGTATTTTCCATTTGTACTCCTCCTTAATCTTCCAGCTCATCATCGGCTAACTCGCCGGCGACAACTGCTGCGACCTGATTTCCTTGAACCTCGTTTTTCTTAAAGTTCGGATTTAACTGCACGTAAATCAATGCAGTAATTAGCCCGATAATTCCAAACGCCAACAAACTAAACTCTAAATAACCGCCCATGACAAATCCAAGATAGAAGAAAGGCATCAAATATGCCACGCTCATCATATTCAAGACCATCGCATATCCGACAACTACGATGAACCCACCGGCAACTGCTAAACCTCCTGTGATTACATCTGGTATCATGTTCAACATATTTGTCACCATCTCTGCGTTAACAAAAGCCGCCACAATCGTAGCTGGGATTGCTACTCGTAAGGCTTGAATGAATAAGGCACTGAAATGAAGGAAGATAATCTTATTGAAATTTGCTTTTTCCGCTTCACGATCCGCTGCGTGCTGAAAAGCTACCGTGATTGTCCGTGCGATAACCGTCAATACTTGCCCCGCCGCTGCCACTGGCAACGCAATCGCAATTCCTGATTGAATATCCTGCTGACCAACAACGACTAATATAGTAGAAATCACACTCGCCAGAGCTGAATCCGGTGACTGCGCCGCCCCAATATTCATCCAGCCTAGAGCAATCAATTCTAATGTTCCTCCTAGAATAATTCCCGTCTGCACATCGCCTAAAATCAGACCAACCATCGTACACGCAATCAACGGTCTATGCGTCTGAAATTCATCTAACACACTGCCCATCCCGCAAATACAAGAAAAAAGAAAAATAAGTACAATCTGCAACGCTGATAATTCCATTATTGTGTCCTCCTATTTCATATTAAGGTAATCATTTTTCTCAAAATGAGTTTGATGTTCAATACGTATACCATTCCACCTGGTTTTTCAGCACTCAATAGAATTTTATCTTGCTTACAATTTTTACCTGAAAAAAGTGGAACTAGTATCCTGCCTCCTTTTAGAACCCTGCTTCTTTTAGCTTCTCTTCAAAATTACCCTTCGGATCGGTCGCAACGACTCTCAAATCTAACTCCACACCTGCTGCTTCAAGCTTGCGAAATGCATCCGCTTCTGTTTGATCGACTGAAACAGCTTTGGTGATTTGTGTCCGACCTGTTTTGAATTGCATCCCGCCGATATTAATAGATGTGATTGGCACCTGCATTTCGACTAATTCCAATACTTCCATTGGATTCGTAAATAGATAGAACACTGATTCATCTGCATATTTTGGGTTATTGTAGACCTTTACTGCTTTCTCCGGAGTCACAATATTCACTTTGATTCCTGGCGGGGCTGCTTGTTTGACCAATGTTTTACGAATCTCATCATTAGCCACTTCTTTACTAACAACGATGATCCGCTTTGCACCAGCTTCCTTTGCCCATACTGTTGCCACTTGTCCATGAATCAAGCGATCATCGATCCGTGATAATTTGATTTGCATCTTATAAATCCTCCTCTTCTTCAATCACCTGCTGTTTAAACGCTTTCACTGTATCGCAGGATATTTTTGTAACATGATTCACAATCTCTGTTAAACTGCTTCCTAGCATACTTGCTGCCTCTAAGACAATCGGCAGCGACATTCCTGATATCACGTCAATCTCGCGTTCAGGATTCTTCATTGCAACTGCACAGCTGGCATTATAAGGCGTCCCACAAAATAGATCTGTCAAAATCAGGTATGATGCATCTTCCTTCATTGCCCCAGCAACTTTTTCTTGGATCGTGTCTAATCCTTCTTCTTTCAAAAATTCGATCGATTCAAAATCCGGTAGCGTACCAAAGATCATTTCCGCTGATTTTTTCATTTCGTGTGCCAACTTCCCATGCGCAACCAAAATTACCTTGTTCATAAGCTCCTCCCAGTTCTTTTTTATTTTACAATTCTGCCGACCGCTTATTTCTCACGATCAGCAGAATCAAAAATCACCCTCGTGTTTTTCCGCCAGCGACGTTAACAGTCACACCATCTATGTAGCTTGAACGGTTAGAAATGAAGTAGGCAACTAAGTCTGCTACTTCTCTTAATTTACCGTCACGACCTAATGGAATTGTCTTAGTATTCGTGTACCCAGCACGTAATTGCTCGACTGTTATTCCCCGCGTATAGGCTAACGCTGTTTCGTACTCGATCGTACGTAAGCCGGTTTCTTCCATAATCCCAGGAGCAATTCCAACAACACGGACACCTTTTTTCCCTAACTCCTTTGCCCATGAGCGAGTAAAGCTGTTCACCGCTGCCTTTGTTGCCGCGTAAACACTTTGTCCCTCCGAACCTTCTAAGCCACATTCTGATGACATATTAATGATGACTCCATAGCCTTGCTTGACCATTACACGACCAACTGCTTGGCCCATTAAGTAGACACCCTTTTGATTAATCGCGATCATCTTATTAAATATCTGTTCATTAATTTGGAATTTCCCTTCCTCGGACATCTTCTCGTCAACTAACAAGGCTGGGATATTAATACCCGCATTATTGACAACTGCATCAATTGTTTGAAATTTTTTCACTGTTGTCGCTACCGTCTGTTCCACCGATTCTGGAGAAGTAACATCTGTTTGACTAAAAAATAAATTTTCGTGAGTAAATGTCCCTTCGCGTAAATCCGCATTCACTACATTGATCTTTAAATCACATAACTCTTCAACGATAGCTGCGCCAATCCCTGATGAACCTCCAGTAACAATGACCGTCTTTCCTTGTACACCTAACCAATCCATAGCAAATACCCCTTTAACATTTGTGATTTACTTTTAACATTTGTTGCACTTTTATAGTAACCGCACTAGAAAACGTTGTCAATAACTTTTTGCAATTTTTTTAAAACGAAATCACAAAAGTGCAAGATAGCATAAAAAAAGACGAGTTTCTCCAACTCGTCTAAATAGATACTATTCGTAAACCAATTCCATAATCGTTTCCTGCTGTTCCTCAGGTATCTCCTCGTCGCTCAAATAATACTCATAAGAAATCCCGCTGAATTTCCCGCCAATTTTTTTAATCTCATCCATCATGGCGAAATAGGGCTCAGTCATATCATCATAACGCCCGACATAAAGTGCAGATAATGCCTTATAGGACGGAAGGAAATAACTGTCGCTTTCGATCTCCGCAGCATTTTTGACTTCCTCTGCCACGGGAAAACCAACCTCCATCTCGATGGCTGATTCATCCAGTCCGCCATTTTCATCCATATTTTTATAAGAAACAAATGGCGTACTTAATATTTGGATTCCTTGCTCTTGAATAAACCCGCCTAGCTTCATAAAGGTTGGTCCAATGACTTGAGGAATTTCTTCGACCTTCACCGTAAAGGTTTGAGAAAGAATCCATTGATCTGGTTTCACGATTTGTTCAAACTTCATTGATATCTACTCCTTTTTCTATAAGTGTATCGAATAAAAGTGCCAGAACATGTCATATTAAAAATGATTTTTATAAAATGCCCCAACGTAATTTAAAACCTTCTCGCGAATCCAATCCGGGCCAAGAATTTCAACATTTTTCCCTAGCGGAATTAAAAAACGATAGAGATCATCAAATTCTACAAAGAACAAAGTCGCATCAAAGCTACTGTCAGGATTGTCCGTCCAAGCAAAATCCGCGAACTCGGCATACTTTTTATAAGCGATCCGCTTGCTGAATCGTAGCCGAACAGACAACTGTGGAAACACCAATTCTTCCTCTGGAAACGGACAGTCGATTGGCTCTTTTAAAACAACGTCTCGAATTTGTTTGAGTGGAAATAAGCCCCAATCTAGCTTACTTGAATCCCAAGCCAGCAAATACCACGTTTGATACTTGTACAGTACACGTTTTGGTGCTAAAGACAAGAGCCGGGTTTGGCCATATTCAGTGTGGTAAACACAGTTGATCTCACAATGATTGAATAACGCCTCTTTGATTTTTTCAAAGGTTTGACTGGTGATCTCGGTCTGACTCAAATCGACCTCCAGCCATTCGCTCCAATCATAGACCGTGCCCATTTTTTTCAGCAACTCCTCCGTATCAGCTAAGCCTACAGATTGCAATAAATGTAAAGCAAGAAATAAATCATCCTGCTCTTCTTTATCAATCAAGGCATTACTAACATGATAGGAATCATCCAAAAAAATCCCGCCATTTCGCCCTTTATTGGCATAGACTGGAACTCCTGCCAAACTCAGCGCATCGACATCACGATAAACCGTCCGGACCGACACTTGGAATCGCTCCGCTAATTCCTTTGCGGTAACTTGCTTGCGGCTCAATAAAATCAAGATTGTTTGAAGCAAACGAATAACCTGCATAGCTCCTCCTTAAAATAGAAAAAGATAGGACCAACCTATCTTTTCAATACTTCTCGCGCAGTTTCTTCCGTTGTGACTAATACATTAATATACTGACCCTTTAATGCGCTGGCAATCGCGTCGGCTTTATCGACTGCTTCTGCTACACCGATTCGATACGGTGTTCGTTTCAAATCAGCGATATCGATTCCAATCAGACGATCATCTAAACTATTCTCAATGTGTTCGCCTTCAATATTGTAAAAGCGTGACACCACATCTCCCACCACTTTTTTTCCTTCTAAATAAGCCAGCACATCTTCGCCATAGAACTGTTTCCAGCTTTCACTCGCCTTCAATGTCGGCGAACCGATTCCTAAAATGGCAATATCAATCTTGCGCCAATAATCGATCAATTCTTGATTAAATTCATTTTCCATCAAGGCTTTTTTCAACGCGACCGTTTCGGGAAATGCTGGTGAGTCGATCAATAATGCTCGACCATTTAGTTTTTTTGATGCTTCATAGGTAATTGTATTGACGTGATAATCACTGATTAAACGCCCAGACGGTCCGCCGATCATTGGGACACAGAGAATATTATCTACCGCATAATTTGTCAGCCCTTCTGGTATTGCGGACATGGTTTCGCCCCAAGAAAAGCCAAAGATCATATCATCCTTAATAATCTCTGTTAGGTATTCACCGACCCCTTGTGCTAACATTTTATCCTTTTGCGTACGACTTAAATCTGTTCCCGCTTGCACTATAATTGCCTTTTCCAGATCGAATTTTTCCTGCAATTCCTTTTCGATACTGTAGGTTCCCGCTTTATCATAGTTGATGGAAATATTCACGATTCCTTCGTTACGAGAACGCTTCAGCAAACGACTGATCGTACTGCGATGTATATTCAGCTCTTTCGCGATTTGACTTTGATTTTTATCTTCTTGGTAATACATTTCAGCAATGCGAACCAATAATTTATCTTCTTCTTTTTGCATAGACTTACCTCCTTATCACATTTGTGAAAAACATGAATCAATGTGATTGTACCCTTTCTTCAACCACACATGCAAGCCTTTTCCCTAAAGACAAAGAACCCGTCCATCAAGATATCGAATGAACGGGATCAATTTATTCCTTCACACTGCGAATAATGTAGTAGCCTTTGTCCTTCGCCACGATTTCAGCGTTGCCGAAAACTTCTTCCATTTTACTTTTTGCGCTGGGCGCGCCTTGTTTCTTTTGAATCACGATAGTCAATGTGCCGCCAACTTTTAACAACGGTTCTGCCTCACTCAAGATCTGATGCACGACTTTTTTTCCTGCACGGATCGGCGGATTGCTGATAATCGCCGCATACTCTTTCTGATGCAACGTTTCATAGATGTTCGATTGATGAATATCTGCTTCGATGCCGTTGCGTTTGGCATTTCCTTGCGCCAGTTCCACCGCACGATTATTCACGTCGATCATTTCGACTGGACGCCCAGTTTGATAGGCCAATGCCATACCGATTGGACCATAGCCGCAGCCAACATCTAGCAATGTTCCCTCCGGTAACTCCTCCGCATCGAAATGCTCGATTAATACACGTGAGCCATAATCAACGGTGTCCCTAGAAAAGACTCCGCTATCCGTCACAAATTGAAAATTTTTTCCCGCCAATTCAAACGACCATTGATGCAAGTCGTGTGCCGTCTCAGGATTTTCCGAATAATAATGATTTGCCATGTTCTTACCCTTCTGCTAATAAAATTTCTTTAATATCACGTGCAATCAAGGCCCCCAAGAAATGATAGCCCTCGTCTGACGGATGGATGCCGTCGAATGTTTGTACGAACTCATTTGGTTTTGGATACACCGTCATGTGATGGTATAGATCAATCACGTTAACGCCCGATTCTGCCGCTATCATTTTCGCTTTTTGGGCGAAGAGCTGTTGACGCTCATTGTCTCCCTTTGAATAAATGTCTGTATTGATGTAACCTGTCGTCAATAGAATCACTTTTGACGCATCAAAGGATTCAATGATTTCTCTAATATTTTCGCCAAAGGTGTCAAGTGAATTTGCCTGCTTCAACGAGTCATTGGTTCCAAAAGAAATGACCACAAAATCACCTTCTGCATCCACGGCTTCACTCACCCGAGCCAAACCATCAGAAGAAGTCTCGCCGCGCTTGCCTAACTTGACTAATGAGTAGCCGGGAAAGCCCATCTCCGTCAGTTCATCAAGAATATACTTATCTAAAATATCACTGGTTTCACCATTCATGACTCCAGCTAATAAACTGTCTCCGAACAAAACGATTTTTTTCATCATACACACTCCTTCTAACAATTTTCTTCCTTATCATAGCACGAAATGCAGAAATTATTTAGGCAAATAGCGCGGGCCGAATTCCTGTCGCGCCTTTTTACTATATTTCTGCACAAAATCCGATTTCGCATCCGTATATGCATCACGATTGTGCTCAAACTTTTCCTTTAACGTAAGCTTTAATTCTTCATATTGCCGCGCAACTTCTGGATACTTTCGTAGATAATCCCGAAAATAAAACTCATCCCAATCTCCTATAGCACGAACATGCAGATGATAAACCTTTTCCGCAAAGCCTTCCGATGTGTAGCCCTTATTCAAATCTAATGTTTGTTTCTCCTTATCTTCAATCATCAAGATCCAGCCGGCATTTTTCAGCCTCGCTGAAGCTTCTTCCACATCATACCCATCAGGAAATTCCAGCAATATATCTACGATCGGCTTAGCAATCAAGCCTTCGACTGAGGTGCTGCCGATATGATTGATTCGTTGAATCGGGAAATCAGCGAACAACTCCGTTAACTGCTGCTTTTCTTCCCCGTACCATTTCTCATAATCCACGTTATGATCCTTCAAGATAATTGGAAATAACTCCCACAATTCAGTCAGCGTCATTTCTTCCAGTTTCTTCATTTCACCACCTACTTTCCCAAATCTCCTGCTTCTATCATACACTTTTTCAGGTTGTTTCTTGGCTTTTCTTAACATCTCCCTAGTTTTTTCCTTCGCAACTAAAAAAACAATGAAACTCCTATCATTACGATAGCTTTTTACACTTTTTTTCGGCTAAAATGGCTTATAACGTTTTGTGTTAGGAAATTATTCGGATTTCTTGGAAATAGAACACTTTCTAAGACTGTTTTTATGGTAGAATAAGCGCAGTTGCCAGTTCAGCTTTTTACTTGAAATTGACTGGAATGCGCATGATATTGAACTCATTTTTCGCCTTTTGAAAAATGATTACTTTAATATGAATAAGGAGGTTCTTATGAACGAAAGAGGGAACTATTTCCGGATTGCCCGCGACCAGTGGCAAGATTTCTACACACCGGGAAACACACCGTTGACGCAAGCAGAGCTTGACAATATCAAAAGCTTGAATGACCAAATCTCGATGAAGGATGTGGCCGATGTTTATGTACCCTTATGTCACCTGATCCATCTTTATATGAAGGATTTTGAATCGCTCACGTTAAGCAAAGGGTTGTTTCTGCATCGTTATGTGAAGATGCCGCCGTTTATCATCGGAATCGCTGGAAGTGTTGCCGTCGGAAAAAGTACCACTGCTCGTTTATTACAGACCTTATTAGACCGCCTTTTCAAACATCAAACGGTCCAATTAATCACCACTGACGGCTTTTTATATCCAAACGCTGTCTTAGAAGAACGCGGGATCATGGATCGCAAAGGCTTTCCCGAAAGCTATGACATGGAGAACCTGATTGACGTCTTGAATGAAGTAAAATCAGGCAAAGAAAATATTCCCATCCCAAAATATTCCCATGATGTCTACGATATCGTGGATGGAGAATACGAGCTGATCGATTCGCCGGATATTTTAATCGTCGAAGGAATCAACACCTTACAACTGCCAGCCAATCAGCAAATCTATGTCAGTGACTTTTTCGACCTGTCGATCTACGTCGATGCTGATCCAAAAATGGTCGAGCGTTGGTATATCGAACGGTTCGAATCTTTGCTGGACACCGCCTTTAAAGATCCGGATAACTACTATTATGACTACGCAATCGGCGATCGCAAAGAAGCGCTTGCCATGGCGGAGGATGTCTGGAAAAATGTCAACTTGAAGAATTTGGAAGAGTATATCTTGCCAACAAGAGGCCGAGCTGATATTATCTTGCACAAGGCAAAGCATCATATCATTGATGAAATCTATTTGCGTAAATACTAGCTTATAAAGAAAGCTTGCTTTCTTTTATAATAAAACTTGAAAAGGGGTAATAATTGTGACAAACGTTTCTGCCGAAATGACAAACGTAGAAAAAATCATCGTACTTGATTATGGTAGTCAGTACAACCAATTAATCACTCGTCGTATCCGTGAATTCGGTGTTTTCTCAGAGCTTTTGAGCCACCGCATCACTGCTGAAGAAGTCAAAGCCATGAATCCAAAAGGGATCATCTTATCAGGTGGCCCAAATAGTGTTTATGACAAAGGAGCCTTCTCCATTGATCCAAAAATCTTTGAATTAGGGATTCCAATTTTAGGAATCTGTTACGGCATGCAGCTGATCACATATAACCTAGGCGGAAAAGTTGAACCCGCTAAAAACCGTGAATACGGTCAAGCAACCTTAGAAGTCGTTTCTGATCATGCGGTATTATTTGAAGGAACGCCAAAAGAACAAACAGTCTTGATGAGTCACGGTGATTTAGTAACGAAGGTTCCAGAAGGCTTTGAAAAAGTCGGCACCAGTAAAGACTGCCCGATCGCAGCGATCCAAAATACCGAACGCAATATCTACGGGATTCAATTCCACGCAGAAGTGCGCCATTCAGAATACGGCAACGAACTATTACGTCACTTTGCCCTAGATGTCTGTCAATGTAAAGGCGATTGGACGATGAGCAACTTCATAGACATGCAAATCGCAAAAATTCGCGAACAAGTCGGCGACAAAAAAGTCCTACTTGGCCTATCCGGCGGTGTAGACTCCTCTGTCGTAGGGGTGCTTTTACAAAAAGCCATTGGTGACCAATTAACATCGATCTTCGTTGACCACGGTCTATTACGTAAAAACGAAGGCGAACAAGTCATGGAAGCACTTGGCGGAAAATTCGGCTTGAACATCATCAAAGTCGATGCCAAAGACCGTTTCCTAGATAAATTAGCTGGCGTTTCTGATCCAGAGAAAAAACGTAAAATCATCGGAAACGAATTCGTTTACCTATTCGACGACGAAGCAACTAAACTTGCTGGACAAGAAGGCATTTCTTTCTTAGCCCAAGGAACACTTTATACAGACGTCATCGAATCTGGTACCGAAACAGCTCAAACGATCAAATCTCACCATAACGTTGGTGGATTACCAGAAGACATGCAGTTCGAATTGATCGAACCATTAAATACCCTATTCAAAGACGAAGTACGAGAATTAGGAACACAGCTTGGCATGCCTGACTCAATCGTTTGGCGCCAACCATTCCCAGGACCAGGTCTAGGTATCCGTGTCCTTGGTGAAATCACTGAAGAAAAACTAGAAATCGTACGGGAATCAGACGCGATTCTCCGAGAAGAAATCGCCAACGCCGGTCTTGACCGCGACATCTGGCAATACTTCACTGTCCTACCAGGCATCCGCTCAGTCGGTGTTATGGGTGATGGCCGTACCTACGACTATACAGTCGGTATCCGCGCGGTTACCTCAATCGATGGTATGACCGCAGACTTCGCACGTATTCCATGGGATGCCTTGCAAAAGATCTCTGTTCGAATCGTGAATGAAGTCGCTCATGTCAATCGGATTGTGTATGATATTACGTCTAAGCCGCCTGCTACGGTAGAGTGGGAATAAAGAGCCAACATAATATGGATGGGGAATGCCTATAAATCAACATTCTTCAGTTGCTAAAGAGCTTGATTTTCATTAAAAATGATATGGTTCTCTACCATTTTCCCTACCAAAAATCCCTTGTCAGATTAACGTTTGACAAGGGATTTTTCTTTTATTCACTACTTTTTTAAGACCTGGTTCGATTGCTCGAATTTCAAGTGAGTTTTAAAAAGCTTTAATATCAATGACATTTAGCTATTTAAACAGTAAAAATTTTGTTGACTTTTAAAATATTTGAAAGTAATGATGTCAATTTATTATTCGCGAGCCGATTCAATACTAACCAGACACAAACAGATATAATTTAACTAAAATAGAAATATATCCACATGTTATTAAATATTTATCTGTCTCGATTTCCTTCATACATTTCTGAGATATGAATTTTGTAATTTGTAGCATTTTTTTCAACTAAAAACCATTTTTCAATAAACTGTGAACCGATTGATTCACTTCCCCACGATCTCCAGAACAGTTGTCGCTTAGTTTTATTCATATATTCAGTAAGTTTTACTTGATCAAACCACAAAGAATGTTCATATCCATAAACAATTCCATCAAAAGCGACTATTTCATCATTATCATCTTTCCAAACTCCATCATTAATTGATGTCAAAGAAAAATAATCTACTAAATTTTTTGAAGGAATATATATACTCACTCCATCATCAAGTGAAAAATCATCGTTACTTTCCCATAAATACTCATAGACAGCATACTCTTTAAGTTCTCCATCTTCATCATCATATAAATTTTCGAAATAATCATACGCCGGGCTCCAATATAATTCATGCAAAAAAATATTTACGTTGCTGGGCGCTGAAACCCCTTGTCTATAATTCTTAATATTGTCTTCAATTATCTTATCTTTAACACTCTCTTTTGAGAAGAACGCTACTCCTACCACAGAACTAGAAGATTTCAATTCTCGTACATCTTCTTCATTATTATAGCGGAAATATAGATTTATATATTTTTTCCCATTATACTCACATTCAATAAACTCTTTATCCACATTAAAGACGTTGGGTTTTGTTAATGAAGGTGGCTGAGAATAACTAAGTAGCTTTCCTCTAGAATCAGGTAACTCGGTATTATAAGTTGGATCAATATTTTTCATATAATCTTCAAATGGTCCCTGAAAGTACCGCTGATTCACTTTTTTTATTTCTATAATATGATCCTCAGCATTCATTTCTTCCGTTACGTTTTGTGCCCCCTCTTCCCCATCATCGCTATCCCAATCAAACGACGTCAGAGAACTCATGAGTCGATCATAATACTGTTCTTGATATACTTGATACTCTGTATCATAAAATATTTTTTCTTCATATATTTGAAAATTATCTGCTAATTTAGCTAACATTTCATAATAAGCAATCCATTGGTACTTCTTTCCTATTCTTTCTATACTATGATTATGTCGATCATAATTTGAGGCTTGAGTGTTGTCAAAATACGCATGTAACTCAGGAGAAAAGCCAATTTCGAAAATTCTTTTAAAAGCAATATTACTTAGGTCCTGATCGTTAAATTGGTTACTCCACGGAGAAACTCTTGAACCAAAAATATATCTACCAAAATCACCATAAGCGCCTGTCCCGCGCCCGTACTCTGTAGTCATTGAGCTTCTAATTCTATAAACAGAATTTCCCTCATCACTTCCAATACTTTCATATTTCTTAACACAAGAATCTACTTCGTCATTGGTGAACTGAAAATCATACCAACGTGATTTGTAAGGCGGTGCTATTAATTTTTGGTCAATATGTTCACATAAACCTTTAGATAAAGCAAATTCTATTGATTGTCTTGCATAATCTCGCAACAATACATTCGGAACCACCTCGTCTTGATCAAATATTGTCTCGTAGATGAATTCCGCTGTAGATTCTATAACTTGGTAATCCTTAATTTTTACAATAGCTCCAAAAACAGTTGCATATAGACGTTCCTTTATATATAAATCAGAAACATCTTTGAAAGATTTAAGGAAGTCCTTTATTAATTCTGGCTTCCTTATCAAAATTAATGAAATAACTTTAGTTGCATTATCTCTTACCGCACCGTTTACGGATGAGAGAAGCCATATGAGCTGCTTCAATGCCAAATTCAATTGACTACACGAGTGTGTCGTATAATTTCGCTTAATTCTACTAATAAACTGCGCTGCGAATGAATAGTAACGGTTTGAAATTCTAGTTGTCCAAACATAGTCTCTCAAATCATTAGGTAAAGGTAAAAGAAATTCTGATAGCCTTTCTGAATTAAACGGGCTTTCTGGATCTATTGCGAGTAAAAATTGTTTATTCAAGAACTCCATCATTAAATTATCATTATTAAATATATTTTTTAAAACATCCTTGATTGATTCTGATTTCAAAGATGCTGTCCGCCACGGTACGCTCTCGATAAAGGCTCTCTCTAAATCATAAAAATCATCTTTATCCTCAATAAAATCAGTGATTTCCGCATTCTTACTGTTTGGAAGCATAAAGAAAAGTATTTCCACAATTCCATACTCATTATTAGCCAATAGCAAATCTTGTATCACTGCTCCAAAAGTTTCTGCATTCTGATCAAATTTCAAAATAATATCACTTGCAATAAAGAAATCCCGAATTTTTTCGTAAGTAAAATGAATTTTTTCCTCTCCATCAAAGCTCGTAAACTTACTAAATAGATTTTCTTTAATCAACTCATCGAGATATTGTCTACTCGTTGTTATATCATAATCAAGTTTTCTTGCAATTTCACTCTTAACTTCTCGATAATTCAAGAAATTACTGTGAGTGTTCAACATCTCATGAGAAATATATTCAATCATTGATTGTAAGTATTTTCCATCATAGTTTAGCCTATGCTCAGTACTTATTTCTTTCTCTATATGCTTTATATATTGAGCTATCAAGCTTTCCCATGTCAATTTTTTCTTCGATGAAGTAGGCATCATAGAAGAAATTGCAGCAAGTTTTAAAAATAAGGGACTTGAAAACTCTGGATATATTTTCAAAAGTTCTCCTCTATCCAATCCAAAATATCTTTCAAATTTTTCTATTTCATGATCTTCTGCTGCTGTAAGTCCATCATGATTATAAATTTGAAAATTATTTTGTTCAACAAAGTTTTCTGGAAGAATATTCCTAACATAAGTTGATCTAATTGAAAAAACTATACCAATATTTTTATATTTTGCAATCTTACTAGTCATTGTTTGTAACTGTGTTTGCCAAAACCTATTTAAACCTGTCTCATTTAGTGCATCAATTATGATACAACCTCTTTTACCATGTTTTTCAGAGAATATATCAAACTGATACAAAAATTCTTCAACTGAAATTGTATACCCAAAATTCTCTACAATCTGTTGTAAGGGATCTTTTGTAGGTAGAAATTGCTGTCCTAAAGTAAAAATTATTGGATGTCCTAATTGTTCCATTCTCTCGACATTATCAGCTAAAAGATGGGACTTCCCGATTGCAGCATCACCGGTAACTATTAAAAATGGATGATTCCAAAGTGTCATTTTTGTCTCAGCAACAAAATCTTCAAAATCTCTAAGAGCTCTTTTAGTATTATAAAAATAATGTTTTTGAAGATCCGTTAATTCTGTTAGAATATCACTATTTTTCGCGAAAAATGTAGTAACCTTATTAATATTTTGTTCAATTAAATCTATGCTTACTATTTCAGATATCTCTATTTGAGCTATCTCTTCCCATTCTTTTTCGCAACTGCTTTGGCTTTTATACTTATCAAAATGAATAAAAATTTCATTATATAAACTTATTAACTTCATCTGAAAAGATTTCGTCTGAAATAGAGCTTCAAAAGGTTCGTTTCCAATCGTTGCAATATTAATTTCAGGGGAATATCGTTCTCCCAGACTTATTATTGAAGTTTGATTATTGTTATATAGAAGTTGACTTGTAAATTTGAAATTATCATTTGATGGTTTATTTAACTGTTCTTCCAAAACTGTATTAATCGCAGGTAGTAAAACATCTTTAATTTCGGCAGTTAACAGGATCTTTTCCAATCCTAAAATCCGCCTTCTTTCTGAAATAAGATGTGCGCTTAATCGACTAAAATAATCCTCAACAATTACTTTGTTAGTAAAAGGACTTATCCCTTGAGAAATTCGTTTTGCATTAATTTTATCAATAATGTCACTAACAATTTTATTCAGAATTAGAGAATCTTGCTCTTGTCCAAAAATAAATATCTTAGAAAAATAACTCGATACAAGTGGACTTTCACAAATATACTTTTCAAAAGTATTCGTATCTAGTTCTGTATTATTAAAGTTTTCATCAAAAGATTGAATATTTGCTTTTAAATCACTTAATATTCTTGTCTCTCTTTTTTTATCTTTAAAACTCGTTAATACTTCACTAAAAGCGAAGTCAAATAATTTTTCTAATATTAACATGTATACCCCCCGAACCCTCTTAGCAAAATAATTATATCACATGAAATATTACCAATAAAATGAGTCATAACTAGGCATAGAATATACAAAAGCCATGTAGAGATTTACTCCCACACGGCTTTTCTTTTATTAGATTATTTTTTACGTGGTTCAAACGCAGCATAAATTATACGAGTAGCATGACCATAATTTCCTGTTCTAAATTTTCAATCGTTACCGTTGCACCAATATCTACTTGTTTTTGTACAGCATCTGTATACTTCAAATAGTCCCCGTATCTTTGAGCATACTCATGATGAATGATTATATTTTTCCATTGATAATCTTAGGTATACTTTATTGTAACGCTCTCAATCTCACCAGTAGTATTATTATTTGAAAGCAATGGTGTCAACTACTTGTGAGCCGAACCGATACTATTGAATACATACACATAAAACATTGAGTGGGAATAGACTTTCTAACAAACTTGAAGTGTTTACCTTGATTTAACAACGTTTTACGGATTATAAATAAGCAAAAACTAACTCTAAACAAGTTGGCACCCCACCAGAAATAATTTTTCGGATGGGGTGTTTTTATTGCTATAAACTAATCTACTGAATTAGTTTGATTCCTTCGATTCCTTCAGTATGATTCATTCCTTCAATTTTATCGTCATTTCTATATTGAGTAGCTACAAAATCATCTTGCCAAAATGCACATAATTTGTTTTCTGAGTTTACAATTTCTACTACATTTGGATATTTTTCTCTTTGATTGGTAATGTTGGTGTACTTATTTTTTCCTAAAATCGCATCACTAGTGATGGCTATCAAAATATCATTAGGTAAAACAACTCTATTTAGCTTAATGTATATTCTATTTCCTCCCATAGCAGAAAGCTCTCTTGCACTTTCAATATATTCGGAAATATTGATGCTAATATTAGAACTATCATATCTTTCAAAATTCTTTTTTCTTTTTTTTAACGTTAAATAAAATCTAACATACGATGAAATTCTGTTTTTACGATCACTAAATATTACCTTTTTCTCAATCAACACCATTTCTCTTATTAAATATATTATTGGTAAATTGAGTATCCAAACTAAAGGTTCTATTCCAAACGACAACCAAAAATCTAAAGTTAAAACATCACCAATATTAATAAAGAATTGAATCATTGAGCTTGCTATCATATAAAGTGAGAGTACCACCAATAGGTAGTTAATAAATTTTGCAACTAACTTTGTATCCTCTTCTCTTTCAGAGAATGCAATTATCAAAGAAAAAAAAGATAGTAGGAAGACTAAAATTATTTCTCCGAACAAGGAAAAAGTATAAGTAGAATTAATAAATAATGGTACTGCGGCTAATCCTAAAAATTCCGTTCTTTTTTCACGAATCAACTTTCCGAAATCAATTTTTTTTAAATATTCCATAATCGGATATATTGAAAAAAACAAAACTATTAGATAGTCCTTTATATACCATAGCGAAATATCCATATTTTGTTTATAAATTATATAGTAGAACAAAGTTATATAACTTGAGTTTGTCAATATCACGATCAACGAAATCGGATTTACAAGAACAATCCAAGTACATCGTACAAGGTTTAGAAGACTTTTTATTATTTCTAGATTTCTATTTTTTAATCCATAAATTATTGATAATAAGATTAACGCACCAAACCAAAACAAGATAGCTTGCTCTCTTGTACTCACTCCAACACCTCCATTAAAATTACATAAGCAGACCACTCCGTATTCATTCAAAAGCCATTGTAATAACTTTTAAACTAATATCAATTTCATCTTACAATACAATTGCTCATGACGCAAACGTACGTTCTGTCTCGTGGTGAAATATTGCCTTCCAAACCTCGTTTTTTGTTCCCTAAGTTTTCTAATCATTACACCCAATATGCTATACTAAATCTAGTACCCGAAAGGAGCATTACAATGGGAGTAATTATTATTAAAGCCTAGCAAAAGCTTGGCAGGAATGCTTGAAAAGCTTTTGCTGAATCCTAAATTTTACTTTATTAGGAGGCTAAAAGATGGCTTATCAAAACGCATTCGAACTTCTACCAGAGGAGATCGTAAAAGAGATCCAAAAATATGTGAATGGTACAATCCTTTATATTCCAAAGAAACCAAAGGATCGCTTGCCTTGGGGCAGCAAGACTGCTAGTAAAGAACTGCTCAGACGGAGAAACCAACAAATCTATCGGGAATATCAGATGGGAAAAAGTACTCGCGATCTCGCTGGCAGCTATTACATGGATATCAAAAGTATCCAACGTATCATTCGCACGATGAAAAAACAATGTTAAGAAAGAGCTGTCTTTGGCTCTTTCTTTTTTTATAAAAAAACTCGTTCCTCCGCCTATGCATCGCTCCTTTATACTAAAGGTAGAACAACGAAAGGATTTGATTTCTATGAAATTAATCTCTGTCTGCTAACTGCAATTTTTGCTGAAAGGAGGAGCATTCATGACACAGCCTAAGGCGAAGCTGGAGGATTTTCTTCATCAGAAGAAAAAGAAGGCCTTCGAACACTCGCAGCAACAATCTAAAAATAAAGTGAAGGGCAAACAAAACGCCCAGTCGGTCCAAAATAGACGCGGTCGTCCGTTATCTAAGTAATTGGCGCAAAGTCCTCATTGAAAATGACCCCATAAAAGAATAAGAACCTAAACACCGAATTATCCAGTGTTTAGGTTCTTATTTCTCGTTTAGTTTGATTAATTTTTCATCCAAAAAAGATCATCAACTCGATAGCTATAAGTATTCCGATCAACAGCGCTAACCCCAACGGATGATAAGGATTGATCGCCCATCCGACACCAAATGATTTCGGAATGATTATCGGCGCATATTTTCCGCTGACTTTATCGTCTTTGGGAATAATCATAAAGAAGCGCACGATTGAAAAAATAAATACCGCGCCTACAACAAGCATTGGCACTATTCTTTGGTTCGCAAGCTCCGGTATCCGGCTCATCACAAAAGCAAAAAATACCGTTAGCAGCAATATCACCACAAAGGCTGCGTCAAAGATTTTTCTTCGCTTGGTTCGTTTGATGAGCTCTGCGTCTTTCTTCATTTTATCCATTAATTGTTCATCACCTTTCAACAGTTCGTCTAAGGAGATTTGGTAGTAATCACTAATCGAAATGATCATCGGAATGTCTGGAAAATTCCGTCCGACTTCCCAATTGGAGATTGTTTGTCGTGAGACGTGCAGATGATCTGCCACCTCCTGTTGGGTCAATCCCAATGATTGTCGTTGTTTTTTTAATTTTTCGCCTAGCAATACTTCATCCCCCTAAATCAAAATTACCTGTTGATAAGACAACTTACAAGCAAGATACCAAAGCACTCTGAAAAAGACAAGCTCGAATGACAAGCATCGTGATTAGATCAGCGTTTTAAGCTATTGAAATGATCTAACCTTTTCATAAGAATTATATCGTTAAAGGCAATCAAAACACACGCCTAATTCGAAATCTAGATAAAAAAGTGATCGCAAATATCTCTGCAACCACTTCCTATTAATGTTTTTTTCAAATCAGCTTTCCGCTCTTTGTCGATCGTTCTTCTGATTCTATTTTTCAAACTTCATGGTAATACCGTTTGGATCGACGACGGTCAAACTGCCGCTTTCGTCTTTGGAATAATTGATCTGATTTTTCCAATGTTCTTCTAAACGATCCAGCTCTGCTTGATCGGGTACGACGAAGCTAAAATAATCCAAGCCTAAATCCTGTTCAGACATGGCAGGAATATTTTTTCCTAACCAGATGTTGGACCCGATATGGTGATGATAATCCCCTGTCGCAAAGAATTTGGCTTGATTGCCAAAATTATTCTTCAAGGATAGTCCTAAAATTTCTGTGTAAAATTTTTCTGTTTGCATCAAATCAGCTACTTTTAAATGCACATGACCAACTGTCGTTCCTGCTGGAAATCCTCCCCCTGCACCATCACTCGCGGCGATGACCGCTTCAGCATCCATCTCAAGAGTCACACCAACAATCTCACCATCGGTGCGAATGTCCCATTCACTTTGCGGCTTGTCACGATAGACTTCGATTCCATTACCTTCGAGATCATTTAAATAAAGGGCTTCGCTATAGCCATGATCACTAGCTCCGATCAAAGGCGCCTCGATCGTCAAATAGTGACGCAGCGCATTTCCTAAATCTTTTCGAGTCGGTAATAAAAAGGCCACGTGATACAAACCGGTTTTAGGTGTTATAGGCAAAGGGTTCTGCACCTTATGCAATTCTAGTAATACCGTATTATCAACGCCTAAAGTACTTTGTTTTTCGTTTTGTTCTAAGACCTGCAGCCCAATCACTTCTTGGTAAAAGCGGGTCATTTTTTCTAAATTTGCTACTTTCAATGCCACGCGGCCCATGTGTGCGGTGGCACTTAATTGAAATGTGGGAATAATCACTGTCATGGTTAAAACCTCCTGTAAGGAACAACGCCAGCGAGTGTCGTTATTCGTTTCTTGAGATTACCTTAACATCTTACTAATAGTAAGTAAAATCCTATGCTTAACTTCCCCTCAATACTAACTAGAGCATTCGTAAAAAGGCAGACGGTCTTCTATAATAAACTAAAAGAAACAAACTTAGACAAGTTTCGAGGTATTTTAGCGGAATGATATACAACATAAAAGGAGCAAGAAAACATGGTGGACTCAACGGAACAAAACTACCTGCGGTTAATTAATAAAACTGAAGACTACATCGAACAGCATCTCGCGGAGCCAATCTCTTTGAGTGATCTAGCCAAAAACGCGCATTTTTCAGAATTTCATTTCCATCGAATGTTTAAAAAATATTCATCGGAGACATTGAAGGAATTTGTGACTAGATTTAAGCTAGAACGTGCGGCTATTTTTCTATGTATTGCTTCTTCTATTTCATTAACCGACATTGCCTTAAGCTACGGTTATAACGATGCGAGTTCCTTCAGCAGAGCCTTTAAAAAGCACTTTGGCGTCAGCCCTTCCAGCTATCGGAAACAGCAAGAAATGACAAGAGCTTCTGATAGAAACATGGAATAATGAAGTTATCCAAAAAGGGGGACACGAAAATGATCGAACCAAAAAGTATTACCACAGAAAATTTAGAGAACTTGAACATCATCTACATTCGTTTCAGAGGAAGCTATGCCGCCTTTAGAAAACAGAGCCGCAAAATGTTCAACGAACTATTTGAGTTTGCGACAAAGAATGAACTCATTATCGAAAATGAGACCAAGGTATTAACCATTTACGATGACAATCCATTTATTACTGACGCGAAAAATTTACGTACAAGCGTTGCCATGACGATTCCAAATGATCGGCCCATTCAGGAAACCGGCAATATTTGTTTATCAAGTATTTCAGGAAAATTCGGTGTTGGACATTTTGAACTATCCACGAAAGAATATGGGGATGCGTGGCAGTATATGTATCAAGAATGGCTGTTTAAGGATGAACGAAAAGTTCGCGATGCCGTTCCGTTTGAATTGTATGTAACTGAACCGCCTAGAAATTCAAAGGAAAAAAGTTTGACGGATATTTATATTCCGATAAATTGAAAAATAGAAAAAACGAGGTTGTTTAGATTTTCTATGAGGAAAAAGCAGGACCAAGTGCTCAGATAGTCATTCTGAGCGCTTAGTTATTTCGTTGATAGTTCACGCTACTGGATACATAAGAATTCATAGAATTCACTTGTTACTTGATATCCTTTGCCCCACATTGTTTGAATGATTGTTTCTGGAATATTTCTAATCTGTAATTTCTTTCGTATTTTCTTTATTAACACGGATAAAGAAGATAACTTAGATTGCGTTGTTCCGCCTTGCCACAAATGTTCGCAGATCTCATCCCGAGAAGCAATTTTCCCTTCTGTAAAATAAAGGTATTTAAGTAACTTATGTTCCATTGCTGATAGATTCAATTCTGAAATTGTTCGTTTTATTTTTACGTGATTTGTCTCGTTTAATGGAGATAACTGGTTCATTTGATTGAATGTCTTATTGGCTAAGTATTTCTTGGTAATGACTTCTCTAATCACTTCCAACGAATGAGATGTAATTAGCCCATCCACTTCATGATTCATCCAGAACTCTTCAACTTCTAGGGTTTGTTCTGTATCAAATTTTCGTAAAATCGGACGCTTCATTTTTTTCAAATTCTCTAAAGTTTCCATAGCCTCTTGATCTGATAACGTATTGCTTAATATAACCAAATCAAAATTGCTTATCCGTGTTCCTTTTTTTAACAACGTCAGTAAGTGAGCAGAACAATAGACTTCATGGCTCAAGATTTGAAGTCTATGTTGAATATCGTATTCAGCTAATATGTTTTTGGTTAAAATTAGAATTTGCATTCCTTTATTTCTCTCCTTCTATAGTTACTTAACAAAGATACTTTATTAATCAAAACTTCTTCTTTTTTTGATGAGGATGTTAACGAAATTAAACCAATCAATCGCGCGTGGCGGCTCCAGCCAATAGATAACTAACGTGCTATTCAATTTACTATTGTCTAAATTATTGGAATCTGTTAGCAGCACATCAGTATTTTTCATTAACGTCGGTTGAAAATCGAGGTTCAAGTGGCTGCAAATATTTTTAATGCTTCTTTTTATGAAAAGGTTGTATTCTTCACCAAAAGAGAAATCAATCGTGATATTGATGGCACTTTGAAGCATTTCCGGTGACAAACAATTCACGAGCATTAATAGATAGTGATAGTATAAATAGACTGCATGCTCTTGAACAAATAGGTTCTTTGCTTTCTTTTGAGTAGCAATAAAGCTCCGGCAAAAATCAAAAACAACTTGATAATTTTCTTGAAAATATGACAAATCAAAAATATTTTCAAAAAGCAGGACCTTTCCACTGAATATCGCGTTGAAATGAATTCGGGCCATTCTATTCGTGATTTCCTTTTTTAAAGAAGAAGTATAAATTTGTGGAAAGGACTGAAATAGCTTTTCTATAAAAAGCTCAATGAGATCACTTTGTATTTCTTCATTTACTAATTCTTCCGCCGCCTGCTCAGGCAAAGCTTCATTCAATATCAAAATTCCTATGAACTCATTCAGCTCATTTTCTTGACAGAGTTTTTTTATTCCGTTCGCAAGTAAAAGCTGTTTTAATTCTTTAAACGTTTCTGATTTCATCAGCTTCTCTTTTATTCTTCTAGATAATTTTCTAGTACTTTTATCCGAAGAAAGAGCAATTAGCACATAATTAATGATTCTATTTTTATGTGAAGGGCGCATTGGTTTATAGTTTCTTTCAATAATATCTACAATGTGGGTCGCTCTTATGAGCATTTGTTCGCTAAATAGTGACCCCGCAAGATCCGTCCGATGCAAAAGATTTACACCTAGCAGTCGAACCGTGCGTTCGTTACCAGCGATCGAGTAACTGCCCTTCTTTTTTACTAATTCCAAATCTAGTGGTTTTAGCGATTCTTGTACTTTGTCTAGCCACTTGTAGACAATCGAGTTGCTGGTGAAATGGGTACTCGCAAAATCAGGTGCCGAATCAAATTTTCCCATTAAAATCTGTAAGAGCATCTTTACCCCTATAGATTTTTGAAGGTACTTTTTTAGAAAAAAATTGGATGTCACACCGCCCAATTCCTCTATAGAAATAATGCTATCGTCTTCAGTAATTTTGAATTCTTCTGTAATCCCAAATTCACAGCAATCTTCTTGAAGTCTATCAATCGTTACTCGCAATAAATATTCTGACAATTTGAACTCGTCTTTGATGAAAGATTTTGACTTTGATAAAAATGGATCCATCTCCAATAATTTAATTAGGTGGTATTTTCTAAGGTCTTTCTTTTCAATCAATTGTTCAATCACTCTTAATTGCTCCTCCAAATAATAAAACAGCCAGTTGCATCCCCACTTAAAAGGGTCCTTTTTGTCCAAATAGTACAGTTCCCGATAACATATAAGCCATTTGGCTCAGCGTCCCTATATTTTCTTTTCCATCACCACTAGGAACAGGAAATTTATTGATTGGATAATCAAAAAAATGGTCGTTCGTAGCTAATATTCCTTTTCTTTTTGGGATAACCACGGCTGAATCACTCTCTTTTGCTTTTTCAAGCATCGTGCCTACAGGTTTATTTTTTCTAGCTTTTCTTTCTTCCCTCTTAACTTTTTCAGGAACAATCTCTTCGGCCGGTTTTTGCGAGTTAAAAATTGGATTGCTGACTGCTTCAGAAATACTGCCTATTGAAAAAGACATTGCTACTAATGAACTGAATAGTACTGGTATGTAATATTTTTTCATCTCAATCCTTCTTTCTGCCTGTCATCATCCAAATAAACCAAGAGAAAAGAATCAATAAAAATATCAACCCAATACTAGAAAGAATTAATTGATTTGAGGGCACTTTTGGCTTGCCTAGATATCGCTTGTTTATCGTTTTATCACTTTGATTAATAGAATTCTTTGCATTGACTAAACAAGCCTTCACACAAATTCGATTGCTCGTTGCATTCGTACTGTCGCAAGTAAGTAGTGTTAGTTCAGGTTTCTTCGTTTCCTGCATAACCTGAATATCTCGTTCATCAATTACTTTTTTCTCTACTATTTTGTACTCATAGTTTTTCCCCAGATAATGCAAGAATACGGAGTCCTCTACTTTCACCTGATTCAACGAACCAAACAAAAAATTTTGACTGCCAACATAGTGCCCTAAAATGACTAAATTATTTTTGGATGGCTCTCGTTCAGGAAATATGGTACCCGCACCGATTAAGAGCTCTTCGTTTTTTAGACCTGAAAAAACTGGTAAAAAAATATCAGCAGCGGGTACCTCAATAGTTCCTATGCCAGTAGTTTTTGGGACCTTCGCTGCTAAAAAACTGGACAGCTGCAAAGGCTGGATCTCTTCGACTACTGGTTGTGGGGTATTGGCTAAATTTGAAGTGATCGTTATCTCTGTGTTCTGATGATAAAGAAGCAACCACTCTTTGATCTTGTCTACTCCCATCAAAGCAATAGCAACCAGCAATGCTCCTATCAACATAGTTCTGAGAACTAGTCTATTCATCCGTTTTTTTCTTATCCTTTCTGCGAATCAATAGCAATATCGTGAGGATAAGCAGTAAAATAATCGCTCCTAATAGGTAATAAAGCCATGTATAGTTCGGAGCAGCGTCTAAGACATCAACATCTTTTTTATTGTAGGTTTGTGCAGCTTTTTGAGTAATGGTGAATTTCTTTTCAAATTCCCATTTCTGTTGATAATTCTGTGGTTTCCCTTCGTTGTCCTTCCCGAAAGTAAATTCCCCATTTTTATCTTTTATTCCGTAAGCAGTTCCTTTATAAAAGTATTCACCAGCTTCTAGTTCTTCTCCCTGTAAAGGAATGTTGTACCAGAATCCAGAATTTGGTGCCATCTGCATATTTTCTGTTTTCTCTGAATAAACTTTTTTTCCGTCTTTTTCCTTATAGATTGCCGCATCAATGGCTAAGTTGTTTATGTAAAACGGCTTATCATTGCTGAAGTATCCACGAATAACATTCCTAACATTCCGTTGATTGGCTTCGGCCTTTTGTAGGGTCAATTCTCCTGTTCCAGAGATTCCCTCTGATTGTCGCATCAATACAGCCACTGCAAAATTAAATTTATTTTTGATGGCCATGCCTTCGGAATCCTTTTTCTCTTTTTCATCGCTATCAACTTCTTGGAATGAAATTCCTCCGGCAATAATCCCAGGAAATTCTTCTTGAGGCATTTTTACAGTAAAGGAATAGCGTTCTTTTGATTTAGGTGCTAAGGTGACTACTTTCTTATAGTCGACTAATTTTTCGAGATCATGCTTTTGTGAGGCATGTAGTGGTAAATCATTAGGCGAATATTCTACTACCCCATTATCATTTGTCTTGGCGCTAGTCATTCCAACGTTTATTTTTACTTCTTTATCGGTAGCATTTGATAGATCAACTTCTAGTTTTTGTGTTCCTCCCGGTTCAAGAAGAATATCGTAGTAACCCAATTGCCCTTTTCGTTGGCTCTCCGGCAAAATCGGATCGACATTAAACGCAAACTCAGAAGCTTGAGTAGCTCTTAACGGGAAGAAAATACTTAACGTAACTAAAATAAGTGATAGTACACTATATTTTTTCATGAGACTTCCTTTCAAATTCAAAAATAATATTTTTAGGCTTTACTGTCAGGGCGCGCTAACAAGTATCCACTGAAAATTGGTTGTATAGTTGGTGTCATATTTGATTGTTCGACCTGGAACAGATAAGTGAATACTTTTTTCTCCTTCTTCAGCATCTTTCCCCCAAACAAATTGAAATGAACCTTCACCAGTACCTTCTTTGGCCTGCATCACGTTTACAGACTCATTGGGAAAGAGCACAAAACGCTCTTTCCCATCCGGCAATTCTGAAGTTGAATTTGTGACAGCTCTTCCATGTTCAAATGAAATACTTGCACCATCTAAGATACGGCCTTCAGAATCTGAAAATTGATTTTCTTGCTTCAGCTCTAAATTCCAACCAGTATAAGTTTGTCGGTTATCAGTAATTTGGATAAAATTGGGCCCTTTTTCCAATTTACCTGTTGCTTTCACACGAAAAGGCTGTAAAAATGCGAAATATTCTTTGTCGATTGTTTGAATTGATTGCTGTCCAAAATAAAACTCGGAAACATAATCAATTTGTAGCTTTCTCGGCTGATTCTTCGAGTAGAAAAAACGAATATCGCCTTTACTAGTGGTTTGCCCATTGACTTCCAGGGAATAAGCAAATACTAGACACAAACAAACAATCCACAAGATTTTTTTCACAGATTCTCCTCCTTATTCGTGTTAATGAATTAATTTTTCATGGAAAAATTAGTTCTATTCGAATGCCGTATATCATTCAACTAAAGTATTCAGTCCATTTATGAAACATATTTGCCTGATACTTCTCTAGCTATATCTCCTGCTAAAAGTTGAGCCGACTCTAATAAAGATGTGTGAATTTGAATCAAATTCTCTTATTATCGTCGACATACGATTCCACTAACGTATTAAAAATACGTAGTGGAACTCGCAACTGACATCCTTATTCGTTTTAATGACAAGTATTAATCAATCGGGCTGCTTGTTAATGTCCAAACCAAATTTGTCGAATAGTTAACAGCTTCTTTTGGTGTTTTTCCAGGCAGAGAAAGTTCCACCGACTTGATTACAGGTATTTCTTTCACTTTATCTTCTTGATCTTTCTCTTCTACCCATTCGACAGTTCCCCAGCGGTTTACCCATGTACCAATCCCAGCGTTTTCGCTCGCCTGCATGACTACATTTGAACGATTATCGCCTTCTAAATAAATTCGAGGATTCAGCACTGGAGCCGGACTATCAGATACACTAGCGCTTTCCGGATTTTTCAAAGTGATTCTTGCACCCGTTAACGTGTGATACTTCGCTGCCTTCTCCGCATGAAACTGATTGGTTTGTCTAACTAATAATTGCCAGCCAGTATACTCACCTCTCGTATCTGTCACCTGCACATAATTTGGGCTTAAATATTCCGTGTCAACTTAACGTTGCGCTCTAGCGTAATATGTTCGATCTTTATTCGTGATTTCTTGCTCACCAAAGTCTAAGCTGGAAACGAAATCAACTGATAGCGGCCCGGGCGTTCCTGGCTTTGGACCATTGGGATTAGTTGGATCAATTGGACGTATCGGCTTATTCGGGTCGGGATCATTTGGATCAACGGGTGGTGTAATTTCATTCCCTGATGTAAAGCCTACATCACCCTCACTTGGATAAAATTGTTCTTGCGCATGTGCAGCTGTTTGAGTTGAGGCAAAAATCGATAAACTTGCTGCGGTAATGATAAACTTTGTTACTGCTCTCATATTTTGCCTCCTATTAAATTAAGGTTTTGCCACTAATTTCCAAGTTAGGCTAGTCGTGTATTTCCCAACTTCTGCATTGGCAGTCCCTGGTACTGTTAAGCTAACCGCATCGGCTGCATCCGTTGCATTTTCGCCAAAATGGAAAGCCCAAGTTCCTTTACCTTGTCCTGCAGCGGCAGAGGCAATACTATGCTCGTCACCAGGATTTAGATCTACTTTAGTGGAAGTTGTAGGAGCAGCAGATCCGCTGATACTTTTAGCTTTGATCTTATTCAACGTCATAGCTGCACCTGTTAAATCAGTCGTTCCTTTTTTAAATTGTGATTCTTGTTTAACGGTTAAGTCCCAACCTGTATAAAGACCAGTTTTATCCGTTACTTGCACATAGTTAGGGCCATCAGCAGGGGTTCCATTTTTGTACTTTTGCAATGCGGCATTATAAGTATGTGTTTGAGTTGAGATTTTTTGTGTACCAAAGTCAAAGCTTGATGCATAGTCAATTGACAATGGTCCAGGGGTACCAGGCTCTGGGCCATTTGGATCAGTTGGATCAACTGGATCAACCGGCTTGTTTGGATCTGGATCAACTGGATCAACTGGGGGAGTTGGAGTATCGTCCTTTTCAAAATTCACGACGCCATTCGATGAATACGTAGCTGCATCCACTGATAGACTGCCTAATACAGCTGAGCTTAATAAAAGTCCTGTTAATAAAATAGTAATTTTTTTCATGTTTTCCTCCTGAGGTTTCAACTTTTTTTTGTATGATATTTGCGTGTCCTACTTAGCTTTCATTCTGGATTAAGGATTACTAGTAGGAGCTTTTTCCAATGTCCAAGTCATGGTTGTTTGGTACGTTGTTTTTTCAGCTAAGGCTGTTTTTGGCACATGTAAATTTGCATTATGATTAAAGGTCCATTGACCTCTTCCTTCATTTTTAGCAGCTTGCACGATTATTTGATCTTGATTGAAATTCGCAAAATTGATTGTTGGATTGATTGTAGAAGGTGCTGTCACACCTGTTGCTCCAACTGGGGTTCCTACGTCAGTCAATGATAAAGTTGCCCCTGACAAATCTTTCCCATTTCCCCCATTTCCTTTAAATTGGGCATTTTGCTTAACTGACAAACTCCAGCCTGAATAAATACCCGTTAGGTCTACGACTGAAAATGTATGTCCAGTGCTCTTATAATCTTGATCAGTCAAACTAATTGATTTTTGCCCAAAATCTAACTTGGATACATGATCAATGTAAAGATCATTTCCATTAGATCCGGCTCCTTGAATAAATTCGATTTTTCCAGTTGCTTCTTCAGCATTTGCTGAAATAGCACCTGTAGAGATAGACCCTAAGATTAGTGCCAATACCAATAATTTTGTTTTCTTCATGCTTGCACTCCTTTTTTTCGTTCTTTTACTATCATGCATCCGATCATTCCTAAAATCAGTGTGCCGAAAATTTTTGCTCTTATATAGCTAGAATCCCCTAATTGTGGAATAGTATCGGGTAAAGAAGACGTGCTTGCTCCACGATCAACATAGTCGTTCCCATTACCAGATGTCCCTGGTAATTCTTTTTTGTCTTTCGGATTAGCTGATTCTTCCTCAAACTTATATTCTCCATATAACGTTACACTGCCATTACTGCTATATTCTTGTTTTTCTTCTGCATAAGCACCTAGGCTTGTTGAATGAAAGAAAAAAGAAATCATTAAGCAACTGATCAATAGCAATAGCCATTTAGGTGTTTTCTTAACTTGCATCTCTCAAACCTCCAGTCTATGGTGCTAAAGCATACGTCCAGGTTAGCTCACCTGTATAGACGCCTTTGTATTGCTTACTAAACGGTATTTTCATCATCAAGCCCTTAGTGTCTGTCCAACTGCTGCTGATATTCAAAATAGTATCAGTCGTAAATGTATCCGATTCAACAACTGAAGCGTTTTGATTAATTTGAGCATCAGAATAGTACAACGTATCTGCTAGTGATTTACGATCACCGTCCCCTTCTAATTGAATCGGTTTGCTTTGAGCTAAAGAAAGCGTCCATTTTGATTTTTGATAACGCGTATCCTTAATACTCAAATCAGTTTGTGTACTGCCATCTGCTTCGTATCCTTTAGGTTTTGTCGCATTGATTTCTTTTTGCTGAATGGGGTATGAGCCAAAGTTAAAAATCTTTGGAACCGTCATTTTAAATTCACCCTTTGGCTTATACAAGAGCGTAAATTCTGCGCCAGCTGAGGTCATTTCATGTTCGGTTTCATCTGAATCGCCGCCTTCAAGTCCCGTATAAACATAGTCTTGATAATCGGATGTCGCTTTTTTGTAATCGATCAAACGAAATTTTTTCCCAATTGGCATTGAGATTGTTTCCGTCTCAACACTTTTAGAGTCAGCTTTCTTATGATGAAGGACTAGATTTGCAGCAGGCGGATTCTCTACTGTTACCGAGACATTATTTGACGTGTAATCTACCTCTAAGGCATCAGGATTGGTCAGATGAAAATTCGTGCTCAATGATTTTCCGATTGCTGCGCCATCGCTTACCTTCGCATTGAAGGCAATCACATATTCCTTCAGCAGATCGTTGCTCGTGTTTTCCAGATTCAAATTAGGAAATTTAAGCTTTTGACCACTAATTTCGTAAAGCGTTTCAGGAATCTCAGTACCATTCAATCTCAGATTCAACTTGTCATCAAAATCGAGACCATCTGGCAAAATCGTTTCGATATCGATAGTCTTAGCACCGAAAGAATTTTTCTTAACTTTAATGGAATCCTTGATTTCTAACTTATCCCCACGCTGCGCAGTCACATCCGTACCAACAGATGAATTTTGCGTGACATTTTGAATTGTTGCTTCTTGACTTTTGATTGCTGTTGGCATTTCGCGGATCATCAAGGCATTGGTTTGTGCCAACGACCCTGTTGAACCAGTAAAGCCGAAGTAAACTTCCTTCGAATCACCAAATGTCGATAGCATTTCTTGTTCATCCTTGAAGGTGTAGCTGATTGGCGGAATGCCGTCATCTACATCATTTTCTTCACGGATCATTAACGTACGACTAGCCGCATGCCAAGCAACCACCATTGAACGCCAGCCTGGAAGGAGCCTATTATCGTAATACGTCCCACCAAATGACAGCCAAAAATTAGAATTCGTTACTGCGAGATGCCCCTTGGGTGTTGTTTCAGCAGGTTTGACAACTCCGATATGTCCATATCGACGATTATCAGTTGAAAGACCGGAATCCTGATCCGTGTTGTAAAACGTGTCGTATTCAACTGAAATGGCATTGCGGACGTAATTTCTTCCTGCGCTGCCAACACCATAAGCCCCTAAAGCCTTTCCGCCGGAACCAATCACGTTTTGCTCATCAGATGTGCCAATTCGTGGATCATTTGTAAAAGTGAAGGTCATACCATCACCCGTTCCCATCTCATTATCGAGAGCTTTCTTTTTCTTTAATCCTAAGTAAATATCAAATCGAAAGGCAAAATCATACGTTAGATCGATTTTATTCTTGGACCAGACAGCACCCAGCTGACTTTTCTGATCCTTCGTAATCGTCAGCACCTTACCATTCTCATATACCTGCGGTGGCAGTCCCGAACTTGAGATACCCGGTCGAAAAACATTCGAAATGTTTACTCCACTTTCGTATCCATTCGGATTGTGATAATCTCCAAGCTCTCCCCAACTAGGGTGAACCTTTGAAGGATTATCCGCTGTGCCTACCAAAAAGGGCCTAACTAGCGTCCTTTTATTCTTTGCCGGACCATAATTACTAGTCACAGTCTCCTCTTTCGCAGAAGTAGGTAACTCTTCCGATTCCGATGTACGAACAATTTCAGTGTCTTCGTCACTTTCATCGCTTTCTTGAACGGATTCCTTCGGTTCTTCTGGATCTTCTGACGATTCTGAACTACTTTCATTACTAGAACTTTCAATGATTCGCTCAGAAGTTTCCGCACTGACAAATGAAACTTGGGATAGGGCAATGAAAGTTAGGATGAAAAATATTGTAAGCTTTCTCAGTCTCTGCATTTGCATCCTCCTCTCTTTATAAAATAACTGTTCTCTTTTATATCCTTAGACCTCCTTTCTGTAATGACAATAACAGAAATTGATTTCTTCATTTTTCTTTTTTTTTTTTGCAAATTAAAAAAAAAACAAAGGAAGGTCTTTTTAAATCAACTTATTTCGAAATAAAATTTAAGAAATATGTTTATAGACATACATATAACCGCTTACAAAAGATATCACAATATTGCTTTTAAAAATTAATAATAACATTTTCTGCTTTGTAAAACATGTTAATATCATGGTAATTAAGCAGAATTATGCCTTATTTTCTAATCATTTAATCATTTATCAAAAGAACAAATTCAAAAATATGCTAATTAGAAATTTGTTTCTCTATACATGAATTATCTATATGTATAATTCGTCAAATATATTATTAATAAAAGGGTTAGGACTATTTCCAAAAAGTTTGCTTCAAGTTAGAAAAACAATTATGTTTCAACTTTGCTATAGAACACCTCTAATTTACAGCAAATATAAACAATTATTTTTTGTATATTATTTTATTTATTTTCGTTATGATTTTATTGCTTAGCTATTCCCCATCCTTAAGAAAAAAGAAAAGGAAGGTTCTATATAGCAATCATTAATAATAGATTGAATTACGGAGCAACTTTAGGTGTAAATTTGAACTTACTTCTTGTTATTAACAAAATAAGAAAACACCCTTTTAAGGGATATAAGAATCAAAAAGGAACTCTAAGAATAACTAATAAAACACGAGAACAACAAATACTTCCTACGAAAAAAAGAAAACGTTTACTGAAAATGACGGCTGCCATTATTTTTATCCATCACTAATTACACTACCGAGCCGCTTGACTTGCTCAATTTTCACCTTTCTTTTAAACTTATCAAAAGTAAGTAAAAAAGAAGGGGATTTTATGCCAGCATTTCATCATATTTCATTATTAACCAAGGACAGTCATGAAAATGTCCATTTTTACACAGAAATTTTAGGGATGCGCTTTGTTAAAAATACAGTCAATCAAGATAATCAGCGGATGCTTCATTACTACTACGGCGATTATCAAGGAGCGCCCGGCAGTGTCGTAACCTTTTTTATTGTCCCTAGCCTAGGACATCGCTACGAAAATCAAAACTTCATTTCCACAATAGGTCTGAAGCTTCCGCAAACTAGCATGGCTTATTGGCAAGAACGGTTGAACAAATATTCTATCGACTATTCTGTAAATGATCGCCAAATTCACTTTTTTGACCCCAATCAGGTAGAAATCATCTTAACTGAGACGGATTTACCGCCATTGGCGATGGACCATCAAGTCAACAATGACGTTCCAGCAGATAAACAAATCATAGGATTGCATTCTAGTCAGCTCCACGTTAGCGATCCTCAAGCGACGAGTGCTTTTTTCGAGACGTTTCTTGGGTGGGCAACAGTTAATCAGCGAATTCAATTGAACGCGACGGATTTTCTCGAAATCTTGCCTACTGAAGCTAACAAGCCTAGTCACATGGGACGAGGCAGTGCAGATCATATCGCTTTTGCGGTTGTTGATGATACAGCCTTAGATGAGTTGTATCAACGAGCAGAAAAACAAGGCTGGCAGATCGAAAAGCTAGTTTCCCGTGGTTACTTTAAAAGCCTTTACATTCGTGAGCCTGGCGGAAATCGTATAGAGTTTGCGACTTTGACCCCTGGTTTTACACTCGATGAGCCACTGGAAAAATTGGGAGAAAGTCTAGCTTTACCACCATTTTTAGCGAAACAGCGTGATGAAATTGAAGCCAATATTTATCCAGAAAGATGATCAGAAGAAGCGTGAATCACGAATTTTCGTTGATTTCACGCTCTTTTTCCTATTTTTACCTAAAATGGAAAGGCTGTCCTGCTAGACCATCCTGTCAGGCTCCCTCTAGATAGGATTTACTTCAATAGTTATTCATTCCTGTAACTTGATAATCTTCTGCTCATAATTTGATCTTATTATTTGATAAATATTCGTTTCAAAAAATCGATTTAATCACATCCGTTATTATTCTAGCCGTAAACATTAACGCCAGCAACGCGCTATATCACGAGCTTTTTTATAGAAAACGGCTATTTATAAGACTTTAAGTCAGCAAATACACAAAATCCCAAATTTTTAATAAAAATGAAAAATTTTGTTTAAAAAAAGAATCGCTAGCCTCTCAAACTTTTAAAAATAACGATTATTATCCAAAGAACAGCTAACGGACAACACAAATAGCTATGATACATCAGAAAAAAAGGACCAACTCATTCATGAGTCAGTCTCCAATTAAAAACACTTATTCATTTATAAAAATGACAGACCATTCATCACGCTTACTTAAAAATTCTTTCGCTAAGTCCTGTGCGCCTTCCAACGTATGGTTCGCTGCCCAGCCGCATTGCACTGGATTGCTTGCGGGAACTTCGGTAGCCGTTAACACGTCTTGCATGGTCAACGCTACTACGTCCATGATTTCATCGATATTGTCGTGATTCAAGACTGTTAAGTAAAAACCTGTTTGGCAGCCCATCGGCGACCAGTCCACGATATAATCTGCGTGGTTACGAATCAGCTCGGCTGTTAAATGCTCCAACGAATGCAGCGCCGCCATATCCATATAAGCTTGGTTTGGCTGCTTTAGCCGCACATCATATTTAACGATCAAATCACTATTTGCTCCGGTCTTCTTATCTGCCACCCGAATATAAGGCGCCTTTACCTTTGTGTGATCCAAATTGAAGCTCTCAACATTCATTTTCATTTATTCTGCCTCCATTATTTTTTCTGCGATAACTAACCAAACAAAGCGATTCATTCGTTTATACCTTGTTTGGAAGCCATTCATGCGGAATAGTTCTTCCAGCTCACTCATTAAGGGATAGTATTCCCGTTCGAGATCAGCTGCTAAGTTGGCTCTTCCTGCTGCTTTTTCTACTGCCAAGATTTCCGTATACGCATCATGCGATAGGAACATCGTATCCCCAAAAACGATCTTTCCGCCAGTAGTTAATAGCTGACTGTAGTGTTGGATTGCTCTCGCCTTTTCCTCTGTGGTCAAATGGTGAAAGACCAGATTTGAAGCGATCGTATCTATTGGTTCATTGGGTACAGGGAAATTTTCCATATCGCCAGCGAAAAAGGTGGTCTCGTGTAACGCTGGTTTTTCCTCTGCGATATTTCGCATTTCCGGTGATGGCTCGACTGGATAAACGGTCTTGCCAGCAACGACTAGTTTTTCGGTTAAATTGCCTGTTCCACTACCGAACTCTAATACTACCTCCCCCGAAGCAGCATTGATTTCATCCAGTATCTGCCAGTAATTAGCGAAAACTTCCTGATACTCAGGATTTCCGCCATTCACTTCATCGTCGTAGACCACTGCCCACTCCTCAAAGATCGGCATAAATTCCAATCCCATATTGTTAACCTCTCTCTATTTTTATTTCTATCGCTTAACCTTCAGGCTCTATCAATCACACCTCCAAAGCCCTTTTGCTTTTCCTTTCTGTCATGTAATACTCCTGCGCCAGCAGCAAGTTTCCTTGCTGTTGTTTTCACGCATTTTTTTGCCAACTCATAATAGCCATGACTTGGCAAATTAGACTACTGGATAATCCTTAATAAGCTTCTCTCAAATAAATCTCCTTTGATAGATAACGATCCCCTGCATCGGGAAAAATCGTCACCACTTGACTTCCCGCAGGCAAGCTAGCAACCTCTGCCAAGGCAGCCACCATCGCAGCTCCCGATGAGCTGCCAATCAAAATTCCATGCTCCTTCGCTAGCTTTCGGGTCATCGCAAAGCCTTCATCATCACTAATCGTAGCAAAGCCGCTGATCGGTAACTCGTCTAAAAATGCCGGAATAAATTCAACACCGATCCCTTCAATCTCATGGCCATGACTTTCCCCACCGTTCAGGATCGAGCCTTCAGGTTCCACACCAATCAAGCGAATCGCGGAATTTCGTTCTAATAGATACCGCGCCACCCCGCTAAAGGTCCCGCCACTACCGATTCCTGCTACAAAGCTGGTGATACCTTCTCCAAGATCCTCAACCAATTCCGGTGCCAACGAGCGATAATACGCTTCTGGATTGGCGGGATTTTCAAACTGTAAGGGTAGATAACTGTCAGCAAGTTCCTCATGCAGTCTTTTCGCTTCTTTGATCGCACCACTGATCCCTTCAGCAGTTGGCGTATGGACAATTTCCGCTCCTAAAGCTCGCATCAACGCTTGCTTCTCCAAACTGAACTTTTCTGGAACTACAAAAATCGTCGGTAAGCTCGCCTCCAATGCTGCAAGGGCCACGCCAATCCCCGTATTCCCAGCGGTCGGTTCAATAATAGTCGTCCCTTCTTTGATCCTGCCCTGTTTGAAGCTTTCTTCAATTAGATAAACACCTAGCCGATCTTTGATGCTTCCCCCTGGATTCAAATATTCCAGCTTCGCATAAATCGCTGAACCTTCGGGAATTTCTTCAAATTGATGGTGAGTGAATCGCAGCAACGGAGTATGTCCGATCGCCGCCTGGATAGAATTAATAATCATCATTACTCTCCTCGTATTTATTTTTTTTCGCATGTTTGTCGTTCAATTTTAGGTAACAAAAAAAGGCGCCGACTATTAATCAGCACCTTGAGCTTCCACCATATTGATCCTATCAATCCCCGTTCAACGGGCATACAGGTATCCAAAATAATCGAAAATTGGGCAGTTAATAGACATGACAAAACGGTATGCTGCTTTTTAGCACCATACAACAACAGCAAGATTCAGTTGCGAACTGTTTGCTGAATGTCATGAATCTACCTCCAAAAATTTTTAGACCATTTACAATGTTTTAAAAAAGTTACCATAGATGAAATTCACTGTCAAAGGAAAGACTCAGATGATTACTCGTACATGTAAGAAAACATTCCTGTGATAAGCTTATAGGGAAGAAATTTAAAATTTTCATCACTTTTATGATGTGTACTTATACTATAGTTCATAGAACTGAATACTAAAAGTAGTGAAGTTTTATTAAACGCCTTAGAGCTATTAGCCTATTTCATCTAGTTTCTTCTGACTCGCTGTTCGTATAGTGTAACTAGCATCCTTCAAAAAAAGATTTAATAGCTCTCTTGCATCTTCAAATTTTATATTTTCTTCTTCAAGCATAGAAATATAGTGCCCTTTTACATTTGGAGAACTGTCCAAAGTCATTCTAATTAATTCTCCTTTATATATTTCAGATGGATCGGATTTATATATGAGTAATAAGCAAGTAATTGCATTTTTCCTAACGACAAAATCACTATCGCGCAACATTTCAAAAACAACTAATGAAATAAATAAAGGAATCTCGTTGTGCGAGAAAATATTAAATTCTAAATATTTTTGAATAGAGTAACTAAATGCTTGTCGTTCAGTTCCAGATTTCTCTGAATATCCTACACATGTCATAAATATATCCTTCTCTGTATCGATATTTAACAGTGAATTTATGGTATTTATATAGTACATAGAAGAAATAGTACTTACTTGTGTTATTGCAAATTCATCCTTTAATTCAATTTTATTTGAAGAAAAGAAATTAATTAGTGTTTCAGAAATATCTTGATCTATTTTTTTGTATTCAACAAGCACAGTAACTAAAGACTTTAAATAAGGTTCTTTTACCTCTAATGCAACATTACTGGACAAAACATTAATTACGAGAGGAAAAAATTTTTCATTAAAGATAGATATTATTTTTGGAGAATTGAATTCTTTTATTATTTCAACGATATCTAGCAAAGGATCGTCTCCATATCCAAACTCTACTCCATTCATAGTTTCAAAACGTTTCTCTAAAATCTGCATCTTCTCAATCAAAACCTTTATAGCCTTTCCGTCATTTCCAAGTTCTATCTCAATGCCATCAATTTGATCATCTGTTAGCTTCTCCTTCATCACATCATATAACCCGACGAAATCATCATATCTTTGTTTCAATAAATTAATAATAAAAAAAGGGCTACCACCATTATTTATAATCTCAAAAATTTTTTCTTTTAGTGTATCAGCTAATCTCGTAATATCTGAGTCGTCACAATTCACAAATTCTATACTAAATAAAATTTTCGTAATCGAACTATAACTATGCATATAAACTCGATTTGAATCTAAAATATTTATTACTATATCCAATATAAATCCGTAATTAATCCTTTTTATATTATTATTAACGGCATCTAAAAGATAATTTGCTTGCCCATATCTCTCAATTTCTTGAGAATATTGACTTAAGAAGGTTGTAGATGTACGAAAAAGAGTATTGTTCATAAATTGTCCTAGCGATTTTATAATTAGACATTTCATGATTTTACTATTGATGCAATATTTTCCTTCAGTCAACTCCCATAAATGATCTACGTTGATGGCTAAGATATCACTTACGTCACTCCAATATTTTTCTAACGTCTTCGTAAACATCTTTACTTCACCAGCAAGAATCAACAATCGTAATGCTTGATAAATAAGGTTTTCATCTTCATATAGCTCTCCGTACTCTAACAAAAATTCGATCATCTTTTTCCTTGCCAACAATAAATGAGTTGAAGATCCAATCACAAAACTAATGTAAAGGTAGTTCTCCACACATTGTAATGATTCAACCAATGTATTCCCAAATCGAACCGTTGAAACAGGCAGAGTGCGTATTTCAAATCTTTCTTTTTCTAAAATTTCAAAAGCTTGCTTCAAAAAACGATCACCTACAGGATAATGAATAAAATTATCCATCTCAATAATCTTATCCTGATAATTTGAATTTCTAGGTTCTAACTTACTTTGAATATTTCTACAATCAATTAGTATATCTCCTAATAGCCAATTAGGTATTTTTTTATTTTCAGCTAAATCATAGGCATTGTTCAAATCAAACATAGCACCTTCTAAATCATCCAGAAAATACTTATGAACAGACTTGTGCCTTAGCATTAAAACCTCTGCAACCTCTTCTGGCAAAGAAAGCTCACTATAAATATCATCAACATCTTTTTCATTAATAAAGGTATCTCCTTTATATAACCACTCTAGGAGCTTAAGCCCATTTTTATTTTCATTTACTTCGTCACCTTCTCTCACATATTTTGATATTTGAAAAAATTCACACAATGCTTTTTTATTATTTCCAAAAAATGTTAAATAGCTTTTCTCTAAAATATTATCTTCAAAATATCCTTCACTTGATACATATACATTATTTACATCTTTGGTAGAACTATCGTGCGTAAACCTATAATAATTTATCAAATTGTTAATAACGTCATTGAACACAATTTCATCAATATTATTGAAGCTTTTTACACCCTTAAAGGTTACTCTATCACTAGAAATTAGACGTTTCTTAAAATCTTCAACTGATTGATTAGACTTACCCGAATCATAGAAATATACTAAAAGTGGTTTTCTCTTTTCCAAAGCTTTTTCTATTTCTTGCTTAGTACCGGCTCGGATATCATCCTTTATTAAAATAACAACAACATCAACATCTGTAACCTTCCACGTGAAAAATTGAGTTGACGGAATTTCAGAAGCATGATCTTCAATAGTAAATGGTTCTAAGTAATCACACTCTAACAATTTTTGCTTTACCGCTTCTCTAATAGATATCCATGTCGTCCCATTTTCTTCCCCCATAGCAGAACTAATAAATACCTTCAATCTAAATTTGGATAAGTTATTCAAAGCCATTTCCTCCGTTCTTTCGCTAGTTGCCAATAATCTGACACCTGATTACTGGTGGTATTATATTCCGTAATAAGAATAATTAAAATTTTGGCCTTTATCACTAAAAGGTTGATAAATTTGAGTTTGTCGCTTCTTTTATGCAACGAATAATCTGTTTCTTTATTTCAGAATCATTGAATTTTTCAAATTTAGAATCTATCTCTTCCGAATTTAGAGCAGATATACTAACTAATTTTTTCTTTAGTCCATCTATATCTAAAGGAGAATCTAAAACTTCTTTGTAGTAGCTTTTTAAAATAGACAGCTTCAAAGGAGAGGTCATTTTATTTCTAATTTTCTTCCTCTCAAAATACTTTCTGGAAAAAGTTCTACTTTTTCTTCTTTTTATTGCAGACATGAGTAAATATGTATAAATTAACTCTATAAGAATTTTTCTTCTAAATAAATAATGATAGGAGTATTTTGTCATTGCGTATTGTCTTATAAATTGCTGTTCGATCGTTGAGTAGCCTCGAATATATGGTTTTATTCTTTTCACAATACGATTGGCGGTGTTCTTTTTCTCATTACAAATCAGTCTTTTTACAAAATTTAGTATTCTTTTGAAAAATACCTTTCTTTTCTTTATTATTTTACGAAGCATTTCTAGAGGCGTTACAAATGTTGTCGTTCTATCAAAAAAATTCTTATCCTCTACAAAGACAACAAAAGCTAAATTTTCTATATACTGATCTGTATTTTCATTTTCTGAATTATCTGTTGTTTGATTTTTTATTTGTCTACCAAGATTTGGTTTCCAAGCTTCTTCAATAGTCTCATTAAAAAAATTTAAATTGAACGTATCCTTTGCCACAATAGTATATTGGGTCACTAGCATAGTTAATCCAAAAATCAACTCCATGTTTGTGTCCATAAAACTAAATACTGATCTATTAATGCTAATGACTATTACGTAAAATAGATTGCCTATTTGGAAAGTCAAAAAAAATATCACTAGTGCTGAATATAATAGTAAGACATATAAATTTAACTCTTTTTCCAAATCATTTTTTTCTTGCGCCATATACCCAAGTCCACCAAATAAAAAAATAATAACTAGTATCAAATATAAAACGAAATTACTCACATTAAAAAAAATTGTCCCTAGCAAAAATACATAAGAACTCAAAACAAATAGTAACTGTGATTTCTTTTTCGACAAATCGTCCTTTAAACCTAATAAAATTAAACCTAAACTAGCAATAGCAGTACCAACAGTAATAACCGTTTCCATAAAAAACTCCTTTAACATTTTATAACCACATTGGAGAATGTGCTTTATACTTCTCATTCAGTATAAAGCACCTCTAGTATAATAAACATAGTGGAATTTAATCTCTCTCTACTGTTAATCAAGTAGAAAAACTAATGATTCCTAAATATTTTTCTATCTAAAAAAATTTCACACTTTATTATATAATAATATCAAGAATATCTAGGGCACCCTCATGAAAATTAGGAGAACAAAATGAGCAAATCAAAAAAAGAAAAGAGAAAACTTCTTGCTCAGTTAAAAAATCAAAACAAACAGAAGTTTACTAACCAAACCTTGAGTAATAAAAATGGTATAACTAGAATTAGGTATCTACCTGATACTGATAAAGTTGAACTGACTATCAAAATGGAAATGATTCCTCCTTCCCAAACTGAGTATTTGCAAAGCCTTGATCCAAAATCTATAGATATTGCATCTGAAAAATTGAAGAACTTGAATTATACAAAAGTAAGTGATTCTGAAATCCAATCTATATTATCTTCTGCTTTAGCATATAAAAAAGATTTTGTAAGCTTATTGCCAATGTCAACAAGTTGTTTCACCATCCCAGCGGGTACAGTATTGTACAGAGTTAGAGATAAAAACACTGATTTTAATTGTGAATCTCAATTTTGGTATAACCCTGTTGGATCAACATATTATAACCGATTAAATAAACCTCAAGATCCTATATTCTATATATCAGATTCGCCTATGACTAGTATGTTAGAGTCTAAGATACCTCAGAATGAAGAATTCTATTTGCTCGCTTACTTAACTCTAGAAGAAATTACACTCGTTAACATAGCTCCAAGCTATATTGATAGTAGTCAATATCCTGAAATTGAAAAAAAAGTTGGCACATTTCTTACAAATGAATTTTCTAGAGATGTACCAACTAATAAAAATGAAATTTACAGAATAACCAATTGTATTGGAAATTTTTTCTTTCCATACAAAATACACAATTTTGATGGTTGGAATTACCCATCTGCTGTTAGAGAAAATAAGACTAGTATAGCTGTTTGTCCTGAATCAGCAGATCAAAAACTTGCCTTTCTTTATCTGGCTGAATGCCTTTATAAAGAAAACGAAGGTTTTCTTATAAAGAACCCGCAATCTGTAAATGCTAATTGGAAATTATTGCCTATTAATAATCAGAATAATTTTAATAATTTGGAGCAATATCGGATACAAAAAATACAGAAGCATTATAGTTCACTTCTCTGATGATCCTGTTTCATTCTTTTATTAGACAACAAATGGCAAAGCACCCGAACTGTCCTTATCCCTTTAGAGACAGTTTGGGTGCTTTGCATTATTTAGCTGTCATTCATTACCATATTTCAAATCTTCTGAATCTACATATACCTGCTCATACACCCGCTCATCCAAGCGATACCCCTGTCCCCAACAGGTCTCGATGATCGGTCCTTTGATCTGTTGATCTGACAGCTTCTGTTTCAAATGCTTTACCATGACGGATAATTGCGACATGCTGGAATTGGTCTTGTCTCTATTCCACATACGTCGGCATAATTCTTCTCGTGAGACGGTTTGCTTTTTGTACTCATAGAGAATCTGGAACAGCTTTACTTCACCACTGCTAAGAGAGAGACTGGATAAGGGGCGTTTCTTGTCTGATTTAGGTAAGTAGATAATTTTTTCTTCTGGCCGAACATTGTCACAGCTGAGTGTTTCTCTTAGCACTTCGATGGATGGACGATTTTCGATCCAATCGGTGATGCCTAGCTCGCGCCATTCCTCCAGCTGTGTTTCTTCTAGTTGTTCATCGGATTTACGGAAGATCGGGATGGCGTGTTTTTTTAATACGCGAATCAGTTCCTTTACTTCGGCATTGGCGAGGGTCTCGCTTAGAATGATCTGATGGAACAAACGGAGAAACTCATTAGTGGTATTCTCCAATAGGCAAAGGTCAATCATTCGTTTAGTAGTAAAGACTTCGTGTCCTAATTGCCGCAGGCGTTCTTCAAATGACTGTTCATTCAATGGATTATTGGTAAATAGTAATATCTGGCTCATGTCGATTCCTTCTTTCTATTACTTTCTAAGTACGAATACTCTGCGAATCATTTTGAAACTCCCCTTTTAACAGACAGTGATAAAAGTAGGTGTTCAACTGATACCCTTCACCCCAAACAGTCATCACCGCATCCTTGATTCCATAAGTGTCTAACACTTTTTTCCGAATTCTAGTAATCGAGGAGGATAACTGACTTAACTTGGAATTTTGATTCTTTGAGCGCCAGCCATGACAAAGCTCTTCTCTGGCTAAAGACAAATCCTTCGCCGCGAATAATCGATTGATAATGTCCTTTTCCAGCTTCGTGAAGTGAATATCGGAGAAACAAATTGGAAAGTCTTGTTTCTTCAGCTCCGATAATGGCGTCTCACCATAAAAAGGCTGAACACGTTGCTCCTCAAAAAAGGTCGCTTGATGTGTGAGTGATTTGTGGACTAATTTTTCTCGCAGGCGTTCCAATGAGGCAGTTGCCAAAATCCAATCAGAAATAAGCCATTCGGATGCCTCCGCTTCAGACGGTTCTTCCCCGACAATTCGCACCAAATAATCCGAGTTGACGTATTCCCCAAATCGACTCACTTCCTGATCCGAGAGCGTCTCACTTAAAAAGATCCATTGAAAGGATTGAAGAAACGGATCGATGCTTCCTGACTGTTCCCAATTCTCCCAAATAGACACCGACACCAGCACTTCGTAATTCAATTTTTGTAGTTGTCCCTGCAAGTAGTGCTCGACAGAAATATTCTTCGTTAAGATCAAGAGCCGATTCATGTTCCACCTCGATGTTTTAGATTGATATGTACAAACCGCCCGAAAATTCGAGCGGCTTTTTTTAACCGTTTAACTGATTCTGAATCAGGACATACAGACTGATGCTCAATCCGATCCAGATGATCGCTAAGAGAAACATCCCCCAATTCGCAATCAGATACGTTACTTTTTTCTGTTGGGTCTGCTCGCAATAACTCAGGTCTTTGACTAGAAAGAAGATGGCGAGAAGCAGTGCGAGCACACCCATCCCCGCAGATAGCCAGACATAATTGTACATAGATACCCTCTCTCTCGTTTCTTTACTTTAAGGTGCGGTGGTTAAGGTCCATTCCATATCCGCCTGATAAGATAAGCCGGCGATACCGGAATGAGCCATTAACTCTAGCTCAACCCCATTGCTATCATACTCTAGCTGATAAACGCCTTGATTCGTTCCATTCGTAAAGGCGACTGAGTTGTTATCAGATGGAATGCTTACTGAGCCTGCTAATACTAGATTTGCTAAAGTCTCGTTATGTTTGTTGTAATTTTGAACTTCCATCAACAAACCATTTTTCAACTTAATCGTTGTTGATATGGGCAATGTTTTTGTCCCACTCTTAAATTGATCAAGCTTCGCAGTTAAGCTCCAGCCGCCAGTACTTTCCATATCCATGAAACGGATGTACGGATGGTAGCCAGATTGATACGCTGTCGTATCAAGTTTTTTAGTTTGTGCGAAAGGCTTCACTTCGACTTCACCAAATTTGAAATTAGGAATATTGATTAAACCGGCATTCCCTACTGGTTCTAAGTTTGGTTCATCAGGATCATCGATCCGGACAAAATTCTCTGCCGTGATAGGTGTTGGGATATTTCCCGCGACCTCAATTTCTGCTGGTAACACTTGATTCACTGCATTATTTGCAGTAGTCAGCGTTGTAAAAGTAATATCCGCATAATTGTTCGCACCGCCATTGGGAATAGTTACCCCAGTCAAATTAACACCCGTTGACCAATCACCAGGATTAACTGTAAAGTTCTGAGCTGGTCCACCTCCCGCTGGTGTAACGGTCACTTGCACAGGGTCCTCTAAGCCAGTTGACCAATTACTCGTAGATTTTAAAATCAAATCTTTCAATGGTGCATTTCCAGTATTCGTCAGACGTGATGTCCAAGAAACATTGCTATTGTTGTTTACGATCTTAGGTGTTGGTGTTAGATCAAGACTTGCAGTTGTTTTGGTTGCCCTATAAATATATTGGATAGTCGTATCACCAGTAATATTTCCTGTTGTAGCAGTGGTTCTCTTTGTACCTACTGGATCAGTATTATACTTCCAGCCGACATATTCCCAAGAATCTCCCATACTATCCGTTTTTGTATCCCCAATCGTATGCGGAATAGTAAATGGAGCATTCTTTTCGATATCTTTAGGTGTACTTGGGTTCCATGTAGAATCGATTTGCGCACCAGATTCATCCACATACTTCTCAGTCAGCTTAGCTGCCAAAGAATAAACCACTGTAATTTGACCTTCTTTATCAAAATCAGGAATTCCTGAGTCTGTATAATCCACAGTAATACTTGGTGGATTGCTCTGACTTAAAGTACCTGGTTTTATTGATCCTTTGTAGGATCCCTTCAGCATGTACCTATTTGAACCACTAGTATAGGTTGTTGGAAGACCACTCAGTGTATGTGTATATTGTTCCGCATTTGCATAAGTAAGCTTACCTTGCGTAAATCCTGCTGGGGGAGTAATAGCTACTCCCGATTCATCAACGTAGTTTTCTTTTACTTGATAAGGTGTGGCAACAAAATAAATTTTATTTCCAGATGTATTTACCGAAGTAGTATGGTAAGCTCCATTCGTTCCAATACCTCCCCCAATTTGAATAGAAGCAAATTCCACAGTGGGTCTTTGGTAGTTACCCGTTAAAAAATTCGATTCTTTCCAAACAAAAGTTCCATTTCCTAAAGCATTAAATTTGTCATTAGAATTTGGTAATGAATTATCCTTATCTTCTGGATAACCGATTGGATTCCAATCGCCATTATATCTTATTCCATATGAACGAAATGTCTTTACAGATCCCAATGTGATTGACTTAATATACTTTTTCGGTAAAACTCGAAGATTAGTATAGTAAATATAGCCAAAACTACTAATATTAGGTTGTGGAGGATACTTATACCAATTTCCCACATCAACTACTCCGTAACTATGATAGTAATTTCCATTTGTTGGCGTAACAGTTATATTTTGACCTTTAAATACAGTATTTGGGTAGTTCTCCGTTTGTGTCTCTTGAATATCTACTAAAACTTGTGCGTCATTATACGGTGTCCCATCTGGAAACTTTATATCAAAATCAAGTGCAAGATCCTTCTTAAAATCAATATAAAACGGAGCTGCCTGCACTTCAGGACTTATTCCAAAACTCCCTATAAGCGCCAGTAATAAACTAACCTTCACAAACTTTTTCTTCAAAATTTTCATACCTTCTTCCTCCTATTCTTTCTCAAATAGAAGAAAGCTATAACAACCATTCCCATACCAATCCAAGCAAGATTCTGACTAATAAACTCTCCTGTTTGCGGTAAGACTTTGCTGGCGGCATTCGTCACTGTATCCCAATAAGTTCTACCGCTGCTGCCGCCTCGATCATTGGTTATCGGTAATACTTGTGCTTTACTGCTAGATTCAACTGTAGCGCTTGGTTCTGTGGAACTGCTTGAACTACTGGAAACTGTCGATGATGTGGTGGTTGGTTCAGTTGAACTCGACGAACTGCTGGTACTATTTGGATCATAGAATCCAACACCCACTGGTGATTGCCCTTCAAAAGTTGCGGCATAAACAGACGCAAAACTAACGCTGAGACAAAATAGCCCTGTGGTTAAATACAACCCGATTTTTTTCTTCACTCGTCTCCCTCCTTCGCTTTCTTTCGCTTTATGAGACGTAGAATTAAGAACAGCGCAAGAATCACAGTCAATAGAATGGCACCATAAAAGGCGGTCATCCAGCCTTCAGGAATAATCACACGAAAGGCTGTCTGCTTGTTCATCTTTTTCGCCATTTCTCGTGTAATGGTAAAATCTTCTTTGAACTCCCAGCTTTTCGTTTTCCCTTTCACTTTTCCAGTAAAGGTATATTCCCCAGCCGCAACCTCCAACATTCCCCAATCGATTTGAAATGGAAAGACGGAATTCGGTGCAATTTTGAAATCCTTAAGCGAATGCTTCGCAATCACCTTATCGCTGCCTTTTTTCGTAATTTTTCCTTCCGCTTCTAACTCCTCCATCGCTTCTGGATGAGGATTTTGGATCGACGCTTCAAGAACTTTGCTGCCATAGTCAACCTCTGGATTCAGCGCAATTAATTTCAATTCCGTCTCACCGTAAATCGGCTGGTCGGCATTTTCGGTCAACACCATCCCGATCGCATAACCATAGGTGTTTTTCACCGACATTCCTTGCTCGGACTCATCCTCATCATCTGATTTCAATGAAATGCGGATACCACCTAAAGAAATACCGGAAAAAGGTTCATTCGGCACAGTAATATCGATCTCGGCCTTGCCCTCTGAATAGCCTTCGACACTGACTTCTTTATTCTTAGGCTTGGCAATGTTTGTGATCGGCATCTGCATGCTTTTATCCGCTGGCTTGTCTCGCTCATCGTAGGTGATCAATCCATTTTTATTGGTGGCTGCTCGAATGACTTCTACTTGATAGGTTTGTTTTTCCGCAGAACTATTGAAAATTTTGACCTCAACTGTTTGTGTTCCTCCCGGCTGCACCAATAAATGATAGAAACTAATCCGATCATTAATTTGGTTATCAGGTAACACGGCTTGTACCGTAAAACCCGCACGTTTTTCATTTTCAGTCATTCCTTGGGTATTCTCGGTCTCATCGGCAAAAGCGGTTCCGCCAAAGAAACCTATCAACCCTATCAAGAGACTTAAGATTACTTTTGTCTGTTTCATCAGGACTCCTCTTAATAAAAATAGGTTGAAAACTAGTGGTTCATCTTCAACCTATTTCCTATCTGTTTACTCTATTTTTTAAACCGCGTCTGTTAATGTCCAGTCGATGGTACCAGTGTATTGTTCATCTGCGACTACTTTGTTCATCGGAACTTGCGGAATATTTAAGTCAATATTAGTAAATTCTCCTTGCCAATACCCTTCACCACGACCATCAGCGTCACCAGGATTGGTTTCAGCAGCAGCACTCATAATCAATGAACTTGTTGTTGATAAAACAATTTTTGGATTAGGGGCATAACCAGTCACGGTATCTGGTGCGTGCACACCTGATCCCGGTATTGTCGCATGTTCAGACCAAGAATTATTTGGATCTAATCTATTAAGCGTTTGTTCCATCGTAATGGTCGCGCCATCTAATTTCTTTGTTGGAGTAACAGCTAAGTCATCTGTTAATTTTGCTACGATTTTCCAACCAGCTGCACGTTTCCCACGAACATCTCCCACTGCGAAGTGCTTGGTTCCTGGGTTGGTATTTCCAGTTCCCCCTGTATTAGTTGCTGGATTGCCTTCCCAATTTGCATCGATTGGAACTACAGTATTTCCGCTTACTGGACTCGTAGGAACTGCTGTTTCCGCAAAGTTGAACTCTTTTGGTACATATAACAAACCAAAATCATTTGAAGGTGGTGGTGGATCAATTGGATCAACGATTGGATCAGTAATTGGTGGTTTCACAAGGGTACCTTTCTTAAACTTAATTGACCCATTCGACTGCCCCCTATAATCATTCGCTGCATTTGCCGGTAATGCTGTCGTAACCAACATGCCACCGATGAATGCTGCACTTAACAAACCTGTAACTAATTTTTTCTTATTCATCTCTTTCTCTCCTTAAAAAAATTTAATGTTTGTATATCAAAAATGTACATAACCTACATTTGATATTAAAATAAGTAGAATGCGTCACTTTTTCATGATAATTAGCATAGTTGTTTCTAGGTTTGATTAAAACCATGAACCCTCAATAAAACGTTGATATAACAGTATTTATAAGGTTTTATGACGGTTGATGACGGCGGATTGTTCAATTGTGAATTTCTTCAAAAACTCTATCAATTCTTTTTTCGTTGTTTTTTGTAATAAAATTGAATTCTTATTGAACGTCTTTTAAGCAAGCGCTTTCTTAAGTAGGGTAAAAAAACAGTGGTACATATTTTATCGTGTTTTTTAAAAAACTTATGTTATTTAAGCGATTTTTTGGATGGTGTTCTCCATTTGTTCAATCACTTCGATGCGTTGTTCTAGCATAGAATCTGCATAGGTATCTAATGTGAGCTTGGTTGATGCATGACCGAGTAAAGAACTAACAGATAATATATCACTCTGTACTTCAAGGCAGCGAGTCGCAAATGTATGGCGCAATTGATGGAAATGAATCTCTCCCAAGCCACATTTTTTTCGAATCTGATGAAAATGATACGTCAATAGACGTGGCTCAACCGGATGTTCGTTGACTGAAAAGACAAAGCTCCCTTTTGATTGATGTCGATGGTTCAAAAGAAGCTTGCGGATAGAATTACTCATGGGAATGGTTCGAGCACCTGAATTCGTTTTTGTTGACCCAATTACTAGCTGTGTTTTTTGATTCTTTAATGCAAGGTTGATTCGTTGGTAGGTGTGACTAACCTGAATTAGATTGCGTTCAAAATCAATGTCACACCAGCGTAAAGCTGCGATTTCGCCAATTCTAAGTCCTGTATAAAGTGCAAGGTACGTTGGAAATCCTGCGTCTTTCTTCTGTCTTAGTGCGACTTGTTCTAGTTTACTTTGTTCCTTTCTTGTTAAAGCTCGTATTTTTTGCGGCGCTCTTTTGGGTAATTTCAATTGTGAGAAAGGATTTTCTTTCAGTTGTTGTTTTTCTTTGGCGTCATTCAAGCATTTATTAATAATTCGTACAATTACCTGCATCGTTGAAGTTTTTAGTCCTCGTTTTAACCACTGTTGAACAAGTTTTTTTCCTTCTTCCACAGTCATCTCATTTATAAACAGACTTCCTATATAAGGAAAAACATAGGTACATAATTTATAATGATAGGAACAATAGGTTGCTGGTTTGATATCACTTTGAATTTCCATCAACCACTGTTTTCCCCATTCTTCAAAAGGAATACAAGAATTTCCATAAATTTCTTGTTGAGTAAGGTAGTGAGCCTTTAAGGGATAAAGCTTGGTTCGTACCTCTTGAAAGGTCTTTCCATAAATGTAGCCATATTTTATCTGACCATTGGCTTTGTAACCCTTTTTGTAGCGACCTTCCCAACGCCCATCTTTTCGTTTGTAAATATTTTCTCCCTTACGCATATAATATTTCCTCCTGACGGCTTAATTGACGGTAAATAAATCACCATTTCATATAATTTTTCTTTTTTTCTAATTTTTCAGCTTGTGATTCTCTCTTATTAAAATATTACAAATATCTTTTTTTAATAATTTAAAACTATATATTGATTATTCTTAAGCGGTATTCTATAATTAAATCAAGCTAATTCACTTTTTTATTAGATTTTTGTTTTTGTCAATAAATTTTATTCATGGTTTTAATCAAAACATGTAACATCTTAAACGGAAATAACGTCTTTTTCAACTAAATATGATAATCAAAAATAAAGGCATCCTCTACAAATGAATGAGAAGATGCCTCTTTTTTTCGTAAAAATTAACTTTATAAGAAAGAAAAATAATCAAATAGATGCTTCCATTTTTTATGTTAAAGCAATCAATTATTCTTAATTTCTTTTTTCTTTATCTCATATAAAAAATGAAAACTTGTGCTTTTGAGCCTTTAACTTTTATTCTTGTTATAGCACCACCAATTGCATTTTTAATTTAGAGGGGGAGTTATGATGAGTATTGATCGCAATCAAGTTATTTTGGATGACAAAATTCCAGGACCGCTATGGAAGAACTTTTGCTATATGGCTGATTTTTTTGATCCATTAAAGATTCAAGAAATACATTGTATTGTACCTAATCCAGATCGCAATGAGGTCTTAGTTTTTTCTAATGAAGGCGTTTTCTTAAACGAGAAGACAGCTTCTGTGACGTTGCACCAGTATGCGGCCGCACATTGCCTTCCGGATTACACCACCTTTTCGTCTGTTCTCAAAGACATTGATCACTTTGGAAAATACAAGCTTCCTTGGGCGTGTACGCATTTTTCTTTATTTCCGCTGGAGGGAGGAATGAATAGCCTCTGGGTCAATCCTCTCATGATCGAAAACATCTATCAGAAGAATGGACGACACTATCTCCAATTAATTACGGGACGAAAAATCTACATCCCTGTTCAACGCTACTACGCGCTTTTACGCGGGGAGATTGCTTGCGCTGTCTTAGCTGCACTTCGGCAAGAAGCTTTTTATTTTAAGGCACAAGGCAAACGCCCAGTGGATTATTTGAATCTGCCGAAAACAGTCTTTGCTCAAAGTTTGCGTAAACGTCCGTTACTTAATCAATTTGTTACCCGAAAAGGTGAAATCTATCGACGGTATCACCGTGCTCGCTTCCTACATTATCACGAACGGTTGGAAAACGAACAACCACTGCCTCGCTGGGAAAATTGGCAGTAATACACGCTTAAGTCTATATTTTGCTCTCATTACATTCGGCATTGAGTTCTCATTATTTTGCTGAATGGAAACAGTTAGCATAAAACCTCTAGAATAGTGGAATATTCTAGAGGTTTTCTTTTTGGCTCCTATTGTTCTGCTCTCTCTTTCATCTTAAAGAGTTAAAGTTCCTTCTGCGTTGCTAATAAATTTTATGAAAACATTTTCGATTTAACTATGTAATTCATTGATATTAAGTCTATAAAATAGTACAATTTGTATCAGAAAGGGGAATTAATATGTTTACAGAATTGGTTTTAGAAAATTACAAGTCGTTTAATAGAATCTCCTTCGATATGAAAGATACTGCAAATAGAGCCAAAAACCTTATCGCTATTTATGGAGAAAATGGTTCAGGAAAGAGTAGTTTGATAGAAGCATTTGGCATTCTTAGGCTGTCATTGCAGACCCTTCAGTACACCAATAAGATGAATGAACTCAACGCGCTCATGGATCAAGAAAACAAAAAACTTTTTATGGAACAATACAGTTTTTTCGACATAGTCAAATACAATAATTTTGCGTCCTTAGATAGAGTCATTAAAAATACCAAAACGATCGGATCAGATACTAATCTGTGTTTGGAATATTCGTTTTTACTAAACAATGCTAATAAAGGTAAATATACGTTAGAATTTGATCATTCAAATAAGCTTATTTCTGAACAATTGAACTATACAATAAATGATCGTATAGGGAACATTTACACGATAGAAAAGTCAGAAAACGATGAAATAGTCGTCCATTTGAATAAAAAGATATTCTTGTCGTCTGATGTTCGTAAGGAGCTAACTATTAGGACACAAAAATTATGGGGAAAACATTCGTTTTTAGCGATTTTTAATTCAATGATAGATGATTTCAATGACGTATATATAAAAGATAATGTTTCCTTTAGACTAGTTGAGGTTCTAAACTTTTTTTCAGCAATATCAGTTGAGACAGAAAGCTATTCAGCAGTTTCTAGAGCCAGCTGTTTACTGCCTGAATTTGACTCAGGAAAAATTGAGTTGTCTGAAGAAAACAAGATAGAGAAAACAGAAAAACTTTTGTATAAATATTTTTCTAGTTTGTATGTTGATATAAAAGGCGTTTTCTATAAAAAACGTATTGAGGAAAATACGATAGAATATGAACTGTACTTAAGGAAAAACATCTATGGAAAAATCCTAGACATTCCGTTTAGCCTTGAATCAAAGGGAACAAAAAAATTATTGGAGATCTTTCCATTCTTTTTGAATGTTGTTGAGGGTGGCATTTCTTTTATCGATGAAATTGATAATGGCATCCATGATATTTTAATGAATCACTTGTTAGACAATCTAGCAGAAGATATTACAGGGCAATTAGTATTCTCAACACACGACACGCTTATGTTAAAGGAATTGCCTAAAAAGAACGTTTCTTTTATAACAATCGATTATGATGGGAATAAAAAAATTAAATATCTTAAAGATTATGAAGATAAAACAATCTCGCAAAATAATAGTCTCCAAAACCAATATCTAAAAGGAGCTTTTGAAGGAATTCCGATCCCAATAGATATAGATTTTGAAGAAATGACACAATTAATTCAGGAAGATGACCATGAGTAATACAACAAAGGCAATCGTTATTGTACATGGAAAAAGTGAGTTAGCAATAGCACAATTCATCAAATCAAATTTACGTCTCCCAATAGAGATTATTGCTAGAAATAAGGGAAGAACTAGTATACAAATTGGCTCGTTACTCGACATCTTAACCGATTTTAGATTTAAGAATATCAGACAGTTCAAGAGCCATTTTTCCAATGTAAAAATAGAAAAAAAGAAACTATTAAATTGCAAAATTTTTATAATTATGGATTTAGACGACGCCTCTTCGGAAGCCCAAAAAGCCTATAAAGACAAGTCAATGTTTAATAAGCTTTGGTTAAAGGAGTATATAGTTCCTATATACAATAACGCATGTTTAGAAGATGTTTTAAAAGATATGAATTTCCCTTACGCAACTAATAAATCTCAAAAGGGAACTTATGTGAGCGTATTTCCAACAGTTAATTCTACAGAAGCTGATAAGACACAAATTGAATCGGCTACACTAGACTAGACAGAAAAAATAAGGTGTGTAGAATAATAAAAAACACACGGGAGGATTTTTCATGTCAAGACGTCAACGAAGAACCTATTCAAAAGAATTCAAACAACAAATCGTCGATCTCTATCTCGCTGGTAAGCCTCGCGCAGAAATTATTCGAGAGTATGAGCTTACGCCTT